>Ga0307373_10008024_pt1 | contig 16230 bp, 11 predicted proteins | sample OX2MG_FD_202534 | JGI IMG/M metagenome (GOLD analysis project Ga0307373, IMG submission 202534) | Soil microbial communities from Risofladan, Vaasa, Finland - OX-2 | ecosystem: Environmental > Terrestrial > Soil > Coastal area > Acid sulfate soil | place: Finland: Risofladan, Vaasa | collected... | reverse complement strand
TGAGCACGCAAGGGCTGAGCGAGCGCGACCTCTTGGGCCAAAACTTCGAATTGATGCTCGCCGATGCCGAATCCAAGGAGCGCGCGCTCGCGGTTATTCGCCGTGCGTTCGGCGGCGATTCGGAGCGCTTTGAAACGCGCCTCGCCGGGCGCTGGCTCCAACATCACGTCGAGCCGCTGCGCGGCATGAGCGGCAGCATCATCGGTGCCATCGGCGTCGCGCTGGATATCACCGAGATGAAAGAGACGGCCGATCACTTCGCGCACCTCGCCCGCGTCGATGCGCTCACGCAGCTTCCAAACCGGCTCGCGCTGGAAGAACAACTGGGAGGAGCGCTGGACCGCGCGCGCAGCGAACGCTGCGCGTTGGGCGTGCTCTTCGTCGACGTCGATCGCTTCAAGAACATCAACGATACGCTCGGCCACCGCGCGGGCGACGATCTGCTGCGCGCGTTCGCCGCGCGCTTGCGATCCTCGTTGGACGCGCGCGGATCGGTGTTTCGCAGCGGAGGCGATGAGTTCATCATCGTAATGCCGCTGGGCGAAACGCTCTCCCTAGCGATGGTGGCCGCCGACGTGCAGGCGGCGCTGGGCGCAGCTTTCCACATATCCGGCCGCGAACTCTACGTTACCGCCAGCATCGGCACCAGCACGTTTCCGAACGACGGGACGAGCGCCGAGGAGCTGGTCATGCACGCAGATTCTGCGATGTACCGGGCCAAGCAGACCGGGCGCAATCGCATCAAATCCTACGATGCGAATACCGATTCCGCTGCGCTGGTGAAGCTACGCCTGGAGCAAGATCTGCATCACGCCGTCGATCGCGGCGAGTTGGAACTGCGCTTTCAGCCGATCGTGAACGTGCGGGATTCGCGCATCATCGGTGCCGAGGCGCTGCTGCGATGGATGCACGGCAAGCACGGCGAGATACTACCCGACCGCTTTATCGGGATCGCCGAGGAGACCGGGCTGATCGTCGAGATCTCGCGCTGGGTGCTGCGAGAGGCGTGCACGCAGGCGGCCGAAATCCGCGCGGGCGGCAATCCCGATTTTCGCATCGCGGTGAATCTCTCGGCGCGCGATTTTGCAGAAGCGGACCTGGCCCAATATATCGAGGCGACGCTGCACGAATGCGGCCTCCCGCCCCACGCTTTGGATATCGAAATTACCGAGAGCGTCATGATCGACGATCTCGCACTCCAGACGCTCGGGCATTTGCGCCGGCTGGGCGTGCGCGTCGTCGTCGACGACTTCGGCATCGCGTACAGTTCGCTCGGATATCTCAAACGGCTCCCGGTCGGCGCGGTGAAAATCGATCGCGCCTTCATTGCCGATATCGCCCACGATTCGTACGACCAGGCGATCGTACGCGCCATCGTTACGCTGGCAAAAACGCTGGGCTTCGGATTGATCGCCGAGGGCGTCGAAACACACGAGCAACTCGCATTCGTTTCTAAGCTCGCGTGCGAACACGCACAGGGATATCATTTCAGCGTGCCGCTCGTCGCCACGGATTTGTGCCTGCTCTTGCGCGAAGGCGTCCCTACGGCGTAGGAGGCGGCCCCGGACAATCGCTCAGCGTGGTTCCGCCATATGCGGTGGTATGTTGCATGACGTACTGCACCGCCTGTGGCTCGGATGCGCGCATGCTCTTGGGCGGGAATTGGAAGAACGTCGGCACGTCGTTGTGTTTGAACGGATCCATGCGCTCGTTTTTGTAGCGCCACGGATAGTCGAGGGCTACTTCTTGTTGCGTGCCGTCGCTCATGTGGACGATCATCTTAACGTTGTCGTATACCCAAAAGCCGGTAGCACGATCGTAGCGCGGATCGCCGACCACCGAGAAGTCCACTTCTCCGCACGCCGCAGCCTGCGAGCCGCTCCCGGTGCCGCTATCTCCGGTCCCGGTGCCGCTCGTGCCGCTCGCCACACTGCCCGCACCCTGGCCTTTTCCGGCCCCGGCACCTTGCGCTCCCACCGGAATATCCCAGATCGGTTTGGCGTGGGAGATATGCGGCGGCTTCGGGCGCGCAGCCCCGGCGTGGTGGATAATTTCTTTGCGAGCGGATTTCCCCGACGGAGCTTTGATGACGGTGCGTTTTTGCGGCACCGCAAGCACGACCGCGTGCGTTACGACGGGTTTGGGCGGCGGCGGGGGCGGGGGCTTGGGCGTGGGTGTGGGCCGCGTGCCGATGGTGGCCACCTGAACGCGCGAGACCTGCTCTTTGATGGGTGGCGGCGCTCCCGGCAGCAAGCCGGCAAAGATTTCGTGTATCGCGACCGAAACCGCGAACGCGACGGCCATGCGTCGCCCAAAGGAGTCGCCAAATAAAACGCCGAGCCATCCCGACGATGCCCCGGCGTTGCGTTTGGGAGGCCGGTTATTCAGGGTTGACGCCGTACGTTTGGACGTACCACTGCTTGAATTGATCGTACGTCGGATAGTAGCCATATTTATGATAGAACCAATCGCGATAATCGGATTGGCGGCGCGTGACTTGCTTCTGCTCTTCACGTTTGGCACGGACTTTGTGGTTGTAGTTGGTGACTAAGACGCCCGCCGCGGTCCCCAGCAAAATGAGGTTCCGCACGCTGGCGGCGCCGTTCGCGAGCGCCGGGGCGGCCGAGCCTCCGGCGAGTGCCACCATCAACACGGCCGCAATGATTCGCTGTTTCATAATCGTTCTCTCCCGCATCGTTCGGTTCAAACGGTATAACGTAGAGGCCCACCCCGGCGTTCCTCGAATGCCCGTTCCCCGTGGAACTCGAACGGCATATTCGCGCAATCCCCGATTTTCCGATTCCGGGGATCCTTTTCCGTGACATTACCCCGTTGCTTAAAGATAAGCAAGGTTTTGCCGCGATGATCGACCTCTTCGTCGAACGCTTCAAGGGGCGTCATATCGATTATGTCGTGGGCATCGAAGCCCGTGGATACATGATCGGCGCGCCGCTGGCATACGCGATCGGCGCGGGTTTCGTGCCGGTGCGCAAGCCCGGCAAGCTCCCATACAGTAAGCTCGCCGAGAACTACGCGCTGGAGTACGGCACGAACTCGCTGGAAATCCATGCCGATGCCCTCGACCAAGGCGACCGCGTCCTCGTCGTCGACGATCTGTTGGCAACGGGCGGGACGGCGGCCGCGACCCGGCGCCTGCTCGAACGCCTGGGGGCCCACATCGAAGCCTTCGCGGTCCTGATCGAGCTCGAGGCCCTCAACGGGCGTGCGGCGCTGCCGAATCTCGACGTCGTTTCGTTCATCAAGTACTGATATGCATTTGCACCATATAGCCCGCGCCTTCGCATTGGCGCTCGTCGTCGTTGCCCCATTCGCCGTCGTCGGCCAAGCGAGCGCTCGTCCGCACGCGACGCCCGCCCCTGCGGCTACGGCTCCGCCGCCGGAGATTCCGTCGGTCCACAAGGAAGCTATTCAGCAACTCGTGCGCTGGCAGGCGGGCGATCTCGACCGCTCGTCCTACGACGCGGATTTCAATGCCAAAATCTCCGATGCCATGGTGCAGACCATCTCGACCGCGCTCGGGCAGAAGGGCGCGCTTCAATCGACCGTCTACCTCGGCCCCGTCCAAGTGGAGGGCGCGCCCCCGGGGGTCACCTCGTATCTCTATAAGATGCAATGCGTCAACGGGGTCCTGTACGAGCGCCTGAGCATCGATGCCGACGGCAAAATTGCCGGCGTCCTGTTCCGCGACTCGCTCAAAACTCCGACCGGCGATTAACCGCAGGCTGCAACCCTTCCGCCGCGCGGGCCGATATGGCACAATAGGCGGATATATATGACCATCCAAGAGCTCATCGGCGCGGTTCGGGCCTACGATCCAGATCTGGATCCGCAGTGGCTCACGCGCGTCTATGAGGTGGCCGACCTCGCCCACGAAGGGCAGCGTCGCGCCTCGGGTGAGTCGTACATCGAGCATCCGCTCTCGGTAGCGGGCATTTTGGCCGAGCTCGAGATGGACCGCCAAACGATTGCCGCGGCAATTCTGCACGATGTGGTGGAAGACACCATGATTACCAGCGAGCAGGTCGCCGCCGAATTCGGCGAAGAGATCGCCGCACTCGTCGAGGGCGTGACCAAGCTTACCCGCATCCCCTATCAGTCGAAAGAAGATGCGCAGGTGGAAAACCTGCGTAAGATGTTTATGGCGATGGCGCGCGATATTCGCGTCATCATCATCAAGCTTGCCGACCGCTTGCACAACATGCGCACGCTGTCGAGCCTTCCGCCGGCCAAACAAGTGGCGATCGCTCGTGAAACGCTCGATATTTACGCGCCGATCGCGCATCGGCTCGGCATTTGGAAGATCAAATGGGACATCGAGGACCTGTGCCTGCGGTATCTCGATCCCGAACCGTATCGCGAGATCGTCGAACGCGTCGCCAAAACCCGGCGCGAGCGCGAAGCCGATGTCGAAGAAGCCATTACGCGCCTTCGCGCGGAGTTTGCGTCGATGCACGTCAACGCCGAGATCCAAGGCCGCCCGAAGCATTTTTACTCGATCTACTCGAAGATCAAAAAAGGCCGAGATTTTTCGACGATCTACGATCTGACGGCGATTCGCATCATCGTCGATTCGGTAAAGGATTGCTACGGTGCGCTCGGCGCAGTGCACTCGATGTGGACCCCGCTGCCGGGACGCTTCAAAGACTACATCGCGATGCCCAAGCCCAACATGTACCAGTCGCTGCACACGACGGTGGTGGGGCCGCAAGGCGAACCGCTCGAAATTCAGATTCGCACCTGGGAGATGCACCGCACCAGCGAGTACGGCATCGCCGCGCATTGGCGCTATAAAGAAGGCGGCGGCAAGGGCGACCAATTCGAGAATAAGCTCTCCTGGCTGCGCGCGTTGCTCGAATGGCAAAAGGACATGCGCGATTCGCGCGTGTTCATGGAGAATCTCAAGCTCGATCTGTTCGATTCGCAGGTGTTCGTTTTCTCGCCGCGCGGCGACGTGTACTCGATGCCCGCCGGTGGGAATCCGCTCGATTTCGCGTACGCGGTGCATACGGACGTCGGCAATCATTGCGTTGGGGCGAAGGTGAACGGGCGCATCGTTCCGCTCGACTCGCAATTGAGCAACGGCGACATCTGCGAGATTCTGGTTAACAAATCGAACGCGCGCCCATCGCTCGACTGGCTTTCGATCGTTAAAACGTCCGGCGCTAAGCATAAGATCAAGCAGTGGTTCCGCAAGGAGCGACGCGAGGAAAACGTCTTGGCCGGCCAGGAGTCGCTCGAGCAAGAGTTGGCGCGCGCGCACCTGCGCATCGATCTAGCGCGGGGCGAATTGATCGATACGATCGCGCAGCGCATGAGCTATCCTACCGCCACCGATCTTTACGCCGCGATCGGCTTCGGCGATGCCTCGGCTCAGGCCGTCGCCAACCGCATCCGCGACGAGATCAAGAGCGACAACGTCGTCGATCTCTCGAAGGTCGTATCGAAGGCTCCGCCGCGCAAGAGCGCGCGCAAATCGAGCGGCGTGCGCATCGCGGGCGTCGACGACGTGCTGGTACGGCTCTCGAAGTGCTGTTCGCCGGTGCCGGGCGACCCGATTATCGGCTACGTCACGATCGGCCGGGGCGTTAGCGTGCATCGGGCGGACTGCCCGAACGTGGCCTACATGAATGCTACGCCGGAGCGCATTCTGCAGGCGCAATGGGTGGCCGACGCCGACCAGACCCATGCGGTCGATATCGAGGTTGAAGCCGTTGACCGCTCCCAGCTGTTACAGGATATCATGGCAGTATTTGCGGAGCTTAAAACGCAGGTGAGTTCGGTAACGGCGCGGGTGCGCCGCGATACCTCGGCGGTGACCAGCCTCACCGTGCAGATTCGCGATCTCGACCACTTGCACAAGATTCTCACCAAACTCGGCGCGCTCAAGAACGTACGGCGCGTCTATCGCGTGACCAAGCGCGAGAAGAGCGCGGGCGCATAGCCTCTTGACGCTCGAACAAGCCATCCTTCCCGCCGCCGCGGCATTTATCGGCGGCGCAATCAACAGCGTGGCCGGAGGCGGGAGTTTTCTCACCTTCCCGGCGCTGATTTTTGCCGGCGTCCCGCCCATCCCGGCGAACGCTACGAACAACGCGGCCATGTGGGTGGGTACCATCGGCGGCGCTCGCGGCTATTGGAGCGACGTGCGCGAGCACAAGCGCCTGCTCATCTCGGTTGCGAGCGTGAGCAGCGTCGGCGCGCTGTTGGGTGCCATATTGCTATTGCGTACGCCGGCCGTTACGTTCGCCCACTTGATCCCCTGGTTGCTGCTGTTCGCTACGACCGTGTTTGCGCTGAGCCCGCTCCTCACCCGGCACGCGCCGGATGGCATTCCCAGCCACTCGCCGTGGCAGATCGTACTGCAATTCTGCGTCTCGGTGTACGGCGGCTATTTCGGGGCGGGCATGGGCATCTTAATGCTCGCGATTCTAACCTTTACCGGTCTGCCGAGTTTCAATGCGACCAACGGCATGAAGAACGTGCTCTCGGTCGTCATCAACGGCATGGCGCTCATTCCATTTCTGTTCGCGCGCATCATCGACTGGCGATTTGCGTTGCCGATGGCCGTCATCGCGCTATTGGGCGGCTATTTTGGAGCGAAATTCTTTCGTCGCGTTCCGCCGTTACTCGCGCGTACGATCGTCATCAGCATCGGCGTCGCCATGACGATCGCCTTTTTCCTGCGCCACTAAACCTCTGCAATGGCTGCGTCGGGCGCGGCGCTCTTTCGGCCGCCCATCGTGGCGTGGAAGCCGCCCATCCGTGGCTCGAGGTGCCGCGCGACCCACAGATAGAGCGTCGGCACGACGATGAGCGAGAGCGTCGTGGAGACCAGCAGGCCGCCTATCACCACGGTCCCGAGCGGCGCTTGCGTCTGGCTCCCGGCCTCGATGCCGATCGCGATCGGAAGCATGCCGCCGATGGAGGCGAGGGTCGTCATGAGAATGGGCCGCAATCGCAGCGGCGCCGCATGAAGCACGGCCTCGCGGGCGGAGTAGCCGCGCTCGCGCAATTGATTGGTGAATTCCACCACCAGAATCGCGTTCTTCACCACGATACCCACGAGCATGAGCACGCCGATGAATGCGGTGAGGCCGAAGGCACGATGCGTGAGGAAGAGCGAGAGCACGACCCCGGTGCTCGCCAGCGGCACTGCGACCATGATGACCAGCGGATGCAGAATCGATTCAAACTGGGATGCGAGCAACATATAGACGAGGATGATCGCGAGCAGCACGATGAGGCCCAGGCTGGAGAACGTATCGCTTTGCTGCGTCACCGCCTGGCCGTACTGCCAATGATAGCCCGCCGGGAGCGCGATGCCGTCCATGATCTTCGTTGCTTGCGTCACGGCCGCGCCGAGCGGGATCGAACTCAAGCCGGCATTGATATCGATTTCGCGCAGCTTATCCTGGCGCGAAATTTCCGAAGGCCCTTGCCCGAAGGTGATGTTCGCAATTTCGCCGAGCGGAAGCACGGCGAGCGATTGCGTGCTGGCGCTGCCCGCATTGGTCGCGGGAGCGGCGCTCGTGGCGATGGCTGCCGTAGCGTTGCCGTTCGCTGCAGTTGCCAGCGGCACGTTCAGGTTCTCGATTGCCTGTAGCGAGCGGCGCTGATCGGGCGGGAGTTGCACGATGATGGGGTACTGCGTACCGTTGATCTGCATGTACGATGCGATCGTTCCGGCCGTGGCGGTATCGATGATGTTCGAGGCCGTCTGCGTGGAGATGCCCAACTGCGCCGCTTTAGCACGATCGACCGCGATATCCACCTCGGGCTGCGAAACGTTGATGTTGGTGTTGGGCGCCTGGATGCCCTGAATCTGCGCGAGCTTCGGAATAACCTTGAACTGCGCGAGGTTGTAGAGCGTGGTGATATCGGGGCCGTAGATTTGGATCTGCAGCGCGTCTTGGCCGCGCGCGATCGTATTCTGCACGATATCGATGGTGCGTCCGAACGCGCGCAGCCCGGGTATCGGTTTGCCGGCGATCTTGCGGAAGGCATCGATGGCGGCACGCGAAATGCGCGGGCCGCCCCTGCGCAGCGCGTATTGGCCGGTGAGAGCGCTTTGCCACTGCGCGACGAAGCGCGCGGACTCATCGCCCGAGACGCTGGGCTTCATGGTGACCGAGAGATTCGATTGGTTGGTAACGGCGGTGCCCGTGCCGATAAAACCGGCGGTGCCGACCTGCGCGCCGACGTTGAGCACGCGCTTATCCTTGAGCATGCGCTGCTCGATATCTTCGGTGACGGCGTTGGTGACGTTCAGTGCCGTACCGGTCGGCATCTGCATGTTAAAACGCACGAACCGCGAGTTGGACGCCGGGAAAATCTCGGTCTGCACGGCACCGAGCTTGACGACGATCATCGTTAGGATAAAGATACCGCCGGCGATCGCGACCACCAGCCCGGGCCGGTCGACGGCGCGGGTCAACACGCGGGTATACCAGCTCGCAAACCGTTCGTACGTGCGGTCGAAAGCGGCGGAGAAGCGCGCGTAGGGGCCTTTGGGCGCGCCGTTCGTGCCGGCGCCTTCCGCGTGCACCGCGAGAGCCTTGTTGCGAATGATGATCGACGAAAGCATGGGGACCGTCGTCAGGGCGACGGTGAGCGAAATGGCGACCGCGACCATCACCATCACGGCGAACGGCGTAAAGATGAGGCCTTGCAGACCCGGGATCAACACCAGCGGAACGAACACCGTAATGACGGTGATCGACGAGGCGAGCACCGCGGAAAAAATCTCCGAGGTCGCGCTCTCGGCGGCGTCGCGCGGATTCTTTCCCAGCCCGATATGCCGGTAAATGTTTTCGATGACGACGATGGCGTCGTCGACAATGAGGCCGACGGCGAGTGCCAGCCCTCCCAGCGTCATGATGTTGAGCGAATAGCCGAAGATGTATGCCGCAAAGAGCGTGCCGAGCACCGAGATGGGCAGCGAGATCGCCACGATCAGCGTGGTGCGCCACGAGTGCAAAAAGAGCAGGATGATGATGATCGCGAGGATCGCACCGTACACGGCGGTATGCTCGAGTGCCTGGATAGCCTCGGTAATAAAGCTTTCTTGGTCGAAGACGACGCCGATCTTCATGCCGGGATAGCGGGCGCTGATGGTGTTGATTTTCTTGTACACGCCGATGGCGGTGGCGACGATGTTGGCATTGGGCTGCGCGTTGACGAGCAGGCCGATCGCCGGTTTGCCGTCGTAGCGCTGATAGCTGCGCTGCTCGCTGATGGAGTCGGTAACGCTCGCGACATCCTTGATGCGGATCGCGGAGCCGTTCTTCGTCGCAAGGACCAGGTTGCCGACTTGTTGTGCCGATTGGAGGAGCGCGTTGCTGCGCACCTGGTACTCGTTGGGGCCGACTTGAATGATGCCGGCCGGCAGGTTGAGGTTCTCTTGCTGGATGCGCGCGGTGACTTGTTCGAGCGTGATGCCGTCGCCGGCGAGCGCTCCCGAATCCGGCTGCACCATGATCGCGCGCTGTTCGTCGTTCGTAACCGTTACTGCCGCGACGCCGTCGACCGATGCGAATTCATCCGAGAGCTGGTTGGTGAACAGGTCGCCCAGAGCGCGCAGCGTCATGTTCGGATCGGTGATGAACATACGCACGACCGGCAGCGCATTGGAATCGTATTTGGCGATCTGCGGCTGCTGCAGGTTCGGATCGTTCGGTAACTGGCTGCGGATGCGATCGACCTGCTCTTGCACGTCGACGGCCGCCGTGTCGATATTGGTGCCGAAGTAGAACTGGGCGGTGACGCGCGTCTGCCCTTCGGAGGAATTGGAGTTGATCTGCTGGATCCCGTTGACGCGGCTCACCGCGTTTTCGATCGGGCGGGTGACCAGGGATTCCATCTGCTCGGGGCCGACGTTGGGGTAGGTGACCGAGACGGTGACCACCGGCTGGGTAAAGTTCGGCAACAGGGCGATCGGCAGCCGCGGAAGGGCGAAGATCCCCAGAACGACGATCGCCAGGGCGATCATCGAGACGGCGACCCGGCGATTGACGGCAAAATGAGCGATGGACATGTATCCCTAGATGAAACCCGTCTGGACTGACAACCGGCTGAGAGGGGCGCCGGCGCAGCCGCTTCATGCGTCCTTGCCGGGCGTTGCCCCATAGTGTACAATCCATGGGTTCTCGGGGGCCAACCGGCCGTCCCGGGCCACCTGCCCACCCGCGCTATAGATGAGGTGGGCCGCCTGCCGCAAGCGGGCGTCCGAAGCTGGAGAGACTAGTGAACGATTACGAAGTGACCTACATTCTGCGCCCGTCGCTCGAAGAAGCCGACGTGGACACGCGCTCGGCCGCGATCGCCGAAGTGATTACCGGCCAGGGCGGCGAGGTGGTTTCCACCGAGAAGCTCGGGAAAAAGCGCCTGGCCTACGAAATTGACGACCTGCGCGAAGGCCACTACGTCCTGATGATTTTCAAGAGCAGCGCCGCAGCTTCGAAGGAGCTGGAGCGCCAGCTGAAGCTGAACGAAGACGTGCTCCGGGCCCTGGTGATTCGTAACGAGAAGCGGATGCTCACCCACCTGACCGCGCTGGCCAACGCCGCGCCGACGCCCCCACCCGCGTACTAAGCCTCCGGTTTTCCCCACCTAGGCGTGCCATACTGTTGGCACGCCTAGGTGAGAGCATCGTTTGCGGTAATAGTCCGTTAGCATAGCGAGAGAGAGGCAATCAAACATGGCAGGTTCGTACAATCGCGTTATCCTGGTCGGCAACTTAACGCGCGACCCCGAGATCCGTTACATCGCCAGCGGCGCCGGCGTCGCGAAGTTCGCGCTCGCCGTCAACCGCCGCACGAAGCAAGGCGACGAAACGACGTTCGTGGACATCGTCGCATGGGACAAACTCGGCGAGACCTGCAACACGTATTTGAAGAAGGGCATGTCGGTGCTGGTTGAAGGCCGGCTCGTCATCCGCAAATACGACGACAAGGAAGGCGTTAAACGCACCGCAGTCGAGGTCGTGATCGACAACATGCAGATGCTCGGCTCCCGCCAAGACGGCGCAGGCTCCGGCGGCGGCGAGTACAGCGGCAACAGCGCCCCCCGCGCCAACGCAACAGCCCCCAGCAACGCCTCCAGCCCCGACGCCTTCGGCGACGACCTAGACGACGAAATACCGTTTTGAGGTGGTGTAAAACTGTAAAGTAAATACGGCGCGTACCTTTCTCGAGAAATCTCTCGAAAACTCGAGAAAAAACGTTGATGAAAAGCTCGGCGACAACAAAATCGCCGAGCCTTTTTAATGCCGGGAAATTGCCCTGCTCTTGGTGTAAATATGCAAAGATGGCGCGAGCCTCTCGCACGGATACACGGCGGATAACCGCTTTTGCCACCACGAGCGTTTCAGAGTTTTACAAAATCCGTATGGCGGTTTGTGAAGACGGTGAACAAATACCATTGTTGGTGGAGAGTGATACGGGGCTTCCATTGGTCGCCGCAAATCAATACCTTTTGCGGGCGCGACGCACGACGTGCGAAGTCAGCACGATGGAAACCGATTTGCGTAGTATCGCGATTCTGTACACACGACACCGGATATAGAGGTGGCGCGACGCGCCTTATCTGAGTTGCGCAATCAATGTCAGCCAGCGCGACAAATGGCTCGATGGTTGTACGATAACCCCGGACGCATTTGTACCCCACCGGGTACACCGGATCGTCTCACGTACGAAGAAGCTGCGACTGCACTCGGCCTACCGATTGAGACGATTAAAGCATTCGTGCGATTGCACGCCGTTTCGCGTGAAAGAGATTGGTCGGCAAAGGGAGGCGTTACATTCGTTAGTCTCGCCGAGCTTGAACGGGCCATGGTTAGATTGCGCGATGATCGCCGTGTGATCGATGCCCCGGGTATCAGGATCCAGCGATTACATGAAACACTCATTGTAGCGTTTCGTCACGAGATGAAGCCTGATGCTACGACGATACACCAGATCGCCGTTCCGGTTGAGGTCCAACAAGTATACTATTTTCGCGGCGCAAAAATCGGAAGCACAGAAAATGCAAGCGCCTTTAAGCGCTACGATGTTAAACTTTCGGATGGGTCCTATCCACGAATTACAACGCACCAGTTTCGGCATTGGCTAAATACAGTTGCGCTGCGAGGAGGCATGAACGAGCTCGAATTAGCTCGATGGATGGACGCCGGAGGCTTCAAGACAACGAGTCATACGACATCTCCGAATGGTGCGATCCGACTCTGCCATCGGAACTCACCATCATTCAGCCGTCAATTCCCAAGTGACGAACGCGGACAGCTTAGAGTCGATGCCTGGCGAATTGATGCGAAGCCGCTACACGGTTTGCTAGACGGGCGCTTCCGATTCCCCTCTTTCTCGAACGCTGAGCTATTTTTGCGGGCGGACGACCACGTAAGTATTGTACTTCTTCGAGCCCTTTGAACGCGGCTGCGTCAAATCCGCCTCGATTGCGGCCGCCTCACGCAAGCATGTGTTCGGATCATAAATGAAGACGACGATGTCGTCACAGTCGGCATCGGCAGAATAGCGTTCGAATTTCGAAGTGATGTCCGCCAACATCGCTTTCCAATCCACTTGTCTGCGGATGACCTTAAGTTCGATGAAGATTTTCTCATTACCGAGCGAGAAGTCAACGCGACCGCCAACACCAGCCGTTTGACCGACGGCGTTCTCGACCTTCGCGCGAGGGAATCGGAGTTTCAAAAATGCGCGGACGAAGTCCTGAAGGTCGTATTCATCCGCAATCCTGATGAGATTGTAATCGCGGTTGTTGTACCGGTTTTCCTGTTCCATTTCTCGCAATGCGCGCGGAACTCCACGCAAGGTATCGATGATTGAATCGACGAGGTCCGTTGATGTCGGTGTCTTTTCCGATATAGCTTTCGTTATCGGAACGGACGAGATGAATCCGTCCTCCTCTAAACGCAGCCGCAACTGCCCGATTTTCTCTTCCGGCGTGCCCTTCTCGCGTAGAACGCCGAGCATGTACAGCAGGCTCTTGGACAACTTCTCGGCTTCCCCCGGCTTGCTTTCATCAACGGCCGTGATGTAATCCATGAAGCGCGTACGGCGTTGGCTGCTGTCATAGCCTTCCCATTCACCCTTGTCAATCTTTCCAACGGCGAAGACGTCGTCTATCAGGCGCAACGTGAGGTAGTCCGACGATGCGTTGCGAAAGTCGGCGATCGTTTCCGGCGATATCGTCTTGTGTTTGGAGCTTGACTCTCTTGCTCGACTTTGCGCCGCAGCTGCTTGTGCGTGCGCCTTCCAATCCTTCACCTGGATGTGCTCGATCTCAATCTTGATGTCAAGCACCGGGTCCAGAAGCGAAAGTCCCAGGTCCAAGATCGCTTTGCGAAAGTCCTTGCGCTCCTCCGTGCGCATGCGACCGTAAACGGAAGGAGATGCGTACATCATCCACTGGAACGACATGTAATAGCCGTTGTCTTCATCAAAATTCGTGCCGAGCACTTGATGCTTGCATTGCGATATGAAGTCAGCGTACTCGTACTCGTTTATTGCCTGCAGTGCGCTGCAAACCACCATGGCCAAATAATCACCTGCCGCTTCGCTCTCGTAGTCATAGACGCATTCGCTTTCGCGCAAGCTTCTGCTAACGAATTGATAAAGGTTTTTCATTCCCCTCGAAGATTTCGACGAAGTGGTTATTGGGGTACGCTTCTTGGCAGGCGTTCGGCTCCGGTGTGCCGTCCCTATCAATCGTTCCGTACGCTTCGCAGCTTCGCCTCGTGCAAGGGCTACTCGTTCAATCGCGCGACGCGCGAACCCGGATTCAACGTCGGCTTGGCGGCCATCAAGGGGGGGGTTCCCTTGCCGACGAAACGCTGCACTTACATGAGCCCAGGCCACGATGTTCTGCTTTGCAAACGCCCGGCATCGACCTCGGGCGCGTCGATAGGCACAAGGACCCACTTGACCGCGCTTGATACGATAAGTTACTGGGCCTGATGATCGAGGGCGAGGCAGCGCATCCGTCACGGAAACCGAGGTCATCGGGAAAAGGCCATCGCAACAAGCGCCCAAGGCGTGAGCGATATCTGTTAGTAAATTCGCGAGCGCGACGTCGAGTCGTAACGGAGACGTGATAAAGTGAGGCGTAAACCGTGTCCGAAAGTCGTGAGTAATTCTCACGATTGTGAGTGCCCAGAGTGACCGCACGCGACTTTGAAGCGATGGGTTAGGTGGACGGCCAGTGACGACCGCGGAAGCTCTCGAGGCCATCACTGCTACCGCGGAGTTTGAACTCTTTGCTATGTCGGCCTTGCGTGAGCTTGAGCCGGATTTTTACCTTATTATACACACGGGAATCAATGCAAAAGGAAAAACCATAGTTTACCCGCTTGACGGGTTCGTTCGGATTCCCGGATCAAAGCCTCCGCGCTACGCTGTGGCGGAGGTTACGACTAGCGACCGTCTTCGCACGAAGTGGCTAGCAGAGTCAGATCGAGACATTTCGACGTTATCGCTTGAAGCGGGGGATCTAGTGAAGGCCGCGAGAGAAGCCCAAGAGTTGCGCGGGCATTCACCAGATGCAGTAATCCGCGTGGCATTGGTCACGAATCGCGAGCCGGACGGCAATCTCATTCATGACGTCGACGCCTTTGCGATCAAACATGACCTCGAATACATTATCGTTTCACGCGGCGTCCTGACAAATTATCTCGATAATACTGACAACGGAAATTATCAGCGGGAGAAGCTCTTCGGAACGCTCCAAACTCGACTGTCGTGGGATCTGCTTCAGGATATAGGAAGTAAAAGCCTCGACTTATTTGAGACTGAGCTCGGCCAAGAGCCAAACGGCATATGGGCTCGGGAGGGGTACGAGTCGCAACTAATCCTCGAGATTTCCACAAGACCGCTGACATTTCTCGTCGCAGAATCGGGACGAGGTAAGTCGACGCTGGCTCTACGCGTGGCCCGCGCTTTCGCAGCCTCGGGAGGTGCTGCATTGTGGTGTCGACCAGAGCACTTGGACTCAAACGTTTCGCTCGAACGTGCGGTTCTCACTGTACTAAAAGACATACGCCCCGAGCTAGACGATCGAGCCGGGAGAGCAGCGCTAGAGCTTGCCTCACGCAAGAGGCTTCTCATCATTGTCGACGATGTCAATAGACGCTCCGATGCGACTGCATTTTGCGAACGCCTCGTGCGTCGTGTGAGCGAAAGTGAGCGAGCTGAAGGTGACGGTGCGGCGGACGAGTGCACGACGCCCGTTGCTTTTCTTGTGCCCGTGTGGGCGGCTAACACAGTAGGTTTTCATAAGGCTGAGAGCTCCGGCGACTTCGGCGTTGTGACGATGCTGCCGATGGAGCACCGGTACGCGACCGACCTGGTGGAACAGATTCGCGCCCGACATCCCAAAGGCGGAACGTCTATTGAAGCTACCACCATTGCTCACGCGCTTTGGAACGATCCTTTTCTCCTTAACACATGGGCCAGGCTGTGGGAGCTTAATGGCTCGGAGGCTTCCCCGAACGACGTCCTCCAGCAATATCTTATCTCCATATGCGAGAAGATCGCTCGTGAGGCCGGCCTGCTCCCTAGTGACATTTTTGCCGCGCTAAAAAACGCGAGCCGCTATATCCTTGAGGCAAAACGGCTTCGCCCAAGCTCTCAGGAGCTTCTCGGTACCCTCGATGTTGACGGTCGTGCTGCGCTTCGTGCTATCTTACGCGACAGAAAAATCTGCCGGGAAGAAACGACATTTGGCGATTCTGAGGTCGTCTTTCAACACGACCGATTGCGCGAGTTCGCCCTGGCGGCGGCGCTCACTGCCGTCGACAGCGCCGCGCTTCCCGAGCGGTCTGTCCTTTGCGACCCACTCTTCGCCGAGGTCTTCGCCCTCGTAGCCGGTTTGCTCAATGGTCCCGATCTTGAGAACCTTGTTGCGGCCAACCCACTTGCGGCGGCGATCGCAGTTAGCGAAATATCCGCGATAGCTCCTGACCGTAAGCGTGAGATTGAGCGATTGCTGACACGTTGGTGGCGCGATCTTGCTAACCTTAATTCTGGTACAGATCAAGCCGCTCGCGCATTTGCGAGCGATTGGTGGGCTAACCACGCAGCGCCCGTTTCCGCTACGCTGTTGAAAGGGCAGCTCGGAATGGCACCATACCTTGCGGGCACCCGTCTAGGCGATGCGGAAAATGCGATCCGCCTTTGTTCGGTAATCCCATTCAGCGGA
>Ga0307373_10008023_pt1 | contig 16230 bp, 10 predicted proteins | sample OX2MG_FD_202534 | JGI IMG/M metagenome (GOLD analysis project Ga0307373, IMG submission 202534) | Soil microbial communities from Risofladan, Vaasa, Finland - OX-2 | ecosystem: Environmental > Terrestrial > Soil > Coastal area > Acid sulfate soil | place: Finland: Risofladan, Vaasa | collected... | reverse complement strand
TAGTGGTTAGTGGTTAGTGGTTAGTGGTTAGTGGTTAGTGGTTAGTGGTTAGTGGTTAGTGGTTAGTGGTTAGTGGTTAGTGGTTAGTGGTTAGTGGTTAGTGGTTAGTGGTTGGCCTCGGGGCCGTTCGTCCGCGAGGCCCTGCGCCTGGTCCAACCGCAGCCAACATTGCGGGGTGGCGGCGGCCGGCGCCGCGATGGCGCACGTCGTGGCGGCCGCGCACGCGCTGGTCCAGGCGCGCGATCTGTGCGAACAAGGGGGCTGGCTGCGCTGGTTGCGGAAGGATTTCGAGGGGTCGGTCCACACGGCGCAGCGCTATATATGCGCTCTCGCGCGGCACTTGCCCGCCAGCGGCATCGATGCGACGCGCGTGTCGCATCGGTCGCAGACGGCGCTCTTGCGCGGCGTGGTGTTTACGGAGCCGTCCGCCGCGGCGTGGTGTTTGCCATCGGAACAAAAACTGAATGCGATCTTACCGACAAGCTCGTCGCTTCTTGACGATTTTGCACATGCCAGGGTGGGACCAGCGAGCTTGCGAGCGCCGGCCCACCAGCGCCCCAATTTTTGGATTTTGGATTCTGCCAATCGAAAATCCAAAATCCAAAATCCAAAATCAGCGTGGGCCGGCGCTCGCAAGTTCGCTGGTCCCACCCTGCAATCAGTAGCCGCTCGAATGCGCCAGCGACCGCTGGCGGGGCCGTAAAAAGCCCTTGAGAAACTCGGTTTGCGCGGCGAAGTTGAGGTGCAGACGGCTGCCGATGACTTGATATTGGCCAACCAGGTCGAGCTCGCGCCCTGGTTCGCTCAGGTAGCTGACCAGCGGACCCACCGGCTCCAGCTTCCAGCGCCCGTTCAGATAGCCACGCAATCGAGCCCCGGCAGGCGCCAGCCAGCTATCGATGGCCAGCGTGGTCTCCACCGGCCGGGCAGGACGCGCTTGACGGTCCGCCCGCGCCAGGGCGGGCAATGCGCCGACCATCGGCACCATCGTGCCTTCGGGCGTTTCCAGTCGCTGGCAGAGATAAGCCAGACCGCCGCCTTCGGCATAAACGCGCCGGCCCGCGCGGACGTGATTCCGCAGGGCCAGTAACATGCAATGGTTGCCGCTTAGCGCCTCCGCATAAAGATCCGGATGACCGCACCCCAGATAGACCACATCGGCTTCGGGCAAAACCTCGTCGCGCAGGGGCGAAAAATCGACGACGCTGGCGCCCCCCAATTCGAGCAGGTCGAGCGTGTCGGGAAAATAGCAATTGAAGGCCGGGTCGTAAGCCACCGCCACCGTGACGGCGTGCTTCGGCGAACGCCGTCGATGCCCGAAGATGCCGCCCGCGGTTGGCGGCATGTCTCTTCGCGCCGCCAAGGCATCAATGACGTCGAACTGGGCGAAGTGCGAAAAGCCGGCTCCCAGTTCTCGGCAAAACTCGATGGGCATCGTGCCGTTCGACATTCGCTCGATCGCGGACCGGCTCTTCGGCAACTCGGCCAGCGCGCCCAGCACCGGCACGTCCCAGAGCGATTCCAGCATCGTTTGCAGTCGAAAGGCGGCGGCCGGCGAGGCGACGCGATCGAGCAGTAACCCGTCGATCTGCGGCGGCCGCTCCGGCAATCGGCAGTCGTCGAGTTTCGCGGCATCGAGCACGACCAGCCTGGGCAGGTCGAGCCAATCGCAAATCGTGTCCAGCGAGCTGCCCTCGACCGGCGGCCCATCAGCCGGACCGAAATGCCCTTCGACGACCGCCAAATCGCGGCCGCTGCAGCCGTGAACGAGAATCTCGCGGCAGGTGGCGCGGTTCATCAACCAGGTGTCGAGATGTCGCGAACCGACGCCCGTGATCGCCAGGGCGCCGTTGTGAGAACAAAAACAACTCTGCGAGTGAAAATGCTGTACCTGCCGGCCACGTTGGGCGAAAGCCTCCATCAAGGCCCAGCACATCGGCTGGATGGGAGTTTGCTCTTGAATCGTGCCCACCGCGAGACGTGGCAGTCGTAACATGGGCCTAAAACCTCTCGTTCGGGTGCGGTGCGGACGACAATTGCATTCTTAGATGCCGCGAATCGCCAGTCAAGCGAGGCGGACGGCCAATCTTTCGATAAACGGGCGGATTCATCGGGGGGGCCGGCGTTGAAATCCTTACCATTGGTTCGGCGCGCCATCGCCTGCGTTTACCGCGAAGCCGGGCGATCGACGGGTGTCGAAGTGACGTCGATGATCCGGTCCTCGTGCGGGCTTTCAGCACCGTCGGCCGACCCAAGCGGATCGGCGGTCAAGTCCGATGGCTGTTCAAGAGGGGGGAATTTCGAGCGGCCAACAGCGCCGTTCCGCTCACGGAGTGAGCGGGCTGCCGCATGATTGTCTCTCTTTTTGGCTCAATCAGCGCTCCACCGGCACAAGGCCGGACGGTGGCGGGGCGAGGCGGCGCCGTTTGGGCGCGCGAGGATTCGCCTCCGCGCGGCGCGGTTCGGCGGCGTCGACACGGCGGCGAGCGCGAAACGGGCGCGCCGGGCCCGCCGCGTCTTACGCGCCACGACCCGCTTCTTGCCTCGGTCGAGCGATGATTGACCGCCGGAAGCCGGCCGCCAACAGCTTTCTTTCCCGTCGAATGCCATTCTGCTACGCTTGGTTGACGACCGACGCGTTTCCGCTGGTGCATGGGTGAACGACGGCGCCGCGGTGCACAAAACAGTGCGTAACAATGAAGTTAAAACGGGCCATCCTCGCCGAGCTCGATCGACCTGCTCGATTGGTGGCGGCGTGAGGGACGAAAAACGCCGCTCTTCTTCGCGCAGCTCGCCCCCGCACCGCTGGTCGTCGGGCGGCCAAACGCTTACCTTACGGAGAGCGGCGATGGGCCGCTGGCTAGGGACAACTGACCACGGACCACGGACGAAACCATGCACGACGTGTCTCTCGCGTTCTTCTGGCACCAACATCAGCCCTATTATCCCGACGACGTGTCGGGCGAAAACCCCATGCCTTGGGTCCGCCTGCACGGCACCAAAGATTATTGGGGCATGGCCATGCTGCTCAAGGAGGTGCCCGAATTCCGCGCCACCATCAACCTCGTGCCAAGCTTGCTCGACCAGTTGCTGGCCTTCACCGACCGCGGCCACGAAGACACGCACCTCCGCGTTTCGCGGGCACCGGCCGATAGCCTCTCGGAGCAGGACCTTTACTACCTGCTCGACAACTTCTTCATGGTCCATCCCGACCACATGATCCGGCCCTACCCGCGCTACCTGGAGCTGTATCAGAAGCGCGGATTGTCCATCGATTCGGCGGCCCGCGCGGCAAAACGGTTCGCCAAGCGCGACCTGATCGACCTGCAATGTTGGTCGAACCTGACGTGGATTCACCCGCTGGCGTTCGAGGTCGATCGCGACCTGGCCGAATTCCGCGAGAAGGGACGCAACTGGACCGAACAGGAAAAACTGTGGCTGCTCGACAAGCAATTGGAGCTGCTGCGGCAGGTGGTGCCGCTGCACCGCGAGCTGGCCAAAACGGGGCAAGTCGAGCTGACGACCACGCCCTACTATCATCCCATCATGCCGCTGTTGTGCGACAAACGCCTGGCGCGGCAGGCCATGCCGCACGTCCATTTGCCCGAACGGTTGGAGGGGTACGCCGAAGACGCGGCCGAGCACGTCCGCCGGGCGGTCGCCTATCACGAGAAGCTCTTCGGCCAGAGGCCGCGCGGCATGTGGCCCTCCGAGGGTTCGGTCTGCCAGGCGATCATTCCGATGCTGGCCGCGGCCGGCATCCAATGGATCGCCACCGACGAAGAGATCCTTTCCGGTTCCACCGACGGCTGGGTCTCGCGCGACGGCCAGGGCTTTTTGCGGCAGCCGGAGATGCTTTATCGCCCGTGGCGGGTCGAAGAGAAAGGCCAGTCGCTGGAAATCGTGTTTCGCGACCACGCCATGAGCGACCAGATCGGCTTCCATTATCAGCGTTATCAGGCCCAGCACGCCGTCGACGATTTCATCGGCAAGCTGGAGGCCATCGGCAACGCCACGGGGGCGAACGCCGGGCAGCGGCCCACGCTGGTCAGCATCATCCTCGACGGCGAGAACTGCTGGGAATACTATCCCAACGCGGGAGTCGATTTCTTGCGCCAGCTTTATCGCCGCGTGGCCGCCCATCCCAAGATCAAGCCGGTGCGCGTGGGCGACTATCTGCGCCAACACCCGGCGACCGACAAGGTGAATCATCTCTTTGCCGGAAGCTGGATCAGCCACAACTTCGGCATCTGGATCGGCCACCCGGAGTGCAACCGCGCCTGGGATCTGCTTGGCGAGACGCGCGTGTACTTGCAACGTGCGGCCAAGTCGGGCCACAAGACCGCGCACCAGATCGAGCAGGCCTGGACCGAGCTGTACATCGCCGAAGGGAGCGACTGGTTCTGGTGGTTCGGCGATTCGCACTCCAGCGCCCAGGACGCGCTGTTCGACCGGCTGTTCCGCAAACATCTACAAAATGTTTATACGCTGCTGGGCGAAGCGCCGCCCGCCGAGCTGTCGCGGCCGATCAGCATGGGCCAGCGCGCCGCGCACCTGCACACGCAGCCGACCAGCCTGCTGAACGTCAAAGTCGACGGCCGGCGGACCTACTTCGAGTGGATCAACGCCGGGCGCTGGCGGCCGAGCGGCTCGCGGGGCACGATGTCGATGGTGCGAGAGAGCCGGCTGACGGCGCTCTATTTCGGCTTCGACGGCGAGCGGCTTTACCTGCGCTTCGATCCGCGCGGCGGCACGGCCCGTGAGCGATTGGCCGACGTCGACACGATTCGCATCGGCTTTCTGCAACCGGCCGGGTTCGAGCTTTTGATTTCGCAGCCGCACTGGCAAGAGCCGATTTTGCAGCTTTATCACAACGACGTGGCCGTGAGCGAGTCGGGCGTGGAGGCCGCCGCCGACATCATCTTGGAGGTCGGCATTCCGTTCCGCAGCCTGGCGCTCTCGACGGATGACACGGTGCAGTTTTACGTGGAGTTTTTGAAGCAAGAGCAATCGCTCGACCGCGTGCCCCAGGAAGGCGCCATCGAGACGCTCGTTCCCTCGCCCGAGTTCGAGAACATGATGTGGCAGGCCTGACCGCGGGAGAAATGTTTGCCGGCCGCGTGCGGCGTTGCTAGACTAATTGTGTGCCTTTCCGCACGTGTCAGCCGCATCACTTTCACCATGAAGCTCGAAGAACAATATCCCGACGCTTTTTGCCATTTCACCACGGCCGACGGTTTCATGAAGGGTTCCGGGCAGCCGGCCGAATGCGTGTGCTGCGACGAGCCAACCACCTGGTATCACAAGTCTCTGGGGCTTCACTTTTGCTCGAAGGAATGCCACGATCGCTACGCGGCGGTCCAGCCCCGCCGCGGCTAGCGCCGCGCCCCGGCGGCAACGTCCCAAGCCAGGCGGCAGGTATAACTCGCAATGCTCAACAGCAAACCGTTTCCGCATACGCTGATCCGCGCCTCGGCCGGCACGGGTAAGACGTTTCAGCTTTCCAACCGCTATTTGGCGCTGGCCGCCGCCGGAACCCCGACCGATGAAATACTGGCAACCACGTTCACGCGCAAAGCGGCGGGCGAAATCCTGGAGCGAGTGCTGACGCGGTTGGCCAATGCGGCCGAAAACGACCGCGCGGCGCGCGAGTTGGGCGCGTTTCTTGGCGACGGCGGCCTCGATGCCGCCAAGGCCCGACAGACGCTGGAAAAGCTCGTACACCAGCTTCACCGGCTGCGCATTTCGACGCTCGATGCTTTTTTCGCACAGCTTGCCCGCAGCTTCGACCTGGAACTGGGCCTGCCGCCGGGCTGGCGGATCATCGACGAGTCGGCCGATCGGCGGCTGCGCAGCGAAGCGGTCCGCGAGGTGTTGGCCGGCGGCGATTCTGGCGAAACTCGCGCGCTGCTGCACCTGCTGAGCAAGGGCGAAGTCGCCCGAAGCGTCAACGACCAACTTCACTCGCTGGTGAGCGACCTTTATGGCCTTTATCAGGAGACGACCGAGGAGGCTTGGGAAGCGATCCCGCGTCCGCCGCGATTGACCGACGACAAATTGGCCGCCGCCATCGAGGCGCTCGCGCAATGTGAGCTGCCGAAGCACAAGAGCATTGTCGAATCGCGCGACAAGGATTTGGCGGCGGCCCGCGCCCGCGATTGGCTCACGTTTGTCGGCGGCGGCCTGGCCCAGTGCGTGCTCGGCGGCAAAACGAGCTACTACAATAAGCCCATCGACGACGGTCTGGCGGAAGTCTATCGAGCGCTGGTGCGGCACGCCAAAGGAGTGCTCGTCGGGCAACTTGCCGATCAGACACGCGCCGCCCGGCAGTTTCTCGAAAAGTTCGACGCGCACTATCGCCGCCTCAAGCTGTCGCGACGGGCACTGCGGTTCGAAGACATCACGCTGGCCTTGGGCAAGTCGAAGCTGGTCGAGCGGGCCGAGCAGCTTGCCTTTCGGCTCGACACGCGGCTCAGCCACCTGCTGTTCGACGAATTCCAGGACACCTCGCTGGAACAGTGGAATGTGCTCAGGCCGCTGGTGGAGGAGGTGGTGAACGGCACTTCGGAGAGCGAGGTAGGGTGGGACCAGCGAGCTTGCGAGCGCCGGCCCACCGTAAACGACGTCGATAACGGTGGGCCGGCGCTCGCAAGCTCGCTGGTCCCACTCTACGAGAAGAGCGCGTCGTTCTTTTGCGTGGGCGACGTCAAGCAGGCGATCTACGGCTGGCGGGGCGGCGTGCCGGAATTGTTCGACGTCGTGAGCGAATCGTGCGCGGGACTTGAAGAACCGAGCCTGACGCGCAGCCGGCGTTCGTCGCAGCCGGTCATCGACATGGTCAATCGCGTCTTCGAGCGGCTCAATGCGAATCCCGCCCTGGCCGATTTGGCGGATGCGTCGACCATCTGGCAAAAAGGCTACGAGACGCACACGACGGCCAAGACCGAGCTTGCGGGCCACGTGCGCATGGTCACCTCGCCGGCGGCCGAAGTCGCGGCCGAACAGCGGGAAACAACCCTCCGCTTCGCCGCCGATGAAATTGCCCGGCTGGTGCGCGAGGCGCCGGGCAGGTCGGTCGGCGTGCTGGTGCGCACGAACGACGCCATCGTCACGCTGATTCAAGAGCTGGCAAGCCGCAAGGTGACCGCCAGCGAAGAAGGCGGCAATCCGCTCACCGATTCGCCCGCCGTGGCGGTGGTGCTGTCGCTGTTGGCGATTGCCGACCATCCGGGCGACACGGCGGCCAGGTTTCACGTGGCCCACTCGCCGCTGGGGCCGGTTTTGGGTCTGGCCGACTATGCCGACGATCGCCAGGCCGAGCGGCTATCGTTGGCCGTGCGGCAGCAACTTTTGGTGCGCGGCTATGGCCCGACGCTCTATCGCTGGGCGCGCGACCTGTCGGAGCATTGCGGCCCGCGCGACGCCAGCCGGCTGTTGCAGCTTGTCGAGCTGGGCTACCGCTTCGATCCCGATGCCGGCCTGCGGGCGCGCGACTTTGCGTCCTTGGTGGAACGCGAGCGGGTTGAGGCGCCGTCGCCGGCCGACGTGCGGGTGATGACCATTCACAAGGCGAAGGGCCTCGAATTCGACATCGTGGTGCTGCCGCAGCTCGACTACAAACTGCGCGGACAAACGCCGCCCGTGCTGGTCGGCCGCCCCGCGCCGGCGGAGGCCGCCAACCTGGTGTGCAAATATCCCAATGAGGCGCTGCGGTCGCTGCTGCCGACCGAGGTCGGCGCGGCCTTCGACGCCTATCAGCAACGAGTGGTGCGCGAGTCGTTGTGCTTGCTCTACGTGGCGCTGACCCGCGCCGTCCACGCGCTGCACATCATCGTGCCGCCCTCGAAAAAGCCCTACGCGACGTTGTCGGGTGTCTTGCACGGTGCCTTGGTCGGCCCCGGAGCACTCGAGCCGGAGAAGGTGGTCTACGAGCAAGGCGACCGGCAGTGGTATCGTCAGCGGGAGCCGGGCGTGGCGGGCGTGCGGAAGCAAGACGTCGCGGAGACTTGGCCACAGCAGGCGCGGTTCGAAGTCGATCTGGCGGCCGGTCAGCGGCGCCGGCGCGGCCTGGAGCGTGAGAGTCCGTCGGAACTGGCCCGCGCCGCCCACGTCGATTTGGCGACGCGGATGCTGCTGGAGTCGGCGCAGGCGGTCAACCGCGGCAGCGTGTTCCACGCCTGGTTCGAGCAGATCGAATGGCTCCACGGCGTCGAGCTCGACGATGCCGCGTTGCGACAAATCGGCCTGAAGATCGGCGCCGCCGCGGCCGACCTGGACCAGTGGCTGCCGCAGTTTCGCGCCAAGCTGCTGAACCCGCGATTGCGCGGCGTGCTGAGCCGTGCTTCGTACCGTTCGCCCGACGGCGCTCCTTGGTCGCAGCGGCCGGAGATTTGTGCCGATTTGGAAGGCATCGAGCCGACGATCGAAGTGTACCGCGAGCGGCCCTTCGCCGTGCGGCTGGGCGATCGGCTATTGAGCGGCACCTTTGACCGCTTGGTGCTCGTGCGGTGCGCGGCGCGGAACGTTGCGACTGCGCCACGGTCTGGGGCATCGTCCAAGACCGCCGTCCAGGAGCGGACCGTTGTGCGGCCGGCGCCGGCCGCTTCGGTGGTGGCGGCGGAGGTGCTCGACTTCAAGACCGACGCGATCGCGGTCGGCGACCCGCACGCCGTCGAGCAGATCGTGGCCCGCTATCGGCCGCAGTTGTCGGCCTATCGCCAGGCCGTGTCCGGCATCTACGGTTTGCCGCCGGAGCGCGTGATTACCAGGCTGATGTTGATCGAGGCCGATCAAGTGGCGGAAGTGGAGTGATCGCTAGACCAACGGCTTCATTCCCAGCGGATACAACAGCAAGGGCGGCTAGCTCGTCAGCCGACGGCTGCGCCCGCAAGTTCGGCGTTCTTCTCAACGGGCGTCTCGTCCGAACCGGGCAGAATTTCCTCGGGATCAAGCCTCGACACGAAGGTGCAGCCCACACGATAGACCTTCTCATCGCCGTCGGCCATGCCGACGACATTGGCCACGCTCGAAATCATGTAACGTGCCGCGGGCGGATGTCCCAGCCGAATCACGAGCGCCTGGTAGTCGGGCGCGGTGTTCGTGAGAAAGGAAATGCCCTTGACCGACAGATCGTAGCAACGCACCGAAAAGAAGTCGCCGGACGTCGGCATCGGGCCGCCCAGCTTGTAGGGAGCAATCTGCTGCAGGTTGCGGAAGGGGTGTCGCACCAGGGCCTTGTCGGCTTCAATCGGCAGGTGACCGGTGCAGTCGTGGAGGTAGGCGCGGTTCCGGCCCGACTCTTTGGCGGCATACAGGGCCTGATCGGCGCGTTCCACCAACGACGTGGCGCTCTCACCGGCCGACGCCGTAGCCAGGCCCAGGCTGGCCGTGAGCGGAATCATCTCTCCTTCGTACATAACGCCACTGGCGGCGATGGTGGCCCGCAGGCGTTCGGCCACGTTGATCGCGTCGTCCAGCTTGGTGCCCGGCAAGATCACGGCGAATTCTTCGCCGCCGTAGCGGGCGGGGATGTCCATCTGCCGCAACGCTCCGCGCAGCACCTCGCCCAGATGGCGCAGCGCCGCGTCGCCGCCCGCGTGGGTATAACGGTCGTTGAAGCTTTTGAAGTGGTCGATGTCGAGCATGATCATGCTGAGCGGCACCTGGTGCCGTCGCCACTGCTCGAACCGCCGCTCCAGGTCCTCGATAAATGCTCGGCGGTTGGCCAGTCCGGTGAGCACGTCGGTCCTGGCCTCCACCGCCAGTTCCTTGACCTTTTCGCGGTGTTCGACGATCTCCGCCCGCGCGGCGGTCAATTCCGCCTGCAACTGCTGGTTGGCCAGCATGATCCGCGAGGCGGCATCGAGCACCATGTCGGGTTCGCCCTCTTTCGCCGCGCGCAGGCTGGCGCTGATCTCTTCCAGGCGATAGGAGTGCGAGCCGATCTCGCCCTGAATTCGGTGACTGAGGTCCCCCAACCATTGCGGTTCGCTGGCAGCCTCGGCCACGGCGGCAGGCGCGCGGTCCGCCTCCGATGGAGCAGCCTCCGCCACCGCCGCAACCGTTTCGGACGGCGGGGACGGCGGCGGTTGCTTGGGTGCCATTGCTGGCGCATGGTCCGGTCGCGCTTCGGAGTGGAGCCAAAGATAAATGGCGTAGAGCGAGCCGCTGGCAATTGCGGCGCCAAACAATACGCCCAGCACGAACCCAAGCATGATGCGGATCCTGAAAACCACCATGTGCCATAAGAGCACGGACGATATTGCAACATTAACTCACGGTTTGCTCGGCGAACCGCACGGAGCGACGCCTTTTCGTCAGCCGGCCTGCGTGTTTTCCTCATGCGCGCCTACGGCAGCAATTATACCGTCACAGAAATTCCGATTTTACGGCGTTCGCCGATCCGCCTATATTTAATGATGATGCCAGGGCTCGGAACCGGAACAGAATCGATGGCCAGATGGGTTCGGATTGCCGGCACCCGCGAATGCCCGCCAGGACAGGCGATGGAGTGCATCGTTGAAAGTGCCGTCGTGGCCCTGTTCAACGTCGACGGCAGGTATTACGCGTTGGACGGCGTCTGCCCGCACCAGGGAGGCCCGCTGGCCAAAGGCCGCCTGGCCGGCTGCACGGTGTCGTGCCCCTGGCACGGATGGCAGTTCGACGTGGCTACGGGCGAGCACACGGCAAACCGCCGGCTGCGGCAACGGTCGTTCGCGGTGCGAGTGGAGGGCGAAGAGGTTTTGATCGAGATGGAGGACGCACGTTGATTCGCTATCGGGCATTCCGCAATAGCGATCCGCCGGCCCTGGCGGAGATTTGGCGCAGCCAGCCGGCCGAACACGGACGAGTGCGGCCCATGTCGGCCGCGCTGTTCGAGCAATTCGTGCTGTCGAAGCCCTATTTCGACAACGCCGGGCTGATTGTGGCCGTCGACGATCAACTCCCCGTCGGCTTCGCGCACGCCGCGTTTGGGCCGAACGCTTGCGGTGACCGGCTCGCACGGCAAATGGGCAGCACGTGCCTGGTCATGGTCCGCACCGACTACCAAGGGCGCGGCATCGGCGGAGAGTTGCTCTCACGCAGCGAAAGCTATCTTCGCCAGCGCGGGGCTGAGGTGATGTACGGCGGCGGCATTGCGCCGCTGAACGGGTTTTACTTGGGGCTGTACGGCGGCAGCGAGTTGCCGGGCGTGCTCGACAGCGATGCCGGCGAGCAGCATCTGTTCGAATCGCACGGTTACCGTGAAATCGACCGCGTCTACGTACTGGAGCGGGCGCTGGCGGGCTTCCGTCCGCCGATCGACCGCCAGCAACTGCAAATCCGCCGGCGGTCGACGATCGAGGCGATGTTCGATCCTCCGCCGCACAGTTGGTGGGAGGCTTGTGCCTGGAGCGGTCTCGATCAGACGCTCTATGAGTTGACTTCGCGCGACGCGTGCCGGGTTGTGGCGCGGGCCACGGCCTGGTCGATCGAGCCGCTTTCGTCGAGTTGGGGCGTGCGTGCGACCGGCGTGACGGCACTCGAGGTCGAGGAGGCCTCTCGCCGCCAAGGCATCGCCACCTATCTCATGAGCGACATCATGCGTCAACTCGCGTCGCAAGGCACGTCGCTCGTTCAGGTGCAAACCATGCAGGCCAACGTGCCGGCCCAGAAGCTCTATGAGAAACTCGGCTTCCGGCTCGTCAATCAAGGCGCCGTTTATCGCAAAGACGGTTCGAGCGCGTGAAGATGAGCCACTAGCATCGGCCCAGGCTGCGGAAACCAGTTTTGCAGCCGCACCGAAAACGGTGGAACCATTTCGCTATTGCGCAGTTCGTCGAGATAGCCTTGCACGATCTGTCGCCGGGCCGGATCGTTCTCCATCAGCCAATGGACCCAGGCCCAGCTTTCGGCGTAATCGAGCTGCGTCATTTCGCTGGCCGACGCAAGGCGCTCGAGCCGCAGCAGGTCGGGCTTCCAGCTCAAGTTCGCCAGCCGCTCCAGCAGCAGCCGCACGTGCGGACGGTTCATGCCCGCGTGTCCGCGAGGCACTTCCGCGTATTCGGCCAGCCCTTCGTCGAGCCACAGCGGCAAGTTGGGCACGACGGAGTGCAAATAGCCGTGTGCCACCTCGTGACGCAAATCCTCGGCCACGCGGTCTCCCCACTGGGCATAAACCGCCAGCCGTGTGTCGCTTTCGACAAAGAACGCCCGGCGTTGCGGAAACTCAGGATAATACTGCCGCAGAAAGTCGCGATAACGCTCTTCCGAATCGAACAGATAAACATTGACCGGCTCGGCCGATTTGGGAAGCTGCAGCTTCGCCAGCAGATCGTTGCGCTCCAACACCAACTCTTCCAGCAGGCGGTGATGCGGCGGTAAGGCGAAATCGCTATACACGACCAACGGATCGAGCACGAGCGTGTGCTTGATCGGCAAGGGGTTCGCGTGCTGGCCCAGACCCACGCAGCCGAGCGGCAGGCAGGCAAGCAAAGTGATAGCGGCCCGACGGGCGGTTCTCATGCGGCAAGCCCCGGAATGTTTCTCGGCGCGCTCTTCGGCTGAACAAGCCCGTCGATGGCCTCGGCGAACGGCTGTTCCCAACGGGCAACGCTGTATTCGTCCTCCACTCGCCGCCGGGCAGCCGCTCCCATGCGGCGTCGCAGCCCGGAGTCGTTCGACAACCGTTCGACGGCCGCTCGCCACTCCTGCGGCGTGTCGGCCAGAAAGCCGGTGACGCCATCGACGATGATTTCGCAGTGTACGCCCACGCGGTTCGCCACCACCGGCAACCCCGCCGCCATATATTGCAGCACTTTCAGCCCGCACTTGCCTCGGCTCCAACGGTCGTCGGGCAGCCAGCTTATGCCGATGTCGGCCCCGGCAAGCTGGGCCGATTCGGTAGTCTCGCTCCACGCCATCGGCCTCACCCGCACGCCGGTCAGGTCTGGAAACATATCGGAGATGACGTGCAGGTCGAAGCGAACAGCCGCGGCGGCCGCGCGCAACGGTTCGTGCATCTGATAAAGGCTGGGCACCGTGCTACGTTGGCCGATCCAGACAAGTTTCAGATCTCCGTCGGCAGCGTGGTCGGCGAGCGGGTACTTTCGCGGCTCGACGCAGGTCGGAAGCAGCCGCACGCGTTCGGGTCCAATGAATGCGGCCGCCTGATCGTAGAGATAACGATTGCCGGCCAGCACCAGGTCGGCCGCGTACACGGTCGTCCAAAAATGGGCCATCCGCTGCCAGTTGTCGATACCCTTGGGGTGGTAGCTGTCGCGGTGAAAAATGGCGTCGTCGAAATCGAAAACGAGCGTCTTTGCCGAGCGGCGAAGCGTTCTTAACTGCCACCAAGGAAGCAACTTGCGTTGCAAGAGCACGGCGTCGGCCCGGCCGGCTCGTCGCAACTGCCGCCACCGCGCCCAGGCCCCTTTGGCGAGCGGCTGGCACTTGAGTTGGCACCCCGCCTGCCGCAAGGCGGGGGCAAACGGCGCGACCCGGTAGCGATAGCAAACGTGGTCGTCGCCTTCAGTTAGGGCCAGAAGCTGCAAACGTTCGTCCTCCCTGACGAGGGTCTGGGGCCGGTGCGCCGGCGAAAGTTTAACACCAAGCCCAACGCGGCCCAAGCCGGAAAGCGAGCATGTTGGTTTCGGCCCTACGCAATTGGACAAAACCGACGTGCCGCGTATAGAATGACGGCATTCCCGCCTGGTGGGTCCTTAATCGCCCAGCCACCGCATCCTGCCTCACAGTGTTGCCCTGCCCACGATGTTTCGAGTTGCACTACGTGCCGGTTTCTCTGCCCTGCGGCTTGGCGGGCTCGCTTGCTTCATCGCGTTTTTCACGATTCAGCCGGCGATCGCCGACCCCGCGGCCCCAGATCCGCCCAAGGGCGAGCAGATTTACCGCGAGCAGTGTGCCCGCTGCCATGGCCCGGCCGGCGAAGGCGTCAAGGAGGAATACGGCAAACCGCTCATCGGAGACCGCCCGCTCGTCGATCTGACGAAAGTTATCGTGGAGACGATGCCCGAAAACGAGCCGGAAAAGTGCGTCGGCGACGATGCCACCCAGGTGGCCGCCTATATTTACGACGCCTTCTACTCGAAAGCCGCCCAGGCCCGAAGCCACCCGCCGCGCATCGAGCTGGCCCGGCTCACGGTGCGGCAGTATCGCGAAACCGTGGCCGATCTGCTGGGCAGCTTAACCGAAGCCGGACGCTGGGACGGCGAGCGCGGGCTGCGTGCCGAATACTTCAACTCCAAGCACTTCCGCGGCGACAAGCGGGTACTCGAACGGCGCGACCCGAAGGTCGATTTTCACTTCGCCGAAGGCAGCCCGGCCGAGCAGGTCGAGGCCGCCGAGTTCGCCATCCGCTGGGAAGGCTCGCTGTTGGCCCTCGACACGGGCGACTACGAGTTCAACATCCAGACCGAAAACGGCGCCCGGCTGTGGGTCAACGACCCGTCGCGTCCGTTGATCGACGCCTGGGTCCGGTCCGGCAGCGACCGCCACCACCGCGAAACGATTCACCTCTTGGGCGGCCGGGCGTATCCACTGAAGCTGGAGTTCTTCAAGTCGAAAGACGACAAGACCACGACCACGGCGTCGATCGCCTTGATGTGGAAGCCGCCGCACCGCGTGGAAGAAGCCGTCCCCGATCGGCAGTTGTCGCCGAACCGTTTTCCGCCGTTGCTGGTGGTGCAAACGCCGTTTCCGCCCGACGACCGCAGCACGGGATACGAACGCGGCACGTCGATCTCCAAAGCCTGGGACCAGGCAGAGACCTACGCGGCGATTGAAACGGCCGACTACGTCGTCGCGCGTCTGGAACGGCTGAGCGGCGTCAAAGACGATGCCCCGGACCGCGTCGATCGCGTGCGCGAGTTCTGTCGCCAGTTTGCTCAGCGGGCGTTCCGCAGGCCGTTGACCGACGAACAGCGGGTCTTCTTCGTCGACCGGCACTTCGAGGGCGGCGACCTAAACACGGCCGTCAAAAAGGTGGTGCTGCTGGCGCTCAAGTCGCCGCGGTTCCTCTACCGCGAGATCAATGCGGGCAGTTTCGACGCCTTCGATGCGGCCAGCCGAATTTCGTTCGCCTTGTGGGACTCGATGCCCGACCAGCCGCTTTACGATGCGGCCGCCAACGGCCGGCTTGCCACGCCGGAACAAATAACCCAGCAGGCCCAACGCATGGTCGACGACCTGCGCACGCGGGCCAAGCTGCGGAAGTTTTTCCACCAGTGGCTCAGAATCGACCAACTCGACGATCTGCGGAAAGACGGCGCGCTGTTCCCCGACTTCAATGAAGCGGTCTTGGCCGATCTCCGCACCTCGCTCGATCTGTTTCTCGACGACGTAGTTTGGAGCGAAGCGTCCGACTTCCGTCAACTTCTGCTGGCCGACTACCTCTATCTCAATGGCCGGTTGGCCTCGCTGTATGGCGGCAACCTGCCGGCCGACGCGCCGTTTCAAAAGGTCGTGCTCGACGGCAACCAGTCCAACGGCAGGCGTGAGCGTGCCGGTAATGTCGTGTCAGGAGGACTGGCGTACGATGAACGAACGGTGGCTGCGCCGCCGGAGGACCGAGCGGGCATCGTCAGCCATCCGCTTTTGATGGCGCGGTTCGCCTACCATGCGACCAGCTCGCCGATCCATCGGGGGGTATTCATCGTTCGCAGCCTGCTGGGTCGGCAGCTTCGCCCGCCGCCCGAAGCAGTCGCCCCGCTAAGTCCCGATTTGCACCCCGAAATGACCACCCGCGAGCGTGTGACGCTGCAAACCAGTCCGGCGTCGTGCGTGGCCTGCCACGGCATTATCAATCCGCTCGGTTTTCCGCTGGAACGCTTCGACGCCGTGGGCCGATATCGAACTGAGGAGAAGGGCCGCCCGATCGACGACGCCGGCTTTTATCAGACGGTGACCGGGCAAAGCGTCGATTTGCACGGCGTCCGCGAGCTGGCGACGTTTTTGGCCGCCAGCGAAGAGACGCAGGCGGCATTTGTGGAGCAGTTATTTCATTATCTGGTAAAACAACCCGTGCGGGCGTTCGGCCCCGACTTGCCCGAACGGCTACGGCGATCGTTCGCCGAAAACGGTTTCAATATTCGTCGTTTGCTGGTAGAAATAGTGACGGCGTCAGCCGTTAAGTAGGGTGGGACCAGCGAGCTTGCGAGCGCCGGCCCACCGATTTGAGGCGTCAGGCGTCAGGTATCATGCGCCTGACGCCTGACGCCTGACGCCTGACGCCTT
>Ga0307373_10008022_pt1 | contig 16230 bp, 13 predicted proteins | sample OX2MG_FD_202534 | JGI IMG/M metagenome (GOLD analysis project Ga0307373, IMG submission 202534) | Soil microbial communities from Risofladan, Vaasa, Finland - OX-2 | ecosystem: Environmental > Terrestrial > Soil > Coastal area > Acid sulfate soil | place: Finland: Risofladan, Vaasa | collected... | reverse complement strand
AACCGCGCGTCGTCGTCACCAATTACATCGCCGACGACGTTCCGAAGGAATTGAAACATCTGCAAACGGCGGTCGAGGCCCTGCGGACCGATCTCGATCAACTGCTCGAACACGGCGACGTGGTCGAAGGCGGCGAACACCGCGACGTGCTCGAAGCCTATCGCTTGTTCGCCTACGACCGCGGCTGGGCGCACAGGCTCGAAGAAGCGGTGATGACCGGCCTGACCGCCGAGGCCGCGGTCGAGCGCGTGCAGTCGGACACCCGGGCGCGCATGCTGCGGCAGACCGACCCGTATCTGCGCGAGCGGCTGCACGACCTCGATGACCTCGCCAACCGGCTGATGCGCCAGCTCACCGGCCGCGATCACGCGCCGTCGCGCGAGAATTTGCCGGACAACGCCATTGTGGTGGCGCGCTCGATGGGACCGGCCGCGCTGCTCGATTACGATCGCAAAAAGCTGCGCGGACTGGTGCTGGAAGAAGGCGGCCCGCATTCGCATGTCGCCATCGTCGCCCGCGCGCTCGGCATCGCCGCGGTCGGCGAGATCGACAACGCCACCGGCATGGCCGATCCCGGCGACGCCGTTATTATCGACGGCGCCGCAGGCGACATGCATTTGCGCCCGTTGCCGGACCTGGAGGCCGCTTACGCCGAGCGGGTGCGGCTGCGGGCACGGCGGCAGCAGCAATATCAGGCGCTGCGCGATCTGCCGTGCCTAACCAGGGACGGCGAGAAATTTACCCTGCTGATCAATGCCGGGCTCAACGTCGACCTGCCGCATATCGCCGATACCGGCGCCGCCGGCATCGGGCTGTTCCGCACCGAACTGCAATTCATGGTGGCGCCGAATTTCCCGCGCGCGAGCGAGCAACATGCGCTCTATCGCGCGGTGCTCGACGCCGTCGGCGACAAGCCGGTGACGTTCCGCACCCTCGATATCGGCGGCGATAAGGTATTGCCGTATATGCGCAATATCGAGGAGGAGAACCCGGCGCTCGGCTGGCGCGCGATCCGGCTCGGACTCGACCGGCCGGCGCTGCTGCGGACCCAGTTGCGCGCGCTGTTGCGCGCCGCCGGCGGGCGCGTGCTGAAAATCATGTTTCCCATGATCGCCACGGTTGCCGAATTCAACCAGGCCAGGGAATTGGTCGAGCTTGAGCTGACGCATTTGCGCCGCCACGGCCACAAGCTGCCCGATCAGGTCGAAGTCGGCAGCATGGTCGAAGTCCCTTCACTGCTTTATCAGCTCGACGAGTTGCTGGAGCACGCCGATTTCCTTTCGGTCGGCTCGAACGACCTCGTCCAGTTCCTCTATGCGGTCGATCGCAACAATCCGCGCGTCTCGGGCCGGTTTGATCCGCTGTCGGCGCCGGTGCTGCGCGCGCTCAAGGACATCGCCGACAAAGCCCTTGAATACGGCAAGCCGGCGACGGTCTGCGGCGAGCTTGCTTCGCAGCCGATTGGCGCGCTGGCGCTCACGGCGGTCGGTTATCGCTCGCTGTCGCTCACGCCGTCGGCGGTCGGTCCGGTCAAGGCGATGCTGCTCGACGTCGATAGCCGCAAAGCCGCCGCGTTTCTTTGCCCGTTGATCGACAAGCCGTCCGGCACTACATCGATCCGCGCCGAATTGGAAAAATTCGCCGCCGAGTCCGGCTTGCAGATTTGATCTGAACACCATGTTGCCCGATCAAAAGCTCAACGCGCTTGTCACCCGTCATGCGGCGCTGGAACGTGATCTCGCCGCCGCGCAGCCGCCGGAAACCTACGTGAAGCTCTCGCGCGAATTCGCCGAGCTTTCGCCGGTGGTCGAAGCGGTGAATTCCTATCGCGCTGCGCAACGCGAACTCGACGACGTCACCGGCCTGATCGACGATCCCTCAACCGACGTGGAGATGCGTTCCGTCGCCGATACCGAGCGCCGGCAGCTTGAAACCAGACGCGCGGCACTCGAACAACAATTGCGGCTCGCGCTGATCCCAAAAGATGCGATGGATGAGCGCAACGTCATCCTCGAAATCCGCGCCGGCACCGGCGGCGACGAGGCCGCGTTGTTCGCCGGCAACCTATTCCGCATGTACGAGCGCTACGCCGCCAATCAGCGCTGGAAGGTCGAAGTCATGAGCCTGAGCGATGGCGCGATGGGCGGATTTAAGGAAATCATCGCCGAGATCCGCGGCCGCGGCGCTTTCGCCAGGCTCAAATTCGAGTCCGGCGTCCATCGCGTGCAGCGGGTGCCCGACACCGAAGGCTCCGGCCGCATCCACACTTCGACCGCGACCGTGGCGGTGCTGCCGGAAGCGCAAGACCTCGACATTGCCATTAACGACACCGATCTGCGGATCGACACGCTGCGCTCGGGCGGCGCCGGCGGCCAGCACGTCAACAAGACCGAATCGGCGGTGCGGATAACCCACATTCCGACCGGCATTGTGGTGATGATGCAGGAGGATCGCTCGCAGCACCGTAACCGCGCCAAGGCGCTCGCCGTGCTGCGCACGCGCCTCTACGATTACGAACGTCAGAGGCTTGATGCGGCGCGCGCCGCTGAACGGCGCGGCCAGGTCGGCACCGGCGACCGCTCCGAACGCATCCGTACCTACAATTATCCGCAAGGCCGGGTTTCCGACCACCGCATCAACCTGACGCTCTATAAGCTGCCGCAGATTCTGGAAGGCGAGGCGCTCGGCGAAATTATCGACGCCCTTGTTGCCGAGCATCAGGCCGCGCTGCTTGCCGAGGAGCCGGGATGACGCTCGCCGTTGCTGACAACGGCACGCAAGGAGCGACCGTTGGCGATACCCGTCGGGCGCTGGCGGACAAATTCCGCGCTGCCGGCCTCGATGCACCCGAACTCGATGCCCGCATCCTCGTCGGTCACGCGCTCGGCCTCGATCATGCGGCGCTGACGGCCGCGGCGGCGCGATCGCTGGCCAACGCCGAACGAGCCGCCATTGCGGCGCTGGCGCAACGTCGCCTCGCCCACGAACCGGTGGCGCGCATCGTCGGCGAAAAGGAATTCTGGAGCCTGCGCTTTTTGATCGACGCAACGACGCTGGTGCCGCGGCCGGAAACCGAAACCGTGGTCGAAGCGGCACTCGCCGCCCTCGAAACCGACGGCTTGCGCGCCGAACACTTGCGCATCGCCGATCTTGGCACCGGTAGCGGTGCGCTATTGTTGGCACTGCTCTCCGAACTTCCCGGCGCGTTCGGGATCGGCACCGATATCAGCGATGGCGCGCTACGGCTGGCGCGCACCAACGCCCGACGGCTCGGGGTCGACCGCGCGCATTTTGTCGCTTGCGATCTCGCGGCGGCGCTCGGCGGACCGTTCGACCTGATCGTCTCCAATCCGCCTTATGTCGTGACCGGCGACATCGCCGGGCTGGCGCCGGAGGTGCGCGAGTTCGATCCGCGCCCGGCGCTCGACGGCGGAACCGACGGGCTGAATTTTTACCGGGCTATTGCTGCGACGGTGCCTTCATTGCTGGGGCCGGGCGGCCTGCTTGCGATCGAGCTTGGCGTCGGGCAGGCGCGTCCGGTCGCGGACCTTTTTGCGGCGGCTGGTCTTGCATTGCTGCCGGCACGCGCCGATGTGGATGGCAGGCCGCGCGCGCTCGTTGCGAAAAGACACCGGGAAAAGCATGGCGAGCCCGGAACATTGGGCCCCGGCAAAAAATCGCTTGGAATGTCGGCCGGAACCGACTAGCTTTGTGGCCACGGAATCGGCCCGAGGTCGATAGCGCCGCACCGCCTAGAACGCCCTGGAGGCGTCCCTCTAACGAGGTTGGCAGCGCAGGCGAAAACTAAAGCCGGAACAGCGAAAGCCGGATCGGACGGCAAACGGGATTGCCAGATTCAGACCGAAAAGCGTTATCGACTCGGCGCGCGTCGATGAGATGTCGCGCATATGAGGGGTTCGCAACACCGCGGCGAAACCGCCGGTGAGGGCTGCATTGAGGACTATGGAATTTCATTCAGCGACAGTGAACGGCGGCGTCCGTGCCGCGGTAAATAAGAGGTTGGCGGAACAGCAACCATGAGAAACGGTCAGAACAAGCGCATGCGGGGTCGCAACCGTAAGGGTGGTAGTGGCGGTGGTAGTGGTGGTCATCATCATCACCAAAATCCATTGTCGCGCATGTACGAGTCTAATGGACCGGACGTGAAAATTCGCGGAACGGCATCCCACGTCGGCGAAAAATATCTGCAGCTCGCCCGCGACGCACAAAGTTCCGGTGACCCGGTTGCAGCCGAGAATTACTATCAGCATGCTGAACATTATTTTCGTCTGATCGCCGCGGCGCAGGAGCAGTTTCGCCAAAGCCAGCCCTACTACCAGCAGCAGCCGGGTCAGCCCGGCGCCGGCGGCAACGGCCCGGATGATGGTTATGACGACGGCGACGACCAGCCGCAGGCCGGTGAGCCGTTCGCCCCGCGTGAACAGCAGTTTTATTCGCAGCAAAACCAGCAGCCACAGCAGTACAATCAACACAACCAGTACGACCAACAAAACAACCAGCAAAACAACCAGCAAAATAATCAGCAGAATAATCAGCAGAATAATCAGCAAAGCAGCCAGCGCCCGCAGCAAATGCAGCCGGGCAACGAGCAAGACGTGGACCGTCTTCCGTCCTTCATTACCGGGGGCCAGCCGCAGCCGCCGCAGCAGCAACAACAAGGCCAGGGTGGCAACGGACCCGACGGATCCAACGGCTACGATGGGTCCGACCGCTTCCAGAGGCATCGGCGGCGCCGGCATCGCGGCCCCCGCGATCAGACCACGCAAGGCGATCACAATGTGCGCGGCGACAACGATCCGGTGATGCCGCCGGGCGGTCAGCAAGAAGACTAGCCTTCAGGCCGACACCAATAAAAAAAGCCGGGCCCAGCCCGGCTTTTTTTATTTCACGGTGTGCGATCTTACTCGCCGCGCGGCGCTTTCGCGAGCCGCACCAAAAACCAGATCGGCACGACGATGACCGCGCCGAGCAGAAAATAGCGCCACAGCCATCGCACCACATCGAAACCCATCCGCCAGACATGCACGATCAGCGCGCGCACCGATTCCACGATGTTCCAGGGATCGAGCCCAATAGCGGCAAGGATCACGCCCACCAGAATCGACAGCATGACCAGCCGACCCACTACCGCCAATGGCGGGCCGCCGAGGAAGCGGTGCATGGAGTCGCGGCGCGGCTCGTTTGGGACGCGGTGGTCTTCGGTTTGGGCCAAAATCAATCCTCCGCTCGCGCCGCTTACCTAAGTTGACTGCTGTGTCGAGCGCAAGCGCGACATGCGTATTTCGCGCCGCTGCCCACCCGGTCAAGCCGTTTCCGGGCCCGTTGCCTCGGCTTTCAAAGTGGCGCTAAGTTGCGGCCGCGCCAGGCAATCGTTCGGGCGCCCAAGGGATACTTCATGGCTAAAATAGAAGATCGCGCGCCCGCGCCGAAAGGGAGTCTGAACGACGACATCGGCGAAGAAAAACGGCTCGCTTTGTATCGCACCCAGGTAGTGATCCGCGAGGCCGAGCAGCGCGCCTACGATCTGTTCCTGCAAAATCTGGTGAAGGGCACGAGCCATCTTTCGCTCGGCCAGGAAGCGGTCGCCGCCGGTTTCGCCGACGCGATGCGCCCCGGCGACCTTTCGTTCTGCACCTATCGCGGCCATGCGCATACGCTCGCCCGCGGCGTGCCGATCGTCCAGGTGCTCGGCGAATTGATGGGCCGCGACATCGGCTTGATGCGCGGCAAGGGCGGCTCGATGCACCTGACGTCGGTGGAGCATGGCGTCATGGGCTCTTACGCGATCATCGGCGCACATCTGCCGATCGCCTGCGGCGCCGCCTGGCGCGCCCAGTACAAAGGCGCCAAAGACGTGTCGGTTTGTTTCTTCGGCGATGGCACCACCAACATCGGCGCCTTTCATGAAGCGCTCAACTTCGCGGCGGTGTGGAAATTGCCGGTCGTGTTCGTCTGCGAGAACAATCTTTACATGGAATACACGCCGATCAGCGACGTCACCGCGGTCGAGCATCCGGCCGCCGACCGCGCCGCGAGCTACGGACTACCGCGCATCATCGTTGACGGCAACGACGCCGACGCCGTCTACCGCGCCGCCACCGAAGCTTACGCCAAAGCACGCGCCGGCGACGGCCCGTCGCTGATTGAATGCATGACCTACCGCTATAGCGGACATTCGCGCGCCGATCCGGCCAAATACCGGCCCGAAGGCGAATTGGAACGCTGGAAAGAGCGCGATCCGATCAAGCTCTATCGCCAGCGGCTTCGAGCTTTCGGCGTCGGCGCGGACACCATCCTGCGCATCGACACCGAGGTGAAGCGCGAAGTCGACGAGGCGACCGAGCTGTGCAAGGCCGCGGGGCCGCCGGCGCTCGATCTTCTCACCGCCGACGTCTACGCCGACGGAGGCTTCGCATGGCGGAACTGACCTATCGCGACGCGGTCATCCGCGGCATCGCCCAGGAAATGACCCGCGATCCCGACGTCGTGATCATCGGCGAGGACATCGGCAAAGCCGGCGGCGTGTTCAAGGCGACGGTCGGACTCTACGATCAATTCGGCCCGGTGCGCGTGCGCGACACGCCGATTTCCGAGCAGGCGATCCTCGGCGCCGCCATGGGCGCGGCGATGACGGGGCTAAAGCCGATCGCCGAGATCATGTTCTCGGACTTCATCGCGGTGTGCTTCGACTACATCGCCAACGAATTCCCGAAGAGCCGCTACATGTCTAACGGGCAGGTCAAATGCCCGTTGGTCGTGCGCACCGGCAACGGCGGCGGCGCGCGCTTTGGCGCGCAACATTCACAGAGCGTCGAAAACTGGTGCATGATGATCCCGGGACTGAAAGTCGTGGCGCCATCGTCACCGCGCGACGTTATCGGCTTGATGGCCGCCGCCGTGCGCGATCCCGATCCGGTGATCTTTTTCGAGCACAAATCGCTTTATGCGACCAAGGGCGAAGTCCCCGACGGCGAGATCGTCGATACGCTCGGCAGCGCCAAGATCGTGCGGCCGGGCAAAGACGCCACCATCCTGGCGTTGGCGCTGATGGTGCCGCGGGCATTGGCGGCTGCGGCAAAGCTCAAGAGCGACCACGGCATCGACTGCGAAGTGATCGATGTGCGCTCGCTGGTGCCGCTCGACACCCAGACCATCCTCGGTTCGGTGGCGCGCACCCACCGTCTGTTCACCGTGGAGGAAAATCCGCGGCTGTGCGGCTGGGGCGCCGAACTTGTCTCGATCGCCGCCGATGAAGCGTTTTACGATCTCGACGGCCCGCCGGTGCGGATCACCACGCCGCATATCCCGCTGCCGGCCGCCGATATTCTCGAGGACATTGCACTGCCCAGCGTCGACCGGATCGCCGAGCGGGTGCAGCGCAGCCTGAACGCATAACGGAGCGTAAGCATGGCGGACGAACCGACCCGCGAAAACCCGTGCGGCCCGATCGGCACCGAGGTTTTGTTCGAGAACGACCAGGTAAAGGTCTGGGACATGCAGGTTCCGGCCGGCGGCAAGAAGGCCTGGCATCACCACACACTCGACTACGTCATCATCAACGTCACCGGCGGCAAGATCGAGCTTGAGAATGTCGACGGCCACTCCTTCATCGCCGACGACAAGGTCGGTGGCGTGATTTGGAACGATGCCGGCCAGAAGCACGAGCTGCGCAATCTGAGCGGCCAGATGTATCGAAACATCCTGGTCGAGCTGAAAAGCGGTAAATCGAGTCTGGAGTGAATAGCGAACATGGCAGCCAGGTATGACAATCTCCTCGCCAATGTGCCGACCGATCTGTGGATCGGCGGCAAATGGAAAAAATCGTCCGACGGCGCACGCTTCGACGTGATCGACCCGGCGACCGAAAACAAAGTCGCCTCCGTCGCCAGCGCTACTGTGGAAGACGCCAACGCCGCGCTCGATGCCGCCGCGGCGGCGTTCCCCGGCTGGGCCGCCAAGAAGCCGCGCGAGCGCGGCGAAATCCTGCGCAAGGCATTCGAGTTGATCATGCGCGACGCTGAACGGCTGGCGAAGCTGATCACCATCGAGAACGGCAAGGCATTGTCGGATTCGCGCGGCGAGGTCGCCTATTCCGCCGAGTTCTTCCGCTGGTACGCGGAGGAAGCGGTCCGCAATATCGGCGCGTTGTCGCGGGCGCCCTCCTCCGGCGCGCGTATCGTCGTGCACCACAAGCCGGCCGGCATCGCTGTGCTGGTAACGCCGTGGAATTTTCCGGCGGCGATGGCGACCCGCAAGATCGGCCCGGCGCTCGCCGCCGGCTGTCCGGTCGTGGTCAAGCCCGCTTCCGATACGCCGCTCACCATGCTGGCGCTGATGCCGATCCTGGAAGAAGCCGGCGTGCCGGCCGGCGTCGTCAACGTCATTCCCTCGCGCTCCTCCGGCAAGGTGGTGGGCGCCATGCTGCACGATCCGCGTGTGCGCGTCGTTTCCTTCACCGGCTCGACTGAAGTCGGCCGCAAGCTTCTCCACGAATCCGCCGACAGCATCCTCAAGCCGTCGATGGAGCTCGGCGGCAACGCACCCTTCATCGTGTTCGACGACGCCGATATCGACGCCGCCATCGAAGGCGCCATGGTCGCCAAGATGCGCAACATGGGCGAGGCCTGCACCGCGGCCAATCGTTTCTACGTGCACGAGAAGGTGCATGACGAATTTGCCAACAAGCTGACGGCGAAAATGGCCGGGCTGAAAGTCGGCAACGGCCTCGACGACGGCGTCTCGCTCGGCCCGCTGGTCAACAAGGAAGGGCTCGACAAGGTGATCGAACTGGTCGACGACGCGGTGAAGAAGGGCGCCAAGGTGCTGACCGGCGGCAAGACACCGGGCGGCCCCGGCTTCTTCTATCCGGCGACCGTGCTCACCAACGTGTCGAACGACGCCAAAATGCTCAACGAGGAGATTTTCGGCCCGGTCGCCTCGCTGCAAACCTTCAAGGACGAAGACGAAGTCGTCACCCGCGCCAACGATACCGAATACGGCCTGGTCGCCTACCTCTACACCAGGGATTTGAGCCGCGGCATGCGCGTGTCGGAGAAACTCGATTTCGGCATGATCGGGCTTAACCGCGGCATCGTCTCCGATCCGGCAGCACCATTCGGCGGGACCAAGCAATCCGGCCTCGGCCGCGAAGGCGCCCATGAAGGAATGATGGAATTCATGGAAACCCAATACGTGTCGGTGACGTGGTGACGTCGTGCCATCATCCTGAGCTGCGCACCAAAGGTGCGCCTCGGTAAAAGCTTGGAAGCCCAATGAACATCCTGATGCCGCAGCTCGGCGAAACGGTCACCGAGGGAAAAATCACGCAATGGTTCAAGTCGGCCGGCGACGCGGTTAAGCCGGGCGACAATCTGTTCGAGATCGAGACCGACAAGGTGTCGATGGAAGTGCCGGCGATCGAAGCCGGCGTGCTCAATGAAATCCGCGTGGCTGCCGGCGAAGTAGTGCCGGTCGGCGCTGTCGTGGGCGTGATCGGCGGGGCGGGTGCGGCGGCTGCGGCGCTGCCGGGCGCTGCGGCGGCAAAGCCCGCTGCGGCACCGGCGCCGAAAGCGGCTGCCCCGGTCGCCTCGGCCGCGCCAGCAACCGGTTACGAGAGCGAGCCCGCCCCAGCGCCGACCGCCAAATCGCAGGCGCCGATCAAGCTCGATCCGTTTTTCGAGGTTCGCACGCCCGCGCGCAATTTCGGCCCGGCGCGATTGTCCGGGGGCACGACGGTCACACCGCTGGCGCGTCGGCTTGCCGCCGAAGGCGGCATCGATCTTTCCGGGCTGCGCGGCTCGGGCCCGCACGGCCGCATTGTTGCGCACGACGTGGAAACCGCGCGGCCGGGTGCGCGCCTGCCGCTCGCCGAGGGCCTGAGCGCCGATCAGATTAAAGCGTTGTACGACCCGGCCGGCTACGAGGAAGTGCCGCTCGACGCCATGCGCAAGACCGTCGCCGCGCGCATGACGCAGGCGAAGCAGACCGTCCCGCACTTCTACCTGACCGCCGACATCGCCATCGATCGCCTGCTGGCGGTGCGCGAGGAAGCCAACGCCGCCGCGCCGAAGGACCGCGACGGCAAGCCGGTGTTCAAGCTCTCGCTCAACGATTTCATCATCCGGGCGCTGGCGATCGCTTTGCAGCGCGTGCCGGCGGCGAATGCGGCGTGGGCGGGGGACCGCATTTTGCGATTCAAGCATTCCGACATCGGAGTTGCGGTCGCGCTCGACGGCGGCCTGATCGCGCCGATCGTGCGCAACGCCGAAACCAAATCGCTGACGATTATCTCGTCGGAAATGAAAGACTTGGCGGCCCGCGCCCGCGACAAGAAGCTCAAACCCGCCGATTATCAGGGCGGCGCGTCGGCCATCTCCAATCTCGGCATGTACGGCGTGCGCGAATTCTCGGCGATCATCAATCCGCCGCAAGCGACCATCCTTGCGGTCGGCGCCGCGCGCCGGCAGGCGATCGAGAAAGAAGACGGCGGCGTGGCCTTCGCCAGCATGCTCACCGCGACGCTGTCTTGCGACCATCGCGTCGTCGACGGCGCACTCGGCGCCGAACTATTGGCCGCCGTCAGGGCGTTGCTGGAGACGCCGGTCACGATGCTGGTGTGACGTTAAGATGCCGATCGCCGACAAGCGGGACGTGTTGCTGATCGGGCCGTTACGGCCGTGGCTGGCCAAGGGCCTTGCCGACTTCACCATGCATACATTGCCAGCCGCCGACCGCGACGCTTTTCTCGCCGCCAACGCCGGTCTGCGCGCGATGGCGGTAAGCGCGCCGGTCGTGCCGGTCGACGACGCCTTGTTCGACCGTTTGCCGAAACTGCAAATCGTTGCCAGCTTCGGCGTCGGTTACGACCACATCGATGCGGCGGCCGCGGCGAAACGCGGCATCATCGTCACGCATACGCCCGACGTGCTGAACGAAGAAGTCGCCGACACCGCAATCGGCCTGTTGCTCTGCACCGTGCGCGAGTTTCCGCAGGCCGAACGCCATGTGCGCGCCGGCCGATGGCCGCAGGGCAATTATCCGCTGAGCAAAGCGACGTTGCGCAATCGCACAATCGGCCTGATCGGCATGGGCCGGATCGGCGTGGCGATTGCGCGACGGCTCGAAGGCTTCGGCGTGCCGATCGTCTATCACGCGCGCCACCGCCGGCCCGAACTGGCCTATCGGCATTACCCGAAGCTGACCGACATGGCGCACGACGCCGATACGCTGATTGTCATCGTGCCGGGCGGCGACGAAACGCGGAACATGATCGACGCCCGCGTGCTCGACGCGCTCGGCCCCGACGGTATCGTCATCAATGTCGCGCGCGGCTCGGTCATCGACGAGCCGGCGCTGATCGCGGCGCTCAAGCAGCGCAAGATTTTCGCCGCCGGGCTCGACGTTTTCGCGGACGAGCCGAACGTGCCGGCGGAACTCATGACCATGGACAACGTCGTGTTGCTGCCGCACGTCGGCTCGGCGTCGGCATACACGCGCGAGAAGATGGATCAGCTCATCGTCGATAACATTTTGGCCTGGGCGGCGGGCAAGCCGCCGCTGACGCCGGTGCCGGAAACGCCCTGGCGAGGCTGGGGCTAGTGGAGCGGATTTAACATTCGCTACCCACCTAGCGGCAGCCTCGTGAAGCGAATGTCAAATCCAAAGCTCCACTAAGACTCATATTTGCTAGTGGTCCTTTTAATTCTAACATTCGCATGAGAGGGTGCCGAACAGGATGCGAATGTTAGAATCGGACCACTAGATGGCGGCTCGCTGCTATTCGGCGGCGAGACGCACTTCCGGCGCCGCCGCGCGCACGTCAGGCTCGACGTGCTGTTCAAACTGCACGAAGTTCTTCTGGAACATATCGACCAGCTTGCGCGCGGTCTGGTCGAATTCGAGCTTGTTCTGCCAGGTCTTCTGCGGATAGAGCAGATGCGGCTCGACGCCGGTCAGTTGGATCGGCACCGAAAACCCGAAATAAAGATCGGTACGGAATTTGGCGCTCTTGAGCGAACCATCGAGCACGGCGGCAAGCAGCGTGCGCGTCACCTTGATCGGCATGCGCCGGCCGACGCCGTAGACACCGCCGGTCCAGCCGGTATTGACCAGCCAGCAATCGACGTCGTGCGCGCTGATCAACTCACGCAGCAGGTTGCCGTATACGGACGGATGCCGCGGCAGGAACGGCGCCGCGAAGCAGGTCGAAAATTCCGGCTGCACGCCGACCAGACCCTTTTCGGTGCCGGCCACCTTGGCGGTGTAGCCGGAAAGGAAGTGATACATCGCCTGCGCCGGGGTCAGTTTCGCGATCGGCGGCATCACGCCGAACGCATCGGCGGTCAACAGCACGATGTTCTTCGGCATGCCGGCACGGCCGGTGCGCGAAGCATTGGGAATGAAATCGAGCGGATAAGCAGCGCGGGTGTTTTCCGTCTTCGAGTCGTTGTCGAAGTCGCAAATCCGCGTCTGCGGATCGAACACCACGTTTTCCAGCACGGTGCCGAAGCGTTGCGTAGTGGCGTAAATCTCCGGTTCGGCCTCCGCCGAAAGTTTGATGCACTTGGCGTAGCAGCCGCCTTCGACGTTGAATACGCCTTGCGGTCCCCAGCCGTGCTCGTCGTCGCCGATCAGCGTGCGGCTGGAATCGGCCGACAACGTCGTCTTACCGGTGCCGGATAACCCGAAGAACAGCGCGACGTCGCCGGCGGGTCCGACATTGGCGGAGCAATGCATCGGCATCACGCTTTCGGGCGGCAGGTAGTAATTGAGCGTGGTGAACACCGACTTCTTCATTTCGCCGGCGTAAGAGGTGCCGCCGATCAGGATGATGCGCCTGGTGAAGTCGATCGCGACAATGGTTTCGCTGCGCACACCGTGGCGCTTGGGATCGGCCTTGAACGACGGCAGCGAGAGAATGGTGAAATCGGGCACGTAATGCGAAAGCTCGGCGCGCTCGGGCCGGATCAGCAGCGCGCGGATGAACATCGAATGCCAGGCGATCTCGTTATAGACGCGGACCTTGATGCGGTATTTGGGATCGGCGCCGCCATAAAGGTCTTGGGCGTAAAGCACCTTGCCTTTGGCGTGGGCGAGAAAGTCGTCGAACAACAGCTGGAATTTTTCCGGTGCAAGCCGGCCGTTTTTCTCCCACCATACCGATTTCTCGGTCTGGGCGTCGTCGACGATGAATTTGTCCTTGGGGCTGCGTCCGGTGTGCACGCCGGTCTCGGCGCAAAACGCGCCGCCGGAGACCAGGGAACCCTCGCCATTGGCGATCGCGTGCTCGGTCAGGATAGTATCGGGCAGATTCCAGTGGATCGCGGCGAGATCTTTCAAGCCAAATTTATCGGCGCCATGGGCGCTGTTTCGCAGACCCGTCTCTCTCAAGCTTGCCTCCACACACTCGCCCGGCAGTTAGCCTGCCGATGGTCTTTTTCAGCCTTCAGGAAGGCCCGATTTCGCCCGTAGCTGGGGGACGCGCGACCCTATATCGAGCATCGTAGCATCTGCCAAGACCGACTCCCACCACAACGCTAACCGGGGAAAACTCAGTCTGTTCCTCGCGCTGCAATGCAGCAAGCGGGCCGGCGCGACTACTTGGCGCGCGCAGCCTTGGCCAAATCGACGACTGTCGTGCGCAATTGCTCCGCGTCGATGACGCGCTCGGTAAACGGTAAACGCAACGCAGCATCGCCGTGGGCGAGGTCGAGCCCGTCCGGGTCAACCCCGGTAAGCCGCCACGCCCCCTCTTTGGCGCCGAGAAGTTTGGTCGCGTAGAGCCTGATTGCCTCGGCGTGGTCTTGGTTCATGTGCGCGAGCGCGCCCGCTTCGGCCCCGATCAAGTCGTCGGCGCCGGAAATGTCGGTGAGAAGGTCGGCGGCTTTCAGGTCGGCGGCGCGCGCGAAGCCGGCATTGAGATGCCCCGACGCGACGGTCAGCCGCCAGAACGCGAAATCGGCAAAGCCGGCATACAACTCCGACTTCGGATGACGCGCGAGGAAGCGCCGGCGCAAGCGCGGCTCGTCGCGATGGTCACGCGCAACCGACGCAAACGTACCAAGCACGGTCAGGCGCGGATGCGCGAGCGGGTCGCCGCGGCCGCCGGATGAGAGTAGCAGCGACGCGCGGCCGTCGTTTTCCAGATTGGCGGTATGGGTGGCAAGCCGTGAGATCAGGATGAGCGGCGACGCGTCGACGTCGGTGGCGACGTTAACCAAAGATGCGAACGGGTGACCGGTATTGCGGTCGATGGTCGCTAGCGCGCCCGCGCGCGCGGTGCGCAGCAGCGCCCGGGCGAGCGCCTTGGCGTCAAAGTCGGCCGCCGGCGCGCCTTCCGGCAGCCGATCGGGCATGACGCCCGGCAACCGCGCGGCCGTGTCGGTTTCGGGTTTATTTTTGCTCATTCCGGTTCCTTTTCCTGGCACAGCATTTTTCCTGGCACAGCATTTGCCCCGATTTAGCCTTGTCTGGTCACACTTCCGCCCCTACATGGGTCTTCAAAGGCTACGGGGCCGGGGCTGATGATGCTTGCGGCCGACTCATGCTAGAAGGCCGCCATGCCGACAATCGCTCTCGTCGATGACGACCGCAACATCCTGACCTCGGTGTCGATCGCGCTCGAGGCCGAGGGTTATCGCATAACAACCTACACTGACGGCGCTTCTGCACTCGACGGCTTCAAGTCGGCGCCGCCCGATCTTGCCATTCTCGATATCAAGATGCCGCGCATGGACGGTATGGAGACCTTGCGCCGGCTGCGGCAGAAATCCGATTTGCCGGTGATCTTCCTCACCTCGAAAGATGAGGAGATCGATGAATTGTTCGGCCTGAAAATGGGCGCCGACGATTTCATCCGCAAACCGTTTTCGCAGCGACTGTTGGTCGAGCGCGTCAAGGCCGTGCTGCGCCGCGCGTCGCCGAAAGACGGCACCACGCCGAAGGAGGCCGACAGCAAGGTGCTCGAGCGCGGACTGCTGCGCATGGATCCGGAGCGCCACACCTGCACCTGGAAGAACGAGCCGGTGACGTTGACCGTCACCGAGTTTTTGATCTTGCACGCGCTGGCGAGCCGCCCGGGCGTGGTCAAAAGCCGCAACGCTCTGATGGACGCCGCGTACGATGATCAGGTTTACGTCGACGATCGCACCATCGACAGTCACATCAAACGGCTGCGCAAGAAATTCAAGGCAAGCGACGACGACTTCGATATGATCGAAACGCTCTATGGCGTTGGTTATCGTTTTAAGGAATAAGCGCGAGAGCATGATCCGGAAAAGTGAAATCCGGCGCGCCGCTACGATCGTGCTCCAATAATAGCCGTTTTGCGCATGGGCCCTGGACAACCGAATTTGATCCATGGCCCAAAATGGCCCCTGACTGGGATGGCTGACGTGCGGTAGTAATGGCGTCCGTGCCCGCGCGAAGCGGACATGCTCGGAACCCCGGCAGACGACGTGCTTGATCGAACCGCTGAAATGGCAGGGGCCCCGGAGGCCCAATCGCCCGAGATTGCGCCGCAGATCGCGGCCGACGGCCTCGATGAGGCTGTGGCGCAGTCGCGTCTGCGCGGCTTCGCGCGTATCGGCGGCTGGGTGCAGCGCGTCTGGCAATTCTTCATTACGCAAAGCTTCTCCAGTCTCACCCGCCGCATCCTGTTTCTGAACATTGCCGGCCTGGTGGCGCTTTCGATCGGCTTCACTTTTCTTTCGCAGTTCCGCGCCGGCCTGATCGACGCTCGCATTCAGAGCCTTTCGGTGCAGGGACAAATCATCGCCGCCGCGATCGCTGCGCAGGCGACGATCGAGACCGGTTCCTCGATCACCGTCGATCCGGACAAATTGCTGGAACTGCGGCCGGGCGAAAGTTATGGCCCATCCGAAGACGCGCTCTACGGCATCGATTTCCCGATCAATCCGGAACGTGTCGCGCCGGTGCTGCGGCGGCTGGTCTCGCCGACCAAGACGCGCGCACGCATTTATGACCGCGACGGCGTGCTGCTGGTCGATAGCCGCAATCTGTTCGGGCGCGGTGACGTGCTGCGCTACGATCTGCCGTCGCCTAACGCCGAGAAGCCCGGCGTATTCGAGCGCACTTACATCGCCCTCCGCCGCTGGCTGGGACGCGGCGATCTCCCGCTTTATCAGGAACTCGGCGCGCTGAGCGGACGCGGTTATCCCGAAGTGGTGCAGGCACTCGCCGGTCAGAACG
>Ga0307373_10008021_pt1 | contig 16231 bp, 14 predicted proteins | sample OX2MG_FD_202534 | JGI IMG/M metagenome (GOLD analysis project Ga0307373, IMG submission 202534) | Soil microbial communities from Risofladan, Vaasa, Finland - OX-2 | ecosystem: Environmental > Terrestrial > Soil > Coastal area > Acid sulfate soil | place: Finland: Risofladan, Vaasa | collected... | reverse complement strand
CGCCCGGTTCAAAGTGGTCCTGGACTACTCCTACGGGGCCACCAGCTTCGTGATGCCCAACGTTCTGTCCAAGCTGGGCGCCGATGTCCTGGCCGTGAATCCCTACGCCTCCACCGCCGGCGCCTTGAGCTTCGACTTGAAGCGCCACTCCGAGGCCGTGGCCGACCTGGTGCGGGCCTCAGGGGCCCACGTGGGCGCGGTGTTTGACCCGGACGGGGAGCGCCTGGTCTTGATCGATGACGCCGGGCGGGTCCTTTCCGATGATGAATCCCTCTACGTCGTGCTCGGCCTGGTCCTGGCCACCCAGTCGGATCCCTCGGTCGCTCTGCCGGCGTCGGTGCCGCGCTGTTTCGAGTCCCTGGTCCGTGACGCCGGGGCCGAGCTGACCTGGACCAAGTTGTCAGGATCGCATGTGGCCGAAGTGGCCCAGTCTGGGACGGTCACCTTTGCCGGCAGCCAGGACGGAGGCTTCGTCTTCCCGAGGTTCATGCCCGCCTTCGACGCGGTGATGACCCTGGCCAATCTCCTGGCCATGCTGGCCACCACCGGGCTGCGCCTGTCGAAGTTGGTCAGCGGGGTCCCCCGATTCCATGTGGCTCACGAGACCGTGGTGACGCCATGGGAGCAGAAGGGGATGGTGATGCGGACCCTGGTCGAGGATCACAAGGACAGCGATCTGCTGTTGGTCGATGGGGTCAAGATCATCACCGATGACGGTTGGTCACTGGTCCTGCCCGATCCCGAGGACCCGGTCACCCACGTCTGGGCGGAAGCGGACAGCGCCCGGGAGGCCTCGACCCGGGCCCAGGAGATGTCCCGCCGCATCCGCCAGATGCTCCGCTGAAGCCGCCTCGGGCCCGGGCCGGGGAGTATTAGGGTCCCGTCCCATGAACGTGCCCGAGGGCCGGCGCTACACCAAGGATCATGAGTGGGCTCTGCTCGATGACGGCCGGGTGCGCATCGGCATAACCGACTACGCCCAGGACGCCCTGGGCGACGTGGTGTTCGTCCAGCTGCCCGAGCCCGGCACCGAGGTGCAGGCCGGCTCCGCCATCGGGGAGGTGGAGTCGACCAAGTCGGTGTCCGATGTGTACGCCCCCGTGTCGGGGCGGGTGGTGGAGGTCAATACCGAATTGTCCGATACTCCCCAGCGGCTCAACGAGGACCCCTACGGGGAGGGCTGGATCTGTGTCATCGAGCCGGCCGAGGCCGGGTCGGTGGAGGCGCTGATGGAGGCGTCGGCCTACTCCGAGCTGATCTCGGGCTGATCCCGGCCCGCCCGCCCACCGTGCCGGGGAGGGAAAGGTGAGCACCCTGGGCCGCTACCCGCAGGTGGCGGGCCTGGAGCGGGTAGCTTGAAAGGGTGTTCTGCAACCAGTGCGGGCACCGCAACCCGGCGGGCTCCAACTTCTGTTCGTCATGCGGTGCCGTTCTCGAACCGGCCTCGACCGAGGACACGACTCTGGTCTTTGCCCCGGTGACGGGAGCGGGCGAGCCGGTAGAGGAGGAGGTCAGCGTCCAGATTCCCGCCTTGGTCGAGGGGATGGGGATGTTGGTCGTCAAGCGCGGCCCCAACGCCGGCTCGCGCTTCGTCCTCGACCAGGAGACCACCCACGTGGGCCGCCACCCCGAGAGTGACATCTTTTTGGATGACATCACCGTGTCCCGCCGCCACGCCGAGATCGTCCGCCAGGGCGGCGGTTACAGCGTGCGTGACGTCGGTTCGCTCAACGGGACCTATCTCAATCGGGAGAGGATCGAAGACGCCCGGCTCGACAACGGTGATGAGGTGCAGATCGGAAAGTTCAAACTGGTCTTCCTGGCCGGACCTCCCGAGGACTGACCGGCCACGGCGCCAATGACTGAGCGGTCCTATCTGTCGATCGGTGACGTCCTCAGCCTGCTGAAGGACGAGTTCCCCGATGTCACCATTTCGAAGATCCGCTTCCTCGAAAGCCAGGGCCTGCTCGATCCTGAGCGCACACCCTCGGGGTACCGGAAGTTCTACCCCCCGGATGTGGACCGGCTGCGGTGGATCCTCCTGCAGCAGAAGGAGCATTTCCTTCCGCTCAAGGTGATCAAGGACCGCCTGGTACCCCCGCCGGCCGAAGGCGCCGGGGACAGCGAGGACACCGAGAGCGCGCCGGAGCCGGCCCTGGTGGCGGCCGATGCAGCCGCAGCCCCCTCCGCCAAAGGCGCGGCCGCCACCCGAACACCGCCCGCCTCGGTCCCCGCGCCCGCCTCCGGGCCGACGGCCAACCCGACCGCCCCCGCCCGCTCCTTGCGCTCTCCGTCTCTTCCCCCCGCCGCCGCCCGGCTCCCCGCCCCTTCCCCGGGTGAGGACCCAGCCGATGAGGCGGTCAGCCTGACCCTGGAAGAGCTGCTGAGCCGAACCGGCCTGGCCGCCGCCGATGCGCGTGAGCTCGAGCGCTTCGGCCTCATCTCCGGTCGATCGGTGGCCGGCACCGTCTACTACGACGCCGACGCCACGGCCGTGGCCCACCTGGCCGCCGAGCTGTCCCATTATGGGGTGGAGGCCCGTCACCTGCGCATGTACAAAACTGCGGCCGAGCGGGAGGCCGGCTTCTTCGAACAGATCGTGACCCCGCTGCTCAAACAGCGCAATCCCCGCTCCCGTCAGGAGGCGGTCGACACCGTTCACACCCTCTCCGCCCTGGGCGAACGGCTGCGCCGTTCCATGCTGCGGATGGCCCTGCGCGACCTGACCAGCGGCTGACGGATGACTCAACCGGGGCGGGCGACCTCGGAGCTGGGACCGGTCCCCTCCGGGCCCGGGCGGAGGCCTTCGGGCCGGGTTGGGGACCCACGACCGACAGGTCGGGAGCGGTAGGCTCAAACCCATGGTCGAGGTTCAGCTGAGCGCCGTCCAGGTCGACCTGCAGACCAAGAATCCGGTGGTCCTACTCCAGGAGCGGGAGGGGGCCAGGACCCTCCCGATCTTCATCGGACCAGCCGAGGCCAGGGCCATCGCCCTGGTCTTGGAGGGCCATGTGCCCGAGCGGCCTCTCACCCACGATCTGATCCGGGATCTGCTGGGCAGCCTGTCGGCCCGGTTGGAGCGGCTGGTCATCACCGAGCTGCGGGACAAGACCTACCTGGCCGAGATGCACCTCGACGTCAAGGGCGAGGCGGTGGTCGTTTCCTGCCGGCCCTCGGACGGCATAGCGGTGGCCTTGCGCACCCAGACGCGGATGTACGTCGATGATGACCTCATCGAGGCCGAGGGGATCGTCCTGCAGGCCGACTCCGAGGACGAGGATGATCTGGAAGCCGAGGAACCCGAGGAGCTGGTCGAGCACTTTCGGGAGTTCATCCAGGCCGTGAGGCCCGAGGACTTCGCCTGAGGACTTCGCTTGAGGGCAGGGGACGGGGACCCGGGCCGCCGCCCTTGGCGGCCGGGAGCCGGTAGGGGCTAACCTGTCTCACACCGGCGTAACTACGCTGATGTGAGGAGGGCCCGATGACCGAGGACGGCCTGATGAGCGAGGGCGGCGCGGCCCGCCCACCCAACCGAACGCCACCGGCGCCCGCCGCCGGTCCTGCGGACGGCTTCCGTGGCCCCCAGGTCTGCTCCATCGTAGGCATCTCCTACCGCCAGCTCGACTACTGGGCCCGCACGGACCTGCTGTGCCCGTCCATCAGCGAGGCCAAGGGCAGTGGCAGCCAACGGCGCTACTCCTACCAGGACCTGGTCGAGCTCAAGGTCATCAAGCGCCTGCTAGACGCCGGCTTGTCCCTCCAGTCCGCCCGCCGGGCCCTGGACTGCCTCCGGGACGGAATGGGGGAGGACGTCGCCAGCGCCAACCTGGTCCTGGGGGAGGGCAGCTCGGTTCTGGTCCGCTCGGGCGAGGAAATCATCGACCTGCTCAAGGGTGGCCAGGGGGTCCTCAACGTCCTGGCTCTCGACGGGGTGGTATCCGAGCTGGAGGCGGCCATCACCAGCCTGCCGGCAGCCCGAGCCGACGCTCGGCGGACCGCCGCCGAGCCGGCGCTGCGGACGGGCACCGGCCATTAGTTCACCCTCGGCCGGGCGGCCCGAGGGCGGGGAGGGCCGATCCGACCGGTGGGCCTGATGCCCGCCAGGGGCCATTAGCCTCACCGCAGTGGACGCAGCCCGCAGGTCGCCCCTGGATGCGGCGCACCGGCGGGCCGGAGCCAAACTGGTGGACTTCGGCGGCTGGGAGATGCCACTTTCCTATCCCGGGGGGACCCTCTCCGAGCATCTGGCCTGTCGCAACGCCGCAGCCGTCTTCGACGTCAGCCATCTGGGCACGGTGCGGATCGAGGGTCCGGACGCTTTCGCCTCGCTCCAGTCGGCCCTGACCAACGACCTGGGCCGGATCGGTCCGGGACAGGCCCAGTACACCCACCTCCTGGACGAGACCGACGCCTCGGTGCTCGATGACATCATCGTGTGGTGGGTCGATGATGAACACTTCGACGTGATGCCCAACGCTTCCAACACCGATCGGGTGGTGGGCGCCATCGGTGGGCGGGACGTGACCTCAGAGCGGGCGGTGCTGGCAATCCAGGGCCCGGAGGCCCGCCGCCTGGTAGAGACGGTGGCCCCGGAGGCCGCCCGCATCGCCCGTTTCCGGGTCGGGCGTTTCCAGTGGCAGGGCTGCCAGATCACCGCGGCCGGCACTGGTTACACGGGCGAGGACGGCCTTGAATGCGCCGTGCCGGCCGAGTCGGCCGAGGCTTTCTGGGAGGCGGTGGTGGCCGCCGGGGCCGTGCCCGCCGGCCTGGGGGCCCGGGACACCCTGCGCCTGGAGGCGGGCCTGCCCCTGCACGGCCATGAGCTCGGGCCCGGCATCACCCCCCTGCAGGCCGGGTTGGGTTGGGTGGTCGGTTGGGACAAGGGTGACTTCCGGGGCCGCGCCACCCTCGAGGCCGAGCGGAAACGCGGCCCCCACCGGCGTCTGCGGGGACTGGTGGTCGAAGGCCGCCAGCCCCCCCGGGCCGGCTACGACGTCCGGGTGGAGGCCGGCACCGGCGCCGTCCGGGGCGAGGTCACCAGCGGAAACTTCTCGCCGGTGCTGGGGACGGGCATAGCCATGGCCTTTCTACCTCCCCAGGTCGGGCCAGGGGCCGAAGTCGAGATCGACATGCGGGGCCGTCCGGCGCCCGCCCGGGTTGTGAAGATGCCCTTCGTGGGCGGAAAGGGCTGACCGCCTTGGCCGGGTACGTCCCCCACACCGAAGAGGAGATCGAGTCCATGCTCGGCTTCCTCGGACTGGGCCACGTCGATGATCTGTATTCCGCCGTGCCGGCCGCCCTGCGTCTGGCCGACGGGCTCGATCTTGCCCCCGGTCTGGCCGAGGCCGACGTCTTGGACACCCTGACCGGCCTGGCCGGGGCGAACCGGGCGGCCGATCTGGTCTGCTTTGCCGGCGGGGGCGCTTACGACCACGACATCCCGGCCGCCACCCGGGCCTTGGCCAGCCGCTCCGAGTTCGTGACCGCCTACACGCCCTACCAGCCCGAGGTGGCCCAGGGCGTCCTCCAGGCGCTGTTCGAGTTCCAGACCATGCTCTGCCGCCTGACCGGGCTGGAGATCAGCAACGCCTCCCTCTACGACGGCGCCAGTGCCTGCGTGGAGGCGGTCAACCTGGCCGTCGCCCAGGCCGGCCGCCAGACGGTGTGGGTCTCCCAGGGGGTGCACCCGCACTGGCGTCAGGCCATCGCCACCTTTGCTGTCGGGACCGGCCACCGGATCATCGATGTGCCTCTATCCGAGGGGGTCACGGCGTGGCCCGCGCTCGACTTCGCCACCGGGGAGGCTCCGGCCGCCCTGTTGGTCCAGACTCCCAACTTCCTCGGCTGCCTGGAGGACCTCTCCGCCGCCCGCGCCATGGCCGATGAGCACGGCGCCCTTTTGTTGGTGGCTTCCGATCCCATCAGCGCCGGCCTCCTCCGCACGCCCGGGGAGCTGGGCGCCGACGTGGTGGTGGGGGAGGGCCAGACCCTCGGTATGTCCCTGGGCTTCGGCGGGCCTTATCTCGGATTGTTCACCTGCCGGGCCTCCCTGGTCCGCCGCCTTCCCGGTCGGCTGGTGGGCGAAACGGTCGATACCGAGGGCCGCCGGGCTTACGTGACCACGCTGCGGGCCCGGGAGCAGGACATCCGGCGGGAGAAGGCCTCCTCCAATGTCTGCACCAACCAGACCCTGATGGCGGTGACGGCGGCCATCCAGCTTTCCTGGCTGGGCACCCAGGGCCTGCGGGAGCTGGCCCATCGCTGTGCCCGGGGGACGCGCTACTGCCGCGAGGTGCTGGTCGGCATCGACGGAGTGGAGCCGGCGGCGCCGGCACCCGTGCTCCGGGAATTTGCCGTGCGGAGCCCGGTGGCGGCGCCGGTCCTGATCGAGCGGCTGGCCGATGAAGGTTTCCTGGCCGGCCTGGCCGTGGGCGAGGGCTTCGAGGGCTCGGAATACGAAGGGTGCCTGGTGGTGGCGGTCACGGAGCGCCGGACTCGGACCCAGATCGACGCCTTTGCCGCCGCTTTCGAAAAGGCGGTCCGATGAACGGCCGGCCGAGGCGGATGGATAACCCCGATGCCGCGCCCGCCGCCGCGCCCGGTACCACCCCCGGAGCCGGGCGGTCGGTGAGTGCCCCCCTGATCGGGCGGGACCACGAGCCCACCATCTTCGAGTTCTCCCACCCCGGCCGGCGGTCCTGGTCCTTCCGGGAGACCGGGTTGCCGGAGTGGAGCGCCGAGGAACTGGTGCCCGACGCCTTCCGACGGCAGGAGCCGGTGGCCCTGGCCGAGGTTTCCGAGCGGGACCTGGTGGCCCATTTCACCCGGCTGTCCCACCGGCAGTACTCGGTCGATCTGGGGGCCTACCCGCTCGGATCCTGCACCATGAAGTACAACCCCAAGGTCTGCGATGAGGTGGCCGGCCTGGCCGGCCTGACCCGGGTCCATCCCGGAGCGCCGGCGTCGCTCACCCAGGGATGGCTGGAACTGCTGGTCCGGCTGGAAGAGGCGCTCTGTGCGATCACCGGGATGGCCGCCGCCACCCTGCAACCCGCCGCCGGCGCCGCCGGGGAGCTGACCGGCCTGCTCCTCATGCGGGCCTGGCACGAGCAGGCCGGCCGCCAGCGCCGGCGGGTGATCATCCCCGATTCCGCTCACGGCACCAACCCGGCGTCGGTGACCCTCGGCGGCTACGAGGTGACGACGGTGCCCTCCGACGCCAGGGGCTGTGTCGATCTGGCCGCCCTGCGCGCCGTCCTCGATGAGGACGTGGCCGGCATCATGCTGACCAATCCCAACACCCTCGGCCTGTTTGAGGAGGACATCGTGGAGATGGCCGCCGCCGTGCATGAGGTCGGCGGCCTGCTCTATTACGACGGCGCCAACTTGAACGCCATCCTCGGGGTCACCCGTCCGGGGGACATGGGCTTCGACATCGTCCATATGAACCTGCACAAGACCTTCGCCACCCCCCACGGCGGGGGCGGGCCCGGCGCCGGCCCGGTGGCGGTGTCACCCCGTTTGGTTCCGTTCCTACCCGGGCCCCGGCCGGTCCGCCGGACCGCCGAGGACGGCGGAGATGCCTACGGCTGGTCCATGCCGCCCCGGTCCATCGGCCGGGTCCACGGCTGGCACGGAAACGCCCTGGTCCTGGCCCGGGCCTACGCTTACATCCTGGCCAACGGGGGAGACGGCCTTCGTCAGGTGGCCGATGCCGCCGTGCTCAACGCCAACTGGCTGCGCCAGCGGATCTCGGGCACCTACGACATTCCCTTCGACCGGCCCTCCATGCACGAGTTCGTGGCCTCTACCGCCTCTCTCAAGAAGCGGACGGGGCTGCGGGCCCTGGACGTGGCCAAGCGGCTGTTGGAGGAGGGCTTCCATTCACCAACGGTCTATTTTCCATTGATCGTGGACGAGGCGCTCATGATCGAGCCGACCGAGACGGAGAGCCCCCAGACCCTGGAGGATCTGGCCGCCGCGCTGGAACACATAGCCGAGGCGGCGGGGGAGGAGGGCGGCCTGGACGACGCCCACGCCGCTCCCCGCACTACGCCGGTGAGCCGGGTGGACGAGGCTCGAGCGGCCCGCCAGCTGATCCCCACTTACGACGCCCGGCCCTGAGGCTGGGCCGCGGCTCGGAGGCGGCCGGCCAGCGCCGGAGTTCAGGAGGTGGGCACCGTCCGCTTGGCTTCCTTTTCGGCCTGGTGGGACTGGATGGCGCCGATGACAGCGGTGGTAGCGGCGCCGATGAAGGCGGGGCGGTTTTCTGCCGCCCAGTCGCGGGACTGGACGGTCTTGTCCGCCGAGCCCTGGAACCGCGGCATGACCTCCTTGGCGAACAACTCATACGAGGCTCGGGTGGCGGCCGGGTCGGCCCAGTCGTGCGCCATGAACAGGTAGGTACCGAATCCCCCCGACTGGTTCTGGAGGCGTTCGATCTGGGCCACGGCCATCTCCGGCGTGCCGATCACGGCCAGGCCCGAGCCGTTGATGGCTTCGACCAGCTGGTCGGGGTCATCGGATTCGGGGGCTAGGGGCAGGGCGGCCACATTGCGGAAGTAGTCGATCCAATCGGCCAGTCCGTAGGCGACCTCGGCCCGGGCCTGCTCCTCGGTGGGGGCGATGTGCATGGGGCCGACCAGTCGCCAGCTGGCCCGGTCCACCGTCTGGCCGAACTCGGCCGCCCGCTCCTCCAACGTCTTCCAGTGCGAGCCCAATACGTCGAAGCCGCCGCTGTTGGTCGCCCCCAGGGACAACAGGCTGCAGCCGAAGCGGCCGGCGGCGCGGGGACCGGCCGGTGACACCTGGGCGGCCACCGCCACCTCGAAGCGGGGGTAGGTGTAGGGACGCAGCTGGAGCCGGGCGTCGCGCAGACTGAACCAGGAGGTCTCCCGGTTGACCAGCTCGGACCCGTCCAACAGGGCCAGGATGGCCTCCAGCGACTCCTCCATCATCTCCCGCTGGCGCTGGGTGTCGATGCCCATCATGAACGCATCCGAGGGCAGGGCGCCCGGGCCCACCCCGAATAGCACCCGGCCCCGGGTCAGGTGGTCGAGCAGCACCATTCGGTCGGCCAGGATCAGCGGGTGGTGGTAGGGCAGGGAGCTGACCCCGGTGCCGAGCTTGATGTGTTTGGTCCGCTGCGAGGCCACGGCTATGAAGACCTCGGGGGAGGCGATGATCTCGTAGCCGGCCGAATGGTGCTCACCGAACCAGGCCTCGTCATAACCGAGCTCGTCCAAGCGGGTGATGAGCTCCAGGTCGCGCTCGAGAGCCAGGGTCGGGTTCTGACCTGCAGGGTGGAAAGGGGCGAGGAATATGCCGAAGCGCATGGGCCGGTCCATGACGCCGATGCTTGTGCATGGCTGGGACCGGGGTCAATCGCCGCGTAGCGGACGGACCCGCGTAGGCGACAAGATGCGGTGGTGCCTGTTCCGAGTCTCGTGCGGGACCTGTGTGGAGACCTGCTCGGCCAGCTGGATGCCGACGCGCCCGGCCTGGTCACCGGCCTGTACCTGATCGGCTCCCTGGCCCTAGGCGGCTACCGGGAGGGAACCAGTGACGTTGACTTCCTGGCCATTGCCTCCCGTCCCCCGGCCGGAGCCGATCTGGGCGCCCTGCGCCGAGTCCACGCTGGCCTGGCCGAGAAGCGGGGCCGGCCCAACCTGGACGGCGTCTACCTACTGGCCTCGGACCTGGGTCTGCCCCCGGCCCAGGTTGCGGGCCAGGTGCGGGCCAACCAGGGGGAGATCAGCACCGAGGACGACTACGAGCCCAACCCGGTCAGCCGGCTGGTCCTGGCCCGTCACGGGCTGGCCTTCAGGGGTCCGGACCGGGACGAACTGGGCGTGGAGCCGAGCCGGTTCGAACTGGCGGCCTGGACGGCGGCCAATCTGGCGACCTACTGGACGCCGTGGGTGGAGTCCTATGCCCGCTCGGTGCGACCCTCGGCCCTGTCCGGCCGGGCGGTGCAGTGGGGGGTGCTGGGCGTGCCTCGGCTCCACTACACCTTGGCCACCGGGGAGGTCACGACGAAAGAGGAGGCGGCCCGCTACGCCGCCCGTACCTTCGGCCCGGCCTGGCACGACATCCTGGACGAGGCCCTCCGGCTGAGGAAACGGGGCCGGGGAACCACCTACCGGACCCCGCCGGCCCGCCGGCGAGACGCGGTGGACTTCATGCGGACGGTGATAGCCGATGGGTTTCGTCTGGCGTCAGCCGGTTGAGGTCGTCCGGGGCGAGGAACCAGCGGCGGGGCAACTCATCGGCCGGCATCGGACGCCCGAAGAAATAGCCCTGAGCCATCTCGCACCCGAGATCGGCGAGCAGGTCGGCCTGGATGGCAGTCTCGACCCCCTCGGCCACGACGGCCATGTGCAGGGCCGAAGCCAGCCCGAGTATCCCCGACACCACTGACGCGTCGCCATCCAAGGCGCCCAGGCCGTCGATGAATGACTTGTCGATCTTGAGGCAGGCGATGGGGAACTGGTGGAGGTAGCTGAGTGAGGAGTAGCCGGTGCCGAAATCGTCGAGGGCGATCCGGATACCTAGCCGCTGCAGGGCACCCAGGACGGATCCGGCGGCGGCGGTATCGGCCATGAGCAGGGACTCGGTCAACTCCAGGGTCAGTCCGGCGGGATCGGCGCCGCTGGACCCGAGGGTCCGGGCCACCGCCTCGACGAAGCCGGGCGAGGTGAGCTGGCGTGCAGACACGTTGACGGCCACCCGGGCCGGACCGCCGCCGGCCTGCCATTCGGCGAGCTGGGCGCAAGCCACGTCGAGTACCCACTGGCCGATCTCCACCACCAGCCCGGTCTCCTCGGCCACCTTGATGAACTCGGCCGGCCCGAGGAGGCCGCGGCCCGGATGGTTCCACCGGATCAGGGCCTCCACGCCTTGGAGCCGTCCTTCGGGGAGGCTGACCAGGGGCTGATAGTGCAGGACGAATTGCCCTTCGGCCATCGCTACCCGTAGCTCGGCATCTACCTCCAGTCGGGCCAAGGCGGCGGCGTGCATATAGGCCTCGAAGATGGCCAGGCCGCCCTTGCCCGCGGCCTTGGCCCGGTACATGGCCACGTCGGCATTGCGGAGCAGCTCCTCGGCCGAGGTGGCGTGGAGAGGGTCAGCCGCGGCCAGACCGAAGCTCGCCCTCAGCACTACCTCTCGTCCTGGCAGTGCCAGCGGGGCAGACAAACCTTCGATGAGGCGTTCGGCCAGGGTCCGTCCCCTGCCGAGGGCGTCGCTTCCCTCCACCAGAACGGCGAACTCATCGCCTCCCAGTCGAGCCGCCGTGTCTCCAGCCCTCAGGTTGGCCCGCAGCCTGTCGGCGACCATCTCCAGCAGACGGTCTCCGACCGAGTGGCCGAGGCTGTCGTTGATCGTCTTGAAGCTGTCCAGGTCGAAGAGGATGATGGCTACTTCCTCGTTCGCCCGTTCGGAGCGAGCCAGGGCGTGCGCGATGCGATCGGCCAGCAGGGCCCGGTTGGCCAGGTTCGTCAACGGGTCGTGGAAGGCCTGGTGACGGAGCTGGACTTCGAGCTCGACCCTCTCGGTGATGTCCGCGAAGTTGGCCACCACCGCCTCGATGGACGGATCGGCCAGGAGGTTGCGCAGCACCAGGGCGCACCAGCGCCAAGTCCCGTCGGCCGCCACCATTCTGACGTCGGCTCGGGCGATGGTGTCGGGGGAGCGCATCATGTCCTCCCACCGCCGGGCCAGGAGGTCGCGGTCGGCCGGATGGAAACAGTCGGCCGGGGACTGCCCGACCCAGTCCCGAGGCGAATATCCGAGGACCCGTTCGAGCGACGCGCTGGCGAAGGTGACCAGGCCCTGGGTGTCGAGGACCACGACCACGTCGGCCGACTCCTCGACCAGGGACCGGAATCGCTCCTCGCTCGACCGCAGGGCCTGCTCGGCCCGGCGGAGCCGGTTGGAGACCCAGCTCACGGTCTCCCCGACGAGGACGCAGGCGGGAAGGGCATAACCGGCCGAGGCCAAGGCAACGGCCGGGTGGTGTCCTCCGAAGGCCAGCGGCAGCAGGTAGGCCACCGCCAGCAACGGGGCACAGGCCAACGACCAGCCCTGGGGATGTCCGAGCCCGATCCAGACGAAGATCACCATGAAGAACAGTCCGTAGAGGAACCCGTCGTAGCCGGTGAAGTAGTTGTGGCAGGCGACCAGGGTCATGGCCACCGGGACCAGCCAGATGGTGGCCGGGCGGCCCCACCGGTCCCAGGGCAGGAACCAGATGATGGCTCCGGTCAAGGCGGCCGTCAGGCCGATGCCCACCAGACCCCACCGGGAGGCGCCGGCCTGGAAGGGGAGCGAGGGCGCCATGACGGTGACCAGGGCCCCGCAGAGCACGAACAGGGCAGAGGAGATGCGCCCGACCACCCGGGCCGAAAGCACGTCCGAGGTGCCTGGGTCCAAGACCCAGCCGGGTAGACGTAGAAGAGGGTGAGCTTGCTGTTCAGCCCCGGCCCGATTTGCCATGCCGGTAATACATCGGCCCGTCACGGCGCGTACTAAAGGGCAGCACGTCTCGAAGAGGAAGGATTCGACGCAAACTGGCCGTATCGGCCGCGCGGTCAGTCCAGAAGGTCGGGCTGTTCGGCCACGATGCGGTCGTAGAGGGGCTGGAAGCTGAACCACCCGGCAAAGTGGCCGCCCACCTGACCCGCCGTCGTTTCCGCCTGGTCGGCGTCGATGAACACGGGCTTGCCCGCCGCCTCGGCCAGGAGCTGGACCTGGCAGGAGCGCTCCATGGTGATGAACCACCAGGCCGCCTCGTCCACGGAGTGGCCGACGGTCAAAAGCCCGTGGTTGCGCAGGATGGCGGCCTTGTTCTCGCCCAGGGCATGGGCGATCCGCTTGCCCTCCTCCACGTCGAGGACCACCCCGGTGTAGTCATCGAAGAGGGCGTGATCGTTGTAGAAGGCGCACACGTCCTGGGTGATCGGGTCGAGCAGGCGGCCCAGGGTCGACCAGGCCCTCCCGTAGGTGGAGTGGGAGTGGGCGGCGGCCACCACGTCAGGGCGGGCGGCGTGAACCTGGGAGTGGATGGCGAAGGCGGCCTGGTTGACCGGACCGTCGCCTTCCACCACCGTGCCGGTGTGATCGACACAGATGAGGTCGGAGACCTTGATCTGGCCGAAGTGCTGCCCGAAGCGGTTGAGCCAGAAGCGGTCGGGGAACTCCGGGTCCCGGGCGGTGATGTGGCCGGCCACGCCCTCATCGAATCCGCATTTGGAGAACATGCGGTAGGCGGCGGCCAGGTGCTGCTTGCGGTAGAGGCGCTCTTCCTCGACGGTCTCGAACTGCGGGAACGGAGCCACGGCGGCCTCCTAATAGGTCACGGACGACGTGTGCAGTGTACGAGAGGGGCGGGCCGGTAGCTTCGCCGGCCGTGAGGCGGACCACGCGTCGTGGCGGGCGGGGATCCCAGCGTTCCCGGACGCCCCGGGCCGCTCGGTGGCCGGCTCGGCGCCTGGCCGGGGCCCTCCTCGGGGTGGCCGTGCTGGGCGGGGTGGCTTATGGCCTTTCCCGGGCCGTCCAGGTGGCGGTGGGACCGACCTCCACTTGCACCTTCTCCGGGTCGTATGGACCTCCCTACAGCCTTGATCCTGTACAGGCCCAGGAGGCCTCGGTGGTGGCTGCGGTCGGCGGGCGCCTCGGTCTGCCCGACCATGCCGTCACCATCGCCCTGGCCGCCGGTCTCCAAGAGACCCACCTGCGGGACCTGCCCTACGGGGACCGCGACTCGGTGGGCCTGTTTCAGCAGCGCCCGTCCGAGGGCTGGGGCACCCGGGCCCAGCTGCTCGACCCCAACTACGCCGCCACCGCCTTCTTCCAGCATCTAGAGCAGGTGCCGGGCTGGACCCAGCTGGCAGTGGCCGATGCCGCTCAGGATGTCCAGCACAGCGCCGACGGCACCGCCTATGCCGCCTGGGCCCCCGAGGCGAGGATCCTGGCCATCGACCTCACGGGGGAGTCACCCGCCGGCGTCTCGTGCCGGCTGACCGGCTACGAGGGCGTCGCTCCGCCCGCCGGGGCCCTCACCGCGGCCGGGGAGAGCGAGCTCGGCATCAATCCATTCGGCCCCGACCCGGGCCCCCGGGCCGGCTGGCGTATAGCCGCCTGGCTGGTGGCCCACGCCTACGCCTATCACCTGCCCTCGGTCAGCTACCAGAACCGCACCTGGACCGGCGCCTCGGGGCGTTGGGAGGCCCGGGCCTCATCCGATCCGGCTTCCGTGAGGCCGGGTCAGGCCGGGTGAGGCCGGGTGAGGCCGGACTGCTCCTCGAGGCCATGGCGGTCCCGAGGAGCAGTCCGGCGGCTATCCCGACGATTGACCCGACGATTAAAGGGCCTCGTCGCCCCTCTCGCCCGTGCGGACACGGACAACGGCCTCGACGGGCAACACCCAGACCTTTCCGTCGCCGATGCTGCCGGTGGCGGCGTTGGTGACGATGGACTCGACCACCTCGTCCACCTGGGCGTCACTCACGAGGATCTCGACCCGCAGCTTGGGGACGAAGTCAACCTCGTACTCGGCGCCCCGGTAGACCTCGGTGTGTCCCCGCTGACGGCCGAAGCCCTGGGCTTCGGTAAGGGTCATCCCGGCGATGCCGAGTGACTTGAGGGCCTCCTTCACCTCGTCGAGCTTGAAGGGCTTCAGTACTGCCACGATCAGCTTCATTTTGTGGTTGTGCTCCCTTTTCTTCGCTCGACTCGGTCAGTCTGTGGTCTCGGCCGGTGGTGGTGGCGGTAGTGGTGCGGTATCTCGTCTGGCCCCTAGACCAGCCAGAGCGAAGGCGCCGGCGCCGGGCCCACCGCCTCCGACCCGGTGGGCCAGGGGCTCATCGGGGAAGGCCTCCTCGTCGTGGATGGCCAGGTCACCGATCTCCAGAATCTCGTCCTTGTAGCGGGCGCCCCGCAGGACCAGGCTGATCAGCTTCATGAGCAAGAAGGTAATCACGGCCGACCAGAGGAGCACCCACACCGCCGCCCGGAACTGTTCCCAGAGCTGGTGGGCTGACCCGGTGTACATGAGCCCGGCCACTCCGAAGGGTGTGCAGTGGGCGCTAGATGCGAGATAGGACGCCTGGGAGGTGTTGACCACCTGCCCGGAGGCGTCGAGCTTGCCGCAGCCGTACTCGATCATGTTCGGATCCCCGAAGATCCCGAGCAGCATCCCCCCGAAGAAACCGGCGATGCCGTGGGTGTAGATGACCCCCAGAGCGTCGTCGACCCGGCTGAAGGGGGCCACCTTGGACAGGTAGTTCCAGGCGAACCAGACGACGACCGTGCAGATGACGCCGACGTAGATGGCGCCCCGGCCGTTCACCCAGCCGGCGGATGGGGTGATGCCTACCAGCCCGCAGATCATTCCGTTGACGCCACCCAGGAAGGTGGGCTTCTTCGACTTGGACAGCCAGGCGTCCATGCCCATCCAGACCAGCACGCCGGCGGCGGTGGCCAGGTTGGTGTTGATCACGGCCGCCGCCGCGTCCGCGCCGGCGTAGTAGGGGTCGCCTCCGTTGAACCCATTCCAACCCAGCCACAGGATTCCGGCACCGACCGCCGCCATGACCAGGTTGTTCGGTATGGCGCTCTGTCGGTCCCGGGCCAGCCGGGGCCCGAGGACCCAGGCGGCCACGAAGCCGGACACACCGGCGGACATGTGGATCACGTATCCGCCGGAGAAGTCGAGGGCCCCTTCCTGGGCAAAGTAGCCGCCGCCCCACAGGAGGAAAGCGTCAACGCAGTACACGCAGGTGGACCACAGCGGCACTAGCAGGCACCAGGCGCTGAACTTGATCCGGCCGAGCACGCTGCCCATGAACAAGAGGGGAGTGATGGCGGCGAACACGAACTGGAAGTAAGCGAGCGTGGTGGTGGGGAAGTGGAACGGAATGGCCGTGTTGGCCGCCGACACCGCCTGTCCCTGTTCACCGACGCTGCTGGTGATCCCGCCCGGCTTACCGACCAAGTTGTCGAAGAAGTGCCTGACCCAGCCCACACCGGTGAGTTGGTTCTGCACCCCGTTGGTCACCCCGCTACCGACCGAGTTGGCGCCGAATCCCATCTTGTAGGACCACAGCACCCACGCGATCAGCACGAGGGAGAAACCGGCGAACATCATGGCCAAGACGTTGACGGCCCACTTCTTCTGGACGATCGACGCATACAGAACGGCCAGGGCGGGCAGGCTCATGAGGCCGACGAA
>Ga0307373_10008020_pt1 | contig 16231 bp, 16 predicted proteins | sample OX2MG_FD_202534 | JGI IMG/M metagenome (GOLD analysis project Ga0307373, IMG submission 202534) | Soil microbial communities from Risofladan, Vaasa, Finland - OX-2 | ecosystem: Environmental > Terrestrial > Soil > Coastal area > Acid sulfate soil | place: Finland: Risofladan, Vaasa | collected... | reverse complement strand
GCCATGGTTCGAATCCTCACGCAGCCTGAAAGTCTTTGCGCCGGCCTTTGTGCATCCCCGCCCGTCCCGTTAGGGAGTAGCACTCGGATGCACATCCACTTGGATGCCTGTTCCGCAAAAGATACGGGTAAGATTGTCGCAAACGCAAGCGGAGTCGATTCGCAGCATGTCCATTTCGAGCCATTTTACGAGCCATCTAGGAAGAGCGCTTCAGGTTGGTATTGCCGTCGGCGTCCTTGCGGGCCTGGCCGGATGCGCGCGGCTGGCCGAGCGTCCCGAGGTGAATCCGGATCGATGGGCTCCGCCCAGCGCCGATCGCATCTGGGCTCCGTCGCCGGCGTCGGCAAGCGACTACCGGATGCCGAGCGACTTACGGCCATCGCCGGGCGCCGCCACGCCGTCGCCTGCGCACCCCTTCGGAGGGGAACCGGTGCATCGCGAAGGTCAGCCCTACGATCTGCCGGCGCTGCTGGACCTGGCGCTTCGCGAAAACCCCGACACGCGGTTCGCATGGGAGTCTGCGCGCCAGGCGGCCGCGAGCTTTGGCGCCGCGCGCGCTCCGTACTATCCGCTGGTGAGCGCCAACTCGGCCAATGGCTACACGCGAACGCTTTACCCGCTACCTAAGGGAGAGCTCGCGCAATACAAGGTTTGGCAGGCCCAGCCGCTGGTACAAATGACCTACACGCTGCTGGACTTTGGCCGCCGCAGCGCCAGTGCGGAGGCCGCGCGCCAGGCGCTGGCCGCCGCCAACTTCAGCTTCGACCGCAAGATGCAAGACGTCGTCTTCGCGGTGCAGCGCTCCTACTATGCGCTGTGCGCGGCCAAGGCCGCCGTCACCGCCTCGCGCCACAACCTTGAGCTCGCGCAATCCGACTTCGAGGCGGTACGGCAGCGCCTCAATCTGGGCCTCGCCACCGAACCCGCGCTGTTGCTCACCCGGGAGCGCGTCGCGCAGTCACAATACGACGTCGCCAACGCCGAACTGATGGTGCACGACGCGCAGGCGAGCCTCGCCGCCGCGATCGGCATATCGGCCAGCCCGCCGCTGGAGGTCGCGAGCCTCGAGAGCGTGCCAGTGCCGGCCGCGCTGAGCGGCCAGGTCGACGAACTCATCGCGGCCACGTTACGGCAGCGCCCCGATCTGGCGGCGAGGGTCGCGGGATTGCGCGCGAGCGAGGCGCGAGTCGCGCTCGCCAAGGCGGCCTGGTATCCGACCGTCGATCTGATGGCGAATTACGGCCAGCTCGTGTGGCGCTACACGTTCGGCGGACCGCCGAGCGCGTGGGCCAATCAGCCGCAATATTCGGCGCTGGTCACGCTGCAGTGGGACGTGTTCACCGGGCTCAAGCGGCTCAATGACGTGAGAGCGGCCGAGGCGGAGGACGAAGCGACCCGCGCGGGCGTCAGGTCGGCGGAAGTCGGCGCGATCGCCGATATGTGGCGGGCCTACTACGAATTCCAGTCCTCGCTCAAGAAATATTCGTACGGGCAGGCGTTGCTCGCGGCGGCTCAGGAAGCCTACGATGCCAACATCGAGACCTATCGGCAGGGTCTCAGCACGATCGTCGAGCTGCTGACGGCGCAGCGCGACCTCGCCAACGCGCGCTACACACTGATCCAGAGCCGGGCCGACCTGCTAACATCTTACGCCGCGGCAGCGTACGCGGGCGGCGCGGTACGGATGCCCTGAGCGCACGGCCGGGGGGTCGACGCTGCCCGCGCTCGCAGGCTCAATATAACGGCAGCAGTATCAAGACAGGACCGAATGGAGGTAACGCGATGCGCATCAAAGGAGTTCCTCTCGAAGAGGCCGCACCCAACGTGCAGCAGCTCTATCAGAAGTTCGCGGAACGGTTCGGCCGGGTGGCGACCCCGCTGACCGCGTTTGCGCACTGTCCCGAGATCGCCGAGGCATACTGGGCGATGACCGGCGCGCTCGCGCGATCGCAAGTGGTCGAACCGCGGCTCAAGTCTCTCGCCTGCGTACGCGCGGCACAGATTGCGGGATGCCCTTTTTGAGTGGACATCAACTCTGCCGTTGGCAGAGAACAGGGTATCACTGACGAGCAGCTCGCCGAGCTGGCGAGCTTCGAGGGCAGCGCGCAGTTCAATGCACTGGAGAAAACCGTCCTGCGTTACACCGAAGGGATGACGCACAATCCGACCGAGGTCGCGGATCCGGTTTTCGAAGAGTTAAAGCAATACTTCAATACCGCGCAGATCGTCGAATTGACCGCGATGATCGCGTTCGAAAACTTAAGGGCGCGCTTTAACCGCGCCTTGCATATCGAGAGCGGCGGCTTCTGCGAGTTGCCGTCCGATCATCCGGTGCGCAAGGCCGTACCGCCCTGGCGCGCGTCGTGAGCGAGCGTTCGCCAAACCCTGCCGGCGCCGCCTTCGGGCTGGGCGCCGCGGCCTTGTTCGGCGCCAGCGCCCCGTTGGCCAAGCTGCTGCTGGCTCGAGCCGGGCCGCTACTGCTCTCGTCGCTCTTGTATCTCGGGGCGGCCGTCGCTCTTTACGTCATAGTGGCGATCGGCGGCCGTTCGCGCGTATCGCGCGAGGCGCGCTTGCAGCGGAGCGACGGGTGGCCGCTGGTCGGGATGGTGACGCTCGGCGGGATGCTTGGGCCGCTACTGATGTTGTTCGGGCTGCAACGGATTTCGGCGCTGGCGGCCTCGCTTCTGCTCAATTTCGAAGCGCCGTTCACGGCGGCGCTGGCGGTGTGGCTGTTTCGCGAGCATCTGGGACGGCGCGGCTTGTGCGCGGTGCTGGCGATCGTGGCGGGAGCGGTGTTGCTCGCATGGCAGCCGGGCGCGTTTCGCGCCGACTGGATCGGCACGCTCGCGATCGTAGGCGCCTGCCTGTGCTGGGGCTTCGATAACAACCTGACGCAGCTCGTATCGATGCGCGATCCGGCGGCGGTCGCGCTGATCAAGGCGCTGGGCGCCGGGGGATGTATGCTGGCGGTGGCAATCGCCGCGGGCAGTGCTTTACCGGCAGTTGGCATCGTGGCCGGCGCGCTATTGCTGGGCGGGGTCAGCTACGGATGCAGTCTTTACCTCGCCGTGCGTGCGATGCGCGAGCTGGGAGCCGCGCGCGAGGCCGCGTATTTCGCGACCGCTCCATTCATCGGTGCGGCGCTCTCGATGGCGGTTTTCGGGCAATTGCCGCGCACGGCGGAGATTGTGGCGGCAGCATTGATGGCTGCCGGAATTTCGCTTTTGCTCCGCGAACAGCATCGCCACGTGCACGCGCACGCCGAACTGGTGCACGATCACGTGCATGTTCACGACGAGCACCATGCCCATCATCTGGCGGCGGTAGCCGAACCCCACTCACACGCGCATCGCCATACGCCGTTAGTACACGAACACGCGCACGCGCCCGACGCGCACCATCGCCACGCCCATGCTCGGCGGCAAGCGCATCGCGACGTTTGACCGCATCGCGACGTTTGACATAGTCAGCCGAATTGCCGGATAAAAGGCGTAAGGCCGTGCGGGCCCCGATGCGCACGAGGACAGCAGGGGGTATTTCGATATGGCACGCATATTTTTCCGCCACGCAAACCTGATCGACGGAATTCATCCGCCCAAGCCCAACGCGACCGTGGTGGTCGAAGGCGAACGCATCACGGCCGTTGGCGTCAACGGCAACGCTCCGCGTCCGGCCGCCAACGACGTGGTGTTCGACCTCGGCGGCAAGTCGCTGATGCCGGGGATGGTGATGTGTCACTACCACGTCGCCTACGACAACATCAGCGGCATCCAGGAAATCGACCTCAAGCATCCGCCGACCTACCTGACGCTGGTGGCGGCCCGCAACGCCGAGCTGCTGCTGCGCTGCGGATTTACCGGCGCGGTCGGCGCCGGCGCGATTCACAATATCGACGTGACGCTCAAGCGCGCGATTAAGGCCGGACTTATCGTTGGGCCGCGCTTGATGGCCTGCGGGCGCGACTGCGTCACCACGGGCGACTCGGTCGATCTTCATCCGCGTTTCTGGCGCCTCGGAATGGAAGGGCTGGCGCACATCTGCGACGGACCCGAAGCGTTCCGCAAGGCCGTGCGTGAGGAGATCAGGGAAGGGGTCGATATCATCAAGCTCTACGTGACCGGCGGGCATGGTCTTTCGTGGCCGGCCGAGGTGATGACGATGAGCTTCGAGGAGATCGAGGCGGCCACCCGCACGGCGCACGAGCGTCAGCGGAAAATCCGCGGCCATATCATCTCGAAGAAGGGAATCCTGGCGGCATTGCGCGCCGGGATGGACGTTATCGACCACGCCGACCAGATGGACGACGAGTGTATCGAGTTGATGGTGAAGCAGGGGACCTTCGTCGTGCCGAGCATTTACTTCCCGTGGAGCGTGGTCGATGAGAAGCGGCGCACCGGCAGCAGCCCGTGGGGCGACGCCGACGCGATGGAACGCGGGCTCGAATACTCGTACAAGGTGCTGCCTAAGGCGCTCAAGGCGGGCGTCAAGTTTGTGGCCGGCGACGACTTCGGCACGGTCTCGATGCCGCACGGCGATTACGCCAAGGATCTGGAGGCCTACGTCAAAGGCGCCGGAATCTCGCCGCTCGAAGTCATCGGATGGGCCACGCGCAACGGCGCCGAACTGATGGGAATGAAGGATAAGCTGGGGACGATCGAGGGCGGCAAGCTGGCCGACCTGCTGGTGGTCAACGGCAATCCCGCCAAGGACATTACGCTGCTGCAGGATCGCACCAAGCTGGAGGCAGTGATGAAGGGCGGAGAGTTCATCGACTGCCGTCTGACGCCGGCCAAAGCGGTAGCCAAGGCCGCGTAACGCGGGACGCGCGTCGCGGCAGCGGCGACAAACGAAGACGAACAGGGGCGGGCGCATCGTCGATGCGTCCGCCCCTGCTGCTTATTACGGGCCCGATTGGTCTCGGGGGCCTTGCCTCAGGGAGTCCGCGCAAGGACGAACTTGCCAATCTGATCGATCGCCTCCTGGCCTTCGGTCAGAGACGGCGCGGCCAGATGCCATACGTGAGGCATCTCGTCCCAGATCTGCAGGGTTACGTCGACGCCCGATTCCTTGGCGCGATCGGCAAGGCGAGTCGAATCGTCGAGCAGGGTCTCGGCGTTGCCGACCTGGATAAACAGCGGGGAAAGATCGTTCAGAAAAGCGTTGATCGGCGCGGCCAGCGGTTCGCGCAGGTTGCCCTTCTCGCCCATGTACATTCTGGCGATCGTAAGGATCATATCACGCGACACCAGCGGGTCCTGCGCCGCCCGGCTGGTCATCGATTCGCCCTCGGCCTCGAAGTCGACCCACGGCGAGATGCATACGGCGGCGGCCGGCGCCGGGGCTCCAAGGTCGCGCACCGCGAGCAGCGTGGAGACCGCGAGCCCCCCGCCGGCCGAATCGCCTGCGATGACGATTCGCTCGGGCTTGTAGCCCTGCGCCAAGAGCCATCGATAAGCGGCGATCGCGTCTTCCACGGCGGCGGGAAACAGGTTTTCGGGCGCGAGGCGGTAGTCGAGCGCGAGGCCGCGCGCCTGTGCGGCCTTGGAAAGGCGCGCCACCAGCTCGCGATGAGTGTCGATCGAGCCCATCACATAGCCGCCTCCGTGCAGATACAGGATGACCCGGTCGGGAGCCGCGTTGCTCGCCGTTATCCATTCCGCCTTGACCCCGCCCGCATTCACCGGTTCGCAGGTGACTTCACCTGCACTGGGAAAGCCGGAGAACGCCGCGGTCATCGCGGCGCGCAGTTCCTGCGGATTCTTGGCCTGCGCGGCGCCTTGCGCGAAGGTCTTGTATCGCTCGAACAGCTGCTGAAGCTGCGGACTGCCCATGGGGATTTTCTCCTTCGCCGAATTAGCCGGCGGCGGGGCGCACGGATGCGGCAGCGAATCAGTGCGAGCGTAATGCAGGCGCGCGGATGTGACAAGCCACGGCGCGTGACCCGTTGAATTGTTGGGATTGAGCGGCAAGGCTCACTGTGAAACGCCCGCCGGCTACGACAGCTTATCGACGATCGATTTTTCCAAGGGCTCGCGGTAGCGCACGCGTCCCAGGCACGGCGCGTGCGTCAGGTGCGTGAGAGAAGTCTCGTTGGTTTGCGCGGCGGGCGATTCAGCCGCTTCAACGTCATTGAGGATATAGCCCGCGATCCTGAGGCCCCGGCTCCCGGCGTACTTGAGCGTGAGCACGGCGGCGTTGAGGCAGCCGAGGCGATTTCCAATCACGACGACCACTTCGAGATCGAGCAGCCAGGCGAGGTCGGTGAAATCGCGCTGCCACTCGATCGGAACCGCGATTCCGCCTGCGCCTTCGACGATTACGACGCCGCTGGCATCCTGAATGGTACGGAAGCATTCGCTGATCTTCGCGAAATCCGGCGGCACGATTCCGTCAAGCGCGGCCGCCGCGGCGGGTGCGAGGGGCGACCGGTAGCGGTATGGCGCGATGATCTCGAGCGGTAGCGGGCATCCGGCGGCCCGCGCGAGGGCGCGCGCGTCCGCGGGGTCGAGCGATCCGTCGGGCAGCGCGGCGCAACCGGTCTCGACCGGCTTCATCACGCCGACGCTCACGCCCCGCGCCTTGAACGCGCACGCCAGCGCGCAGCCGACCGTGGTTTTGCCAACGCCCGTGTCGGTGCCGGTGATCAGGAACCTGCGCCCCATCGCGGGCTTACTCGGCCGCCGCGGCGACCGCGTCGCGCGTCACCTCAATCAGCGTATCCAGTTCGGCCTCTTGAATTGAGAGCGGTGGCATCAGGATTATGACGTCACCGAGCGGCCTGATGACAACGCCCTGGCGGCGCGCGTGCTTGATCACGCGCACTCCGGTTTGCCGCGAGGCGGGAAACGCCATCCTGCGTGCCGGATCCTGCATCAGTTCGATCCCTGCCATCAGTCCCCACTGGCGAACGTCCGCGACGTGCGCCAGCGGGGTCAAGCGTGTGCGCAGCCCGCGCGCGAGTTGCGCAATCCTGGGCTGGATGCGCTCGATGACATGCTCGTCGCGAAACACCTTCAGGTTCGCCAGTGCGACCGCGGCCGCCAAAGGATTTCCGGTATAGGTGTGACCGTAGTAAAACGCGCAATAGTCCAGCGGTTCGCCCAGGAAAGCCTCGAAAATCGTCTCCGTCGCGAGCGTCGCGGCGAGCGGCAGGTATCCGCCGGTAACCCCCTTGCCGAGGCACAGCAGGTCCGCGGTGACGCCCGCCCGCGCCGAGGCGAACATGGCGCCGGTGCGGCCGAAGCCGGTCGCGACCTCGTCGCAGATTACGAGCGCACCCGCTTCACGAGCCAGCGCGACGATGCCGCGAAGGTATTCCACCGAATGCGCCCACATGCCGGCCGCGCCTTGCATCAGCGGCTCGATCACCAGCGCCGCGAGTGTCTCGCGATGCTCGTCGATGACGTCGCGCGCAGTGGCGAGCGCTTGAGCCGTCGCGGCCTCGTCGGTCAGGCCGCGGTGGAACCGGAACAGATGGGGCGGGTCGATCTTTAGCGTCGGAAACAGCAACGGCTTCACGTGGCGATGGAACGCTTCGCTATAGCCGAGGCTGACCGAGCCGACGGTGTCGCCGTGATACGATTCGGTGAGCGTCAGAAAGCGCGTGCGCTTGAATTCGCCCTTGAGCTGCCAGTACTGCGTCGCCATCCGAATCGCGACTTCGACCGCTTCCGCGCCGGAATCGGAATAGAAGACGCGTGAGAGGCCGGCGGGAGCAATCTCGAGGAGCGCGCCCGCCAGCTCGATCGCCGGAACATTGCTGAGGCCAAGCATCGTCGAGTGCGCGATTCGATCGATCTGTTCCTTCAGCGCGCGATCGAGCTCGGCCTTGCGATGCCCGTGGACGTTGCACCACAGCGACGATACGCCGTCGAGATAGCGGCGGCCTTCGACGTCGATCAGGTAGTTGTCTTCGCCGCGCTCGATGATGAGCGGGTCTTCGCTCATCCAGGTGCGCATCTGGGTGAACGGATGCCAGAGAAACCGGTGATCGTCGGCCTTGAGATCTCGGTGTCGATTGGAACTCATCGTGCGGCCATGCTGCCGGCGCCGTCAGAGCAATCCAAGCTCGCGACCCGACGAGCGAAACGCCTCGAGCGCCTGGTCCAGGTCGCCGCGGGTATGCGACGCGATCGGGGTGACGCGAAGCCGCGCCGTGGCGCGTGGCACGGTCGGCGGCCGGATCGCAATCACGTACACGCCGCGCTCATGCAGCGCCGCCGCCATCTTGAGCGCCGCGTCGGACTCGCCGATCATCACCGGCAGGATCGGCGATTCGGTCGGCGCGAGCTTGAAGCCCAACGAGTTAAAACCGTCCCGAAGATACTCCCCATTTTCCCACAGACGCGCGATCAGCTCGGGCGAGGATTCGATCAAATCGAGCGCCGCGCCCGCCGCGGCCGCCATCGCGGGCGCGAGCCCGGTCGAGTAGATAAAGCTGCGGGCGCGGTTGAGCAGAAAATCGATCAGCGTGCGCGAGCCCGCGACATAGGCGCCGTATGACCCGAGCGCCTTACTCAGCGTGCCGACGTGAACGTCGATCTGGCGCTCGAGGCCGAGATGCGCGGCGAGACCCGCGCCGCGCGGCCCGACGACACCGACGCCGTGCGCCTCATCGATCATCACTGCCGCGCGATGCTGCCGGGCAAGATCGACGATCGCCGCCAGCGGCGCGAAGTCGCCGTCCATGCTGAAAACCGAGTCGGTGACGATCAGGCGGCGTCCCCCGGCGGGTGAATCCGCAAGCAGCTCGTGCAGATGAGCGCTATCGCGGTGCCGATAAATGCGTAGCGCCGCTTTGCTCAGGCGGCATCCGTCGATCAGACTCGCGTGGTTGAGTTCATCGCTGAATACGGTATCGCCCGGACCGGTGAGCGCGGTGATCGTGCCGAGATTCGCAAGGAAGCCGGAACCGAACACCAGCGCCGATTCGACGCCCTTCAACCGCGCCAGCTTGGCCTCGAGCTCATGCAGCGGGGCCAGGCTTCCAGCGATCAGCCGCGACGCGCCGGCGCCAACTCCGTAGCGTTCGATCGCCTCGGTGGCCGCGCGGCACAAGGCGGGATGGGCCGCCAATCCGAGATAGTTGTTCGAAGACAACATAAGCAGGCGCCGCCCGCCGATCGTAACGTGAGTGCCGTGCGCGCTTTCGACTATCCGAAGATGCCGCCGCAGGGCGCCACGCTCGAGCTCCTCGAGGGTGGTCCGCAGCTCGCGGTCCAGTGGACTCTCTCGCGAATCTTCTGTTCGATCCAAGGCCACTTTCGGCGCCGTCCGCCCGGCTGTCGGAATTAGGCTGCGGCGACATAGACAGTTAGGCCGCTTTCTCCGCAAGGTCAACCTCCGGCCGGCGCAGTATGCCTGCCAGTCTTTGATTCCCACAACCGCCTTGCAACAGCGCCGCCGCCGGGACGATTATGACGCGGGGAACCTCCGCGCTTGCGCGCATACCGCGGAATAATGCGAGGATGCCATGCTCGACTTGATATTTCGTGGAGGCCAGGTCGTGACGCCGCAGGGCGTCCGCCACTGGGACGTCGCGGTGCAAGGCGAAAAGATCGTCTCGGTGGGACTGCCCGATGCGCGCGCCGAGGCGGGTCGCATCATCGACGCCACGGGCAAAATCGTCGTGCCCGGCGGAATCGAACCGCACGCCCATCTCGCGAGCCTCATCGGGATGCGTCCCGAGGGGAGGCTGTTCACGCTCGGTCCCGAAGAGGACACGGTCGGAATGGCGTTCGGCGGCACCACCACGCATATCGATTTCTGCTTCGTCCATCCCGCGACCGACATCCCGAGCGCGCTCGCGCGTCGCGCCGAGCGATGGAAGGGCAGGGCATACGTCGACTACTCGTTTCACCTCGCGCTCGGCGGCGCGTTGCCGCTTAAGATTTTCGATCAAATCGGCGACGCCATCCGCGATGGCTTCCCGACTTTCAAGGTCTTCACCGCCGAAATCCTGCCGCCGCATCCCAAGCGTCTGCCGTTTCGGCTCGACTACGGCCGGATACAGCTCGCGATGGAGAAGATCGCGCGCGATGGCGGCCTGATGACGGTCCACGCCGAGGACCACGACCTGGTGCAATTCAACTACGAGCGCTTCATCGAAGAGGGTCGCACCGACGGCGTCAACCTCGCGCTGGTGCACACCAAGCTCTCCGAAGAGCTTTCCTTCCGACGGACGATTCAACTCGCCGCCGCCACCGGCGCCGCGATCTATTTCGTCCACACCTCCGCGCGCGAGGGCGTCGAAGCGGTGGTCGAGGCCCGCGCCCATCGCCTTCCGATTTACGCCGAGACCCTGCACCACTACGCCTGCTTCAATGCCGGCGATTATCGCAAGCCGCGGGGCTTTTGCCACCACACCTACCCCTCGCTCAAGTTCGCCGAAGACCAGGCCGCGCTGTGGGAGGGGCTGGTGCGCGACGGCGTGTCGACCACCGCCACCGACGAGTATCCGACCTCGCTCGAAGTGAAACTCGAGGGTAAGCGTATCGACGACGTGACCGGGGGCAACTTGGGCGCGGAGGCGCGGATGGGGATCGTCTATACCGAGGGCGTGGTCAAGCGCGGGATGTCGCTGGAACGTTTTGCCGACGTGACCTCGACCAACGCCGCGCGCATCATGGGACTTTATCCGCGCAAGGGCGTAATCGCGCCAGGCAGCGACGCCGACCTCTGCCTCATCGATCCCTCAGTTTCGCGGCGATTGACGCGAGACGATTTTCACGTCGCCGATTACAGCCCCTGGGAGGATTGGGAGGTCGAGGGATGGCCGTCGATGACGGTGCTGCGCGGCAAAGTGATCGTCGAGAACGGACGGCTCAACGCCGAATTGGGTTGCGGCCAACTGGTACCGCGCAGGATCGATCCGGTGATTCTGCGCCGCCCCGCAAGTTGAGGCCCTTGCCCGCCTGCGAAGCGACACGAGCACACAATTTGATAGCTGACGCATCGAAATCGAAACTGCCGCATCGCGCCGAGCATATAGGCAGTCTGCTCCGTGCCCGCGAACTGCGCGACGCGTTGGCGGTGCGGCCGCCAGGAATGACGGTCGGGAGGCATCTGTGCCGCGGCAACCTGCGCTCGATCGCCGAAAGAGCGGCGCAAGCTCGGCCTGGTCGTCGAAGTGGCAAAGCGTGTCTGAGGTTAGGAAAAAAAACGCAAACCAGGAGAACTCGATGGCTTACGAGAATTTCATCGTCGAACGTGCGGGCGCGATCGCGACCGTCTACTTCAACCGGCCCGAGAAACTCAATCCGATAAACGGCAAGCTGATGACCGAGATGCTCGAGGTCGCGCATGAGCTGCGCGACGACGAGGAATCGCGCGTCGTGATCCTGACCGGCAAAGGGCGTTCGTTCTGCGCCGGCGCCGATATCGGTGGACTCCTCGCGGCGAATGCGGGCCCGCAGGCGCAACGCGCGCAGACCGATGCGGGGCGGCTGCGCACCGCGAGGACCGGATGGCGTCTGATGGACGAGTGGGAGCGCCTGGACCAAGTCACCATCGCGGCGGTCAACGGCTTCGCGATCGGCGGCGGACTGTCGCTCGCGATGGCCTGCGATTTTCGTATCGCGGCGGTCGGCGCACGCATCTGGATTCCGGAGGTCGCCCTCGGCGTTCCATATATGTGGGGTTCGGTCACGCGCCTCATCAATCTGGTCGGGATGAGCAAGGCGAAGGAAATGATCATGACCTGCGACGAGGTGAGCGCCGACGAGGCGCTCAAGATCGGGCTGGTCAACCAGGTCGTCCCGCTCGACCAGCTAAGCACCGCGGCGGCGGCGTTCGCGGGCAAGCTGGTGAGCAAGCCGCCGATGGCGCTGCGCCGGACCAAGGAGTTTTTCAAGGCGCTGGGTAACGGACGCCTTGGCGATATAACTTTCGCCGACGGCTACCTCGGATTGTCGTGTATGGCCAGCGACGACATGAGCGAAGCGATGGCGGCGTTCAAAGAGAAACGCTCCGGGCGTTACCGCAATCGTTGAGCAAAGCGGAGCGCCCACCCATGCGTCGACGCGTTCTTCGCGACGAACGGCTGTGATAAAAGCGTGCAACTCGAACGAGCCAATTCGACTATGCAAGGAAGACCTTGATGCAGACCGCGATCGCGCTTTTGGCGGCGGCGCTTCTCGAGGTGAGCGGCGACGCGCTCACCAGAATGGGCTTGCGGGAGCGGCCGCTGTTTCTCGCCGCGGGCGCGCTTACGCTGTTTATCTACGGCGTCGTGGTCAATCAGGGGCGGTTCGATTTCGGACGACTGATGGGCGCGTATATCGCGGTGTTTTTTCTCGTTTCCCAGGTGGTGACTTTCGCATTTTTCCGCGACACGCCCGATTATAAGACGCTTGCCGGCGGTCTGCTGATTGTGATCGGCGGCGCCGTGATCATGCTGTAGCGCGCGTATGTCCCTGACGGCTGCGGCAAGGCTGGTGGCGTTGGTAGCGCTGATGGTTGCCCTCGCCACGTGCGGGCACACGGCTGCGCAGAGCGTCCACGCGGCGTGCGGCCCGTTTGGAAATCCACCCGCCACGCCGCTCGGAGCGGTCAAGCCAGCTTGCGGAAACGGCGAGTTGCTGGGGCCCTGGAAGGATGGCGACGGCACCGATCGTTACGCCTGTCTGTTGTACGGGCCCGCGTCGAGGAAACCCGGTCGCAGACTTCCGCTGCTGGTTTACCTGCATCCGTCGCTCTTCGGGACGTGGACGCTCAAGCATACCAACCTGCTCGAGCTTCAGGGCGCGTCGATGCTCGGCGACGGCTCCGCCGGTTCCGGCTACATGGTGCTGGCGCCGCAGGGCCGCAACACCGCGCACTACTATCCGTGGCCCGACAATCGCGGGATAGGATGGGACAACTGGTATCGGCAACTCAGTCCGGCGGGCGACGTGAAAATTGGCCAGACCATCTATCCGGAAAACGTCGACGCGGCGACGATCGATCACTTCATCGCGGAGGCGGCGCACACCGGCAAAGTCGACACCCGGCGGATCTATGTGACCGGATGGTCCAACGGCGCGGCGATGGGACTGCTCTACGCGCTCAACCGTCCCAACGTCGCGGCCGTGGCGGTCTATTCAGGGCCTGATCCATTCGGCGCGCTCGGCGATCCCTGCCATCAGAAGCCGGTCGGCGGCGCGCCCGCGAACGATCGCGAAGTACGAATCTACAATCCTCGCGTGCCCGTGATGACCGTGCACAACGCCTGTGACATCGCGGGGATTTGTCCCAATGCCGAGAAGCTGGTGGCCGAGCTACGCGTGGCCGGAGTCGGCGTCGAAGATGTAATCGTTGACTCGAATGGCAAACGGGTCGATGCGTGCGCGGACTATTGCGGCGCCGATCCGAATGGAGGGCTCTCGCTACTTCACAACCCGTGGGCTTGGCTGGTTGGCCTGCGTCATCACGAGCGATGGCCTTCGCCATGGACGCCCGCAATGCTCGAGTTTTTCCGCGCGCATCCCTTGCAGCCGGCCGGCGCCCCGTTCTAGCGGCGCGCGGCGCGAACCGGCGCGCCGTGCGCTCTAGATGACCTTGCGCTCGCGCAGCGAGGCGATCGCCGCCGCGTCGAGGCCGAGTTCCGTGCGCAGGAACTCATCGCTGTCGGCGCCCAGGGCCGGCGCCAAAGATTGCGGCACCGGCGCCTCGGCATTCATCCGCAGCGGCGAGGTCCAGATCGTAATCCGGCCGAGGCGCGGATCGTCGATCTCGCGCAACATCCCGCGCGCGTGCAGATGCGGATCGGTCATCACCTCGGGCAGTTCCTTGACGATGCCGCAAAAGACGTCCGCCGCGTTGAGCGCCGTCATCAGGGCGTCGCGCGTATGCCGTTTCGTCCACGCCGCAATTATCTCGTCGACCTCGTCGACATTTGCCGAGCGGGCCTTGGCCGTGGCGAAGCGCGGGTCCTCGGCCAGTTCGGGCCGTCCGATCAACTCGCACAGCCGGCGCCATCGAGGGTTGTCGGCGGCCAGGATCATCGCGTAACCGTCGCTTGCCGGATAGACGTTGTAGGGCACGATCACGCCGCCGGGGGAGCTGTTGCCGTTGCGCGTTTCGGTGATTCCCATCCCGTAGTACGCGCCGATATGCGTGGTCAGCGCGGGCACGATTGCGTCCTGCAGTGCGACTTCGACCAGCATCCCTTCGCCGGTGCGATCGCGGTTGCGCAGCGCGGCGAGGATCGCGGCGGCGAAATGCACGCCGCCGAGCATGTCGACCACGGCCGGCCCGGCCTTCATCGGCGGCCCGTCGGCTTCGCCGGTGGTACTCAGCACCCCGCTCATCGCCTGCACCACCGGGTCGAAGGCGGGAAGGTCGCGATACGGTCCGCTCAGCCCGTAGCCTTTGCCGGTCGCATAGATGATCCGTGGGTTGATCGCGCGCAGCACGTCGTAACCGAGGCCGAAACCTTCCATCGCGCCGTAAGCGAAGTTCTCGGCCACGACGTCGGCGCGCGCGACCATCCGCTTGAACAGCTCGCGTCCTTCGTCGCTCTTGAGATTGAGGGTGACCGAGCGCTTATTGACGTTGAGGATCGCGAACCCGATGCTGATTTCGCGCCCCGGCGCGCGATACAGCGGGCGCATCCCCTCGCCATGGCCGGGCGACTCTATCTTGATGACGTCTGCGCCGAGATAGGAGAGCAGCAGCGTTCCATACGGGCCGTTGTAGAAGTGGGTGAGATCGAGCACCCGGATGTCGTCGAGCGGGCGAACTGGCACGAAGCACCTCGTGGCGCGCGCCGGGACTCTGCGCCGCGCGCGCCGAACCCTTGTTATAGCAAAGGCGGCGCGATGATGTAGCGTCTTACACGACGATGTAGCGTCCTTGTCCGATTGACGCGCGAGTCCCGGCGCGGGCGGCGAAAGCGGCTCGACGGGCGGTAGCCGCCTTGCTAAGGTTGCGCGGGAAAATCAAGGGCGCCCGCGAAAATCAGACCAGATGGCCTCTGCGAAATCGAAAGTCCGTGCGCGGCCGATAATCGTGGTTTCAACCGGCCAGAATAAAATCGCGAAGGTGCTCAACCGCTACGCGCGGAGTTTCGTGTCGTCGCTTTCCGTCAAAAATGGTCGATCTGCGACGCACCTGGGGCCGCCCAAATCCGTCTCACTGCGCGTGCAAAGCGAACTGCAGAAGCGCTCCGATGCTTCCTTCTTCTTCTTCGGACACGGATTGGAGCCCCCCGCTGTTGGTTTCGTCGGACATGACAGCAAGCCCGCGGTGGATAGGAAGACGGTCGGACTCTTGAAAGGACGGTATGTCGGGGCTACCTGCTGTTACGGCAATCACCTGGGGAAGGCGGCGCCGGTCAATGGATTCTCGCTCTTCGGATACACGGACGAGTTGCTGGTGCCAACGTCGCTCGAGTACGTAAAGCTGTTGGAGGCCGCGTTTCTGGTCGGGCCTGATGCTCTGGCAGCCGGGCAGTCGGTTGCCCGAGCCGCCGACATGGCTGCGACCGAGTTCCGGCGGGTAGCGCAATTCTTGCGGCAAAGAAACCAGAAAGATGATAATGTAATCGCTAGGCTTATTCTGTTTAATGCCGACAAGGCGAGAGCCTGGAGCAGATAAAATGGCCGCGAAGATCAAACTCGACGAGAAGAGAATCCACGCCAAGGTGGTTCGTCAATTGGAGATGTGGGTCAAGGCAATGCCGCCGGCCAAGCGAAAACGGGCCATCGTCGGAATCGCATCGGAGGCAGGCCGGACGCTGTCGCCCGAGGAAATCCTGAAACAGGTTCGGGAACTCACGCCCCTGGGAATTCAATTCATTGAAAATGGTATCGCGTTGGACACGGTCGACGGTGCCCAGTATCTCAATCCTTCCGCTAGACGCGAAAGGGCGAAGCTAAGTTAGATTTCGCGTAAAACTGGGGCCTTCTGCGTTCTCCACGTGAAAGCGCTCCGTCCCGCCATCCTCGCGCAACTCGAGCTCCAGAAATCCGTGCGGCCATTTGCGCTTGCCTTGCTCCCCAAAGCAAGTGCAGCGAGCGCCGCTCGGATACCACTCGAGCTTTTCGGCTGACGCACTGGTCGGACACGTCCATTTCTCCAGGAACGCCCCATTCCCGACGCATCCGCCGAGAAAGTTGGCGCCCTTGCGCGAACCATACGCAGCGCATCGATGCTCGTGTCCCCAGTACCACGCGACCAGGCCGGGTATCTTGCCGATCTGGCCCAGCAACGGGCCGCGGGCCGCGTCCCACGCCGAGCGCGGCAAATGATG
>Ga0307373_10008019_pt1 | contig 16231 bp, 13 predicted proteins | sample OX2MG_FD_202534 | JGI IMG/M metagenome (GOLD analysis project Ga0307373, IMG submission 202534) | Soil microbial communities from Risofladan, Vaasa, Finland - OX-2 | ecosystem: Environmental > Terrestrial > Soil > Coastal area > Acid sulfate soil | place: Finland: Risofladan, Vaasa | collected... | reverse complement strand
GGCGTGAACGCCGGACCCGCGACGAGGGGGCCGCGACGAGGGAGCCGCGACGAGAAGGAAAGGAACAAACGAGATGAAGAATGAAGCACTCCTGCGGCAGCACATGGTGAATTTTCTGATGGGGGGCCATGCGCATGCGGATTTTGAGGCGGCGGTGAAGAATTTTCCCGTGAAGCTGCGCGGGAAGCGGCCGAAGGGTGCGAAGCACTCGGCGTGGGAGGTGCTGGAGCACTTGCGGATTGCGCAGGGGGACATTCTGGAGTTTTCGCGGAATGCGAAGCATGTGTCGCCGGAGTGGCCGGGCGGGTATTGGCCGGCGACGGCGGCACCGCCGGACGAGAAGGCGTGGGAGAAGAGCGTGCGGGCGTTCAAGCGGGACCGCAAGGCGATGTGTAAGCGGGTGGCCGACGAGACGACGAATTTGTATGCGAAGATTCCGCACGGCGACGGGCAGACGCTGTTGCACGAGGCGCTGTTGGTGGCCGATCACAATGCCTATCACCTGGGCGAGCTGGTGCTGCTGCGGCGGTTGCTGGGGGCGTGGAGGTAGCGGAGGGATGCCGCGGGCGGATGGAGGAAGTGGCGCTGAGCGGGGTGCAATGCGGTGTGATGCGCAACACTTTTCCATTGCGTGCGTCTGCTACCATAAGGACGATTGGGGTTTTTGCCGCCCGCGGCGCGGGATGCAGAGGCGTCTGACACGGAAGAGTGGCGCGAAGCATCCGGCTTTAGGACCGTGCCAAGGGATGGGCGGCGAAGCGACACCAGAAGGAGAATCGATATGCCATTAGTTTCCATGCGCCAGCTTCTTGACGAGGCCGCCAAGGGCGGATACGGCGTGGGCGCCTTCAACGTGAACGATATGGAACAGATTCAGGCCATTATGGAGGCGGCGAAGGAAACCAATTCGCCGGTGATCATCCAGGCCAGCCGGGGTGCGCGGCAGTTTGCGCAGGACCGGTATCTCTACCACCTGATTCTGGCGGCGAGCGAGCTCTATCCGGAGATTCCGATCGCGATGCACCAGGACCACGGCAACAGCTTTGAGACGTGCAAGAGCGCGATTGAGTTGGGCTTTACCAGCGTGATGATGGACGGGTCACTGAAGGAAGACGGCAAGACGCCGAGCACGTTTGAAGAGAACGTGGACGTGACCAAGCGCGTGGTGGAGTTTGCGCACGAGCGCGGGATTACGGTGGAAGGCGAGATTGGCGTGCTGGGCGGCGTGGAAGACGGGCACGGCGCGGGCGGATCGGGCCTGGAACACCTGACCGATCCGGACCAGGCGGTGGAGTTTGCCGAGCGGACGGGTGTGGATGCGCTGGCGCTGGCGATTGGGACGAGCCACGGCGCGTACAAGTTCAGCAAGAAGCCGGACGGCAGCGTGCTGAAGATGGATTTGCTGATTGAGATTCACAAGCGGCTGCCGCACACGCATCTGGTGATGCACGGCAGCTCGTCCGTGCCGAAGGATCTGCAGGACATTGTGAACCAGTACGGCGGCAAGCTGAAACCGACGTGGGGCGTTCCGGTGGAGGAGATTCAGCTTGGGATTCGCAACGGCGTGCGCAAGATCAATGTGGACACGGACAACCGGCTGGCGATTACGGGCGCGATTCGCAAGGTGCTTTGGGAGAGCCCGGAGAAGTTTGATCCGCGGGACTACATGAAGCCGGCGCGCGATGCGATGAAGAAGGTGGTGGCGCTGCGCATGACCCAGTTCGGGCAGGCGGGGCACGCAGGCGACTACAAGCCGATTTCGATTGCCGACATGGCCAAGAGCTACCAGGACGGCACGCTGAGCACGCGGCCGATGGTGGCATCGCGGTAAAAAAAAAGGGCAACAAGCAGAACCGAGGGGCAGGCCGCGGATGGGCCTTGCCCCTTTTGTTTTGGGATGAAAATGGCGGTCGCGCGGGGCGGAGAAATTTTCAGTTGACCCCGCGCGGGGAGCTTATGGTAACGTTTTCTTCCAACGTTGCCCTTTCCCCTGCGCGCGCGCGGCAACGGATTTCCGGTGAACGATCTGCCGTCGAGATGAGGTGAGCGCCGTGGCATCCAGTTTAGAAGCCGTACCCTCCGCCCAAGCCGGCCGGGAAGCCCCCCAGCAGGCCAGCCAGACCAAGCTGAAGGGAACAGCCGCCACGCTGCCTAGGCGCAACGTGGCCGTGGACGCTTATCGCGGGCTGGTGATGCTGCTGATGATGGGCGAGGTGATGCAGTTCGCCACGGTGGCGAAGGCGTATCCGAAGAGTTTGTTCTGGCACATTCTGGCCTTCAACCAGACGCACGTGCAGTGGTCGGGCATGGGGCTGCACGACACGATTCAGCCAGGGTTCACGTTCCTGGTGGGCGTGGCGCTGCCCTACTCGCTGGCCAGCCGGATGAAGCGCGGGCAGGGCTTTGGGCGGCTGCTGATGCACACGATTTGGCGCAGCGCGCTGCTGGTGTGGCTGGGCATCTGGCTGCGGTCAATTTACTCGACGCAGACGTACTTTACCTTTGAAGACACGCTGACGCAGATTGGACTGGGCTACACGTTCGTGTTCCTGCTGGCTTTCTGCAAGCCGAAGTGGCAGTGGACGGCGCTGGGCGGCATCCTGTTCGCGTACTGGCTGGCGTGGGCTTTATATCCTGCGCCGGGTGCGAACTTCAACTGGGCGGCTGTGGGCGTGCCGCAGAACTGGCCGTACAACTTCCACGGCTTTGCGGCGCACTGGAACAAGAACAGCAACCTGGGGCAGGCCTTCGATGTGTGGTTCCTGAACCTGTTCCCGCGAACCTCGCGGTTCGCCTTCAACGACGGCGGCTACCTGACGCTGAGCTTCATTCCCACGCTGGGGACGATGATTCTGGGTCTGTTCGCGGGCCAATGGTTCCGCGAGGCGGAGCCGAAGATTCCGGTGAAGAAGTTTGTGATTGCGGGCTTTCTGCTGCTGGCCGCGGGCGCGCTGCTGCACGTGACGGGGATTTGCCCGATTGTGAAGCGGATATGGACGCCGAGCTGGACGTTGTGGAGCGGCGGCGTGTGCTTCCTGTTCCTGGCGGCGTTCTCGTGGGTCATTGACGTGAAGGGAATCCGGAAGTGGTCGTTCCCGCTGGTGGTGGTGGGCATGAATTCGATTGCGGCCTACATGATCGCGCACCTGTGGGAGGACTTCATCCTCAAGGACCTGCACATCACCTTCGGCTACAAGATTTTCCAGGCGTTGGGAATGGGTCTGGAGCCGCTGATGGTGGGCATCGCGGTGATGCTGTGCTACTGGCTGGCGCTCTACTGGATGTGGCGGAACAAGGTGTTCATTCGCATTTGAGCCTCTCCCATGTGAGCGGGGAGTGGGGCGCGGCCCGGCACATCGCCTGCGGCCGCGCATCCTGACTCTCGCGCGAATCACTTGCTATGGAATGGCGTAATAGAGGGTGCGGGTGCGCGCCTTCATGTGCTTATCCGGCATTTTGACGGTGATGCGGTGCGCCCCATCGGCGTGGCCGGGGATGGGCGTCTGGACGGTGACCTCGTAGTAGGCTGAAGCGTCCGCCAGGCACTGCGAGATGAGGCCCATGATGTCATTGCTGCCGTAGAGGACGAGTCCGCCGGACTGGATGGCGAGGACGGAGAGCATGATGTCGGCGTTGTCAGCATCGTCGGCGGACGATGCGCCGTGGAGGAAGCTGCCGTACTGGCTTTCTCCGGCGCGAAAGTGGCCGGTGGCGCTGCCGGGGTCCACCTGATAGAGGGCGATGTCGGCGCGGCGCAGGACTGTGTTGAGGTTGGTGATGTAGGTGAAGAGCTGGTTCAACTGGTCGCGGGACTTCTGCACGGTCTGCGATTCGAAGGAGAGCCAGCCGGGCGTGACCCAGATGATGAGCTTGCGTCCGGGGCGGTTGCTGAGGTGCTGGGTGAGGAGGTCGACGGCGCCGAGAGATTTCTGGCGGAAGTCGGCTTCAAAGTTGTAATCCGTTGTGATGGCGTGGACCTGCTGGGGCAGGGGATTGTTCTCAAGATTCGCAAGCAGCACTTTGGGGTCGCGGGTGGGTTCCTCCTGGGTCTTCAGGCCCTGGTCAGTGAGGAAGGCGAGCGACATGGGCATGGGAAGCTGGGGGCCGGCGGCGCGGAGATAGTCTGCGATGCGGCGGCGGACGTCGGCGATGCGGGAGAGCGGCGAATCAATGCCGTCGATGAGGATGACGGCCTGCGCGGGGTCCTGCGGCGTGACGGCTGTGACCTCATGAAAGTTGAGGATGTTGAGGGGCTTTTTGTTGTCGAGGAGGGTGAACTGCGCCTGGGTGAGGCCGCGGACGGGCTGGCCGGACTTGTCTGCGACGGCGATGTTGAGGGTGAGGGTGGTGCTGGTGAGCGCGGCGGACTGCGCCAGAGCGCCGGCGGGCAGCGAAAGGGCGCAGAGAGACAGGATGGCGGGAAGCAGTGCGCTAGCTTGCATGGCGGCCTCAGGAGGATTTGCGCGGATTATACGCCGCGGGCGGCGGCGGCGGCAGAGGATTCCGGCTGGGAGGCAGGGAAGCGGCGGAGGAGCCAGTAATCGAAGCCATCGACGATGGCCATGAGGGCGGCCTGGTTGAGGTCACTGCTGACGCCGGCGGTGACCCAGGGCTCGTGGCCGTCGGCGTGGAAGCTGACGGTGACGCGGACGTGGGCGGCGGAGTCGTGGGCGGAGACGTCGAGCGCGGCGACGGAGAAGGTGCCGAGGCGAATCTGGGCGAGGGCCGGGTAGGGCTTTTCGAGCTCGCCGCGGAGCGCCTTGGTGAGCGCGTCGACGGGGCCGGCGCCCTCAGCGCGGGTGGTGGTGAGGGCGGCGCCGGGAACGTGGAGGGTCATGAAGGCCTGAACGAAGCGCTGTCCGGCCTCGTCGGACTCGTCAAAGACGCGCCAACTGCGGATGGTGAAGTGGTCGCGGAGGGTGCCGAGGACGCGCATGCAGGCGAGGCGGAAGGAGACCTCACTGACGGTGAAGCCGCCGCCTTCGATGATGGCCTGGTTGTCGTCCATGAGCTGCTGAGCCTGTGCGGCGTTGAGGGCAATGCCGAGAGACTCGGAGAGCAGCATGATGTTGGCGCGGCCGGACTGGCGGTTGACGCCGATGACGGCGTTGGCGCCGACGCGCGCCGGGTGGCACCAGAGATATGCGCCGGGATGCTTGCGCTCGCTGGAGCCGTGCATGCCGGCCCATGTGCCGAAGGCTCCAGGGCCAACGATGGGCGCGCCGTGGGGGACTTCAAGGCTGAAGGCGGCGTAGGCGGCGTGGGCCAGGCTGGTGAGGGCGGTGAGAGATGCGGGCGGGACGAACTCGGCCTCGCCGCGGAGCTGCATGGCGCCGATGACGGTGGTGAGGTTGACATTGCCGCAGCGCTCGCCGGTGCCGAGCAGCGTGCCCTGCACCTGACATGCGCCGGCAAGGATGGCGGCACGGGTGTTGGCGACGCCGAGGCCGCGATCGGTGTGGCCGTGAAAGCCGAATTTCGCGCGGGGATGCTGGCGCGTGAGGCCCGCAATTACGGAAGAAACTTCCTCGGGGCTTGCGCCGCCGGTGGTGTCGCAGACGATGATGCGGCTGACTTTCTGTTCGACGCACTGCGCGGTGAGCTGGTGGAAGTAGTCGAGAGTGCGGGCGCGGAGATTGGAGTCACAAAGCGCGCCGTTTTCGCGGCGGCCGCAGTTGGCGTCCATCGCGTGCTCCAGATCGACGAGGACTTCGAGGCCCTGGTCCTGCAGGAAGGCGATGGTCTCGCGGGCCATGAGGAGGTTTTCCTCGGGGGTGGTCTCGAGGGAGTGCTGGACGTCGAGCAGGCGGGACTTGACGACGACAACGGCGGCGGGCACGCGCTGACGGTGGGCGACGATGAACTGCGCGTCAGCCCAGTCCTGGACGCGTGCGCCGCGGCCGCGGGTGCGGCCGAAGAGCGCGAGGCGGATGGAGCCGGTGTCAACGGAGGCGAGGGCGCGAGTGAGGTCGGCGACGAACTGGTTTGCGCCGGCGAAGCCGATCTCCGCATAGCGAACGCCGAAGGCGCTCATGCGCTGGAGGAGCATGAGCGCCCCGGAGACGGAGATTTCGAGATTGGGCTGCTGCAGCCCGTCGCGCAGGCTGGTGTCGAAAAGTTCGACCTGGGGGAGTTCGGTATTGAGTGGCGAAGTTGGCGTCATTGTGAATGTGCGGACCGGTGAGCGCGGGCGAACGGCAGGCGGCGCGCGTCAGGGAAGTTCCTCCAATCATCATAGCCCGAAGAGACTGAGCATAGATTAAAGCGCCGGTGCGACCGAGGCGGCGGGGCCGGAGGGCGCGGCGAGGGTGAGCTCCTGGTCCTTGTACTGGAGCTGGTAGAGCTTCCAGTAGAGGCCGCGCTGGGCGAGGAGTTCCTGATGGGAGCCCATCTCGCGGAGCAGTCCCTTGTGCATGACGAGAATGGTGTCGGCGCGCTGCACGGTGGAGAGGCGATGGGCGATGAGAACGCTGGTGCGGCCTTCGACCATGCGCTCAAGCGCCGCGCGGATGCGGAGCTCGGTGTCGGTGTCGACGCTGGAGGTGGCTTCGTCGAGGATGAGGATGCGCGGATTGTAAGCGAGAGCGCGGGCGAAGTTGATGAGCTGCTTCTGGCCGGTGGAAAGCGAGTTGCCGCGCTCGCGGACGGGCTCATCGAAGCCGCCGGGAAGGGTTTCAATGAAGTCGAGGACGTTGACGTCGTGGGCGGCGCGACGCAGGGCTTCCTGAGTGATTTCGTCGTTGCCGAGGCGGATGTTTTCGGCCAGCGTGCCGGTGAAGAGGAAGGGGTCCTGGAGGACGACGGCGAAGTGGCGGCGGAGTTCGGCGAGGTTCTGCTCGCGGAGATCGACGCCGTCGAGGAGGATCTGGCCGGCGGTGATGTCGTAGAAACGCATCATGAGGCTGGTGAGAGTGGTTTTGCCCGCGCCGGTGTGGCCCACGATGGCGACGGTCTGGCCGGCCTCGATGGTGAAGGAGACATCCTTGAGGATCCACTCAATGTCTTTCAAGGCGGCGAGCTCGGCCGCGCTTCCCTCAGGGGCTGAAGCCCCTTTTGATTGGGCCGAGTTGATGTACGGGCTAAAGCCCGTACCCTTCATATCCATGCTCTCCGAGGAGCAGATGGCCTTTTGTATAGCGGATTGCTGCTGGGGCGTGAGCTTCTGGTAAGTGAACCAGACGTGGCGGAACTCAATGCGGTTGGAGCCGTCGCCCAGGCGCGGGTGGTCGGGCGAGACGATTTCGGGCTCGGTGTCCATGAGCTTGAAGATGCGCTCGCAGGCGGCCATGGCGGACTGGAGGATGTTGAACTTGTCGCTGAGGTCCTGGATGGGGCGCCAGAAGCGCTGGGCATACATGTTGAACATGGCGAGGACGCCGATGGTGACCGAGCCGGAGAGGACGCCGAAGCCGCCCCACCAGATGACGAGGGCGATGGCGACGGCGCTGAGGATTTCGACCGCGGGGTAGTAAAGAGCGTAGGCAAAGATCGTGTCAATGAACGCGATCATGTGCTGGCGATTGACGTCTTCAAAGTCCTTGTAGGCGCGCGCCTCGCGGTTGAAGAGCTGGACGACGCTCATGCCGGTGACGTGCTCCTGGGTGAAGGAGTTGATGCGGGCGATGGCGGCGCGAACGCGGCGGTAGCTTTCGCGGACGTGGTCACGGAAGATGCGCGTGACGATGAGGATGAGCGGCAGGACGCAGAAGGCAAGCAGGGCCAGCCACCAGTTGATGCGCAGCATGACGACGGCCATGATGGAGAGGGTGAAGAAGTCGTCGACGATGGCGAGGATGCCGCCGGTGAACATCTCGTTGATGGCGTCCACGTCTGACGTGATGCGGGTGACGAGGCGGCCGACGGCGTGGGTGTCAAAGAAGCCGATGTGCATGCGCTGCATGTGGCGGAAGATGTCGCGGCGCAGGTCGAACATGATTTTCTGGCCGGTCCACTGCATCAGGTAGGTCTGAACGAATTCGAAGAGATAGGACGAGCAGAGAGCGGCGATGAAGATGAGGGCGAGATCGGTGATGCCCTGGACGGGGTCAAGGGGCAGGCGGCGGGTGAGCCAGTTGGTCTCCGGGCTGGGCTTGCCGACGAGGTAGCGGTCGAGCGCGACCTTGAGCAGGTAAGGGCCGACGACGTCGCTGAGCGACTTGAGCGAGACGGCGATGGAGGAGACCACGGCCTGCCACCAGTAGGGCAGCAGGTAGCGCGCGAGGCGGCGGATGAGGCGGGAGTCGTAGACCTTGCCGACGGGGTCTTCGTCAGGCTTGCGCACGGGCGCGGCGGCGGCGGCGGCCTTCTCCGCGGGGCGTGGGGTGGAGTTGGTTGGGTGGTTCTGCGCCTGTTCCGCCATGTGTGCGCCGGGTTCCTCAGGGTCTGCTAACACTTCTGGAATGGTGGCGACGAGAGCCGATTTTTCTAGAGTTCGAGAAGTGAGGAGCGACGGATACCGGGTGTCTCCTGGCGACGACCGACGACGAAATCGAGGAAATCGGCCTCGTCCCTTCGGGTTGTGGCGAAAATCGCCTCATCCGTCGTTGTCGTCCTCGCCTTGGAATCGCCAAAGTCTTCGTCCTCCGCCTGGGCTGAGGCGATTTTCGCACGCAACGCCATCCATCCCAGAGGTGTTAACAGACCCTAGGGCCATTGTACTGAGTGAGAGATGCGCGAGAGGCGCGGCGGGCGGCAGAAGGTTGCGGTGGATGGTGGAAAAGGGCGGGATTTGCGGGCGGGCGGAGTGGACTATGGCAATTGCTGAGTTGCTGTGACCTTTTGGAGATTGTACAAAGTCGCCGGTCCCTGAGCGGTCGCGTCGACTTGAGTGCATCGGCTTCGGGATACAGTGACTCATGAATTGCTTTAGACTCGAACGGTGAGCTTCCGCGAATTTCTGGGGAACTCGGCCACCGTGACGCGGCTGCGCGAGAGCGTGCGCGCGGGGCGCATTCCGCAGGCGATGATTCTGGCCGGACCGAAGGGCGCGGGCAAATATACGCTGGCGCTGATGCTGGCGCGCGCGGTGAACTGCCTGGAGCATGCGGAGAGCGATGGGTTGCCCGATTATTGCGGGCGATGCAGGAACTGCGAGCGGATTGCGGGAGCGGCGGACCTGGAGACCTGCGTGGCCGAGGCCGTGGCGGCGCGCGAGGAGATGCGCGATGCGGACAAGCGCGAGACGCGGATCCTGATCCAGACGCATCCGGACGTGCTGATTGTGCCGCCGGACCCGCCGCAGATGCTGATCAAGATTGGGCAGGTGCGGCAGGTGATTCACGCGGCGTATTACAGGCCGCCCGTGGAGGCACTTCGTGCTTTTACTATCTTTACGTCTGGGGCTTTCGCAAAGGAGGCCGCGAACAGCCTGCTGAAGGTGCTGGAGGAGCCGCCGGAAAATCTGTCGCTGATTCTGCTGACGGAGAATCCGCAGGAGCTGCTGCCGACGATTCGCTCGCGGGCGATGACCTTCAGGCTGGGCGCGCTGCGCTTGGCGGAGCTGGAGACGCTGCTGCCCGAACGGCGGCCGGAGCTGAAGGCGCAGGAGCGCGCGCTGGCGGCGCGGCTGGCGGAGGGCGCGGTGGGGCGCGCGCTGGTGCTGGATCTGGAGGCGTATGTGGCCAGCCGGAAAGATGCGCTGCTGATTTTGCGGACGGCGCTGGGCGAGCCGGATTATTCGCAGTTGTTTCGCGCGACGGAGAGCTATCGCGGCGGCGCCGACGGGCAGGAGAAGACGCTGAACCTGCTGCGTGCGCTGGGCTCGCTGCTGGAGGATTTGCTGCTGACGGTGGCGGGAACGCCGGCGCTGGCGCGCAATGTGGACCTGACGACGGAGCTGGAACGGATGGCGCAGGGCGTGACGGTGGACTGGCTGGACGGGGCGGCGCGCGCGCTGGCGCAGGTGGAGCAGGGGATGCGGCGGAACCTGCTGCGGTCACTCTCACTGGATGCGATGGCGGTGGGGATGGCGGAGCGCTGACCGGGCGGCGTGGGACGGCGGAAACCGCGAAGATGCAACCAAGGGCTGTGCGCGGGCATCTTCCTTGAGTAGAATCAAGCCAAACATCGTTCAGGAAACATTGCCCAAACGGACGATTCGCCGGCACGGGAGTTCGTGTCCCCGCCGGATGAAACGCCCGTACCGGCCGGACGCGAGGACCGGCATTTTCAGTTTTTTCGCCCTTTCTTATTTGAGCCTCACTTTCCCCCAAGGAGGACTGCACTCATGATTCCCGAAGCCCTTTTGAACACGACCGGAGCTGAGGCCGCGCCGCAGGAGCCGAGCGCGCGGCGGCCGCGCGCGGCGTATACGCCGCTGGCCTACCATTTCCACAACCACGAGGCAGAGCTGGAGGCGGCGCAACCGCATGCGGAGGTGTTTTATCTGCAAAAGCAGATCCAGTCGCAGACGCCGATGGTGATTGTGCTGACCGACGGCGAGCGCGTGGAGGGATGCATCGAGTGGTATGACAGCAAGACGCTGAAGGTGCGCGGGCGGGTGCGGACGCTGGTGTATAAATCGGCGATCAAATACATGTACAAGCTGGGCGAGAACGGGCAGTAGCGGGACGAGCGTCGCGCGTTCGAAGCGGGCGGTCAGTCGGCGCGCGCGGCCTTGCGCAGGCGGTCGCGGAGCGCTGCGCCCAGGCCCTCGGCGGGCGGAAGCGGACAAAGGATGAGGGTGCATCCGGCGGCGTCGAGCGCGCGGAGGCCTGCGTAAAGGGATTGCGCGAGGGTTTCGGGCGCGTTCCAGCGACCCCATGGGAAAATTTGCGCTCCTGCGGGCGCGGCGGCGGCCAGCTCTTCAGGCAGCAGCAGGCCGAGGCGGGTGCTTGCGTGTTCGGCGGCGTGTTCGGCAGCGGCGCGGGCGAGCTGCGCGGGCAATTCGGCGAAGGGCGCATCGACGAGGATGAGGCGGGCGCGCGGGGCGTAATGGCGCGGGCCGATGCCGGGCGAGGGAAGCGCTTCCGGCGGCGCGGGGTCGGCGGATTCCGCTTGCTGATGGAGGACGACGGGACCGGCGACGGCGGCAATCTGCTCGGCGGTGACGGCGCCGGGACGGTAAATGACCACGGGGTCGGAGTTGGGGTCGAGGACGGTGGATTCGAGGCCGTGGAGGGTGGGCCCGGCGTCGAGAACGGCGGCGATGCGGCCGTCGAGATCGTGGAGGACGTGGTCGGCAGTGGTGGGGCTGGTGTGGCCGAAGCGGTTGGCGCTGGGCGCGGCAACGGGAACGCCGGCGAGCGCGATGAGGCGGACGGCGACGGGATGGGCGGGCATGCGGATGCCGACGAGGGGACGGCCGGCGGTGACGGCATCGGGCACGGCGCTGGAGCGTGGAAGCAGCAGGGTGAGCGGGCCGGGCCAGAAGGCTTCGATGAGGCGGCGGGCTGCGTCGGGAATGGCCGCGACAAGGTGGTGGAGCATGGGATTGTCGTTGGGCAATCCGGCGATGTGGACGATGATGGGGTCCCAGGCGGGACGGTCCTTGGCGTGGAAGATGCGGGCGACGGCGGCGGGGTCAAGGGCGTTGGCGCCGAGGCCGTAGACGGTTTCCGTGGGCAGGGCGACGAGTCCGCCGTGGCGGAGGATCTCGGCGGCGCGGATGAGAGCGACGCTTGAGGCGGGATCGTCGAGCCGGTAGGGATCCGCAGTGAGACGCAGGGTCTGCATGAGGTTATTGTCGCCGGTTGCGGGCGCGGTAGCCAATTGGCTTATACTCACCAATTACCATGGCGATAGAGACGGAGATCAAATTTCGCGTGGAAGACGTGGCAGAGTTCGCGGCGCGGCTGCGGGCCGCGGGCTTTCGCGAAGAGACGCCGCGGACCTTTGAGCGCAATGTGCTGTTCGACACGCCGGGCCGGCAGATGCGGGCGCGGACCGAGATTCTGCGCATCCGCAGCTACGGCGGACGGTGGACGGTGACGCACAAGCGGATTCCGGACACGGGCGTGGGCGAGGACCGGCACAAGCATCGCGTGGAAACCGAGACGGAAGTGGCCGACGGCGAAGCGCTGGCGGAGGTGTTTCGCGCGCTGGGGCTGGTGGAGGCTTTCCGCTATGAGAAATGGCGCGCGGAGTGGAGCGATGGCGAGGGGCACTGCGTGTTGGACGAGACGCCGATTGGGAACTTTGCCGAGTTGGAAGGCACGGCGGAGTGGATTGACCGGGCGGCGGCGCAGCTGGACGTGAGACCCGCGGAATACCTGACGCTGAGCTATGGGCGGCTGTTTGACCAGTGGCGCGAAACGCATCACTCGGCGGCGACGGACCTGACGTTTGAAGCGGTGGCCGCGGCGGAGAGCGTTCGATAAATCCAGCAAAATCTGTATGGATGCGATGGGCGTGAGGAGCGGCCACGAGATGCTTTCCTACGCGGCGCAGCGGGCCGTGCGGAAGTGGAAGTTCGATGCGGGAGCGGGCACGGCGACGGTGCCGGTGGACGTGAATTTCGAACTGGGTCAGGAAGCACGCGCCTGGGAAAGGCGGCGGCCTCTGCGGCTGCCGTCCATTTTTTGCGCGGATGCTGGTGAGAGCCGTAGCGCCGGAGGGAATCGCTAGTTCTCGGCTCCGTGGCACTTCTTGTATTTTTTGCCGGAGCCACAGGGGCAGGGATCGTTGCGGCCGACCTTCTCGCCGCTGCGCCGCTGGGTGGGCTGCGTGGCCTCTCCCGCGCCGGCGCGGGTGGCCACCTCAAGCTCGCGCTGCTTCTTGCGGTGGAACTCTTTCTCAATGGCGTCAATGGTGGTGGAGGGCTGGCGCGTGGAGATGGGAATGTCATGCGGATGGCCGTTGGATGAAAGCGGCTGAGCGGCGCTGGAGACTGGCGGCGCGGGCGGAACTGGACGCTGCGGGCGCGTCGCGGCGTCAGCGGGGTCAATGGGTTTGCCGTCTGGGCCCAGAATCTGCATGCGGAAGAGGAAGCGTACGGTGTCTTCCTGGAACTTGAGCATCATGGCTTCGAACATGTCGAAGCTCTCTTTCTTGTAGGCGACGAGCGGGTCCTGCTGGGCGTAACCGCGCAGGCCGATGCCCTCCTTGAGGTGGTCCATGTTGAGCAGATGCTCTTTCCACAGGCCGTCAATCACGCTGAGCATGACCATGCGCTCGTGGTAGCGCATGGTGTCCTTGCCGAGGATGGATTCCTTGGCCTCGTAGTGCTGTTTAAGCCTTTCGAAGATGGCGTCGCCCATCTCATGGCGTGAGAGCACGAGGGGGTCGACGCCGGCGTCTTTGAGGCCAATGCCGAACTGGCTGGCGAGGCGCTCGTCCATCTCCTTGATGTTCCACTGCTCGGGGTGCTTGTCCTCGGGGGCGAGCTCGTCGAAGAGAGCGCTGAGGATGCCGCCGACGTAATCCTCGAGGATGAGCTCGCGCTGTTCGAGGCCTTCGAGGAGCTGGCGGCGCAGGCCGTAGACGGCCTCGCGCTGCTTGTTCATCACATCGTCATAGTCGAGCAGGTGTTTGCGCGATTCGAAGTGCTGGGCTTCGACGGCCTTCTGCGCGCCCTCAATGCGCTTGGAGATCATTTTGGACTCGATGGGAACGCCCTCTTCCATGCCCAGGCGCTCAAGCAGCGTGCTGACCCACTGCTTGGCGAAGATGCGCATGAGGTCGTCTTCCAGCGAGAGGAAGAAGCGCGAAGCGCCGGGGTCGCCCTGGCGGCCGGCGCGGCCGCGCAGCTGGTTGTCAATGCGGCGGGACTCATGGCGCTCCGTACCGAGGATGAAGAGGCCACCGGACTCGATAACACTGGCGTGTTCCTTCTCAACGGCCGCGGCGTGGACCTTGTGGGTCTCTTCCCAGTCGGGCTCGGCGACCTCGAACTCCTGTCCGTTGTAGTAAAAGCGGAGGAAGCCGTGGGGCGCCATGGGATTGATGGCGCCCTCATTGTCGCTGATGGCGCGGGCGCGGCTCTTCTTGACCAGCTCCATGCGGGTCATGAACTCGGGGTTGCCGCCGAGCAGAATGTCAGTGCCGCGTCCGGCCATGTTGGTGGCGATGGTGACCGTGCCGGCGCGTCCGGCCTGGGCGACGATTTCGGCCTCGCGCTCATGGAACTTGGCGTTGAGCACGACGTGACGGACGCCTTTGCGCTCAAGGTAATTCGACAGCAGCTCGCTTTTTTCAATGGACGTGGTGCCGACGAGGACGGGCTGGCCGCTGGCGTGCAGCTCGGCGATGTTGTCGGCCACGGCCTTGTATTTTTCCTTTGAGGTGCGGAAGACGACGTCGTGGTGCTCGGCGCGAGCGAGCGGCTTGTTGGTGGGGATGACGACGATGTCGAGGTTGTAAATCTTGACGAACTCGGCGGCCTCGGTTTCCGCGGTGCCGGTCATGCCGCTGAGCTTTTGATAGAGGCGGAAGTAATTCTGGAAGGTGATGGTGGCAAGGGTCTGGTCTTCCTTGCGAATCTGGACGCCCTCCTTGGCCTCGACGGATTGGTGCAGGCCGTCAGACCAGCGGCGGCCGGGCATGAGGCGGCCGGTGAAGGTGTCCACGATGATGACCTCGCCGTCCTTGACGACGTAATCGACGTCGCGCTTGTAAAGGGAGTGGGCCTTGATGCCGGTTTCGACGTAGTGCTTGAGGTCCCAGTTTTCAGCGTCGGCGATGTTGCTGATGCCGAGGAGCTTTTCGATGGTCTCCCAGCCCGGGTCAGTGACGCCGATGGTCTTGTGCTTTTCGTCCACGACGTAATCGCCGGTGAAGGTCTTGGTTTCAAGCGACTCGGTCTCTTCGCCGAGCACGAGCTGAGGAATGATTTTGCGGACGCGGGCGTACTTGTCGGTGGTCTGGTCGGTTGGTCCGGAGATGATGAGCGGGGTGCGGGCTTCGTCGATAAGGATGGAGTCGACCTCGTCGACAATGCAGTAGAAGTGGCCGCGCTGCACGCAATCGCCGATGTCGAACTTCATGTTGTCGCGCAGGTAGTCGAAGCCGAACTCGTTGTTGGTGCCGTAGGTGATGTCGGCGGCGTAGGCGGCGCGGCGCTCGCTGTCGTCCAGGTCATGCACGATGACGCCGACGGTGAGGCCGAGGAACTCGTAGATCTTGCCCATCCACTCGGCGTCGCGCTTGGCCAGGTAATCGTTGACGGTGACGACGTGGACGCCGCGGCCGGCGAGGGCGTTGAGGTAGCAGGGCAGGGTGGCGACGAGGGTTTTGCCTTCGCCGGTCTTCATTTCAGCGATCTGGCCCTGGTGGAGAACCATGCCGCCGATGAGCTGCACGTCAAAGTGGCGCATCTGGACGACGCGCCAGCCGGCCTCGCGGACGACGGCGAAGGCCTCGGGCAGGATTTCGTCGAGGGCGTCGCGCTCGGCCTTCTTGATTTCCTCGGGGTCAGTGATGCCCTGAAGCCGGGCGGCGATGCGCTGGCGGAAGTCGAGGGTCCTGGCGCGAAGCTCTTCATCGGAGAGCTTTTCCATCTCCGGCTCAAGGGCGTTGATGGAGGCGACGATGGGCAGCAGGCGCTTGACGGCCCGCTCATTGGAGGTGCCGAAGACCTTGGTGAGAAGGCTATCGAATAACTTGCGGATATCGTCGAAGGACACGTAATTCTCCGTATACCAGTGTAAATGGTGAGGGGAAAAGCGGGGAGGGTCGAAGCCCGCCCTGCGAAGGCCGGCCCATGCGCCGGCGGCATGGTTGCGGCTAGATCCTAACTACGAGATTATCAACCGGTTGGCCGCGGCGGATGCGCTTGAGCTGGCGGTGGAGATGCTTGATGGGCGACTCGGGATCTCCTTCATCGTCGTCCTCCTCCTTTTCCACGAGCCGGACTTGCACTTCATAGGAGACGGCGGGCCGGTAATAGACCTGGAGCAACTGAAACGCCATGCCGAGGGCGAAGGTGGAGGGGTAAGACCCCGAAGGCCGTTTCCCTTTTCGCAGGTTGCGCCGCAGGACGGCGCGGCGCGCGAAGTAATAGACGAGAATGCCGAGAATCGCGAGGAACGGCGCCATGGTGGCGAATGCGCCGAGGGCGTCGAGGATTGAGAGGCTCATGGTGTTCCTTCCTGGTTGCAGAGCAGGAGTTCGCAAGCGGTGGGTGCGCGGCCGCGCGCAGCCGAAGCTGCCGTTGCGGGCCGGACCGGTGCTATTGACTGCTGCATAAATAATGCAACGATTTAACGCAAAGAAAAAGGCAACTCGGACTGCGCGATGCATCCGCTGAGTTTCTCGGGAGAGTTGCGAATGGCGTCGATGGAAATGAGAATGTCTT
>Ga0307373_10008017_pt1 | contig 16235 bp, 10 predicted proteins | sample OX2MG_FD_202534 | JGI IMG/M metagenome (GOLD analysis project Ga0307373, IMG submission 202534) | Soil microbial communities from Risofladan, Vaasa, Finland - OX-2 | ecosystem: Environmental > Terrestrial > Soil > Coastal area > Acid sulfate soil | place: Finland: Risofladan, Vaasa | collected... | reverse complement strand
TCCTCGTTGCTGCGCACAGCTTACTTGCAAATTTCCCAGAAAGTCGACACGGCCCACCGGGTGGTTGCGCCGCTTGCCAGCGGTACCAACTCCATCTCGAGACTCAATCACGCCGCAACAGTACCCGCTGCCGACGCTTCAAGTCGTGCGAGTTCTGGTGCATCCGGGGATTTTCGGCTGGGGAAGGCTCGCTGGCGGGCAGACGACCGACAAACCGAGCGACACGAACGCCTTATATCAAAACGATTCCGGTCACGGTGGAAAGGCTGCTGGGGCAAGTCTGCGGCCAAACGCGGACTGTCGGGCGCAAATGCACCAGAACCAGAATTCGGTCGCTCCGCGAATTTCTGGGCGAAATCTCGGCTCGCAAACCGTGAGGGCACCGCTGACTAGCGCGGCGCGCTAGGCTAGGATGAACGCTGTCTTTGCCGCATCCTCGATTGCCGATACGTCAGGTTTTCCCCCGAGCCGCAACTTGCGTTTGCTTGCCCACACTGAGCCTTTGCGTCGCGACAGTATCCAGCGCGGCGGTCGCGGGATTGCACCATCATGAAAACGCCTCCTGGCGAGGTCGCTGCAGAGAGAAGTCGTACTGCGAACCACGCTTTGAACAATCCGGGGGGCAGACATTGAAAAGCACACTCAAAGCCGAGAAGAACAAAACGCCGGTTTGGCGACGGCTGAGCGCCGGGTTGATCTCCGGAGCCGCCGATGACGATCCCAGCGGCATCGCCACGTACTCGCAGGTGGGCGCGGCCTATGGTTATGCCACTTTGTGGACCGTGCTGCTTGCGCTGCCACTGATGATTGCGATTCAGGCGATCAGCGCGCGCATCGGGCGCGTGACCGGGGCGGGGATTGGTGCCAATATTCGCAAGCATTACGCATCTTGGTTGGCATACAGCCTGGTATCAGCGCTGCTGATCGCCAACGTAATCAATCTGGCGGCCGATATCGGCGCCATGGGAAGTGCACTCCGATTGCTGATCGGGGGTCCGGCGCTCGCCTATACCGCCGCGTTTGCGTTGCTCTCGCTGGCGCTGCAGGTGTTTGTACCGTTTTCCTACTATTCGCCCATCCTCAAGGGGCTGACGCTCAGCCTATTCGCCTACGTAGCAACCGTTTTCGCGATCAAGGTGCCATGGAGCGAGGTCACAAGAGGGGTTTTCCTTCCGCACATCGTGTTCAATGCCAAGTATGCGGTCGCCATCGTGGCGGTCTTTGGCACCACCATCAGTCCTTATCTCTTCTTCTGGCAAGCGGCGCAGGAGGTGGAGGAAGTGCGCGATCCGAGCAACGCGCGCAAACCGCTCAAGCGCAAACCGGAGCAAGGCCCTGACGCCCTGCAGCGCATCGGCATCGATACGGTCTCGGGAATGCTCTTCTCGCAGATCGTGGCGTTTTTCATCATCCTCACGGCTGCCGTGGTCCTACACGTACACGGCGTCACCGACATCACCTCTTCCGCGCAAGCGGCCACTGCGCTGCGCCCGCTGGCTGGCCCGTTCGCCTTCGCGGTTTTCGCCGCCGGAATCATCGGCACCGGCCTGCTCGCGGTGCCGGTACTCGCCGGGTCCGCGGCATACGGTGTCGCCGATGCGCTCGGCAAACCGACTGGACTGGAACGAAAGCCGCATCGGGCCAAGTTGTTCTACACGGTGTTGATCGTCGCCAGCATGATCGGAATGGCCCTCAATTTCACCTCGATCGATCCGATCAAGGCGCTCTACTGGAGCGCGGTGGTCAACGGGGTCGCGGCGGTACCGATCATGGTGGTGATCATGATGCTAAGCATGAACGCGCGCGTCATGGGCAGGTTCGCGCTTCCACCCTGGCTAAAGATCCTGGGCTGGATCGCAACGCTCGTCATGGCGGCGGCCGCCATTGTCATGTTCGCGACATGGGGGAAGTAGCTGCTTGCACTGCGGCAAGGCCGCCCAATGTCGATGGCTGCCGGCGAGTACGTTCGACATCGAGCGTGAGCGCGCGGAACTGGAAGCGGATGACAAGGGCGAACACAAGGAGTTGACGGCGATCTACGTGGGTCGCGGCCTTGATCACGCGCTCCCGAAGCCGGTCACCGACCAGCTTATGGCCCGTGACGCCTTGGGCGCGCAGAGGATGCGGCGTGCCTCATGGCGTTCATAACGCGTCGATATTGCGCTCCCTGATCTTGCGACGTTCTCGCCACGTCTCCGCGGTTTGCGGCTTGACGAACAGAGCGATGATTTCGGCGTGTGCTCCCCGGGCCGCGTTCTCGATGCGGCCGATGCAGGCCTCGACCTCGGGGACGGTCAATGCATCCTCGAATTCAGCGCTCAGGGCGGCGACCACCTGGTTGGGGCCCATCTGCATGGTCAGCACATCGTTGGCTCTACGCACGCCCGCATCCCCCTGCGCAATGGCGAGAATGGACTCGCGTACCTTCGGGTGCGCCGGTTCGCCCATCAGCAGTCCCTTGCTTTCCCGCGCCAGTAGCGTGGCCGAGATGGCGAGAATCACCGCAATGCCGATCGAGGCGGTGCCGTCCAACCGCGGCGCGTCGAATACTTGCGCACCGAGGATGCCGGCGAAGGCAATCAGCAATCCGATCAGTGCGGCGCTGTCTTCGAGCAGCACGGTAAATGTGCTCGGGTCCTTGCTTTGCCGAAACGCCTCGAAATACCCCAGGCGGCCCTTGCGCACACGAAACTCGCGCAGCGCCATCCACCATGAGCCGCCCTCGAACACGACCGATATTCCCAGCACGACGTAGCTGATCCAAGGATCCGCGATGGGCGTCACCGCGCGCAGATGCATCACGCCTTCGAACAGTGACACGCCCGCACCGACCGCCAGCACCAGCAACGCGACAATGAAACTCCAGAAGTAAAGCTCGCGTCCGTACCCGAACGGGTGCGTCTGATCCGGGGGCGCCTTCGCGCGATGGATGCCATACAGCAGGAGCAGTTCATTGACGCTGTCGACCAGCGAATGTACGCCTTCGCTCCACATCGCCGAACTACCGGTATAGGCGGCCGCGACGAACTTGCTCGTCGCGATCAGCAAGTTGCCCGCAAGAGCTACATGGACCACAATCCTCGAGCCCAATTTGTCAGCCATCGCGCTGGCCGAAAGCCAATGCAAACCGCGAACGAGTCATCGACACCATTCGCGGCGAGCGCCTGGAATGGTTGATTCCGCTGACCGGGTCGTATCTGAGGTCCATCATGCGAATGTGGATCACCGACTACAACACTGCCCGGCCGCACATGTCGCTAGGCCCCGATGTTCCCGATCCTCCGCCCGGTTATCGTGGCCACCAACAGCCGACGTCGCGCCATCGCCGTGAGCAATCATATACGGTGCGAGGCAAATCCTTCCTCGGTGGGCTGCATCACGAATATTTCCTCGCGTTCGCATGTGCTTGATTGGGGTTTTGCGGCGGACCGAGCGGCGGTGTACCCCGGGCGGTAGCGCGTCCATAGGGGAAATTCTGCCGGCAACTTGCGCACCTATGCGCGGGAAATGGCCCTGCGCACATCGGCCGATCGAATCGGAAGGTGCCGTAGCCGCACATTTACCGCCGCGAAGATGGCGTTGCCGATCGCCGGACCCACCACCGTCGTCGCCGGCTCCCCGAGGCCGACGGGAGGCTGCGCACTGTCGACGAGTTCGATCTCCATCTCCGGCACATCGCCGATGCGCAGCGGCGTGTACGTATCGAGGTTCGTATCCCGGACCTCGCCTTTGACGAACTCCGTGCCTTCGTGCAATGCGAGACTCAAACCCCACAGGGCCGCGCCTTGCACTTGCGCGCGCGCGCCTTCGGGATCGACGATCGTGCCAGCATCGACCACGAGCGTGAGTTTCTCGACGGTGACCACGCCGGTGCGGCGGTCGACCCGCACCAGTGCGACGCAGGCGTTCCAGGTCGGCATGTCCCGCTCCTGGCCAAAGGTCGTGGCAATCCCGCGACCGCTGTCCTGCGGCAACGGGCCACCCCAGCCCGCGAGCGCGGCGGCACGCCGAACGACCGCTGCCTGGCGCAATGCGCCGCCGACCGCCGTCGGCGGCCCGCCGGCGTTGCGGCCCTTGCCGTTAAGATGCGCCACACGAAAAGCCACGGGATCCATCTGCAGCGCCTCGGCCGCCTCATCCATGAAGCTCTCGACCGCCCAGTTCGTCCAACCGGGACCCACCGAACGCAGCCACCCGGGGCGAAAGCTGCTGTTGGCGAGATCATTGGAGATCGCACGGACGCGCTGCGCGCCGACGTCATACCAATGGTCCGCACCGGCGATCGCGAAGGGGTCGTAGGGTCGTCCATTGGTTCCCTTGGGCATGAAGCCCGGGACCAGGACTTGCGTCGGCCAGCCGGCGGTCGCGGCATGATCCATCGCGACCACCTTGCCGTCGTCGCCGAATGCCATGCGCAGCGTTTGCACCGAGGGCGAGCGGAAGGAGTCGAAGTGCGCGTCGTCCGCACGGGTCAGGATCATTTTTACCGGCTTGCCCAGCGCCTTGGAGGCGAGCGCCGCCGGCACCGCATAATCGCCATTCAGCCGGCGACCGAAGCCGCCGCCCACGAGATAGGTGCGCATCACGATTCGATCCACCGGCCAATCCAGCGCTTTCGCCAAGGTCGGCAGGATCAGCGTCTGCCACTGGTTGCCCGTGTGGATCTCGAACACGCCGTCCTTCTCGAACGCCAGGGCATTGACGGGTTCGAGCTGAAAATGCAGCACGCTCGACGTCGTGTAGGTCGCCGCGATCATCGATTTCGCCGAACGAAATGCGGCGTCGACATCGCCGCCACCGGTGTCGAGCAGGCTGCCCGCGTGCGGGTCGGCAATCAGGTACGCACCGTGCGCTTGAATGTCCTGTTCCGACACATTGGCGCCGTCACCGCCGCTCCACTCGACCTTGACCAAATCGGTCGCACGCACGGCGGCAGGGTAGGTCTCGGCGATGATCATGACCCAGCCGGGCACGGTCCCCGACGGATCGTCGAGGACGATGCTGCGCACATAGCCATTGACGGATTTAGCGGCCCCGTCATCGATCGAGACGACCTTTGCGCCGTAACGCGTGGGTGGCAGCTTGGGTCGCGCGTACACCATGCCCGCAACCTTGGCGTCGATGCCGAAGATCGCGGTGCCATTGGTTTTGGCGGGAATGTCGATCGCGGGTGTCGGGCGCCCGATCAGCCGGCGCTCGGCAACCGGCTTGATCGGCATATTGTCGAGCTGCGCCGCCGTGTAGCGGCGATCGATGCTGCCCTTGCGAACGATCTCGCCGTAGCCGATCGAGCGGCCACCGGCAATGACTTTGCCGCTTCGCGCCCGGCAGATCGACGGCGAAACGCCCATCAGCTTGGCGCCCGCTGCGATCAAGGCGATGCGGCCCGCCGCGCCCGCGCGGCTGAAGATCGGGAACGTCTGCCAGACCGACCAACTGCCGCCGGTTATCATCGTGCCCCACTTGGGATCGCTGTCGACATGGACGATGCGGACCTGACGCCAGTCGGCTTCGAGCTCGTCGGCCAAGATGCGCGCAAGCGCGGTACCGACATGCTGGCCCATCTCGGCGCGGATGATGTTGACGGTGATGGCGCCGGCGGTGTCGACATCGAACCAGATCGTCGGCTCGAACACAGGTCCCGCGGCCGGCGTCGGTAGTGCGTTCGGCAACGCCGGATCGATCGCGGCCACGCCCAGCCCCGCAAAGCCGAAGACCGCGCCACCGCCGACCGCCATGATCAGGAAATCGCGTCGCGACAGCGGGTGGATAGGCGAGCCAATGGCCCGTTGCAGGCTAGCCATGATTGGCAGCTCCCTTGATCTCGGCAGCAGCCTGCTTGATCGCCGCGCGGATCCGTCGGTAGGTCATGCATCGGCAGAGATTGCCGGCCATGACCGCGTCGATATCCTCGTCGCTGGGGTCTGGAAAATCGTTGAGCAGCGCGACCGCCTGCATGATTTGGCCGGATTGACAGTAACCGCACTGGGGAACTTGCAATTGGATCCAGGCCTTTTGCACGGGGTGCTGCCCAATCGGATCCAGTCCTTCGATCGTCGTCACGTCGGCGCCTGCCACGGTGCGCAGCGGCGTGATGCAGGACCGCGTCGCGCGCCCGCCGACGTGCACGGTGCACGCGCCGCACATGCCGATACCGCAGCCGAACTTGGTCCCCGTCAGGCCAACTTCATCGCGCACGACCCACAGGAGCGGCGTATCGCCATCCGCTTGCACGGTGACGCTGCGTCCATTGATTCGAAAGCTGATCATCGACTCATGTCTCCCCGGGACCCTGCGCGCGGATCGCGCTGACTTTCTTCTCGAGATCGGGCCACGGACCCAAGTTCGTGCGCGTCCGGCGCAGGTACGCCGCGATGCGCGCGACATCGGCATCGCTGAAGCCTGCGAAGGCCGGCATGACGATCCCCGGAACGCCCTCGCTCGCGCTGACGCCGTGGAGAATGACCTGAATCAAGTTGGTCGGATCCGCGAGATACAATGCGCTGTTGAGTGCAAGATCAGGTCGGTCCGGATTGGACACGGTGCCCGCATTGTAGTGACAGGACGCGCACGCGGCGGTGTAGAGCCGCGCGTCCGCATCATCGGTCGCGCCGACGTCGGCGCGGTCCGCGGCGAGCGCCTTCGCGATCGCCGGTGCGGTCGCCGCCGCGCGAGAGTCCCCGTCGCCGAGTGTCTCGACGTAGGCGACGACGGCCTGAAGATCCGTGCGCGACAGTTTGGCCAAGCCCTCATGTACGACCGACGCCATCGGCCCAACGGCGCTGCCGTGCAGGGTGCTCAACCCGGAGCCGAGGTAGGCGTCGAGTTCCGTCGTGGTCCACGGAGTCGGCGAGGGATTGGCTGCGGTCAAGGGCGGAGCGAACCAACCGTCGATCGCGGCGCCCGCATACGCGTGATCGCGCTTCTCGGCACCGAGTGCATTGCGCGGCGTATGGCATGCACCGCAATGGGCGAGCGCCTCGACGAGATAGGCGCCGCGGTTCCACTGTGCGTCGTGCGCGGCAGAGGGCTTGAATCGGCCGGCGTGGAAGTACAGCAGCTTCCAGCCGGCTTGCAGCGCCCGGATGTCGAGGGGGAACGGCAGGCCGTCCGCTTTCGCCGGCGCGTGTACCGGCGGCCGGGTCATCAAATAGGCGTACAGGGCATGAACGTCGGCAGCCGACAGTAAAGTGAAATGATCGTACGGGAACGCGGGAAACAGCTGCGAGCCGTCGCGCGCTACTCCTTCGTGCATCGCGCGGCGGAATGCGGATTCCGACCAGGCGCCGATGCCGGTCGCCGGATCGGGCGTGATGTTGGTCGAGTAGATTACGCCAAAGGCGGTCGGCAGCGCGAGCCCGCCGGCGAGCGGCGCGCCGCGCCGCGCCGTATGGCACGTCGCGCAATCACCGACTGCGGCGAGGATCGCGCCCTGGGCCACGTCGGCCGGTGCAAAACTACCGGGCAAAGGCCGACGGATCGGGGCGATCGGCACGCTCCACGCCAACGCCGCGATGGCGACGATTCCAAGTACGACCAGTGCCGCGAGCCCGATGATGATCCGCTTCAGCACGATAGTTGCAACCTCGCAAATCGCCGAACGATTGGCAGCGTGTGGCGACGACGCCGGCAGCGCAAGGGCTTGCGCAGGATCATCGCCCCATACCCGGGCCCGGTCAATGCCTTGCCTGCGAAGTCGGCGCCACCGCCGGTTCTCTACTCGCTCATCGACTCCAACTTATTCGGGTTGCGTTGGGCAGCCACGTGTCTCCGCGCAAACGCCGCCGTCCCTCGCGCCTAGGCCACGGCCACGCCACATGGTCTTAATTCCCCCGCAGGGCATGTGCCACATCGCGCGGCGGATGCGGCATAATGCCGCGCTAAGAGCAACTCGCCCTCAGGGCATGCCGGGAGTCGACATGAGAACACTCGCACGGACCATCGCCGTGGCTGCCGTTGCGGGCAGCATCGCGGCGCCGGCGTTCGCGAGCGCGTCGCCGAATTTCGCCGCGCTGAGCCGCATCGTCGCGGTATCCGGTTACGAGCAGGCGCTTTCGGCCGCAATCGCGCACCAGCTCGACGGTTTGCACCCGCGCACCGACAATCTCGGCGACGTCCGGGTGACCGTCGGCAGCGGCGCTCCGCATCGGCTCATCGTTGCCGCCATCGATCAGCCGGGCTACATCGTCAGCGGCATCACCGCACAGGGGTATCTGCGCGTGCAGCGGCTGCCGCAGCGCGAACCGAATCCCGTGTTCGACACCCTGCGCTTTGCGCAGCCGGTGTATGTGGTTACCCCCAAGGGTATGTTGAACGGGGGCTTCGCCGGACTCAGCATCCATCTGGCGCCGGGCCGCCTGAATCCGCCCTCGATGTCGCACATCGACAATCTGTATGTAGATATCGGGGCGCATTCGGCCGCAGAGGCGCACGCCGCCGGCGCCGACATCCTCGATCCGATCGCCCTCGCGCAACCGCCAATCACCGTCGGCGCCGACGATGAGGCGGGCGCGGCGGCGGGCGATCGCTTTGGTTGGGAGGCACTGCTCGAGGCCGCGCAGGGGCTCGAGCACTCGCGCGCCCGCGGCACCACGACCATCGCGTTCGTGACCCAGCAATGGCTCGGCGGACGCGGCCTCGCGCGATTGCTCACCGAGCAGCCGGCCGATGCGATGATCTTCGTGGGCCCGATCACCCCACAGGCGCCGGCCGCGGGCGGGACGATCGCCGGCGTTCAGCCCGGCGACGGCGTGGTCATCGGCACGGCCGGCGCGGCCGCGAGCCTCGTCGATAGGCTGCAGGCTCTCGCGGGCGCGCGCCACATCCCCGCCCGGACCGTGGCGGCCAAGCCGCCGGTGATCGGCGGATTCGGCGCCATGCCGAAGCTGCCACGGCGCTTCGCGCTCCTCGGCGTGCCCACTCTCCTTCCGGTGACGCCCGCCGCGACGATCTCCCGGGCGGACCTGCGTCGGCTGACGCGTTTGATCGAGGACTATCTGCACGAGCCGGTCACTCCCATGAGCGCCGCGCACGATCCGTTCAACGCCGCGCGGACGCCGGGCGCCGGGACCGGCATGCCGCTGCTCGATCGTGCGACGGCGCCAAACGCCCAGCTGCTGAAGACGCTCGAGACGATGACCACCGCGTACGGGGCGAGCAGCCATGAACAGGGCGCCCGCGAGGCGATACTCAGCCGCTTGCCGGCTTGGGCAAGGCGACTGACGCACGCCGATCCGGCGGGCAATCTCGTGCTGCATCTCGGTCATGCAGTGCCGGGCGTGCATATACCGACGATCCTCTTCGATGCGCACATGGACGAGATCGGCTATCAAGTGACACACATCAAGCGTGATGGTCGACTCGTCGTGCGCGAGCTCGGCGGTTTCTACGGCCGCTACTATCTCGGCCACGTCATGCTGGTGCAAACCCCCGATGGGCGCAGCATCGGCGCCGTGCTCGGGTTGCCCGTGGGGTGGGACCGGCCCGGCTTCAAGTGGCCGCCGGCGCTGAGCACGCTGAGCGAGTCGGCGTACGCCTATGTCGGAACCCATTCGCCGGCCGGCACCGCGCGGCTCGGCATCCGGGTGGGCGATTTCCTCACCATGCCGAAGACCTACCGGCCGCTGCTCGGATCGCGCTTCGAGATTCGCAGCATCGATGATCGCGCCGGCGATACGGCGCTGATCGAGGCCGTCCGCGCGCTGGGGCCCGATTTTGCCCGCACGTATCCCGGCCACCAGGTAACCTTTCTGTGGGCGACGCGCGAGGAGGTGGGGCTCGAAGGCGCGGCGTCCTACGCTACGCGCGTCGCCAAGCTCGGGAGGGAGCCGCACGTCGTGTTTGCCGTCGACATGTTCGTCAGCAGCGATTCTCCCCTGGAGACGCAGCGGTACGGTTATGTCATCCTCGGGAAGGGCTTCGTGGTGCGCGCGGTCGATCTTTCCCACGTCGATGCGCCCGCCGACGTGGCGCGGGTCGTAGCCCTGGCTCGCGCGCAGCACATCCCGGTGCAGTTCGGCGTGACGGGTGGCGGCAACGACGCCGCGGTATACACCCGCTACGGAGCCGTTGCCGTGGCGCTCGGGTGGCCGACGAAGTACTCGCATTCCCCCGTGGAGCAGTCGGACACCAAGGACGTTTACGGACTCAGCCGCATTTGCACCCTGCTTGCAACGCAGTGGTGAGAACGGACGCCAAGGAATTTCCATCGGTTGCAGAGCTGCCGCCGGAAGTCCCGTGCGAGCGGATAGATGGTTCCGGTGCATCTGCGGAAAATAGTCCATGTCCGACCGCAGACGCGCTTCCAACGCGTTTTATTCGCGATTGCGAGGAACCATTCAAAACTCCCGTTGCGACATGATCAGTAATTCGCCTGCAACAGCGCCCCGGCATTCCACAAATTACAGCTTGGCCTGCGTGATATAGGCCACCGCGATGAAGACCACGGCGGCGAGCAACGCCGCCCGCCACCAATGGACAAAGTACGGCGGAGCCGCCAACGAGGCGCGCGCTTTTTAGCCATGAGCCATCGCCGGTAGCAGACTCTCCTTGCGCGCCAGACGATAGAACGCGATCGCGCTCAGATGCAGCCTGTGGGGTGCGAATTCGCAAATCATATCGTGAACCGCCGTATATGAGCAGTCTTGTGCTGCACGCTAGCCCTGGTGACTTGCCTCGACGATGCGCAATTGGTATTTCGCCTCCCACACGGAATATTCTGCCGCCTTTCGCACATTTCTCGCCCACGAGTGCGTGAGCGTCATTCGGCCACCGCCACGGTCATTGGACCAGAACGCATTCGCAGAACGGCTCGTCGGATCCGTGAAGAGCGAGTGCCTATCAAAACGGGTTCCGATCGGCGTACCGATGCTATGCCGTGCGGTGCACGAGTACATGGAGGATTGCCATCGAGAGTGCAATCATCAGTGCATCGGCAATCAGTTGATAGTAGCCCGTCGTCTTTCGCCGTCACGGTCAGCGCGAGTTGATCGCCTCAGGCGTTTGGGCGAAGTGTTGAAATTCTACGAGCGAGCCTCCGTGTGAACGTATCGGAGTTATTGAACAATACGCGTTGCGCACGCTATGATCGGCTGGATGCAGGCAGTTGAGCGCTTTCTGGACCTAGGGATGACTTTCGGCAATCCGGACTTCGTCCGCTAGGCAGAGGCGTACGATGCGCGCGGGTCACCGTCGCCGGCGATCTGGTGCCGACGCCCGAGCGGGCGTTTCTCGACGGCGGGTGCACCTGATCGCGCCGGCGATTGATTACTCGGATAACACGCGGGTGCTCATCGACGAGCTGCGTCAACGGCTTCGCGCGGGACCCGGCTCATGAAGTAATCATGGACCAAATGACCGGCCACGAGGGAACTCGATGCGCAACAGATCGTCATCAATTTCAATCGGATTCGCGGCGATGCTTTGGCTTCTCCCCGGTGCGCCTCCGGCCGACGCGCAAGGACTGCCGACGACCCTGCAGGAAGCGAAACGGTTGGATGGAGCCGATGAGTTGCCGGCGACCGCTTTCTATTCGGCACCGGTGAGCTTGGCGCGCTCCCGGCCCGGCGATCTGCTCCGCAAGGAATCGTTCTCCGGCTATTCGCTGCCGCCAAACACGAAGGCCGTCAGGATCCTCTACCACTCCTTGGACGGCGCCGGCAGGGACGTCGTGACGTCGGGCGTCGTGCTGGTGCCGGCGGGAACACCGCCGCCGGGCGGCTGGCCGGTCATCGCTTGGGCGCACGGCACCAGCGGCGTTGCCCGGCCGTGCGCGCCGTCACTGATGAAGGACGTCTATTACGGCGCTTTGGGTTTGTCGGCGATGCTGCGCGCAGGCTTCGCGATCGTTGCGACCGATTATCACGGACTGGGTACGGCCGGGGCGCATCAATACCTCGATTTGGACGCGCAAGCTCGCGACGTGATTTTTTCGGTGCCGGCGGCGCGGCGCGCGGTGCCGAGCTTGGGATCCCGGTGGGTCGTCGACGGCCATTCGCAAGGCGGCGCCACCGCGTGGCGGGTTGCGACGCTGGAATCGAGTATGCGGGACCCCGATTATCTCGGCGCCGTGTCGGTGTCTGGATCGGCGTTTTTTCGCAAATTGATCTCGCACTTCAACCAGAGCGCGGGCGGCTCGTTCTACCTCACTTACATCGCTTACGGCATTCATGCACGTTACCCGGCGTTCGAGCCCGCGGCGATGCTCACGCGGCGCGCGCTGCACGGCTATCGTCAGGCCACAACGCAGGGTTGCTGGTACATCGGGTATGCGCTGTATGCACACGTTCCCGAGGGCACCATGCTGAAGGCCGATTGGCAGGCGAATCCCTGGGTACGGCGCTACCTGCGTCAGGCAAGAGTGGGCACCGTGCGCTTGCGAGATCCGATCCTGGTGCTCGCCGGCGAAGCCGATCACACGGTGCCGTTCGCCGGCGAGCGCAGGATCGCGGCGCGTGCTTGCCGCATCGGCAGTCTCGTCGACTTCAAGGGCTATCCCGGTCTCGATCACGACCAGACGATGGCGCGGTCCGTTCCAGATCAACTGCGTTGGATTAGGGACCGATTCGCCGGGAAGCCGGCGGCCGCGACCTGTGCGGCGATGGACTGGGCGCGTTCTGTTCGATAACTCCGACACGTTCATGCTGTCGCTCGTTGGTAGTGATTGATCATTGCCGCGCATCTCGACGAATCAGTGAGCGCACTCGGCATCGAGTTGTTGAAATCGCAATGGGAGGTATCTTGATTCACGACAGCTTCGCCGACTTCTTACCACTGGCCCCGGCCCCGACCAATTTCTTTATGACAATCCGCGATATTGCCTTTTGGGTACGATCCGCCCGTGCCGATGCTCGGCTGGAGCGATTTCGACATCAGCACGGGGCTGAGTCGGCCTTCGATCAATTGTATGCCGGCATGAAAGATCCCTTTGGCGCTGAGCTGTCGCAATATCGCTATCAGCAGCGCAAATATGACAATCTGCTCTCGATGCTGCCGCAACGCCGCTATTGGAACGTGCTAGATATCGGCTGCGGTCTCGGCGCTTTCACGCGTAAGCTCGCCCCCTTCGCCGAGCATATCCTTGGCACCGATATCTCCGCCGAGGCCATCGGGCAAGCGCGGAAACTTTCCGCAGATTGCGAGAATGTAGCCTATTTACAGGAAGATATACTCCACACACCGCAACAGGAACACGCATTCGACCTAATTATTCTCGCCGATACTCTTTACTACGTTGAACCACTGACGGCTATCGGACTGCAATCCATCGCTCGCAATATTTCATCGCGGCTGACGCGAGACGGCCTGATTCTAATTGTAAATCACTATTTTTTCGGCGTCGATCGCGCTTCCAGACGCACACGTGACATTCATGATGTCTTCCGGTCGGCACCTACCCTCGACTGTGTTGCAGAATACCGGCGCGCGTTTTTTCTGGCGACACTACTGCGACGACTAGCGACGTGAGCGAGTCTTTCATCGTTTCGGCTTCGTACGAAATATTGAGCACGCCAGCCTTGTCCTGATCTTTGAATTTGGCAGTTCGGCCACGATGGGTTGCTTCGCCTGGCGGATTTGAAAATTTTGTAGAACCTTTCGATCCAATCCACGATATCAAGTCTGCCTGATCTCGCGAGGTGTATTGCAGCCGGTCCGTCGGTTTCGCCTTGGCCTCTCTCGCGAGAGCTTCTGCCTCATCGGGGTGCTTCGAGATCATCCGTCCTACTCTGGGTCCTCGTTGTTCGGCCCTTCGACGTTGCCGCCTACAACGGCCTCGGCTGACTACTGAGAGCGCGTCGGCGGACCTTCCGATCTCCGCTGCCTCGCGGCACGTCCTCAGATCTCTCCGGGTAAAACACACCCGCATTCACGCTTATGCCTGTCAGATCTACGCAGCACCGTTCCGTGCAAGTACTGGGCTTTGACGTGCTCTGCCGTCTCACCCCGATGCGTCGCTCCCGACCTTCTGGTTCGTAGCTAAGCGAAAATCGCCGGGCTCGATTTCGTCACCGATTTATTTCTTTGGATTCAGCATCTTAGAGAAAACGACTGCCGCCGGGACATCAAAGTCCTGCGGGCCTCAAACGCGGCGGCCCCAAACTCTAGCTGCCGCCGCTACCGCGTCGCGCCCGATTTTGAGTTTGCGGACAACGGGTGCGCGGAAGCGAAGTACGACGCTCCATATCCCGGTCTCCGAATTGCACTGTTGTACGCCCGCCGTCCGCCCGCGACCTCCGCTCTACGTCAACCACCTGCGATGAAAATAAATGTTGCCACCGCATAAATATGGCGCCCCGGCCAACCACGCCAAGGTTCAGGCGCCGAATTATCCTGATTAAAGGGGCCAATCGACCCGTCGATCGAACTATCGCTTAGCGGCCATTCATCCATAAATTGCGAAGCCTGCCCCAGTTCGGGTCTGAGCAACCATTCGAAATGTGATTTGTCGCTGAGAATCTCGCGACAGTACGATCTCCAATTGGCCGGTATGCAGTCATTCTCACATTAGCAGTCCAAATACAGGTTGCCACATGGTCTTAACATTCACTCTCGGCGTGTTTCGATACCGTCGACAGGAAACATGTAAGCGGACCCGCGACCAGCTTAATTGGGAGACCGGAAAAGTGTCACGGATAAAGTGCGATCACCGGGTGTCGCGAGGATCGTTCGCCGCTGAATTCTGGCTTTAAGGCGCACATGCACACAAACATCATCGCAAATGCCGAACTTGTCCGAAAAACGGCCGGTGACCAACTTGGTGTTGCAGTCGGCTTCGATGAAGCGGGCGTTCGCTGGCTCGACGGATTCATCAACGGTCAAAGATTGGCGGCAACCGAAGAAGTGAAAGCGAAGCTCCCGAACACCCTTGGTTCCTTCCTTGGCGAGTGCGTCAGGCATACCTACGGTGGCGAATGGCAGCAGCACGAAAACGGGTGGGTGGTTAAGGTTAACGACCGGCTTTCGGTGTTCCCCATCAATAAAGTACAGAAGCAACTGGCGAATGAAGATGGTGATTCCGTACTTGGCCTCTTCACGGCAATTCCTTCACTGCTGGCTGGTGTTCCGCAAGCAAAAGCCGCCACGGCTCGCACAAGCCAAGAGCGCAAACGTCCTTGGTGGAAGTTTTGGTAGAGTTCCAGGAACTGAAGGCCTAATGCCCTTGGGATACGTTCCGGGGTGAGCGTCCGGTCTGGACCGTGTAGATTATGCGGCGATTTGTTGTTGTGGTTGCTCACCACCATGGCCTTTTGGGCCACAGCAGCACTGCCTGGTTTGAAGCCCGCTTCTGCACGCCGGCTTCGAGTGGCCTACCCGCATCTCCTCTACTGCACCGGAAATCCGGTCCATCGGATTCCCGTTCACGTCGCTCTTGGCTCATATCTTTGTCCGAATCGCATCTTCGGTCGATTCTTAGATCCTAGATTGCGCATTACAACGCCGGGCGTCCGCCCATGGCGTTGGGTCCGGGCGTTCCGGAACCTCCGCCCACTTATCACAACTACCAACAGCCAAATTCGCGCCATCGCAGCGAGGAATCATATCTGGTCCGAGCCAAATCGATTCTCGGCGGCCTGCATCACGAACATTTCCTCGCGCCGGCATGTGCTTGACTGGTTTTTTGCGGACTACAGGGCTGCTCGATGAGGCGGCCTTGCGCGCAGCGCTCGAAAGCTGGCGTCTCGCCGCGGCCGGTTTCGAATTGCAGGATGTCGCGCGCGCTTTTGGTCCAGATAAATGGTTTCGGCATGGTGTTGTGATGCGCGATGTACTCATCGATTGCGGTGACCAACTCGGGCACGCTGGTGACCGTCGGCAACCGGCCTGGACGCATTGAACCGCGTGCTCGCAAACGCCGACCCAGACCCTATCCATGGCTGATGTAAGTGCCATTCCCGCTATGATTATTATGAAGGGGCAGGCACGCGGCGCCTCCCTTCTCCGGTGCCAGCGTTACCACTTCGCGCGGGTATACACTCGCCGTCGGTGGTGCCGCGGAATAATTCGACGTACTCGATGCGCCAACGCTTGGCGGGCCGCCGCCAGACTTTGTTCGGTCGTGGCGAGTTGAGCGGCGCGATCGGCGCCGTGGATTAAGAGATTGTGGTTCGACACCGTCGTTCTCCTGCGCATAGGAAGGATAAACCACCTTTCCACCAGGTGCTCGCGACGCCGAATTGCATGCGGTGCCGTGAGCGCATAGCGTCCTTGAGGTCGAAAACCGCACAACCGCCGCAGGG
>Ga0307373_10008016_pt1 | contig 16235 bp, 9 predicted proteins | sample OX2MG_FD_202534 | JGI IMG/M metagenome (GOLD analysis project Ga0307373, IMG submission 202534) | Soil microbial communities from Risofladan, Vaasa, Finland - OX-2 | ecosystem: Environmental > Terrestrial > Soil > Coastal area > Acid sulfate soil | place: Finland: Risofladan, Vaasa | collected... | reverse complement strand
CGATGTCCGGCTTGCATCAGCAACGTCAGGCAGATAAGAAAGCACAAGGGGCTCCTGGAACGGCGCGGACTAGGAACCCATACGCCTACCAGGAGCCCCCGCCACAGGCAAACCACCGCACGCTACACGGGAAAGCCGCAGGTCAAGGCATCATTGTGACCCGGAAGGCCTTAAGTCCGTGGTGTTGCCGTCACTACCCGCGTCTTCTGCGGCAAGTGGCTACTAATACATCACGCATGCCGACTACACTACATCGACTGATACCTCGTCCGCTTCAACCTCCACGTGAACGGTACAATGAGTCGTCTTGATCGTTACTCCTTTGATCTTATTGCCCAACGTTCCGACAGGGATTACCTCGCCCACCTCTTCCGTGATTAGATCTGAGTAAGGCGGCTGTCCGGAGACATCGAAAGCTGTCCACTTTCCAGATCGCTCGACAAACTTTCTGTTCTCAACAGATAGCGGCTCGGCGAAATGATCAGTCCATGCAGAGGGCTTAACAGCCAAAGCCTCCCCATCCGGAGCTGCATCCAGCAGAACTGTGAGGCCGTCAGTGAATGTGATCTCTATTGGCCCGCTTTCTGCAGTTATTGTGCCTCTGAGGACATACAGGATACGCTGAACCTTGCGTATGACGCGACCTGGAAGCTCAGAAAGCGCCAAAATGTCCTGATCTCTCATCCGACCGGACCTGCCCCCCTGAACCAACCGTTGTCTATTCCATTCTGAAGGATGGTAACAAACTCGTTTTGAGGATTAGTGACAACAACATCTGAACTCTGCCGATAGAAGAGGTAGTTGACACCGCCTCCGCCCTTCGGATTCCACGGTCCCTGCCGGACCTCAGCTGGGTTCTCATAAATGTTGTTAATCAGATCACGCATGGACTGTCGAGCTGCGGGATCTGACGGATCCAGGCCGTAGTCCTGAGCATGTTTCCCTATCTTCGCACCAAACTGGGCGTCGTCGATCGTCAGGCCCGCACTGTCTTCTGGGGCAAGGCTAGTTACGCGTTATCGCTACATATGACTTTCCTTTCAACGGGTCGTTCCAAGCGACGTTCGAAAGTTCCTCAGCTGAGCCCGGCCCAACCACGTCCTCCGAAGGCCACTGTAGTTGCACAAGCCGCCCCCGGTGGTCTTCGAGGAGTCGCCATAGCGCGTTCGCAGCCCATGATCGAAGCTCCTGCTCACTGACATCTGGATATTTGCCGCGAAGTATCCAGATGAATTCATATAGACCCACGCTGGAGGTCTCCAAGAGGTCGCTCACCTCTTGGACGAGCCAGCTTGAAACATCCGTCATCATGGAAGCACCGGGTTTCCGAACAGCGGAATCTTCGTAACTACACCATCCTGGGACACGACCGCGTAAGGACCAGTTGTGATTAGATCAGGCCGGGATCCGGCTGGATAGCCCGGCATGATTCGGATCTGCCTGCCCGCGTTGAATGGGTCACGGAAGACCTCGCCCCCGCCAGACTTCGATGCGCTCTGTGCCCAGTCGGAAGGGATGCTGTTTCGGACTTCATCATGGGTCAGCCCTTCAAGACTATTCGGATTGAACTCCTTCGGTCCCAGGATTTCAACTGTCCTAGCTAGCTCTGACTCTTCACCGGCAAGGAGGTCCCGGACGAAGGCGGAACTCCCGGCGGCGCCGGCTAGGAGGGGCGGGCCGGTCCAGTATCCCCATTTGTAGGCTCCGCTGCTGGGGTTTCCGATGGGAAGGGGGTGAGTGACCAGGTTCCTGTAGGCGGAGAGGGGAGGGCCGATATTGCAGGCAGCGTAGGGATTGACTGCGCAGGCCCCTTGGATGGACTGCTGGAGCTTGCTCGCCTCGTAAGCCGGCAGGGCCGCCGCGCCGCCGGTGATGCTATTGAAGGTGCCCGACAGGTAGTTGCCTACCGCGTGAGCTGCGCAGCCAAGCCACAAGAAGCCGCATCCGCCGCTGCTGGACTTCTGGGGTGCCTGGTAGCCGGGGCAGCCGGAGGTGCTGGCGGTGCAAGGGCTGCCGCCCATGGCGGGGAACATGTGGCCGTCGAGCTCGATGTTGGTGACGGGGTTGCCGGCGCCGAAGGTGTAGCGGCTGCCGGTGAACGGGTCGGTGGCCAGGCTCATGTCGGCGAGGGCGCCGTTGTACATGTCGCGGGTGAGGAACTGGTTCAGGCCGGGGGCGTAGTTGCGGAACCCCATGTCGTACTGGCCGGTGGCGGAGTCCCAGCGCATCGCGTTGTACCGGTAGGAACTGGCCGGCTGGGCGGTGGGGCTGGGGTTGACGTTGTTCTTGTCGGCGCCGGTGAACTGGGCGGTGACCGGCTGGCCGTAGGCGGTGTACCCGTAGGTGGCGGTGGTGGTCCCGGCCGGCCCGGTGAGCGCTTCGACGTCGGAGTGGTCGTTGTAGGTGTAGTAGCCGGTGCTGGTGGTGCCGCCGGTGGTGGTGGCCTGGGAGATCCGCTCCCCGGCGGGGGTGTAGGTGTAGGACTTGGACGGCCCGCTGGCGGGTGTCTCAGTGATCAGGTCCGGCGACAGGCCCAGGTAGCCGAACTGGGTGGTGGCGCCGCCGTTGACCTGCTGGGTGGCGAGCCGGTTGAGCGGGTCGTAGGCGTAGCTGGTGGTGGTCGTCCCCTGGGTGTGGGCGGTGATGTGGTCGAACCCGTCGTAGGTGCTGGCCTCCAGCTGGGTGGTCCCGGAGGTGACGGTGTCCAGCCGCCCGAGCGGGTCGTAGTTGTAGGTGGCGGCGGACCCGCCGGCGACCGCCGCGGACAGCAGCCGGTCCCGGTCGTAGCTGTAGGTCGTCTTGGTGGTGTTGATGGTCTGGGCGGTGACGTTGCCGGCGGCGTCGTGGGTGTAGGACTCGGTGGCGGCGCCGTCGGTCTGGACCTGGGTGAGCCGGTCCCGGGGGTCGTAGGTGTAGGTCAGGGTGTGGGTGAGGTAGGCCGCGGTGTTGTCGGCGTTCATCAGCTTCTGGGCGTCAGAGCTCTTGACCCCGTCGGGGCTGTAGGCGTAGGTGTGCTCATCCACCGTCGCCCCGGCCGGGGTCGTCTCCAGCTGGTGCTGCAGCAGCCCGTCGGCGAAGTAGGAGTAGGCGACGGTGTTGCCGTTCGGCTTGACCTGGCTGGCCCGCAACCCGAGCGGGTTGTAGCCGAACGTGGTCACCTGCGGCGACGGATCAGACGCGGACGCATTGTCAGTCTCGGTGGCCAGCAGGTTCCGCGGGTCGTAGGTGTAGGCCGACGACGCCAGGTCGTGGCCGCGGCTGGTCAGGTTCCCGGCCGCGTCGTACCCGTAGGTCGTGGTGTGCACGGCGGTCCCGGCGGAGTTGTCCTCGGCGACCTTGGTGAGCTGGTTGATCCCGTTGTAGGTAGCGGCGTAGCTGGCGATCGCGGTGCCGGGGCTGGAATCGGCGATCCCGGTCAGGCTGGCGCTGGGGTCGTAGCTGTAGGCGAAGTCGTGGTGGGCGGTGTTGGTGTCAGCTGAGTTATCGCGGACCGCCTTGACCGCGTCGGCGACCACGGTCCCGCCGGAGTTCTGGGTGAGGGTGACCTGCTGCCCGGTCCCGGCCCGGGTGAACGCGTACTTGCCGAGGCTGACCCAGGTGCCGGCGCCGGCGGCCTGGTTCACTGGCACCGTTGCGGACCCGCCGTTGTAGGAGACCTTGAATGAGGCGCTGGTCGCGGCGCCGGAGACGGCCGGGTACTTCACGTAAACGGTGTAGTTGCCGTCGGCGGGGATGTTGAGGTTCCAGGTGAACGCGTCGGTGCCGGTCCCGGCGGCGTGGGTCTGGTAGTTGTACCCCGCATACCCGGTCCCGCTGGTCGCGGTCGCCCAGGTCCCGGTGGAGCTGGTGTTGCTGAAGTCGGAGTTGTCCACCATCTGCGAATACAGCCCGGTCGGCACGCCGTCGTCAGCCAGCGACTGCAGCTGGCCGCCGGGGTAGTAGCCCCAGGTCATGGTCCGCGACATGGACCCGTCAGCCGACAGGATGGTGCGGGTTTCCTGCTGGCCGAGGTCGTTGTAGTCGTAGCTGGTGGTGATGTTCTGCGGGTCGGCAGAGGACTTGACCCAGTTGTTGTCGAAGTAGCTGTACGTGGTGACGTTCGGCCCGCCGGAGGCCGGCATGCCGGAAGAGGGCGAGGTCACCTGCGTGAGCCGCCCGGCCGCGTTGTAGGTGTAACTGGTCACGGCCGGGGTGTTGTAGGTGCTGTCATTCGGGTCGTAAGCGGAGCGCTGCGCGCTGACCCGGTTATCCGCGTCGTATTGCGTCACGTAGGTGAACGGGCAGGTCTGGGACTGGACGCAGGCGCTGGTGGCCGATGTCCCGTTCGCGATGGCGCGGGGGGTGAGGACCTGGGTGCGGTGGCCGGCCTGGTCGTAGACGTACTGGGTGGTGTTGTAGGTGGTGGTCCCGCCGGAGGTGTCATGGGGGGCCATGACCTGGGTGACATCGCCGCGGGGGTGGAGGGTGTACTTGGTGGTGTTGTTGTTCTGGTCGGTGGCCGAGGTGACCAGGCCGTCGAGGTCGTAGGCCTTGCTGGTGGTGGTGCCGGCCGCGTCGGTGGCCACGGTGGGCCAGTGGCTGAGGTTGTAGGCCTGCCTGGTGAGGTTGCCGAGCGGGTCGGTGACGCTGGTCTTGTTCCCGGTGTCGTCGTACCCGTAGCTGGCCTGGTCCCCGGCGGCGTCGGTCACCGACGCCAGCTCGTTGACCGCGTCGTAGCCGTAGGTGGTGGTGTACGACCCGGCGGCGGCCCCGGAGGCGTTGCCGTCGGGGCCGGTGACTGAGGTCCGGTTCCCGGCCGGGTCGTAGGCGTAGCTGGTTTCCGGCTGGGAGGTGCCGGAGGTGTCCGGCGGGGCCAGCTTGGTGGCCAGCTCGTCGCCGGGGTTGTAGGTGTAGCTGGTCACCGCGCCGGTCGGGGCAGTGGCCTGGGTGACGTTGTCGTTGCCGTCATATGCCGGCGCCGGGGTGGTGATGTTCACCGAGCCCTTGACCTTGGGCACGACGATCTGCCCGGGCCGGCCGAACACGTCATAGGCATAAGTGGTCACGGCCTGGAATGGGTCGGTGACCGAGGTGACGTCCCCGCGGGAGTCATAGCCGTACTGGGTCGCGTTCCCCAGCGCGTCGGTGATGGTCTGCGGGTAGCCGGTGGGATCGTAGCTGGAGTACTTGGTGGCGTGGCCGTTGGCGTCGGTGGCCGTGGTCAGGTCCCCGGCCGGGTCGTAGGCGTACTTGGTGGTATAGGAGCCGGCGGTGGCGCCGGCGGCGTTGCCGTCGGGGTCGGTGACCGAGGTCAGGTTGCCGTTGGCGTCGTAGCCGAACGTCCACAGCCGCTGCTGCGGCGTCAGCTTCGATATCAGGTCGGCGATGTGCCCGTTCAGCCCGGTCTGGTAGGTGTAGGCGGTGCCGGCGGTGCCGTTCTTGCTCGCCTCGGCGTCCTTAGTGGTCAGCGGGTACCCGGTGTTCGGGTCGTAGGTCCACGTAGTCTGCGCGCCGTTGTCCTCGGTCAGCTGGTTGACGTTGTTGTCGCCGTCCCAGGCCAGCTTGGTCACCTGGCTCTTGGCGTTGGTCGCCTGCACTGGCCGGCCGGTGGTGTCCATCAGGTACGTGCTGGCGTGGCTGTCCTGGTCGGTGGCCACGGTCTGGATGCCGCCGCCGGCGGGCTCGGTGTAGGCGAAGCTGGTGGTGCCGCCGAGCCGGTCGGTGACCGTGTTCAGGCTCCACTTGAACTTCGGGTCCTGCGGGGCGGTGTAGTAGGACAGGCTGGTGGCGTTGCCGCGGGGGTCGGTGACCGAGACGAGCTTGACGTTCTTGTTGCCCTGGGTCATGTCGTAGCCGAACTTGAACGTCTTGGCCGCCGGCGACCCGGACCCGTCGGTCATCTGGGCCATCAGGCCCTGCGTGGTGTACAGGAACGTGATCGTCCGCCCCGAGACGTCGGTGACCGACTTGACCTCATCGATGATCTTCGGGTTGGTCAGGTTGGTGCCGGAGGCCACGTTGCCGCTGGAGTCGATGTAGCTGTAGGCGTCGCCCTTGGCGTAGTAGCTCAGGGTCAGAGTCTGCCGGCCGGAGGGGTCGGTGATGTAGTCCAGGAACTTGACCGGCTGGTTGTTCGAGTTGCGCTGGCTGTAGGTGAAGTCCGCCTCGTTGCCGTTGCGGTCGATGACGGCGGTCTGGTAACCCTGGCAGTCGAACCAGAACTGGGTGCGGTCCGGGCGGGTCAGCAGCCACGCCCGGGCGTTCTGGGTCTTCCCGGACGGGTCGCAGGTGCCGGGCTGCTGCAGGTAATAGTGCACCCCGGGCGGGGACAGCCACTGGCTGGTGGCGGAGTTCCAGGTGAACCAGTGACTGGTGCCGTCCCCGTCGGTGAGGGTGATCGTGGTGGGGGCGGGGTTGGGGTGGAAGTCCAGCGGCGTGCCGAGCCGCATCAGCGTGGAGGCCTGCAGCGACCACCCGGACCCCATCGAGGAGTCGGTGGTGTCCATCGAGTTGTAGGCCAGCCGGACGAACGTGGCGAACCCGCGGGAGGGGTTGGAGAACGGGTTGTAGGACCACACCGCGTTCCCGTTGCAGGCGTTGTTCAGCAGCGCCGACCCGGACCCGGTGTTCACCCCGGTGTACTGGTAGAACTTCTCCAGGCCCAGCAGGTTGGAACCCGGCTGCTCCACCGATGCGGGCTGGTTCAGCGGCGCGATCGCGGGCACCCCGGAATTGGTGCCCGACAGCCAGGTGCCGGTGGACGTGTTAAGCAGGTCCCAGCCGAGGGTATACGCGGTCCGGGCGTTGCCGCTGGCCGAGGTGTCCGGGGTTTTCAGCTGTGCGCTGACGGTGACGGTGTTGCCGGCCGGCATGTCGGCGGGCAGGGCGGTCTGGACCTGGTTGGTGCCGTCGCTGACATCGGTGCCATCGGGGAGACTCCAGTGGTAGGACAGCACCCAGTTGCTGTTGCTCAGCGTGGTCCCGGTGGTGTTGGTCACGGTGACCGGGACGGTGTAGCTGGCCGCCGACGCCAGGTGGTCGGGCAGGCCCGGCACGTAGTAGGTGTCCTGGGGCGTGGTGTCCAGGTAGGTGACCACCAGTTCCGGGCGCAGGGCGGCTTCCTGGGCGCTGCTGTTCAGGAACAGCTCCTGTTCCTGCGGGCTGGTGCTGGATTCGGCGGACTGCTTGAGCAGCAGCCCGTGCTCGCTGGCGGGGGTGGTCACCCAGCCCTGCACCGCCGGGGTGACCGGCCACTCCTCCCGGTTGGGGTCGTTGGTCAGCCCCGACACCGACCCGGTCACGGCCGGGGAATAGGCGCCGCCTGCCGTCGTCCACGCGGTGCCCGACGACGCGCTGTTCCAGGTGGCGGAGGAAGGGGTGAAGCTCTGGGTCAGCGGGTGAACGGGGCGTTAGCCGCCGCATTCGACGTGGCGACGTAATGGTCGGCCACGTAGTAATTCCCGCTCTCGGTCAGCTGCGGAACCCACGTGAACTTATCCCCGGACACCGTGTCCTGGTCATACCGGTACTCGCCACTGGTCGCAGACGAGCTCGCCGCCGCCGGCCAGGTCCCGCTGGCCGCGGTATCAGCGGTGTCGGAGTCATCGGTTATCACCTCGTTCAGGCCTTCCGTGCCCACGTTGCCGCTGGCGCTGGCCCAGGTCGCGGTCGAGGCGTCCCACGACGACGTGGCCTGGTCGGCCTCGATGGCCTCGTTCGAGGTCATCGTGCCGAAGTTCTGGTCGTAATACAGCCGCAGGTCCGCCGAGTCGATCTGGGTCCCGGCCGGGATCCCGGTCAGCGGGAACTTCACCAGCGCCCGGGACGCCCCGCCCGCGTCGGTGCCCACCGACAGCCGCCAGCTGGTGCTGTAATTCGTCGTCGACTCGCCAGCATCAGAGATGATCATCGTGTTCTGCGCGCCGGCTGGGGTCGGCGCGATCTCGATCGTCGGGTCGATGACGACCGGGAACTCCCGCCCCGGCTGGTGCAGCCAGGCCGCATCCGCGCTCACCGTCACCCGCAGCGTCCTGGCGGCCGGATCCCAGGTCACGTGCTGGGCCACCTGCGGGCTCCGCACCCGCCCGTACGGCGACGAGGCGTCCTTGCGGGCACTGGTCATGAACGGCGCCGGCAGCACCAGCACCGGCGGGCTCCCCGGCTCCCCCCGGGAGAAGACGACCTGCCCGCCGCGCCGCTGCCACGGAATCAGGCCACCGCCCACCCTGATCGTGTACGAGTACGACGCAGCCGCCGACGGCGACGCCAGCGTGATGCTCTCCTTCAGCGCGTCCGGCGTCACCTGGTACTCAAGGCCCGCGCCCGGCACCACCCCCGGATAGGTGACCGTGTTCCCCGCAGCCCGCGGGCGGCCCGCGTGCGCTCCGTCCAGGCCCACCTCCAGCCACCCGCCGCCCGGCGCCTCGAACCGCACCAGCCGGCCCGGCGTCGTGCCGAAGAAACTGCGGAACGTGTTCGAGGTACTGCCGTACGCATAACCTGGCCGGGTGCTGGGCGCCACCGTAGTGTCGATCGGCTGCCACCGGCCGCGGGAATCCTGGTAGTTGACCGGGACAGCCGACACCGCCGCCTGCAGCCGGCCATCCGACAACTGATACACCCGGGTGTCTGCGGTGCGCCGCGCGGTCAGCTCCCGGACCCGCCGGGGCGCCGGCACCGCCACCTGGCGCGGGAGCCGGCCCGCGTGCGGGCCCCCGGCAGCCGCGATCGTGCGCGGCTTCGGCACACCGCCGCCGCTGCCGAGCCAGCCACGCGGATCCCACCACGGATGATGGCTGACCGACCCGGCCGAGCCCGGCGCTAAAACCGCCGGCGCCGGGCGGGAGCCGCCATGGCCGCCCAGCGGCAGCACCCCGGCCGCCACCAGCGCCCCCGCCGTCACCAGGGCAGCCAGCGGCGCGTACCAGCCGTACCTGCGCGCCGCCCCCATCACCCGTGCACGATTCACAGCCACTCCTCAAAACCGTCACCGATGCAGGCAGCATTCACCCGGGAATGGCCCGGGCTAAAGAGCCCGGCCTGAACCCTGGCCCAGCAAAAAAAGCAGAGAATCTAGAAGACAGCGGGAACTAGCAGGTCACCAGCGGTCAGCACAGGCAAGCCATTTAAGATCACCCTGCTGCGCAACCCGCACCACCAGCCTTCCGTCAGCGCGAAATGCGCAGAAGGAGCCATCCGGTCAATCCCGGCTATTCATACCCGATTCTGAACCGCTCCCGGACCCGTGCCTACCCCCCGATCGGCTGGTCTTCGATAGTCAGATCGGTGTCAGCAGCACGCAGCCGCCGCGCCCGGGCGTAACGCCCGCGAGCCGGCGGGCGCTTCGCCATACGCGGGGCCCGTCCGCGAGAACGGGCCCCGGCGGGACGCAGCCGCGCAGCAGCGGTCACGGAAGGTAACGGTTGGACGAGGTCACCCCGGCAGGCCAGCCCGCGCCGTGCTGCTGCCACGCCGAGCACTTCACCGAGCGGGAGCTCGACGTCTTATGCCAGGTCGCCGCCGGGGCAGCCAACGACGAGGTCGCCACCAGCATGAACATCAGCCGCCACACCGTCGCCGCGCACCTGCGCGCGATGCTGCGCCGCAGCCAGGCACGCAACCGGGCAGAGCTGGTCGCCCGCGCCTACGCCGCCGGCGTCCTGATCCCCCGCACCTGGCCGCCGCGCCGGTCCGGGCGACGCTGCCTCCAGTGATCGCTTCGCCGATGCCGCGTCCGGCGGGCTGCGCAGGCGGAACCTGCGGCCTGCCTCCCTGCTGAGGTGACCGGGTTCACGCCACCGTCGGCCAGTCCCTCCGCAGCTTGGAGTCGTCGCCCTGGCCTTACGTGCCTTGCACAACCATGACGGCAGCGGCGGGACGCGCTTCCTGGCAACGTGCCCGCCGTTTGCGGCTGGTGACAGCGTTCTTACCGACACGTCCTCCGTAAGTTCAGCCGGACTGAAGGTTCCTCACTGTGAACTCGCGGCGTTAGCGGTCGTCAGGACCGGAATAGCGGCGGATTCGTTTAGTCCGGGGTGCGTGGCGAGAAGAGGCCCTCGCCGTCGTTCTCGCCGAGCAGGAACGTGAAGCGGGCGAGGTCGTCGCGGAGTGATTCGACGCCGTAGGCCTCGCAGCCGACGAAGCGGGTCAGGGACTCGTTGACCGGCCCGTGGTCGATCGCGAGCCAGTCGTCCAGGAACTGAAGGAGCTGGCCGAGCTCCATGGTGTCGGCGGCGGCCAGGCTGAGGTTCACTGCCGCTGCCCGGCGGCGTGGCGGATGGCAGTGGTGACCAGCCCTAGCCCGAGTTTCCTGGCTAAGTTGATCTTGCTGGTGTTTCCGCAGGTGAGGTTATGTGCTTGGCGGCTTATCGCCTATGACCTAACTGCGTGGTGCCCACCGGGTCAGGTTGAAGGTCTCGTGTAGCTGCCGCTGCTGGTCGCTGAGCTCGGTGGTCATCCGGCGGGCTTTGGGCCGGCCTCTGTCGGAGGGGTAGATCAGGACGGTCTCGCCGATGGCGGCGAGCTGGCGGAGCAGTTCGCGGACGGACAGGTCCAGTCCGGCGTGCCGGACCTGGCGGCGCATGAGGCGGGCGATCTGCAGGGCCAGGACGCAGGTGAAGACGTGGACGCGGATGTTGTGCTCGGTCCAGTGGTGCATCGGGCTGAAGGAGACCACGCGGGTGTCTTTGAGCTGGCGGAAGGAGAACTCGGCCTCGGACTGGGACCGGTAGCCGGCGACGACCTCGGGCACGGGCCAGTCGTCGTGATCGGTGATCAGCACGTGCCTGCCGAAGATTTCCTCTTCCAGGACGGCGCGGGCGGCGGGGCTGGCCTCCCAGGTCAGGCGCAGGTCCCTGGGCTGGTCTCCGGTCAGCTGCCAGGTGATGACGCGGCGTACCCGGGGCTTGCGGGTGATCGACTCGATCTCGGCTTCTACCTTGTCCCGGCCGCGCCGGGTCCTGCCGCGGGCGAGAGTGGCGGCCAGCTCGTCCAGCTTCTTTCCGGCCTTGGCCAAGGTGGTGCCGGTGAACCCGGCGGCCTGGGCGGCGTGCAGTTCCGGGGAGTGGGTGAGGATGGCGCGCCGCTGCGCGCCGTAGACCTCGCGGCGGGTGTCATAGGCGGTCAGCCCGCCGAACCGCTCCCGGTCGACGACAGCGCGCACGCTGGCGGGCAGGGCGGTCAGGTCCGGGCAGTCGCTCGCGGGCACCGACCCGACGTAGCGCAGGCCGGTACGTGCCAGGTGCGCGAAGTTGCCCTCAGAGTTCTGGCCGGCGTCGAAGACCACCGTCATGTCCGCCGCGCCTGCCGGGACCCCGGCTGCGGCGCAGACCGCCTGATACCGCTCCAGCAGCTGGTCGATCATGGCGGGGAACTGGGTGACGTCGGGCCGGTCACCGGGGTAGGCGTGCCAGGTCAGCGGGATCCCGCCGTCCCGGGTCACGACCAGGCCCAGCCCGGCCAGCCGCAGGTCGGCGCGTTTCTGCCTGGCCTTGCCCCGCTGCGCGATGGGTGCCTTGCCGTTCCCGCTGTCGATGAACGTCGCGAAGTTCGTCATGTCGAGTGCCACCGAGGAGCAGTCCACCCCGGACAGTTCCACGATCCGCACCGCGATCGTGCGGGAGACCTCCTCCAGCTGCCCCGGCGTGACGGCGTGCATCGCGTCCCGGAACCGCCGGTGATCCAGCACCGAGGCGGGGATCTTGGTGAACCGGTCCGCGGCGGTGGCCTTCCACCAGTCCGCGAACGCCAGCTTGGAGCACGGCGCGACCAGCCGGTTCAGCGCCGCCAGCGCCAGGTAAGCCCCCGTGGACGCGCCCGCGTCCGAGCGCCGCGCCCCGGTGACCTCGTCGATGACCGCGGCCACGCCCAGGTCCTGCAGGATGCCCTAGGCCGCGGCCACGTCCCCGAACGCCAGGTGCCGGGTCCGCTCGGGCAGCACGGCGGCCTCGCGGGCATCCAGCAGCGCCTCGATGTCGGCCGCGGTGCCCAGGTAGCGTTCGGAGACCAGCTTCGGCTTGCCGCCGACCCAGCCCATCTCGCGCAGGTACCAGTACGGCTTCCCGCTGATCACCTTCTTGTACAGGCTTGCTATACTTTAGGTCATATGATACTTGCAAGATCAAGTCAAGGCGACACGCCGGATTAGCGCAGGCCAGGCCCGATTCCGGGCACGCATCAGACCATCAAGATCAACTTAGCCAGGAAACTCGGGCTAGGCATGCGGACCTCGTTCACCCGCAGGCCGACGTCAGCCTCCAGCCGGGCGGCCGCGTAGTTCCGGGCTGCAGGCGCGAACTTCCGGCAGGTGGCCAGCTCCTCGCGCCACCCGGAGAACAGCCGCCTCCGCCTCTCAGACCGTCGTCGGCATCATCGCCGACAGCCACCCGGCCGCTACCCGGCCAGTTCGGACCTAACACCCCGGCCTACAGCGGGGGCAAGCCAGACCGCTGGGTCTATCGCACCGGGTTGAAAGGCGCGAGTTCTGGGGGCGTGCGGCCCGTGGCTATGGCCTGGGCCAGGAATTGGCCGGTGGCCGGGCCGAGGGTGATGCCCCACATGCCGTGGCCGCCGGCCACGAAGATGCGCGGCGAGCGGGTCGCGCCGATGACCGGCAGCCCGTCCGGGGTGCATGGCCGGGCGCCGACCCAGTCCCCCGCCCGGCGGCCGGTATCGGCGCCCGCCAGCAGCACGCGCACGTCGTCGGCCATCGCGGTGACGCGAGCGGGGTCGAGGGCCGCTTCCGGACGCCGCAGTTCCATCACGCCCGCCACGCGCAGCCGGCCGCCGGGCATCGGCGTGCACGCCAGCCGCTGGGCCGGCAGGTAGACCGGGCCCGCGGGAAGCCGCGCTATCGGCACGGTGAAGCTGTAGCCGCGGCCGGACTGCACGCGCACGTGGACCCCGGCGCGCCGGGCCAGCGCCCCCAGCCACGCGCCGGTCGCCAGGACCACGCAGTCGCTGCGAGTCTCGTCGGCGCTGACGGTCTGGTCGTTGCTATGGTCCGCCCGGCCGCTACTGGCACCGCTGACGCGGGTGGTGATCGTGACTGCGCTGCCGTTGTCGTGCAGGGCGGTCACCTCGATGCCGGTGCGGATCGTGCCGCCACGCCGCCGGATGCTGTCCGCCAGCGCGTCCAGGAACGGGCCGGGGTCGAGGTAGCGCTGTCCGTGGATGCGCACGGCGGCCCGGGCCGCGCGGGTGAGGATCGGCTCGGCCTGCTGCACGGCCGGGCCGTCCAGCACGTCGAAGTCGACCCCGGCGCCGGGCCGGCGGGCGAACTCCCTGAGCTCGGCCAGCATCGGCGCGCGCTCGGCCGGGCTCTGATACGCAGCCAGCACCGGCTGGCCGGAGACAGCGGCGGGGGCAGCCGCCCCGCCCCCGGTGCCCGCGCCGCCAGCGCCGGCCAGCGCGTCAGCGTCGGCCAGCGCGTCAGCGTCGGCCAGCGCGTCAGCGTCGGCCAGCGCGTCAGCGTCGGCCAGCGCGTCAGCGTCGGCCAGCGCGTCAGCGTCGGCCAGCGCGTCAGCGTCGGCCAGCGCGTCGAACGCGCTGAGGGCGTGGTCACTCAGCATGCTCAGCGCAGCCTGGGCCGCGTCCCGCCGGCGCGGCGTGCAGTTGCGGGTGAAGCGCCAGAGGAACTCGGCCAGCGCCGGGTCGAGGGACATCGGGACCTGCACGGCGCGCGACCGGCCGGCGATCGCCCGCAGGCCCTCACGCAGGATGGCGGGGTCGGGCAGCGGTGACACCAGGGCTGGCGTGATCCAGCCGGCGTTGCCCAGCGACGCGCCCGCCGCGACTGCTGTCCGCTCGAGCACGGTGACCTGCATCCCCCGCTCCTGCAGGAACCAGGCCGTGCACAGTCCGACCAGGCCAGCCCCGATGACGACGGCGTGCCGGGGTCGACCGGCGACGGACACCTCGGCTACCCGAGGAGGAACCCGCTGCCGAGCGGGTCCCCCGCGGCCAGCATGAACTGGTGCAGCCCGGTCAGGAACGCGCTGCCGGTCACCTCGGTCGCCACCTGGACCCACCCGCCATCCTCGAAGATACTGGTCACCCGCGCCTCGAAGCGCGTGCCGATGATGCTGTCGTGGACCAGCGTCTGGCCGTCGGCCAGGCCGTGCCCGGCCAGCAGCGCCAGCCGCGCGGTGGTCCCGCTCCCGCACGGCGACCGGTCCACCTGGCCGTCGCCGAAGATCGTCACGTTCCGCTGCCGGAGCTGGCCGTCCGCGACGCCCAGGTCGTCGTAGAACGTGACGCCGTAGATGCCGCTGAGCCGGTCGTCGGTGTCATGGCGCGCGGCGCCCGCGGCGGTGAGCTGCCGCTGGATCAGCCGGCCGGCCTCGATCAGCTGCGGGAGCTGCGCCACCTCGACGCTCAGGCCGAGCGCGCTGGCGGGCAGTGAGGCGTGGAAAGCGCCGCCGAACGCCACGTCGGCGCGGGCCGGGCCAAACGGGGTCTCGACCGGCACGTCGCGCTGCGCGACCCACGCCGGGACGTTCACGAAGGTGATCGCCGGATGCGGGCCGCCGCCGCGGACCCGCACGCCGACGCGGCCGGACGGCACGTCGATGCTGAACGCGGTCCGGTCGGGCGCGACGCGGCCGGTCTGCAGCGCCCAGGTGGCCAGCGCGATCGTGCCGTGCCCGCAGGCGGTCGAGAACCCGGACCGGTGAAAGAAAATCGCGCCGAACTCGGCGCCCTCGTCATCGGGCGGCGTGACAAAGCACCCGTACATGCCCGGGTGGCCGCGCGGCTCCTCGACCAGCAGCCGCCGGACGTGGTCAAGGTGCGCGACCGCGCTCACCCGGCGGTCGGCGACGGTCCGGCCCGCCGGCACCCGGACGCCGCCGGTCACGATCCGGAACGGCTCGCCGGCGGTGTGATAGTCCGCCGTGGCCACGATGGCCGGATGGGGCGGTGCCATCGCGCCCGAGTCCGGCGGTGCCATCATGCCCGGGCCCGGTCGACGACGAGCTCGGCCAGCGCCCAGTCCTGCGCCGCGATGCCCACCGACTTGAAGATGGTCAGCCCGCCGGGTGGCTGCGCCGGACTGGCGAGCAGCCGCCCGATCTCCACCAGGTCCTCCTGCCGCAACTGGCCCGCCTCGATGGCCTGGATGATGTCGCCCGCCTCCTCTAGCGCTGCTTCCAGCTGGTCGATGACCACCGCAGCGGCCTGGCCGAAGGCCGCGGGCGGTACCTCGCACATGTCGGCCCGGTAGGAGCCGACGGCGTTGATATGCACCTGCGGCGCCAGGTCGCTCACCTCGAACAGCGGAGTCTGCGACCGGGTCGCGGTGCAGATCACGTGCGCGCCGCCCACGGCGTCGGCCGCGCTGGCGGCCGGGAGGAACGCGACGCCCGGATGCGCGTCCGCCAGCCGGGCGCACAGCTGCTCGCGCCGCTGCGCGCGGCGACTGAAAACCCGTACCTCGCGAATCGGCCGGACCGCGCACACCGCCCCGATCTGGTCGGCTGCCTGGCCGCCGGACCCGAGCATGGCCAGGATGCTGCTGGCCGGCGCGGCCAGCAGCGACGTGGCCAGTCCGCTGGCGGCGCCGGTGCGCAGGGCGGTCAGCGCGGCGGCGTCGAGCATGGCCGTGATGCGTCCCGTCGCGCCGTCGATCCACAGCACTCCGCCGCCGATGCTCGGCAGCCCTTCCTCCCAGCCGTCGGGCTGCAGGCTGATGACCTTTACCAGGGCGCTGCCCGAGGAGTGCTCGGTCGGCATCACCAGGACCCGGTGCCGGGACAGCGCCGAGCGCAGCGGCCCGGATAGCTCGCCGTTGGCGGCGGCGGTGAATGCCCGGCGGCTGGCCTCGATCGCGTCCGTCATGGGCACCAGCGAGCGGAGCTGACCGCCTTCGATGATGACCGGCCTGCCGGTCGCGAAGGCGCTGCTGGAAAAGGCGGGGGGCGATGTCGTCATCGGCGCCTACTCGCTCTTCCCGGCCCAGATGCCGCGGGTGTGCTGCAGATGGTGGGTCATGATCGCCGCGGCGGCGGCCTCGTCATCGCGGCTGATCGCGTCCAGCAGCTTGCCGTGCTCCTCGGCGGACTCCCTGAGCTCCCCGCGCTCGGCGAGCTCGTGCAGCCCGTACAGGCGCGCCTGGTAGCGGAGCCGGGAGACAATCTCGGTCAGCCGCCCGTTGCCCAGGGTCTCCAGCAGGCCCAGGTGAAACTCGCGGTCGGACTCCAGGAAGCCCGGCACGTCACCCTCCTGCGCGCGCCGCTCGATGTCGTCGGCCAGGGCCCGGA
>Ga0307373_10008015_pt1 | contig 16239 bp, 22 predicted proteins | sample OX2MG_FD_202534 | JGI IMG/M metagenome (GOLD analysis project Ga0307373, IMG submission 202534) | Soil microbial communities from Risofladan, Vaasa, Finland - OX-2 | ecosystem: Environmental > Terrestrial > Soil > Coastal area > Acid sulfate soil | place: Finland: Risofladan, Vaasa | collected... | reverse complement strand
TGAGACCTTGGACGAGTCGTACACGACCGTCGCCATCAACGTGACACCCGTGGGTATGTAGCTCTTGTCTTTCGGGACCGACTGCTGACCCAGGGTGTCCCACGACACCGTGGGCTCCCAGCCCTTCAGGAGGAGTCCCTGGTCATCGAGCCCGGCGAACGCCGTGGCACCGTCGACCCAGAGCAGGCCCCAGTTCGGGTTGTTCTTCGACGCCTCGATCTGCGTCAACAAGGGTCCCGTCGAGTTGTCATCGAGGCTGACCGGGATGCCCGTTGCCTTTTGGAATGCCGTGGTCTCGGCTTTGTCGTAGCCCTGGGCCGAGTACACGACCAGCGTTACCGGCTTGGAGGACGTGGAGGCGGCAGTGCTCGGTGCATCGGAGCTGCTGCACGCGGCCAGCCCGATGGCCGAGGCGCACAAGGCTGCCAGCGCTCCTGAAGCAGACCGGAGTCTGGGCGTCCGGACTCGGCCTGAGCCCGATGGATCCATAGACATGGCGGCGACCTCCAGGTCCGTCATCTGGGGGATCTAACGATCGTTAGGCACGATAAATGTCGATCCTTACCTGACCGTGAGCGCCTCGTGACACCAAGGTGAACTCTTAGCGACCGGACTTCGAACTCGTCGGGGATGAGCCCTGCCTCTTCACCCCACCCCGGCCTCAGTCGGAACTGGGTTCCTCGCCCTCCTCCGCGTAGACCCGCGCGGCGTATTCCTCGAGCACGGTCTCGCAACGGACGAGGGCCTCGAGCGCGGCCCCGTACTTGGAGGCACCAAATGTGTCGCGACTGTGAACACGCTCCAGCCAACTCTTGAGCTTCACCAGGTCGACGTCGTTCTCCTCGAGCTCGGCGTATGTGAAATGGTTGGCCGCGTATTCCTTGCCGACCTGGGGGAGGAAATCCTCACAGCGGTCGAGAATTTCGTCGTACTCGTCGTCACGCGCTTTGTTGAATGTCTCCACAAGCGGCGCCAGGCCGCCGAGCACGGTGGACTCGAGCAGATAGGCAACGCCCCCCATCTCTCCGATCTCGGAGCGCAGCCCCCGCAAGGCGCGTTCTGAGGCGGGAGAGCTCGGAATGGCGGCGGTGGAACTTTGGAGGTAGATCGCGCCGAGTCCTTTGAGCCTTCGCCACACACTGGCACGCAATCGCGTAGGTTCGGTCGGGATGCGGTAGATGAGAATGAGCCAGCGCCCGACCCCCTGATCACTTGGCTGGTCGTGTCGATGTGAAGCCATCACCCTCACTATGCCGTCAGGGGGGGAGCGGGGGGACAATCCTTGAGAAATTCCTGTTGCCGGTACCGCCGTGCCTCCGGTACCGCAAGGGCTCCACGAGCCGAGACTCCATTTGATCTCCCGACCAGTCCATGCCGTGATCGAAGTACCACGGGAGCGGTGCAGACCCTTCGCCGAGGCCGATGACCTCGTCTTAGAGCGCAACGTGGGTTTCCTGGACTGATACGCGAATCTGCTGACTCCGCTCACCTTGGCAATCCTTCACTTCGCCCTTGCTTCGGAAGCGGCCTTGTGGAGTGCGGGGTCGTCCCCGGGGGGAGAGGAGGTTCAGAAGATGGCAGACCTGCATCATCCAACATTGTCTCGACGAACTGATCCAGCTTATTTGGGTCACCTATACCGGATCACAAACCTCAGGTGCGCCAATCTCGGGGTCTTTGAGTTAGGCGCGTATCCGCGTCGATCTTCGGCCATCCTTGCAGGTCCGAGCGGCCGCGCTGGTCATGAACTACCCCGACAGCAGCGCAAGGAATGAGCGTGGTCGTGCACCTGTGCTCAAGGGTGATGTGTGGCGCCGATGACAACCACAGACCATGAGGCGTGTCGTACGCAGTGCTCGCTCACCGACCCGAGCCGCGCCTCCGCAAACGCGCTCCCGTCCACGGTTGCCAACCACGAGCAGGTCCGCGCCCCGTGACTCCTCGATGAGGACGGCCGAGGCCCGCCCGGTTTCCACCCTTGCCGTAACCTCGATGCTCGCCCCTGCGGGGACGATGCGCCCGATGGCCTTATTCAGCTTCGACTCCACGTCGGCGAGTTGGTCAGGGCCGGAGCGGCAGGTCAGGCACGATGTCATAGGGCGTCGGCTCGTTCGGAAACGTCCAGGCCGTAACCACATGAAGAGCAGCGCTGGTCGCCTCGGCTTGTCGCGCCGCCCACGCAATGCCTCGATCGATGGCTCCGAGCCATGGACTCCCACGACGATGGTCGACTCCGATTCTCAGTCATCTCAGTCCCCCTCGTATCGTTGCCCTCTGGCGGGGGTGTGTTGAGGGATGCCACCGTCGATCGAGTCGCCACCAGAGGGAGAGAAGGAGCACGGCCGTCACCACACAGGCGCTGGCCGACGCAAGAATGACTGGGTTCGGCAGCGAGAGGCCAAACACCCTGCGCCCGAGCGGACTAGAGAGCGGGACCACCACGCTCGCCGCCATCGCCGCGATCAGGCCCAGCTTGGGCGCGTTCAGGGGCCGTGCGATGACTCCGAGGATCCAAATTCCGAAGCTGAAGATGGCGAGCATGGCTGCTGTGCGCGCCTGGATGGTCGTGGTACCGGGCCAGGATCTGGCGATGGCGTAGGTGGCAAGCGTCGCCGTTGCGCCGGCGGTTCCCGCGGGCACCGTGAAGCGAAGCGCCCTGCGTGTAAAGCCCGGTGTGGCTCGTGGGGCTCCTCGGGCGAACGCAAGGAAGAAGCCGGGAATGCCGATGGTATGCGTGCTCACGATGGTCAAGTGCCGGGGGAAGAACGGATAGGGCAGCGCCGAGATGGCGACGACGATCGCCAACAGCGCGGCATAGACAGTCTTCGTCACGAAGAGGTTGGCTACTCGCTCGATGTTGGCGATAACCCGGCGGCCTTCGTCAAGGATCCTCGGAACAGAAGAGAAGGCGTCGTCGAGCAGAACCACACGCGCGACGGCTCGGCTCGATGGACTGCCCGAGCCCATGGCGATGCCCAGATCGGCTTGCTTGAGGGCCTGGACGTCGTTGACACCGTCGCCGATCATGGCCACGACATGGCCCTGCTTTTGGAGTGCGCGAACGGCCGCGACCTTCTGCTCGGGTCGGATCCGGCCGAGCACGTCGGTCTCCGCCAGAGCACGGGCTAGGGCCTTATCGTCAAGCTGCGACGCGTCTTCGGCCCGAGCATGCCCGGGAATACCTACACGGGCTGCAATCTGGCCGGTGGTCTGTGGAGCGTCACCAGAGAGCACCTTGATCGTGATGTCCCGGGCCAGCAGGTACTTGATCGTCTCGGCGGCATCTGGGCGCACTTCCTCGGTGAGCCGCAGTTCAGCAACAGGAGAGCACCGGGGGGAGGACGGCGGACTCGATCGAATTCTCGGAGCTGGCGAGGAGAAGAACCCGCTGGTCAAGACTCTCGACTGAGATCGGCACGGATCTGAGGGTCTCATGGTTGTCGAAGAGCACATCGGGGGCACCGAGCACCCACGTGCCGTGATCGGCGAAAGTCGCCGAGCTCCATTTCCGATCGGAGGAGAACGGCACTCGGTGTTCGACACCCCAGCCGGGCTCGAGAGCTCCAGCACGATGCAGTGCCTTGAGCGTGGCATTGGGTGCTGGATCTGCCACGACGAGCGCCTCAAGCACCTCCTCGATCTGGGTAGCCGTGGTCGACGCCAGCGGCACGATCGAGTCGAGGTGTGTTCCGGCGGAGGTGAGGGTGCCCGTCTTGTCGATGCACAACACGTCCACGCGCGCAAGACCCTCTACGGCTGGAAGCTCCTGGACAAGCACCCGATGTTGGGCCAGGCGGAGCGCGCCGACGGCAAAGGCAATCGAGGTGAGAAGGACGAGTCCCTCGGGGACCATGGCGGCGATGCCTGCCACCGAACCCCGCAGGGCGTCGCCGGTCGATTCGTGGCTGCGCAAGAGCTGGGTTAGCACCAGGGCCACACCTGCAGGGATCATCACCCACATGATCAGGCGCAGGATGGTGTTGGTCCCCTGCTGGAGCTCCGAGCTGATCTGGCGAAAGCGGCGAGCCTTGGCCTCGACCTGAGCCGCGTACGCATCGGCGCCCACAGCGGTCGCTCGGACTCTTCCTGTCCCTGACACGACGAAGCTGCCCGAGAGCACCATGTCGCCCGGCAGCTTGGTGATCGGCCTCGATTCCCCGCTCAGCAGTGACTCGTCGATCTCCATCAACTCGGCGCGCAGCACCTCTCCATCGACGACCACCTGGTCGCCTGGGTGCAGGTCGATCACGTCGTCGAGGACGAGCTCGGCCACCCGAAGAGCTGTGCTCTTCCCTTGGCGCACGACAGTTGCCCGGGGTGCATTCAAGATGGCGAGGCGCTCCAACGTGCGCTTGGCCCGAACTTCCTGAGCCACGCCGATGACCGTGTTGACGACGAGGACGACACCGAAGAGCCCGTCTTGAAGAGTGCCGATCACCGCCACCACGACGAACAACGACCCCAGGATGGCGTTGAAGCGGGTAAGGACGTTTGCCCGAAGGATCTCGCCGATGGTCCGACCCGGTGAAGGCGGGGAACTGTTGACCTGACCGGCGGCGACGCGGGCCTCGACCTGCTCGGGGCCAAGCCCCACGGACGCGTCGATCGCAACGCTCGACTCACCAAGCGACTCCTTTGCCGTCCGCGGGCTCACGTTCGGTACGCTCTGTGTTCCAACCCACTTGCCGCCGAGCCATCAGGTAGCCGTCCGAACCAGAAGTAGCAAAGCGGACCGATGAAGTTGACTCCGATGATCAAGGCCCATCGCCACTTGGGCCCCCGTACCTGGGCGGGTGCTCGACGGGCAAGGTCCACCCAGGCTGCTGAGCCCAGCACGAGCTGGATCGCCGCCAGGACGCCAAGGCTGCTCTTCTGTCGGCCGGTCAAGGCGCGCCAGCCGAGCCGGGAGTGCCGGTCATCCACATTGTCGTTGTCCCGCCGCCCAGCGCTGATCTCCCAGGGCCGAACGTCCCGTCAGGCGCCCGCCGACACTCGAAGGTGACGAATGCCCCTGTCCGCCGCGTGAAACCTGGGCGGATGATTGACCCAGAAGAAAAAGGGTCGCGCCATGGGTGCTCTAGCGCGCACGACCACTGCGTTGGCGAAGTCGGGACGTGGGTGGACCTTGGCGATTGCGGTGGCCAGCGGGTCCCTGTTGGGCGCTGCCTGCAGTATGGCTCCGCCGACGACGTCACCGACAATCCAGTCGTCTCCTGCACCTTCGTCAACGACAACCACCACGACACCCACAACCACGACGTACACCCTCTACTTCCTCCGCGGCAGCTACCTCGGAGCGGCGCATCGCGCCGGCCCGGCGACCACCTCGATCGCGACCGCCACGCTCGAGGCTCTCGTGGGCGGTCCCAGTAGCAGCGAGGTGGGCGCAGGACTGTCGAGCGCCATTCCGCCAGCTACACGGCTGCTCGGGATTCGCATGACCTCGGGTACGGCGACGGTCGACTTCTCTGCAGCCTTTGGCACTGCCGGCACTCCGAGGAACGAGCTCGCCCGGGTCGCTCAGGTCGTCTACACGCTGACCCTGTTCCCCAGCGTGAAGCACGTCGCCTTCGAGATCTCCGGCGCGACGCCTTCCACCTTTGGAAGCGGCGCCGTGTCCCTGCAGAAGCCTCTCGGGCGGACGGAGGTGCTTGGAGCGCTTCCGACCATCTTGGTCGAGAGACCGGCGGTGGGCGACTCGCTGCACGGCTCAGTGCACCTGTCGGGCTCGGCCAACGTCTTCGAGGCGCAGTTCAACGTGCAGCTGGTCGACGGAGACGGGAAGGTGCTGCTCGATGCGCCGGTTCAGGCCACGGCAGGGTCGGGCCAGTGGGGCAGCTCTCGTCGCTATGGGAGTGGCGGCCCTCGGTTACCTTCCGGCGGTGTGGGGTGCCGTGCTCCAAGAGGGGATTGACGTGGCCGTAATCCTGAACGCGCTGCGAGCGCTTCGGCGGCCATCGACGGAGCTTCACCTGGCTGAGGAGGACGCGGCTATTGCCCAGCGGTTCCAAGCCGAGCACCTCGCCATCAGATCGGATCTCGACCGACTCCGCAGCGCGGCAGACTGCCTCGGGCTCGTTGACCCTCACCAAGCGATGGCGCAAGTCCGCCAGGTGCACCGGCTCCTGGTCGAGGAAGTGCAGCCCCACGAGGAAGCCGAGGAAGAAGTCCTCTACCCGGCGCTCAACCGTTTTTTCGGAGTTCCCGAGGCGACCGGGGCGATGAGTAGGGGCCATGTCGAGATCGCCCACCAGATACGGCGCCTCGGCCAGCTCCTCGATGACATTGGGCCTGATGGCCCCGACGACGAAGACATAGCCGAGCTGCGCCGGCTCCTCTACGGACTTCACGCTGTGCTACGGCTACACACCGCGCAGGAGGACGAGAGCTACCTGTCCATGGGAGAAGAAGGCTCCGTTCGAGACGACACCGCAGTCTCGGAAATTCAAGCTGCAAAGAGTGACTCATGACCCTCGCTGAATCCGTGCTTCGAAGACGGCACCTGGCTCAGCGTCGATAACGAATGCTCGGTGATAGCCGTATCGTAGGGCGAGAGATCGGCTCTGACCCTACCGCCGGGCGCCGGATGCCCAGAAGCGTGCACCTCAGGTAGTCGAACCATCTGATATCGCCCACTATGGGTATTCAAGATTCCTGATTTGCTCTAAGCAGCGAAAGCCGTCCATAGCCGCATCACCTTCCGGGCGTCCGGCGGACCGTCACAAGTGCGCGATTCAACGCGGCCGGTCGCAGTTGCGGGGTCGGATTGCAAACACGAGCGTTCAGCAGGGCTGAGCGAACCGTATGAGGAGCCACGCCGAGAGTGTTCGCCACACCTGCCAAGTACATGCCCGGTGTGTAGAGCGTGGAGGCCCTTTCACATCATTTAGGTTGAAAGATGGGATATCGACAATGGAGGCCTATTCGACGCATGTGTGTGTTTCATCACTGTTACACGGTTGATCCCATGCTTTCTCATCCAGTTCATTGATCTTCATCCCGGCCAGATCGTCCAGCTTGAGCCGCTCTACGGCCTCGGCCGATAGTCGCCGCTGACCTTGCCTGATGATCCTAGGCCTGGTCCGGATCGGGCCTGCCTGGCTGCGTCTTGACGACATTTCGTAGATCAACATGCGCGACAGCTAAGCTCGCGTTGAGGCTCAACTCTGGGTACTTCTTGAAGACGCCAAGGCGCCACGATGAGCGACAACAGGGTTTCGCTAGCCGTGGAGGCTGCCGTCCGAAATTGCCAGGGGCGTCAAGACTCAATGACCCCATGGGGATGACGACAGGTTCCGCCCATCAAGGGGAGCCCTGATGTTGGCGTCCATAACCCCACTGTCGGACTTCGCGCTCTGGGCCCGTACAAACGGGCTTGAGATCGTGATGCTCGTGAGCGGTGCGTTCATCATCTCCCGGGTTTCTTCCTCGATCAGTCGCACGCTGACGGCGCGCATCGACAGGCGAATTCCCGCGACCGACGAACTCGTACGGTCGCGGGTGGCGAAGCACCGTCATGCTGTCACGGGTGTGGTGAGGGGTGTGTTCTTGTCCGTGTTCTATGTCATCGTGCTCGGACTCGTGCTCGAGAGGTTCGGCGTACCTCTGGCTGCGCTCGCCGCCCCTGCCGCAGCCCTTGGGGTGGGTCTCGGCTTTGGTGCGCAGAGGTTGGTACAAGATCTGCTGGCTGGCTTCTTCATCGTGTCGGAGCGCCAGTACGACTACGGGGACACGGTTGCCATTAAGACTGTGGTCGGGACGGTCACGGCTACTGGGACCGTGGAGGAAGTGACGCTCCGGGTCACGCGGCTGCGCACAGTCGACGGTGAGGTCGTTTTCGTACCGAACGGTCAGATCCTCCTCACTACGAACCTGTCGCGAGACTGGGCACGAGCCGTCATCGACATACCGGTCCCGGCGAGCGTCGACGTAAGCTCCGTCACCACGGTCCTGCGTGAAGTCGGGCATGCTGCCTTCGCCGACGAGGTACTACGGCCCCTGTTGCTCGATGAGCCTTCGGTCATGGGAGTCGAGTCGATCTCCGTCGATCAGTTCGAGGTTCGCGTGGTGGCGCGAACCTTGCCTGGCAAGCAGTTCGAGATTGGGCGCAGGCTGCGGGGGCGCATCGCAATGGCCCTGCGAGAAGCTGGGATCAATGCACCAGGCATCAATGACGAGACGAATTCATGACGCCGGGCATCAGCTCCACAAATGACCCTCGATCCAAGCGCGTGCGGTTGTCGACCTGGGTCGTGGTCGGGATCTTCGTGACGGCGCTCGCGACCTACATCCTCGTGCGCCCGCCGTACACGGTTGTCTACATCGGCCCGCGGGGCGAGACCGTCAGTCCGCCGACAACCGTCGTCCCGAGTCCCACAACGTCGACTCCGGTGCATACCACTACGACGGTCCCCGCTTCGCCCCGTACAAGCACCACCGGGACGACGTCAATGACAAGCGCGGCTACTACCACCTCGATCCCCAGCTCGATCCCAACGAGCACTACCACGACAGTCCTCGGCACCTCTACGACAACGACGATGTTCTAGCGCCCCACGGGTCACGCTCCAAGCAAGGACGAAGGGGCAGCGCTACTGCTTGTGAGCCGACACCCGGGCTTCCTCGTTCGGCGGCCGAACGTTGCGGGGCGACGATCATCCCAACACGCGTTCCAACAATTCTGGGTCAGCGCATCGCCCTTCGTCGCAGTCGTCCCTATGGGTCAGTCCCGACAAGGACCTGGGCTGGGATCGACGCATCGAGGTGCGACCTGATGCCACGTTGTGTATCGCGTCGAATCATGTCTTCGACGTGCGGGTCGACGGTCACCTCGCCTCCGAGCATCGGCTGGCGGGCAAACCCGCCCCCACACGTACCTCTTCGCAGTCCGGCAGCTGGGCACCGAGCCCCGCCACGCTGCAGTGGCAAAGGACGCGCTGGGCGGGGTCGCTGTACCCATCCTCACCCAAGGAATGTCACCGTTCGGGTCGGGTCCGGTCTATCGAACTAGGTGCGTGTCACGCACCCAAATGAGCAGTATCAGGTCGGTGAGACAACCTCGATGCCTGATGCCGCCGCAGCTGAACAGAGGCGGCTGTCGTATGCGACGAGGGCGGTCAGATTCGCCTTCACCGACAGTGCACTTGCCAATTGGATCGCATCAAGACTTCGGAGCTCGGACGGGACGAGCGACGCGGCCTGCTCGACAATGGCTCGATTCACGGGAAGAAGGTCGATCCCTCCGAGCAACACATTGGCATTCCCAACGGCACCCGGGTCAACGCGTCGACACGTACGGAGAAGTTCAACGGTGGACAGGTCGCTACTGATCTTGGGGATGTCTGGCCTTATGGTCACCCACTCCGCGAGGGCCGCGCTTTCGGCTTCTTCGAAGATAAGTTTCACCAAAGCGGACGTGTCGAAATAGATCACACAAGTCGCTCCCGGCGTAGATCGGTAAGGGCGTCACTACCGGTCGTCTCCTCCGGAGCGACCGGTCGGCGCTCCGGCAGTTGGAACCCGCTCTTCGCCGGCACCAGGCGACCAGACGCGATGAGTTGGTCCCGAACCGCAACAGCCGGAGTGGGGGAAACCAAAAGAGCGACGAGCTTTCCCCGTTCTGTGACCTCGACAATTTCGCCCGCCTTTACTTGTTCCAAGTATCGGCTCGCGTGTTGGCGAAGCTCTCGGACTCCGATTCGGGTCATGGGGTAAATGTAGCACAGTACGTGCTACATTTACAACTTCCGATTCTCATCCCAACACGCGTTTCAACAATTGCGGTTCAGCGCGTCGCCCTGGATCGCAAGGCCCTGGAGCGGCAATCGCGAAGCCGAGTTCCACTCGAAGCCGAGTTCCACCTGAGCACCCCCTATGTCCTACTCATGCAGAAGTGCGCGCTCGAGAACCTTGAGAACGGTTCTCTGGTAGCGGGCCATGCTTCGCCTTCGGTCTCTGCGAAGCATCTGGTGGGCCTGTGGGGAGAGGACGACGAACAGGATGTCGGTGGCCTCCTTCACGCTGAGATCCGGGTGCAGCGCTCCGCGGGCCTCGAGCGCCTCGGCGATCAAGAATAGGTCCCGGGCTCGGGCTCGTTCCCCCTGAACTGCGGCTTCGCGCAATGCGTCATCTGCACCGGCCGACTCCAAAGCAGCCATGACCAGCGCACCAGCCCGCTCAAGGAGATTCGCGACCAACGAGACCCCCAGCTTCAGCGCCTTCCTGCCGTCGCGTTCGGACAAGGCAGTTTGGAACTCTGGACGCTCGGAAAGTGGAACGGGCTGATCGTCGCCAGCCGTCGCGACCCCGATCACCTCCAGGAAGAGATCGAGCTTCGAGGGGAACGCGAGGTAGGTCGTTCTCTCTGAGACCTCCGCCTTCTCGGCGACCTGGCGCATGGTCGTGCCGACATAGCCCTGCCGCAGGAAGAGGGCGGCGGTGTCGCGGATCTGCGCCCGCGTGCGACGGGCCGCCTGTTCCCGCAGAGGGGACCGGTACTGCCGCTTGACAGGTTCATCCATTGGCTACATACGACCCAAAATCACTACAGGACTCCTATACCGGATTCGGGGGAACGGGTGGAGGAGGAGGAGAAAGCGAGGAGCCGAAATGGCTATTGCCGTCTATTTCCACCCGAAGAGCATGACCCTGGAGAAGTTCAACGAAAGCCATCGCCGTCTAAGCGCGGCAGGGGCTGGGGAGCCCGCTGGTCGAATTCACCACTCGTGCTTCGGCGATGACACAGACCTGGCGGTTTATCAGGTTTGGGAGTCACCGGAAACGTTCGAAGCCTTCGGCGCGACGCTCATGTCCATCTTGGCTGAAGTAGGAATCGATCCCGGAGTGCCCAGCATCATGGCTCTCCATCGTCTTGAGCAGACCAGCGCCTCGCAGACCTCTTAGGGCTGTCAAGCGGAGAGCATGAACATCCATGTCACGACGCTCGAGGGGTCCCATCGACCTCGTCTGACATGAGGACACCCAATCTTGAGCTCCACAGTTTGTATAGAGAGCGAATCGTTGGCATCGCCGACCCAACCATGAGGAGACGCGCCCATGTATGCCGCTGTTGTCCACGTCAACATTCGTGATCGGGCCGAGGCGCAGCGCGGACTCGACGAAGAGGTTATTCCCGTCATCAAGGGCGCTCCCGGTTTTGTCGGTGCCTACTTTGTCGCCCTCGATGACACGCACGGGGTCACGATTCAGGTGTTCGAGACCGAGGACCAAGCAAGGGCTCTGGCGCCACCGGAGGGCGCAAGCGGACCAGGGGTGACGATCAACACGCTTCAATTCGGTGAAGTCATCGGCGCCACCTGAAAATGGTCGAGCCTTGGCGTTCGACGTCCTGGTAAGCCAGCTCGCACAGTGTGATCAAGGACTGTGTCCCGGTTGATGTCGTACGCCTGGGCCAACTCCCAAGACGGGCACACCGGCACGGTAAGCCTCCGGGAGCTGTTCGATCTGGTTCTGTGACAACCGGGTCTGACGCTGCCCAGGAGATCCTGACATCGTGCCGGATCGGCTCCCTGGCTCGAGAATCAGCAGGTCACGCCACGGCACTGGAAAGCGGGGTTCGAGTAAGACCGGCCACCTCCACCTGGCCACTGGCAATTTGGCCTTGGAATGAGAGCCTGCCCGACAAGTTCGGTGGCGTATCACCGAATCCGGGTGGCGACATCGGCTTCATCGGTGCGCGCGAGGCCGTGGGCCGGCTCGTCGAGCACGATGACCTGGGGATCGCGCAGCAGGGCGGCGGGGATCCCTTAACAATGGCCTATCCCGAGCGAGTACGCGGCCACATGATCGTCGGCTCGCTCAGCTAGCCCAGCGGCCCGCAGCGCCCGCTCGACGCCGTCCGCTTCGATCCGGTCCAGCCGGGCCAATAGCGCGAGGTTGTACCGCCTCAAAAGACAGCGCAAGCCGGGGCGTCTCAATCAGGGCATCGATCCGACGGATCACACGATGCAAATCGGTGCTGCTATCCGCCCCGAGTACCTTGCCAACGCCGGGTGGAGCAGCGTCGAATATGATGGGTTGGTCTGCGGTGTGAGCTGGAGGTCATCAGCCTTGGTGGGAGTCACCCGATGAGAGGCGTCGTTCATCGCCCCGCCGAGCCGAACGCGGTACGAGCGGCTCGGTGGGCGACGATGTGCCTGGTCCTCCTGACCGTCTTCACGGGACTCCAGATTGGAAGCTCTGCTCCGGCCCTGGCCGCACCTTTGCCCCAAACGGTAGAAGGCTGGATCTACCCTTCGTCCCTCGGGCAACCCGCATGTAATGTTCCGACCGAGTTGTCGAGCCTCTCGTCCGCCCCCATCGCAATCTTGAAGCCTGAGTACCTCACGGTGACAAACACGGGCCGGGTGGTAACAGAGACGGCATCCAGTCTTCCGTGCAATGGCTACAGTCCGGCGAACGTGACGGCAGTGCGAGCGGCGGCTCAACGTGTTTTTGTGACCGTTTCGGCCGGCACACGTGGGACCAAGGCGCTCCTGAACAAACTCGCTCGCCGGGCGACCGCACTGACGGCTATTACAAACTTTGTAGTGTCGAATCGCTTGAACGGGGTAGACCTCGACTTCGAGCCGAGTCGATGGTCAACGACGGTGTGGGGCGAGTTCACCTCGTTCGTCTCGTCACTCGTTCGCAACCTACAAACTACCGGGCGGGGGGTGGAGGTGGACCTCGAGCCATTCACCACCACACCCTGGGACGCACAGCGTTACGGTGCCGTCGCGGCAGCCGGAGCCCAGGTCGTTGTGATGGCGTACGACCACGAGTTCGATTCGCCGTGTGCTCCGATCAGTCCCTACTCGTGGTTGCAGCAGGTGGTGAGCTACGCGCGGAGCCAAGTATCTGCGACTCACCTTACGATTGGTCTTCCCTCGTACGGATACACGACCACGAACTGCAAGAAGGTGGCTCACGTGACATCGAATGTTGCGTACGTCACGATGAGGAACATGCCAGGTTTCCCGAGCACACCAACCGCAGTGCAGAACCTCCGAGACTCCAGCTCCGGTGAGATCCGATGGAACTCTGGCGGTGTCTTTCACGATGTCGTCGACTCCACAGCTCTCAATGCGAAGCTTGCTGTGGTCGAAGCGATGGGCGTCACCGACGTATCGGTGTGGAGTCTCGGTGGTGAGCCCTGGTTCGACGGAAACCCGAGCTGACGAGTCTCCGCAGACTCTCGACGTTTGTTGTCGAGGGGTGCCCCCAGTCGCCGGCGTCTCTGGGCTAACCGGTCTCGAGCATCCGTGCGCGTCGGCGGGAGTGGCGTGTGGCGCGAGCTCGTCGAACTGGGCCATGGCGGGGAACAGCGCCGTCAAGAATCTGGTCCCTAACCCGAGGTCGACGGTTGTTCGACGTGTTGGACGGAGATCCCGCCCCACTCTTCGGGAGCCACGTCGGCGATTGTCTGGGAGAACGTCCACTGATGGCCGGCGAGGTCCTCGGCGCTGTATTGCCTCTCGCCGTATTCGAAGTCAGTCGGCTCCATGAGAATGGTGGCGCCATGAGCTCGGGCATGTTCGCAGTGGTCGATGGCGTCTTCGACTCGGACCATGATCGAGTGTGTCACCTCTCCCGGGCGAGGTGGCCGGCGCTCGTGACGGACGTCGCCGACAATGAGCGCTCCGTCGCCGTAGCTCAATTGAGAACGGTGGTCCTCACCGATTTGTACGCGCTCTACGAATCCGAACGCCGTGCAGAGCCAACTGACCGCTTCCCGCACATCGGGGTAGATGAGCACGGGGATGACCGCGGCCCGCGGGATGGATCGGTTGGGCTTCATGGTCCGAGAGCCTAGTGTTGACAGTGCATCAATCTGGGTCACTTTACGGTCGGTTTTTGGCACCGATCCGAGGCGGCAGCTTACGGTCGTGGTGGTGTAGCGCTCGACGGTCATCGACAACTGGGGATCGTCTCTCGACGAGCGTCGGGCCCCGTATCACTGCGACGGCCTGGTCAACAACGCGTAGGTCGTGTTCCGAGCCGTCGGTGTCGACGCTCCGGCGCCACTTCTCTTTCGGTGGATGTGCGCCAACTCCGCCGAGCACCCTACAGCTACGACTTGATCGACAACCTGGGCCGTCGGAGTCCTCGGCACCTCATCGAGGGGCTCGACCACCTTGAGGTAGGACAGCGGTTCATGACGATCTTCCGGTTGATCTCGTTCGTTTCAGGTTCTTCGATCACGCTCAGCTCGACCACGGCTCTGTTCGGGGCCGTGGCCTGTACCTACAGGGCCATTCCGATCGAGGAAGATCAGAGCCGGTTGGTGGTGAAGCTGTTGCTCCCAGCACCTCCCTGGCCCGCTCGGTTGGATCACAAGTCGGGTCCTCCCGGCCGGAGACTTGCTCATGATGCGCAAGCAGCTGCTGACACACAAGGGATGTGCTGAACGCGACTCACACCGGCTGGGCCGCTGAGGTCCGGATCATCGACCACCGGATCTGTTGCGACGCTCCCGTCGAAGTCTCATGATTGCCCTGAACTTGCGAAAGATGAAAGCCACGGCTCGATCCTAATTCGGTTCCAAGGCGAACGGATTGCTCCGTTGAAATCGGGTGTCCAGGGAGTCGTTGTCACTCGGCCGGGTAACGTGGCTACTTGTCGTTGAGCATCGTCGGGCCTGACGATCGGGATTGGACGGACAGCAGCGCATTCCTGACCATTCCCGGTCGATCCAACCACGGGAAATGCCCGCAAGCTTCGAGGATGTCTGTCTCAGCACCGGAAATGAGGGCCGCTGACGCGACACCGTGTCGAGGTGGGATCGGGCTCCCCGCTCCCAATACGAAGACCGTCGGTGCTCGGAATCGTCCCAGGTCCTTGGCCAAGGACTGCGCGCCGAGCTCTCGGTGGATCGAGCCCCAGGCCTCCGAGTAGCACGCCGGGGAGAGAGTCATCACCGGCATGGCCGGCACCTGATCGGGATTGGGAAAATACGCGGGCCAGACGATCGACAACGCTTCCATGGCGTCGCCGGCCGATCCCTCACCCCGCATGGCTCGCTCGTCGAGCTCGTCGAGCTCGGCGGCTCGGGCCACGGCTTCGGGGCGGGATCCGCTCTTCCATGATCCGTCCCATGTCGGCCTCGCCGCCGCCGCCGGTCGCGCCCAGGGCGTCCACGACGACGAGTCCACACAGGAGCTCGGGATGCCCAGCAGCGATATGCATGGCGAGGTATCCACCCCACGAATGGCCGACCAGGAATGGCGGCCCATCGCCTATTGCATCGATCACCGCGAGCACATCGGAAGGGTGGGACTCGACGGTGAACGGACTCGCGGTGCGGCGTCGGTCAATTCGTGTTAGCCAGCGTCAAGTGGGCCGGTCGACCAGGCGCGATCGAACCAGCGTCGGATGCGGCTCGTCCCGAACTCATCCTTGTCGGCGGCGATGGCACGAGAAGGCCCTTCCAGGGCTCCGACGGGGGCCTCGCCGCTCCGGAAGGTGACATCGACACGAGCCACGAGGTCGTGGCCGAATTCCAAGTAGCAAGTCCCATGACCGTCATAGGTCCTGGGGGCTTTCCCGCCCCGCACGCGAGAGATGATCTGCTCGGCGACGACCGATGCCTGGCCCTCGGCGAAGACGCCTGCCTTGGGTGTTCCCACACTGGTCACGTCACCAACCGCGTAGACATCTCTAAAGGCTGTTTCGAGGGTCAACGGATGCACCGGGATCCATCCGTCCACAGTCATCCCCGACTCCATGACCACGGCAGGAGCCTTGTGGACAGGAACGCCGAGAAAAAGATCAAAGGCCATCTCGGATCCGTCGTTGAGCACCACCACCTTGCGGTCCGGGTCGAGACGCCGCACGATGCGCTCCGGGCACCAATCGATGTCCCGGGCGGCAAAGGACTCGAGTAGGGCTTCGGATGCGGCCGGCGATGGTGGGATGGGAACTCCGAACGGCATGACCAGCGAGATCTGGGAATCTTGCCGGGTCCCTCGTGCGGTGAGGAAGTCGTGCATCATCAAGGCCGTTTCGCTCGGCGCCGGAGGGCACTTGAACGGGGCCGAGGTGACGCCGACGATGACGTTTCCTCCCTCGAATGTCGACAACACCTCGCGCAATGCGAATGCCCCGGACACCGTGTAGAACTCGTGCCCGGCTTCGACGAGCCCTGGGGTGGCGGCTGGGTCCAGATCGGCTCCAAGAGCAACGACCAAGATGTCACCTTCGAAGACCCCCGCTTCGGTCCCGACTCGATTGGCGTCCGGA
>Ga0307373_10008014_pt1 | contig 16242 bp, 13 predicted proteins | sample OX2MG_FD_202534 | JGI IMG/M metagenome (GOLD analysis project Ga0307373, IMG submission 202534) | Soil microbial communities from Risofladan, Vaasa, Finland - OX-2 | ecosystem: Environmental > Terrestrial > Soil > Coastal area > Acid sulfate soil | place: Finland: Risofladan, Vaasa | collected... | reverse complement strand
TAGAGCATCCCCTCGGCGCCCATGAGCCCGATGGTGAACTCGGTGATCTTCTTGTTGAGCTCGGCGTAGGCCAGCTTGGATGTCGATCCCTCCGGGCCGGGAGTCCCGGCCTGGCGGGCCTGGGCGGCGCGCATGTTGGTCAGCCGAGCAGCCTCGGCGGCCGCCCAGAGCCGCATGAGGGCGTCGCGCCGGGACGGGTCGGTGTGGCCCTTCTCCTTCCAGACCCGCACCGCCTCACCGATGTAGCCGCTGCCCCGGGGGGCGACGCCTCCGCCGATGGAGACCCGCTCGTTCATGAGGGTGGTGAGAGCCACGTGCCAGCCGGCGCCCACCTCACCCAGCCGCTCGGCATCGGGGATGCGGGCGTCGGTGAAGTAGACCTCGTTGAACTCGGCCTCACCGGTCATCTGGCGCAGGGGGCGGACCTCCACCCCGGGGCCCAGCATGTCCACGACGAAGTAGCTCATCCCCCGGTGCTTCGGTGCCTCCGGATCGGTCCGCGCCACCAGGAGCCCCCACCGGGCCCGGTGGGCCAGGGTGGTCCAGACCTTCTGGCCGTTGACGATCCATTCGTCCCCGTCCCGCACCGCCCGGGTGGACAGGCTGGCCACGTCGGAGCCGGCCCCGGGCTCGGAGAAGAGCTGGCACCAGACCTCCTCGCAGGTGAACATCGGCCGCAGATAGCGGCGCTGCTGGTCCTCGCTGCCATGGGTGATGAGGGTGGGGGCGCCCATCCCGACCCCGATGGGGTTGCGGGCGCCGTTGCTCGGCCAGCCGACTTCGGCCAGGCGGGTCTCGACATGCGCCTGCAGGGACGGGCTGACTCCGAGGCCGCCCAGGCCTACGGGGAACTGGACCCAGGCCAGGCCCAGATCGAACTGGGCTCCCCACAACTCGGCGGACGACTCCGCCTTCGGGTCGTGCTCGGTGAGGAGCTGGTCGACCCGGGTCTTGACCTCTCCTTCGGCGGCAACGGTGCTGGTCATGCCAAGGAATCTACCCGGAGTAACCAGAGGGCCTCAGGGCGGGCGAGACTGAGGGTATGCAGCCGTTGACCCTGACTGATGAGCAGCTCGAGTTCCGCCGCACCCTGCGCCAGTTCTGTGAGGAGCGCCTGGCCCCCCGGGCCGCCGAGGTGGACCGTCGGGGTGAGTTCCCCTGGGAGAGCTTCAAGGAGTGCGTGGCCATGGAGCTACCCGCTCTGGGTATCCCCGAGGCCTACGGGGGCTCGGGGGCCGACCACGTCACCCAGGCCATCATGGTGGAGGAGCTGGCCCGGGTCTGCGGCTCCACCAGCCTGTCCCTGCTCATCTCCAAGCTGGGGATGATCCCGGTGATGCTCTGGGGTTCGGAGGAGCTCAAGAGCCGTTACCTGCCCCGGGTGGCGTCCGGGGAGGCCCAGGCCAGCTATTGCCTGTCCGAGGCCGACGCCGGCTCGGATGTGGCCTCCATGCGCACCCGGGCCGTGCGCGACGGGGACGGCTACGTCCTCACCGGCACCAAGCACTGGATCACCAACGCCGGGATATCCGACACCTACCTCGTCTTTGCCAAGACCGACGCCACCGCCGGCCATCGCGGCATCACCGCCTTTCTGGTCGAGGCCGAGTGGGGGGTGAAGGTGCCCAAACTGGAAGACAAGCTCGGTATGAGGGGAAGTCCGACCGGCGAAGTTCTCTTCGATGACATCCGGGTCCCCCTCTCCCATCGCATCGGTGAGGAGGGACAGGGCTTCTACATCGCCATGGGGACGCTGGACCGCTCCCGCCCGACCATCGGGGCCCAGGCGGTGGGCCTGGCCCAGGGGGCGCTGGACCACGCCATTGCCTACCTGCGCGAGCGCCAGCAGTTCGGCCGGCCCTTGGCCGAGCTGCAGGGCCTGCAGTTCATGGTGGCCGACATGGCCGCCCGGGTGGAGGCGGCTCGGGCTCTGGTGCACAAGGCCTGCGCAATGGTGGACGAGGTCAACGGCCATGCCGACGCCACGCGCCACGTCACCGGCTCCGGTGGTGGCCCGGACGGTAACGGCGGCCCGGGTTACGACCTCACCACCACTGGAGCAATGGCCAAGATGTTCGCCTCCGATGTGGCCATGTCCGTGACCGTGGACGCCGTTCAGCTCTGCGGGGGCAACGGCTACACCCGGGACTTTCCTGTCGAGCGCTACATGCGCGATGCCAAGGTCACCCAGATCTACGAGGGCACCAACCAGGTCCAGAAGGTGGTCATCTCCCGCCGGGTCATGGGCTGAGTCCCGGTAGCCTCATCAGCTGTGCCTGCCCCTCCCCGCGTCCGGATCGCCCCTTCCCCAACGGGGTATCTGCACGTGGGCGGAGCCCGCACGGCGCTGTACAACTGGCTCTTTGCTCGGCGCCTGCACGGCACCTTCATCCTGCGTATCGAGGACACCGACCGGGAGCGCAACCGACCGGAGCTGGTGGATGAGATCCTCTCCGGTCTGGAGTGGCTGGGACTGGACTGGGATGAGAAGACCTACTTCCAGTCCGATAACGCTCCGGCCCATCAGGCCGCCGCCCGGCGCCTCTACGAAGCGGGTCGGGCCTACTACTGCGAGTGCGTCGGCGCCGATGTCCAGGCCAGGAAGAAGCCGGGCGAGCCTCCTGGCTACGACGGCTACTGCTCTCATCGCGACCTGCCCCCCGGCCCGGGCCGAGCCCTGCGCTTCCGCGTTCCCGACGACGGGGTGACGGTCGTGCACGACATCGTGCGCGGTGATCCCGAGTTCCCCAACGCCACCATCGATGACTTCGTGATCCTCAAGTCCGACGGCCAGCCGTTGTTCTACCTGGCCAACGTGGTGGATGACATGGACATGCGCATCAGCCACGTCATCCGGGGCGAGGAGCACCTGCCCAACACGCCCAAGACGAGCATGCTCTGGGATGCCCTCGGTGGCGGGCCCCAGCCCATCTACGCCCACCTGCCCGACCTGGTCGATGCCAAGCGGCGCAAGCTGTCCAAGCGGCGCGATCCACACGGGGTGGCGGTGGAGACCTACCGCCGTCAGGGCTATCTGGCCGAGGCCATGCGCAACTACCTGGCTCTCCTCGGATGGAGTCCGGTGGATGGGCGGGAGATGCTGACCGTGGAGGAGATGGTGGTGGAGTTCAGGCTGGAGAAGGTCAACAACTCCCCGGCCTTTTTTGACGTGGCCAAGCTCAGCCACTTCAACGGTGAGTACATCCGGGCCCTGGGGAAGACGAGCTTCATCGAGGCGGTGAAGCCCTGGATGGAGTCCGGCCCATGGGAGCCCGAGCAGTACGACCCCGAAGCCTTTGTCCGACTGGCGCCGCTGGTGCAGGAGAGGGTGACGACCCTGTCCGAGGCGGCCGGCATGGTCGACTTCATCTTCCTGGACGAGCCGGCCGTGGACGAGGCGGCGTGGGACAAGGCCATCACCCGCAACGACTCGGCCCCGGCCATGCTGGCCGCCTGCCGGGCCGGCCTGGCCGAGACGGCGTGGGATGCCGTGTCCATCCGGGCCGTGTTGGAGTCCGCGGCCGAGAGTCTCGGCCTCAAGCTGGCCCGGGCCCAGGCGCCGGTGCGGGTGGCCCTGACCGGGCGCAGCGTGGGGCCGCCGCTGTTCGAGTCCATCGAGGTGCTGGGCCGGGACAAGACCGTCGCCCGCCTGGACGAAGCCCTACGCCGGCGGGAGCAAGCCGGGGCTTGATCCTCTTCCTGCCCCGGCTCATCCGCTGGGGCTTCAGGCTGATGATGCTCGCCTTCGGGGCCGCCCTGGTCTACCTGGGCGTGGTCGCCTACCAGGTGTATCGGGCCGCCCACACCGACCAGGCCGCGCCGGCCCAGGCCATCATCGTGATGGGGGCGGCCGAGTACAACGGGACGCCGTCCCCGGACCTGGCCGCCCGCCTCGACCACGCCTATGAGCTGTGGAAGCGGGGCTATGCGTCCGTGGTGGTGGTGACAGGCGGTGGCCAGCCCGGGGACGTGTTCACCGAGGCGGATGCGGGCCGGGGCTACCTGGAGGCCAAGGGGGTGCCGGACTCGGACATCCTGGCCGATAACCAGGGCAACAACTCCTGGGAGTCCCTGTCCGGAGCGGCCGGCGCGCTGGCTCCCCGCCGGCTCACCCGGGTCATCCTGGTGTCGGACCCCTTCCATGATCTGCGCATCCAGGAGATGGCCTCCGACCTGGGGTTGTCCGGCCTGGTGTCCCCGACCCTGACCTCGCCGATCCGGGGTGCGGCCGTGGTGCCGTACTACGCCAAGGAGACCCTGGCCGTGGGTCTGGGCCGGCTGATCGGCTACCGCCGGCTGTCGGGCTTCAGCCGCTCCCTGGGTCTGGTGCGGATGCCGGCGGGCGGCGGCTAATCTGCTCCTTCGCCCATTCGGGGGTGGTGTAATCGGCAACACAGCAGGTTCTGGCCCTGCCATTGGGGGTTCGAGTCCTCCCCCCCGAGCCAAATCGCAGACAAGGAACCGCAGGTCAGAGGGGGTGTCCGCCTCGCACAGAGCCGATTTCGAGGCCCGGCGATCACGGATTGATCACAAACGGTCTGGGGTTCCCGCGGCCCACACCCGTTCTGGCCCGGTTTCGCGGTGGGGACTGTGGCAGGCACGGGCACGACAAATCCCATGAAGCGCGCGCGGATACCTGTGGTCAGGCAATCTGACGGCCATGGCTTGGACGCTCCTAGCCAATCCCGATGGGCCGGGCGACCTGGCCATACCTAGTTGAGTCCCAGGAAGTGGTGTAAGAGCCGGTAGGACCTGAAAGGGTCCCCCAGACGCGACAGTCACCGCGTCAACCTCAAGCCATGGCCGGTCTACCTGTCGTCATGGAGTGGCCTTTACCATCATGGCATGATCGACCAGATCCCCCGGACTATCCACGGGGTGAGCCTGGAACGCACCCGGACGTTGAAGACGTCTCTGGGAGTGGTTGAGATCCACCACATCCGGGACGAGCTCTTCACGGGTTTCGATGGGCTTTCCCCCACCGAGGCCGGCGTGGCCAGCCCAGAGAAGGCCCTCTTCGATACGGCCTACCTTCTTTCAACCCGCTCGGGGGGATGGAGCCTGCCCGAGGTTGAGCTCCCCGACAATTTCAACTCGACCAAGTTGTGCACGTTTCTCGACCTGGTCCTCTCAAAGCGGGTGCGAAGGATCATGCATGACGGCCTGGGCCTGGTCCTGCGCGAGTCCGCTGCTTCTAAGGGCTGAGTGATCACGCTGAATCTACGGGATGACCAGCCAGGTGATCCGGTGCCGTCGAAGGTGATTAGCTGAGGTCGTGGAGATCCAACACCTGCCTTCTGGCACTGGGGCGGAGGCCGTCTGCGACGCCCTGGGGCGGGATGGGGCGGTCATAGTCGATGGCGTGGCCAGCGATGAGCTCTTGGACCGGATCGAGGCGGAGCTGGCTCCGCGCCTGGCGGCCACGCCGACTGGTCCGGACGACTTCAGCGGGCGCAACACCCGCCGGACCGGCGCCCTGGTGGCCCGATCGCCGGCCAGCCGGGAGCTGGTCACCCATCCTCTGATCCTGGACACGGCGGCGCGCTTCCTCGGGCACGCCACCAACTTCCAGCTCCACCTGACCCAGGCCATCGCCATCGGTCCCGACTCTCCGGCCCAGCCGATCCACCGGGACCAGTGGGCTTTCGACTTCTTCCCGTTCCCGGCCGGCTATGAGGTGCAGTGCAACACCATCTGGGCCCTCACCGACTTCACCGAGGCCAACGGCGCCACCCGGGTGGTTCCCGGCAGCAACCAGGCCGCTGATCGGCTGAGCTTCGAACAGGCCGACACCGTCCCGGCCGAGATGACCAGAGGGTCGGTTCTCATCTACTCCGGCAGCGTGTACCACGGCGGTGGCGCCAACACGACCTCGGACACCCGGGTCGGGCTCAACATCACCTACAACCTTGCCTGGCTCCGTCAGGAGGAGAACCAGTACCTGTCGGTGCCCCGCGAGGTGGCCGAGACCCTGCCCGAAGACCTCCTGAGGCTGATGGGCTACGCCCGGGGTGCCTACGCACTCGGCTACATCGATGACCTGAGGGATCCCATTGAAGCGCTGCGGCCCACCGGAGCGGCGGTCGGCTTCGCCGCCCGTTAAGCCACCGAGGATCTACTGATGGACAGTGGGGGACTGGCACCGCTCGAGTTGGTGGAGGCGGGGGCGCGTGTGGGCGCGCTACTCCGAGAGAGAGGCGAGGACGTAGCCGTGGCCGAGGGGGCCGGGGGCGGCCTGGTGTCGGCGGCCCTTCTGGCCGTACCCGGGGCCTCCGCCTACTACCGGGGCGGAGTGGTCATCTACACGCTTGCGGCCAGTCGTGCCTTCATGGCCGGCGCGGTCGAGGCACCTCCCGGCCTGCGCGGCGCCACCGAGGAGTTTGCCCTCTGGCTGGCCCGGTCGGTCCGGGCCCGCTTGGCCACGACGTGGTCGCTGGGAGAGGGCGGCGCCGCCGGGCCCGCCGGCAACCCCTACGGGGATCCTCCCGGACACGCCTGGGTGGCGGTCAGCGGTCCGGTGGAACGGACCCAGCGGGTATCGACGGGCTCCGCCGACCGGGCCGCCAACATGGTCGCCTTTGCCGTGGCTGGATTGGCCCTGCTGGAGGCCTGTATCGGAGCCCGGCGGTGACCGAGGACGAGTTCGCGGGCCATCGACCACGCTTTGATCGACCGAGCATCCTTTTGCCGTCCCTCACTGCGCCTGTATGTCGCCGGCTGGGACCGCAGCGATCTGGTGGCGGCGGCGGGGCGCCAGGCGGCCGCCGTCGGCGCCGTCGTGAGCGGGGAGCGGCCTGAGGGTCCTCCCGTGCCGGCCGTTCCGGTGCTGTGTTTCGTGGGCTGCGACTGGTGTATGCCGGCGGCTCTGGTTCCGCTGGGGTCGGTGGTGGTGTGCGGTGGGGGCGGGCTGAGGCGACTGCTGTGTCAGATAATCGCAGCGCGTGCAGACGCTGAGTCCCTTGGTCGGGCCGATGCGGCGGGGCTCCTGGGGAGCGATTTACACGTGTGGACGGTGAGCGACTTCATGGCGGTCACACCGGCTTCGTACCTTCGCCGCCAACCAGTTGTCAGGCACCGGAAGGAAGGGGATCTCGAGTGCCGAATCGCACAGACGTTCTTGGCAAGTCGGATAGACTTGACTTGGCTAGTACACTAGACTAAGAGTTGTGAAGAGGAGGGACCTGGATACCGTCTTCGGAGAGGGGTGGTGGCGTTGAGCAAGGTGTTCGAGGTCGACTGCATCCGGTCCGGTGACTGGTGGGCGATTGAGGTCCCGGAGGTTCCCGGCGTCCACACCCAGGCCAGGAGGCTGGATCAGGTTCCGGCCGTGGCCAAAGACGCCATCGCCTTGATGCTCGAAGTGCCCGGGGACGAAATCGGCGTCACCATCCGCTCGGCTCGTCTCACCCCCGACGGAGGCTCCTTGGTCGAGAAGGAGGTGGGTTGCCTGCTCCAGGAACGGCACGAGTTGGCGGAGCGGCAGTCGAAGTTCACGGGTCGCACCCGCTCGGTAGCCCTGCAGCTGGTTCACGACCAGCGTCTGACCATACGGGACGCCGGCAAGCTGATGGGCCTGTCCCACCAGCGGATCGCTCAGCTGCTCGGCCCGGACCACCCACGGAGGTAAGTGACCGGACAGGAGAGCGGCCACTGACCAACTCCGCCGTCTGTGTTATCCGACCGAGCCCGGCCGGGGCGGCGGGGCAACCCCACGTTTGAGTCATCGCAGTCTGCACGTTCACGGCAGCTGAGTCCCTTGGCCGGGCCGCTGCGCATCTGTGTGTCGACGAGCGTCATGTGGCAGGCCTGGACCGACGTACCCTGGCCGCGACACCTGATCGGAGCCACCATGCCAAGCCCCGCCAAGCCCCCGACCGAGTACCGCCCCCGGGAGATGGCCTTCGACCGGCGCATGTCCGATCAGGAAGCGCTGATGTGGAACATCGAGAAGGACCCATGGATGAACCCCAGCGGGGCCGTACTGACCCTGCTCGACCGGCCCGGGGACTACGACCTCATGTTGGCCAAGGTCAAATACGGCCTGGCCATGGTGCCCCGGCTGCGGGAGCGGGTCGTGCCCGGCCTGGGCCGTCTGGCGCCCCCGGTGTGGGCCACCGACCCCGAGTTCGATCTGGCCTACCACGTCCGGCACCTGAGCCTGCCGGCGCCCGGTTCGATGCGCCAGTTGCTCGACCTGGTGACGCGGCTGTACGAGGAGCCCTACGACCGCACCCGGCCGCTGTGGATGTTCTACGTCATCGATGGACTGGCCGACGGTAGCGGTGCCCTGTTCACCAAGCAGCACCACGCCGTGGCCGACGGGATCGGGGCCCTGCGCATCGCCGAGGTGTACACCGACCTCAAACGCCGGGTGCCCCGGCCACCGGATGTGGATCTGGAGGCGATCTTCGCCGAGGCGGCGGCGGCTGAGAAGGGTGAGCTGCTCGAGGCCGGGGCCGACATGAGCGACTCCATCCTCGACACGGCCACCCGCACGCTGGGCCACAACCTGCGCCGCCAGCGCGGCATGGTGTCCCGGCTGGCCGGGGAGGTGGGCGGCCTCCTGGGCGAGCCCTCCCGCATCCAGAGTGGCGTCGGTAGCGCCGTCGGCCAGATCCGCTCGACTCTGGACACCGGCCTGGGCGGCCGGAGCGTCAATGCCGGGGCGCCGCTGTGGACCCACCGGTCCCGGCGCCGCCATCTGGAGATCATCCAGGTTCCGCTGGAGCCGGCCAAGGCGGCGGCCAAGGCCATGGGTGGCTCGGTCAACGACTTCTTCGTGGCCGGCGCCGCCCTGGGCGCCCTCGCATACCACGCCGAGCGGGACACTCCGGTCGAGGCCATCAACATGACCTTCGTGGTCAGCACCCGATCCGATAAGGCCGCCGGGGGCAACTCCTTCACCCCGGTTCCGCTGCAGGTACCCGGCGGCGGGGCCGATACGGCCCGGGACCGCTTCGAGCAGGTGCGCGACCTGATGACCGAGCGCCGCCACGGCGTCAGCGGCCGGGGCGCCATGAGCGCGGTGGCCGGAGTCGCCAACCTGCTGCCCACCTCGGTCACCACCCGCTTCGCCCGCCAGCAGGCGGCCCGGATCGATCTGGCCACCTCCAACCTGCGGGGGGCGCCGTTCCCGACCTACATCGCCGGTGCCCTGGTGACTGGCGGCATCCCGCTGGGCCCGGTGGCCGGCACCGCCGCCAACCTGACCACCCTCAGCCAGAACGGCTCCCTGGACATGGGCCTGCTGGCCGATCCGGCTGCGGTCACCGACCCGGCCGGGCTGCGCCGCAACATCGAGGAGGCCTACGCCGAGTTGCTCAAAGCGGGGGGCAGCGCCGGCTGAGCGGCCCCCCCTTGAGAATGCAGCCAGGGTGGGATGCAGAGTCGTCCGGCCCCGCGCAGCCCACCGGCGCCCACCGGCCGACGGAACCGGCGTATGGCCCAGAGGAAGGCGCCGGTGGCCAGGAGGAGGCCGCCGACCACGAGCGCGGCCACCACGCCGCCGTTGGGCCCTCCGGCCGGAGTCGGCCCATGGAGGGGAAGGACGAGCAGAAAGTCCCCCAGGCTCCCGGTCGGGGCGGAATAGACCGCCGGCGGCACATGAGTGGTCGGAAGGGATCGCCAACGTCCCGCCGCCAGGTGCTCCAACTGCGGGATGCCCGGGGCACCGGTGCCCCGGAGGGCGACGGTGTAAGTGGAGCCCGGCCGTAACGAACCACCCTCCACGTAGACCTGGTAGACGTTGCCGTCCGGCCGGCCTACCGGGGTGACGGGCGGGGCAGGTACCGGTCGGATCCCTACCGTCACGGTCTGCCCAGCGGGCAGGAGGTCCCCGTCGCTGGCGATCAGGGAGGACTGGGGCGGGGACTCGGAGGTGGACAGAGCGAACGCCGTGCCCCCGGCATGGGTGGCCGTGCGCAGCGCCATGTGCACCGAGGACGGTGCCCCGTTGCCCTCCAGGCCGGGGGGTGGGCTCACGTAGCGGTAGGGCTCGGCGTTGAAGGGCAGCCCGTCGTAGACGGCGGGGGCGCCGCGCCAGGCGCCTGACGTCCAGCCCAGGGTCAGGACCAGCCCCGAGGCGGCCAGGGCCCAGACCCCCTGACGCCGGAGGCTGCTCACCACGCCGCCCAGTCGGCGACCAGGTGGGCGAGCGTGGGCGCCAGTACCGAACCGGACACGATCCGGAGGCCGCCCAGCCACGCCCCCACCGCCAGGTCGAGGGGCAGGACGTGCCAGCCGTACAGGGGAACGTGCATCAGGGCGAAGGCGACCGTGGTGATGACCAGGGCGGCCCGCGGGCCGTGCGCCTCGATCACTGTTTTCCACAGGGCACCGCGGAGGAAGGTCTCTTCGGCCAGGACGACGGCGGTAACGGTGGCGCCCCACAACACCACCTGGCCCCTGTGCGGCGCGGGCGGGTCGGCCAAGCGGTGCGCCACTGGCCCGAGGACCAGCCCCAGGGCTCCGAAGGCGCCCCAGGCCCAGGCGCCGCGCCGATGCAGGGACCGGCCCAGGCTCGGGCCGAGCCGGGGTTCCGTCCTCACGGGCCGGCCAACTGGCGCCGACCACCGCCGGGCGGCCCATACCCCGCCGGCCATGAGGACACCCACCGCGGCCCAGGCCGCCGCCGGGGACCACGGAGCGCTCCCCGCCACCAGGGAACGGGTCAGCACCGCCGCGGCCAGCACGGTCAGGATGGCGCCGGGGCTGACCCGCCCGACGCGGCCTTGCTCCCCGGGCCCCGCGGTGGGGTCGAGCGCGATCAAGAAGCGGGTAGGGGCACTAATCGCACGCCACCGGTGGCGTAGACGGCCGGCCAGACCACCACGCTGTGGCGGGTCGCCTGCCACTGCCATATGACCGCGGCCGCCGCCAGGTTCTGGCCCTGGTTCGGGCCGGTGGCGAAGCGAAGCCCGGCCCCGTTGGGAAGCTCGCCCAGCGGGAGGTCGACCGCCCCGGCGGCGGCGGCCACCGCCGTGGGCGTCAGGGACGTGGCGTGGGGCAGGACGTCATGGAAAAGGGCCCAGGCGGCGCTGAAGCCCGACAGCGCCTCCTCAGTGGGGGAGGCCTGGCCGGTGGCCTGCTTCCACGCTTTGGCCAGCGCGGCGTAGTCGCGCTTTCCAGCGGGGTCGAGGGCGGAGGGGTTGAAGTCGCCTTCCGGTCGGTCCGAGGCGAATACCCCCACCGCCTGGGGGCCCAGCTCGTTGCCAAAGCTGGGACCACACTCGGCCATGGTCGAACCGATCATGGCGCCCACCCGCACGTGGTCGGCCAGCATCGCCCGGCGGAAGGCCACGCCATCAGGGATGTAGGAGGCGATGATGAGGATGTCGGGACGGGAGGCGACCACCGCTGACATGACCTGGCCCCAGTCGGGCTGGTAGGCGTCGTAGGCCCGGTCGAGGACCAGCTGCATTCCGTCGGTACGCGCCGTGCGCACGGCGGCGCCGGCCACCGACTGCCCGTAGGCGTCGTTCTCGAAGACCACCGACACCCGAGTCCGCTCCGCCGGCAGGCCGAGTCGGGGGGCCAGGACCGAGGCGGCGAAGTTGGCCGAGTTGGTGCCGAGGTTGGTGCCGCTGGCGCCGACCCTGAAGACCAGCGGGGAGACGTGCCCGGTGAGGTGGTCGGCCACCGCCCCCGTCTCCCAGTAGACCAGCCCGGCCTGGGCGGCGGCGGTGGCGACGGGAATGGACAGCAGCGAGGAGTAGGCGCCCATGACGATGGAAGCGCCGGTCGCCCTCAGGGCGGCGACGGTGGATCCGGCCTGGGACTGGTTGGTCAGGTTCTTGACCTCCAGGTCGATGGGGCGTCCCTGCACGCCACCGGCCCGGTTGGCGAGCTGGGCGGCCAGCTCCACCCCCTCCAGCTCCTGACGTCCGAGCGGGGCCTGGGCGCCGCTCAGGGGGAAGACGGCGCCGATGCGCAGGGGCGGGGGGGACCCGCCCCCGCAGGAGAGGACCCCCACGGACAGCAGGGCCAGTACTACCGGCGGAGTCCAGAACCGGGCGGCTCGGCGGAACGGGCTCAATGGTCAGCCTCCTTTGACGATGGGCAGGGCGAGCAGCCACAGGCTGGTCATGGTGTAGCCAACCATGGCGGTGGTCCAGGGCCATTCCGACCGGCGCGCTCTGTGCTGGTCGGAAGCCTGGCGGGACAGGTGGCGATGGGCGATGATCACCGCCGCCATATGGACGATCACGATCAGGCCGACCTGGAGGTACCAGATCGACCACGGGGGTATGGGCTGTCGGTGGATGACGTAGCTGTCGTTGAAGGGGGCCGGAAGCCACTGGGCCCGGCCGGTGGGGTTGCCCACCAATGGGATCAGCAACTGACCGTTGACCAGCAGATAGTCAAGGTTGTGGGCCACCAGGTAACCGAAGGCGATCGGGATGAGTGAGGGCAGGAGGTTGGCCAGCACGCCGCGGACATCTCCCCTGAGCCCACCGAAGCGGCGTACGACCATCGAGAAGAACCCGAACAAGGACCAGGCCATCACCAGCAAGGCGATGAAAGCGGCTTCGGCCAGGATGATGTAGCGGATCGATCCCACCGAATAGTCTGGCGGCAGCTGCAGCTCCAGGCGCTTCCAGTACGGGGTGGCCAACAACCCGTCGAAGGTGACCGACATCAGCATCAACAGCACCAGGGTGATCCGGGCCGTGCTGGCCTCGATGGTCTGTTCCAGCCCTCGGAAGAAGCCGGTCCGCCCCGGACGGCCCAGGCGGAACCATCCCAGCCTTCCCCAGGTGCTGTAGAGAACGGAAAAGATCTCGCCCCGGCTCAACCAGGCCTCGGCACCGAAGACCACGCTGCCCAGGGCGTTCAGGAAGGCGTAGATCAACAGGCCAGCCGCCGTCACCACCGGCCGGGTCGCCCAGAGGTTGTAGATGAGCTCGCCCGAGGCGCCCAGGAAGAAGAAGAGGACGGCCGGCCACCAGCTCAGCCAGCGGGGCCACGCCAAGGGGGGCCCGCCCAGCAGGACCCGGCGCAGGCCCGGCCGGCCGGCGGCCCGGGCGATGGCGGCAAAGGGATTGACCCAGGGGGTCCAGTCGCCCATCACGGCGCAGGAGATCGGCACCGCTATCCACAGGATCAGCCAGAACACGGCCGGCAGGATGTTCTCGGGGATGGCCTGGGACCCGAACAGCCCGCACCCGACCAGGAACACGAAGAAGAGGACTCCGAAGCCGGCGGTGAACGGGCTCCTCGGGTCGACATAGCCGCCGTCGCCCGTGGTGGGAGACGGTGCTGGGGTTATCGGGGTCGGCAGGACCACCAGGAAGGTGACGATGACCACGGCCGCGCCCCCGAGGATGAAATACAGAAGAGGTACGGGCAGGTCGTAGCGAGCCCCGAAGGCGTGGCCGAGGATCACCGTTCCTATAAGAACCCCGTCGCCGTCAGGGACGGGTCGACGCGGTGGGGAACGGCCACACGCCTTTGGTCACCTGCAGGGCGTAGAAGCCGTCGTTCCCATCGGTGTACCAGACCTGGCCCGTGCTGGCGTCGAAGGCGGGGGCGCTCATGGCGTAGTTGCTGCCGGCCCCGCCTCCGGAGCCCGGATGGACCGGGGCGTTGAAATAGGCGATCTCCCTGGGGTGGTAGGGGTCGCGGATGTCGAAGACGCGCAGACCGGAGAGGATGAACGAGCAAGCCACGATGCCGGGATCGTCCTCCTGAGGCACGGCGCAGTAGTGGGCGGCGTAGCCCTGCAGACTGCTGCTGGCCCCGGGGTCGTTCTGGAACTCGGTGCGGTAGGGCTGGTTGTTCACCGCCAGTCGGATGTTGGAGATGATCCGGGGGTGGGTCGGATCGGCTATATCGATGATCCGGACCGCTCCGGGATGGGCGTCGGTGGCCGCGGATGGGCTTAGGGAGGCGCCTTCCTCGGGAATGCTCGCTCCGGTCGTGGTGGCGAACTCGTCCACTTCGACCAGGTAGGGATGGTGGTTGATCCGAACCGGAAGGGGGACCTGGGGGATGCTGACGACCGACCAGGTCAGGTGACTCACCAGGCTGACGGTGGGGTTCAGCACCCGCTTCTGTATCTGACTCACGTCCAGGATGGTGAGGCCGGCTGGCTGGGACACGGGCCCGCTGTAGCCCTTGATGCCGATCACCGGGGCCGAGCTCTCGCCCATGTCCCCGATGTACAGCGTGTTCCCATCGTCGCTGACCCGCAGGCCATGGCTGACCAGACCGCGGGCGACCCAGAGAATGCGGGGCACGGTCGGGTTCGACACGTCAACCGCCGCCAGCGAACTGCCCCCGCCGGCGGAGACCCAGAAGGTCTTTCCATCCGGGGAGAAGGTTCCCTCATGGCCGAGCACCCCCACCGGCAGGCTCGAGTCCAGCACCGGGTGCCGGCAGTCCTGGGAGACGTCATAGACATCCACGTAGCCGGGATAGGCGTACGGGTTGCCCAGGTCGGCGGCCAGGAGGCCGCGCCGGAGATTGAGGCTCAGGGACTCGTGCGGTGACTGCATGGCAGGGGTCTGCAGATCGGCCGTGAGCACGGGATGGGCTCCATGGGTCATATCCAGTACGAAGACACCCGTCTGGTGCGTACTTCCCTCCACCGCATTGGTGGGAAAGAGCAGGGTGGTGTCGAAGAAGGCGCACACGTGACCGTGCTTGTCCACGTAGCGGTAGGTGCGGTAGCCGCCGGTGGTCCCGAAGTGGGAGATCACCGACATGTTGCAGGAATAGCCCTTGGCTGCCCGGCCGTCAGCCACATCCTGGGCGCTGACCCGACCCTGTGTCGTCTCCGGTAGGGAACCGGGCCCGCAGGCGCCGTCGGGAACGGCGGCCGTCGAGGGCGCCGGCGGGGCAGTGGCGCTGATGGCCGTGACCCGGGTCACCACCATGACCCCGGACAGAGCGACCAGCACTGCCACCGACCGCGAGACCCAGCGTCTGGTGCCCAGACTCATCTTTCCCCCAGTTGTCGCGACTCCCGGCCCCATGCCGTCCGACGGATGGACCTTAGCCCGGGCCGGCGGACGGACCGCCCGTCATGACGTCCCCTGCCCCGCCGTCTGAGCGCTCTGGATATCGTCCGCTTATCGAGATCGCCAGCGGGGGAGAGCGGGGGCCTCTGGCCGCCTTCGGGGACCGGCCCTGGGTCCGCCCTGAGCTGACCGGCCTGGGTCGGATGGTCGCCCGGCCGGTGCTGGTGCCCTGGGCGAACGAGGACGCCGCCCGGATCGGGGATCGGACAGCGTCGCCGTGGTGGCGGTCGCTGGACGGGTCCTGGGCCTTCAAGTGGCTGCCTCGGCCCGAGGAGGTCGGGTGGGCCGATGTTGATCCCGACACCGATGACGCCGGCTGGGACCGCATCCAGGTGCCGTCCAACTGGACTCTGCCCTCGAGCGGCGTCAGCGTCCCGGACGGGCCGATCTACACCAATGTCGTCTATCCCTTTCCCGAAGAGCCCCCCGATGTGCCGGCCGAAAACCCGACCGGGGTGTACCGGAACACCTTCGCGCTCCCGCCCCGCTGGGGATCCCGGCGGGTGCTGCTGTCGGTCGGCGGAGCCGAGAGCGCGCTGTTCATCTACTGCAATGGGGAACCAGTCGGTCTAGGGAAGGACAGCCGCCTGGCCACGGAAGTGGAGCTGACCCCCCATCTCGTCCCCGGGCGCAACTCGGTGGTCCTGGTGGTGGTTCGTTGGTCGGATGGGTCGTGGTTGGAGGATCAGGACCACTGGTGGATGGCCGGGGTACACCGCGAAGTGACCCTCACCGCCGTGCCCCCCACCCACATGGTCGACGTGGAGGCCCGGACGGACCTGGAGGCGGCACCCGGCTCACACGGTCGCCGGGGCCGGGGAAGCCTGGATCTGCGGGTGGAGGTCGACTGGGCCGACCGGCGGCCGCAGGCGGGCTGGAAGGTCGAGGCCACCCTGGAGGCGCTGGACGGGACCGCTCTGCACCCCGAGCCACTCTCGGCCCCCGTTCCGGTGTACGACAGCACCAGCTGGGCGGCCGCCATGCAGTCCGCGTACTCCTTTGCCGGCCCCATCGCCCGCATGAGGCTGGAGCTGGACGACGTGGCCACCTGGTCGGCCGAGCTGCCGGTCCTGCACCGGCTGATCGTGCGCCTGGTTGACGCCCGGGGCCGGACGGTGCACACCGTCAGCCAGCGCATCGGGTTCCGACGGATCGAGACATCCGGTCGGTGCCTGCGGGTCAACGGCCAGCCGGTCATGATCCGCGGCGTCAACCGTCACGA
>Ga0307373_10008007_pt1 | contig 16251 bp, 18 predicted proteins | sample OX2MG_FD_202534 | JGI IMG/M metagenome (GOLD analysis project Ga0307373, IMG submission 202534) | Soil microbial communities from Risofladan, Vaasa, Finland - OX-2 | ecosystem: Environmental > Terrestrial > Soil > Coastal area > Acid sulfate soil | place: Finland: Risofladan, Vaasa | collected... | reverse complement strand
CGACCGGCCAGATCATCTGCGTGATCGCCGCTAACGGCGATTGAAACCTCACGGCCACCCCGCGTGAAGCAGTCCGGCGGCTCGGGCGGCGGTTACGGCTAGATCGAGCGCTGGTACGAGCGGAAGCACCACGTCGCGAAGAGCGATGTCGCGGCCATGGCCGCGAGCAGGAAGAGGAGAAACTCGCCCGTCGTGCCCCAGGGGCCGCCGTAGACCACGGCGTTGCGCGCGGCATTGACGCCCCAGTTGACGGGGTTGTAACGCGAGACGGCCTTGATCCAGCCGGGCATCAACGCGAACGTGAGGAGGATCGACGAGAGGAACATCAACGGCAGTCCGACCATGTTCGCGGTCGCGATCATCGACTCGGGACGACGAAAGATCAGCGCGAGGCCGTTGGAGAAGCCGGCGAACGCGGACGCGAGCAGGAAGGCGGCGACGAAGATCACGAGCCAGCCGAGCGCGCCGCCGTGCACGCGCACTCCGAGCGCGAGCCCGACGAGCAGAAGGATCAGCGTCTGGATCATGGCGGTGATCCCGGCCCGCACGACCTGCGAGAGGACGATCGCGAGCCGCGAGGCCGGCGCTGCAAGGAAGCGGTCGATCACCTTCCGGTCGAGGTCGGTGATCATCCCCATCCCTGACCACATGCCGCCGAAGAAGGCGTTCATGCAGATGATCCCCGGCGCGAGGAACTCGATGTAGGTGCCGGCTCCCTGCGAGTGTCCTTGGAGCCCGGCGTTCTTGAGGAGCTGGCCGTAGAGGATGAGCCAGATCATCGGCTGGATGATCATCATCACGACCCAGATCGGCTGCCGGCTGAGGTTCCGCAGCTGACGGACGACCATCCAGCCGGTCTGGCGGATCGTCTGCATCAGTTGCCAGCGTCCTCGGCCGCGAAGTCGCGGCCGGTGTAGTGGAGGTAGACGTCGTCGAGCGAAGGCCGCGCGGTTGTGACGGCCGTGACCTCGATGCCGGCGCCGTCGAGAGCTCCGAGGATCACCGGAATGGCCTGCGCGCCGTTCGGGACCCGCGCGCGGACGGTGTTGCCCTCGCTGTGTACGTTGCCCGAGATGTCCGCGACGATGCGCTCGGCGTCGGCGACTCGTCCGTTCGCCTCCTGCAGCTCGACGCTCACCGACTCGCCTTCGAGCCCGCGCTTCAACTCTTCCGGCGTGCCCTCGACCACGATCTTCCCCTTGCTGACGATCGCCACCCGCTCCGCCAGACGGTCGGCTTCTTCGAGGTAGTGCGTGGTCAAGAGGATCGTGAGATTCAGATCCTTGGCAAGGCGCTCGACCTCGATCCACATCGCCACGCGGGCCTCCGGGTCGAGGCCGGTCGTCGGCTCGTCGAGGAACAACACCTGCGGCTTGTGGACCAGCCCGATCGCGATGTCGAGCCGGCGCTTCATGCCCCCGGAGTAGGTGCGTGCTACCCGGTCTGCCGCGGCCGCGAGGCCCACGAGCTCGAGCAATTCGGTGACGCGCGCGTGCAACGGTTGGCCGGCCATTCGGTGGATCCGGCCCTGCAACAGGAGGTTTTCGCGCCCGGTCGCGTCCCAGTCGACGCCAGAGTCCTGCGCGACATAGCCGATCTTGTTGCGGACGAGGTCGGGATGCGCGACGACGTCCTCGCCGCCGACGAGAGCGCGGCCCGAGTCTGGCCGCGTCAGCGTCGTCAGCACGCGCACCGTCGTCGACTTCCCGGCGCCGTTCGGACCGAGCAGCCCGAACACCTCGCCCTCGCGCACGCTGAACGACACGCCGTCGAGCGCCTGCACGGTCTTGTAGCGCTTGTGGAGGTCCTCTGCGACGATCGCGTCCATCGCTTCGAGTCTACGGCCAAACCGACGCTCGCTCGGCTGCGTAGATCCCCCCGAAACCCACGCTGGAGGAGTTGCATGTTCAAGAGAATCGCCACCGCCTCGATCGTCCTCGCCCTCGTCGTTTCGGGTGCCGCGTTCGCCGCGACGCTGAGCAAGGGGACGACCGTCGACCTCCACAAGACGAGCCGCGGCAAGGTGCTCGCGACGAGCAAGGGCCGGACGCTCTACCTCTACACGTCCGACACCAAGAACAAGAGCCACTGCACCGGCAGTTGCGCCTCGGCGTGGCCGCCGCTGATGACGAAGGGCAAGCCCGTCGCGGGGATGGGCGTCAACAAGGCGCTCCTCGGGACGGCGAAGCGCGGCACGAAGCTCCAGGTCACGTACCACGGCCACCCGCTCTACACCTGGACCGGCGACACGAAGGCGGGACAGGCGACCGGCGAAGGAGTCAACGGCTTCTTCGTCGTCAAGGCCTCCGGCAAGAAGGGCTAGGAAGACGGGCCTGTTGCACTAAAGGAATCCGGGCGCCAAGCTCCCTGTTGGACAGGGATGCCGGCGACCGTCGAAGCGATAGAAGAGCTCTACCGGAGCCGCTACGCCTCCTACCGAGGGGGCGTGGCGGCTCTGTTGGGCAGTTACGACGGCGCCCGGGACGTCGTGCAAGAGGCGTTCGCGCAGGCGATCCGCGACCGCCGGGACTACCGCGGCGAGGGCCCGCTCGCCGCCTGGGTGTGGCGGATCGCGGTTCGGACCGCGCTACGCGGCCGGGGCGCCGGCGGAAGTGACCTGCCGCTCGAGGAGGCGTTCGAGACCGCGTCGCCGCACGCCGAGCGCGATTCGGAGCTCGCCGAGGCGCTGAAGCGGCTGTCGCCGCGGCGGCGGATGGTCGTCTATCTCCGGTACTTCGCGGATCTCCCGTACGCCGAGATCGCATCCCTGCTCGACATCAGCGAGGGCACCGTCGCGGCGACGCTCTCGCAAGCGCATGCCGAGCTGCTCGAGCAACTTCGAGACAAGGAGGCAACGACGCCATGAGCGATCACGACATCGAGCAGCGGCTGCGCGCGTTTGCAGCGGGGCCGGACGAATCCGCGGACTGGGAGGACGTACTGAGTCGGGCACGAGGCCGGTCTTCGGCGCGGCGGTTGGCTCGGCGGCGGCTCGTTCCGGCCCTCGCCGTACTCGTCGTCGTGGCCGCAGCGCTTGTCGGCTCGTTCGTCTTGCTGGGAAGATCAGCCTCGCCCACGGGACCCACTGGCACGAGCTTAGGTGGGCCGTCCGGGCCGTCTGTCACTTCGCCGGACGGCAGCAATCCGTGGGGCCAGCACGGCCGCCAGATCACGATCGGCGAGCTGCGCAGCGAGGCGCCGTACCTCCCGCTGCCGAGTTCTGACCTCGCGAATGACGGCAACGTCGGGACAGTCTGGGTCTGGGATCACACGTCCGACCCGACTGTCCCCGAGCACCATGTCGCAGCCGCGGTGTATTACGCGTCCTCCGGGATCGAGCTTTCCTGGACGGGCGGTGGACTCGACTACACGGGACTCGAGTCTCGGACGATCGACGGCGTTCGCGCGATGTTGATTCCGGGTGACTGGAGCCCCAAAGGCCCCACCGGCGCAACGGGATCGACTTCCCGTGCGCCAGCGCTGTCGATCCTCCGGCTGCCAGTCGGATCACACGAGGTGCTGACGCTCGAAGGCATCGTTCCGGAGAGCGAACTGATCGATGTCGCGAAGACGCTCAATCCGCCGCCGGGCGATGCCTCGCCCGCCGGCGACCTGCCGCCGGCCACTCCGCAGCCAGGCCCGTACTTGACGTCGTGGGACGGAATGCTGACCGACGGCGTGGCAGCAAGCTCAGTGAGCGACGCGGCTAGCTCTCTCGGCTTCCGCCCGGTCGCGCCGGCCTCTCTCGGAGACCCGAGCGCGATCCAAGAATCCGATCCAGCCACGCCACTGAGGGACAGAACGCTGTCGCTTCGCTACGACGACGCGGCGAAGGGGAGTCTCTGGCTCCTCGAACGTCCGAGTCTGACCGCGACGACGTCGCTCCTGAAAGAGATCGCCTCGGAATGTACGCGCGCTAGTGGCTGCAAAGACACTGCGTCGATGCTTGATCTCGGCGGCGGCGTCACCGCTCTCAGTCTGGAGGATCCCGTGAGCAACCGGATCGTGTGGGTCGATGGCGGCGTCTACTACGAGGTCGTTGTCCCAGCGACGACATTCACTTCAGCTGACGCGATCTCGGTCGCGAAGGCCACGGCAGCCGCTGCCGCCGGCTGAGGAACTGCACGGTCCACCGGCGTCGCGCCGCTAGTGTCCGGCGCCGGTGGATCTCTACGAGTACCAGGGCAAGGAGCTCTTCAACCGCGTCGGGATTCCCGTCTCGGAAGGACGCCTCGCGACGACGCCCGAAGAGGCGCGCAAGGCGGCCGAGGAGATCGGCGGCCCCGTCGTCGTCAAGGCTCAGGTGCTGACCGGCGGGCGCGGCAAGGCCGGCGGCGTCAAGCTCGCCGACGATCCGGCCGACGCCGAGGCGAAGGCGAAGGACATCCTCGGCCTCGACATCCGGGGCCACGTCGTGCGGAAGCTCTGGATCGAGAGCGCCTCCGACATCGCGAAGGAGTACTACCTCTCGATCACGTTCGACCGCGGCGCGAAGAAGCCGCTCTTCATGTTCACGACGCAGGGCGGCGTCGAGATCGAGCAGGTCGCCGAGGAGAACCCCGACGCGCTCGTCCGGCTCCACGTCGATCCGCTCGAGGGCTTCCAGCCGTGGATCGCGCGCCGGCTCGTCTACGGCGGCAACGTCGAGGATCCGTCCGAGCAGAAGCAGATCGCGGCGATCGTCGAGAAGCTCTACACCGCCTTTGTCGAGTTCGACGCGATGCTTTGCGAGATCAACCCGCTCATCGTCACGCCCGAGGGCGAGGTCAAGGCGCTCGACTCGAAGTTCACGGTGGATGACAGCGCCCTTGCGCGGCATCCCGACATCGCCGAGTGGCGCGACACGAGCGCGGCCGATCCGATCGAGACGTTCGCGCGGGAGAAGCACGTGACGTACGTGAAGCTCGACGGCGACGTCGGCGTGCTCGCGAACGGCGCCGGGCTGGGCATGTCCACGGTGGACGTCGTCGCGCACGTCGGCGGGCGGCCTGCGAACTTCTGCGACCTCGGCGGCGGCGGCAGCGCGGAAGGTGTCGTCGACGCGCTCGAAGTCATCACGCGCGACCCGCAGGTGAAGTCGATCTTCTTCAACATCTTCGGCGGCATCACGCGCTGCGACGAGGTCGCGCGCGGGATCCTCGAGGCGCTCGACCGGCTCGGGATGACGTATCCGATCGTCGTCCGGCTCGACGGGACGAACGCCGAGGAGGGTCGCGCGATCCTCGCCGACGCCGGCAAGGAGAACATCCATCCCGAGGCGACGATGCTCGACGGGGCCCGGCGCGCGGTGGAGCTGGCGAAATGACGAACCTCTGGGACGAGCGCGCCGAGCGCTATCGCGAGAGCTACACGCACGCGACAGGAGACGATCTCGACCTCGTCGTCGAGTGGTGCGCGCCGGCTCCGGGAGTGACCGTGCTCGACGTCGCGACCGGCGGTGGCCATGTCGCGCGGCGGCTGCGCGAGGCCGGCGCCGAGGTCGTGACCGTCGACGCAGCTCCCGGCATGCAGCCCGACGTCGTCGCGCCCGCCGACCATCTCCCGTTCGCCGACTCGAGCTTCGACGTGGTCGCTTGCCGCATCGCCGCGCACCACTTCCCCGACGCGCTCGCCGCGGTCAAGGAGATGGCTCGCGTCGCGCGAGCGCGCGTCGTGATCGAGGACAACACCTTCACGAGCGAGAGCGCCGAGGAGGCCGACAAGCTGCGCGACCCGAGCCACGTCCGCAACTACGGCGTCGCCGAGTGGCACAGCTTCTTCGAGCTCGCCGGGCTCGAGATCGCCGACGAGGCGACGATGGTGCGCGACACCGATTTCGCCGACTGGCTCGACCGTACGGAGACACCGGAGGAGGATCGCGCGCGTGTCACCGAGCTGCTCGACAGCCGCATCCGCGACGGCCGTCTCGACCTTCCCACCATCATCTTGAAGGGCGTAAAGGCGTAGTGGCGATCATCGTCGACAACGACACGCGCCTCGTCGTCGCGGGGCTCACCGGCTCGGAGGGCCGCTTCCACGGCCTCCGCAACAAGGCGTACGGCACGAACCTCGTCGCCGGCGTCACGCCGGGGAAGGGCGGCCAGGACGTCGAGGGCGTGCCCGTCTTCGACACGATGGCGGAGGCCGTCGCCGAAGCCGGCGCGAACACGTCGCTCATCTTCGTCCCGGCACGCTTCGCCGTCGATTCGATCTACGAGGCCGTTGACGCGGGCATCGCCACGGTGATCTGCATCACCGAGCACATCCCGGCCCACGACATGCTTCGCGCGTACACGTACTTCCGCGCGAAGGACGTGACGATGATCGGCCCGAACTGCCCGGGCGTCCTCTCGCCGGGGAAGGCGAACGCCGGGATCATCCCCGCCGAGATCTTCACCCCCGGAAGCGTCGGCCTCGTTTCGCGCTCGGGCACGCTCACGTACCAGATCGGCCACGAGCTGACGCAGCTCGGCCTCGGCAACTCGACGATCGTCGGCATCGGCGGCGATCCGGTCGTCGGCTCCTCCTTCATCGACGTCATCGCGAAGTTCGAGGCCGACCCGCAGACCGAGCTCATCGTCCTCGTCGGCGAGATCGGCGGCGACGAGGAGGAGAAGGCCGCCGCGTACGTCGCCGAGCACGTGACGAAGCCGGTGCTCGCGTACATCGCAGGCTTCTCGGCGCCGCCCGGCAAGACGATGGGCCACGCGGGCGCGATCATCTCCGGCTCCTCGGGCACCGCTGCCGGGAAGAAGGAGGCGCTCGAGGCTCGCGGGATCGAGGTCGGCACGACGCCGACCGAGGTCGCGCAGATGGTCGCGGCGCGCCTGAAGTGATCTCGTTCGCTCGCGGCGTTCCTGCGCCGGAGTGCCTCGCGGTCGAGGAGCTCGCGGACTGCGCGCGCGCCGCGCTCGAGCGCGACGGCCGCACCATCCTGTCCTACGGCCCCGGCGGCGGCTACGGGCCGCTCCGCGAGGAGCTCGCGGCGCGCCACGGCGTCGACCCGGGGCGGATCCTCGTCACGAGCGGCTCACTGCAGGGCTTCGTCTTCCTCGCGGAGCAGCTCGTCTCCCCGGGCACCCGCGTGCTCGTCGAGGCGCCGACCTACGACCGGCCGCTGAAGATCCTCGCGCGGCTCGGCGCCGATGTCATGACCGTGCCGATGGACGACGAGGGCCTCGTCCCCGACGAACTGCCGGAGGGCGACTTCGCCTTCCTCTACACGATCCCGACCTTCCAGAACCCGAGCGGGAGGACGATGTCGGAGGCGCGCCGCCGGCGTCTCGCCGAGCTCGCCGCCGAGCGTGGGCTGCTCGTGCTCGAGGACGACCCGTACGGCCTCGTCCGCTACGAGGGCGAGCCGCTGCCGAGCATGTTCGAGCTCTCGGGCGGGGCCACGGCGTACTGCTCGTCGTTCTCGAAGACGGTCGCACCCGGATTGCGCGTCGGCTGGTTCGTCCTGCCTGCCGGTCTCGCCGCCGAGCTCGAGGCGCTGGCGACGTCGACCTACATCTCGCCGCCGTACCTCTCGCAGGCGACGGTGCTCGAGTTCCTCACGCGCGGCAGCTTCGAACCGAACCTCGAGCGCGTGAACGGCCTCCTGCGCGAGCGGCGCGACGCGATGCTCGCGGCGCTCGAGCGCGCGATGCCGGACGACGCGACGTGGACGCGGCCCGACGGCGGCTACTTCGTCTGGCTCGATCTTCCCTCCGGCCCTCCGAGCGCCGAGTTGCTCTCGAAGGCGGAGGCGGCGGGCGTCAGCTTCGTCAAGGGGAGCGACTTCTTCCCGGGTGGAAACGGCGGCGAACGGTCGCTGCGACTCGCTTTCAGCTTTGTCTCGCCGAAGGAGATCGCCGACGGCGTCGCGCTGCTCGCGCGGCTCGTAAGGGCCTAGGCTGCTGCCCGGGTGCGCGGCACGAGCCGCGGCTGCGGGGGCGGCACGAGGGTGCCGCGCGAGACGGCCCGGAACGTCGGGCAGATCGCTTCTCCGGCGAGCGCGCAGAGCCCGGCTCGGCCGAAGTAACAGTCGCTGCAGGTCGGTTTGGAACGCTTGCTCATGGGCTGTCGGCGACTAGCGATGATACGACCCCAGACACGGCGCGGACACGTTGTCGCCGACGAAAACTGACGAATTTCCGCGGGGTTTCTACTTCAACTTCGGCAAGGCTGCTAGCGCCCGCAAGGCCTGGCCGATCGACGTGACCGGGATGATCTTGAGGTTCGGGCCGGCGTACTTCTCCGCCGTCTTCGCGTTGCCCCCGTCGACCGGAACGAGGAACACCTGCGCGCCCGCGGCACGGACGCCCCACGTCTTCTGCTCGACGCCGCCGATCGCGGTGACGGCACCGTCGAGGCTGATCGCCCCGGTCGCCGCGACCTTGTAGCCATGCGTCACGTTGGCGCCGAGCTGCTCCATCACCTGGAGCGTGAACGCGAGGCCGGCCGACGGCCCGCCGACCCCGTTCGCGTCGATCTTGACCTTCCTCGGCAGCGTGATCTTGGCTCCCTGCTCGACCAGGACACCGATGAAGGCGCGGCTGGGATGCGCGGGGTCGGCGAAGGTCTTCACCCGCTCGGTGACGGTCTGGGAGCCGCGGCGGATCGTAAGCGTGACGATCTGTCCCGGCTTGACCGGCGTGAGCGCGGCCTGGAGTGCGGCAACGGTGATGGTCGGCTTCCCGTCCGCCGCGACGATCACGTCCGCCGGGTCGACCTTCGCGGCGGCTGGGACGTTGTCGTACACGTTGTCCACGAGCACGCCGAACGGGTGCATGACGACGGGAAGGTGAAGCTGCCTCTCGGCGACCGCGGCTGCGATTTGCTGCGACGTCGCCATCTCCCGCAGGTTCGCCTGATTGACGGCGTTGTCGCTCGAGCCCGGGGGCACGACCACCTTGGCCGGCAGGTACGTCGCATGGGGATGGAGCCACTGGGACACATGAAGCCACCGGGCCAGCCGGTCGAGCTGGCTCGCTTGGCGCACGAAGACGTCGACGAAGTAGAGCGTCCCGGTGTCCTTCGGCTTCCGCGCTCCCTGGACCTCGACGAGGGGCGCCACCGGATGCGCGCCGTCGGGCAAGACGATGTACTTGTTCCACGGGATGCGGTTGAGCACGACGATCGTCACGACGAGCGCGACGACGAGCCCGATGATGAGCCGGAGTGCGGTGAACCTCGCCCTCATGCCAGCGCCCGTTGCAAGCCGCCGTCGACGACGATCGTCTGCCCCGTGACGTAGCGGGCGCGCTCGGAGGCGAGGAAGCACACGACGTCGCCGAATTCCCGCGGCGTCCCCAAGCGGCGCAGCGCGATCTCCTCGAGCTGCTCGGGCGTCGGGCCGCCGGGATAGAGATGATCGAGGCGGGCCGTTGCGATCCGGCCCGGCGCGACGCAGTTGACCGTGATGCCCTGCGGCCCGACTTCGCGACTCAGCGTCTTGAGCCAACCGATGAGCGCGGGCCGGAAGGTGTTCGAGAGCGCGAGGTGGCTCGTCGGCTCGAGAGCGGCGAGGGAGCTGACCGCGACGATCCGTCCGCCGGAGCTGCGCTCCAGATGCGGCAGCGCGTGCCGGACGAGCGTGACGGCCGGGCGCAGGAGGAGGCGGTACGCGGCGTCGAGCGACTCCGGATCGGCGTCGAGGGCGGCTCCGGGCGGCGGGCCGCCGCTGTTCCAGACGAGGACGTCGAGGCCGCCGAAGCGCTCGACCGCGGTCGCGACGGCGGACTCGAGCGCAGCATCGTCGGTCACGTCCCCGACTACGGCGACGCCGCCCAAGCGGGTTGCGTGCTCCTCGAGCTCCTCGGCCCGCCGTGCGAACAGGACGACGTTGGCGCCCTCTTCCGCGAGCGCCTCGGCAGACGCCAGCCCGAGCCCGGACGAGGCGCCGCAGACGAGCGCGGTGCGCCCGTTTAGCCCAAGTTCCACGGCGGCACGTTAACGGCGCCGCCGTCTCCTCCGTTCATGACCGGCACGCCGCTCTGGCAACGTCGCCGGTCAACAGCCCGTGTCACTTTCGGACACGTCCGGTACCTGCTACCGGACGTGTCCGAGCTGGACATGGCCGTAGTCACCGGACGGCTGTCGTCGAGAGGGAATCGTGCGGCGGCAGCGCTCTCCAGTGTGGGTCGTTTTCGGACACGTCCGGTAGCAGGTACGGGACGTGTCCGAGATGGACGACTCGGGCCGCGCCGAATCGCCGGCCGCGCCGCGCCGCGCCGACGGGCGTTTCCCACACTCCTGGCTAGGTGGCGAGGACGCTACGTCGTGAGGACGCCGACGACCTCGCGCACCGCGTCCGAGCTCGCCTTGAGCGCAGCCTGCTCGTCGTCGGAGAGGTCGAGCTCGACGATCTCCTCGATCCCGCCGGAGCCGAGCTTCACCGGCACGCCCATGTACAGGCCGTCGATCCCGTACTCGCCTTCGAGCAGCGCCGTGCACGGGAGGACGCGCTTCTGGTCGAGAAGGATCGCGTCGACCATCTCTGCGATCGCGGCGCCGGGCGCGTACCACGCCGAAGTGCCGAGGAGCTGCACGACCTCGCCGCCGCCCTTCGCCGTCCGCTCGACCATCGACTGGATCCTCTCCTCGGAGACGAGCTCGCGCAGCGGCACGCCGCCGACCGTCGTTGCGGAGACGACGGGAACCATCTGGTCGCCGTGGCCACCGAGCACGAGCGCATGCACGTCGCGCACCGACGCGCCGGTCTCCCAGGCGATGAACGTGCGGAAGCGGGCTGTGTCGAGGATTCCGGCCTGGCCGAAGACGCGCTCCTTCGGGAAGCCGGATACGCTCTTCGCGACGTGGCACATCGCGTCGAGCGGGTTCGAGAGGATGACGATGATGCAGTCGGGGCTCTGGGCGACGACTTGCTCCGTCACCGATCCGACGATCTTCTCGTTCGTCTGGACGAGGTCGTCGCGGGACATCCCCGGCTGGCGGGGGAGGCCGGCGGTGATGACGACGACGTCCGAGCCGGCTGTCTCCTCGTAGCCGTTCGCGCCGGTGACGTTCGGCTCGAAGCCGAGGATCGGGCCCATCTGGTTCAGGTCGAGCGCCTTGCCCTGCGGCAGGCCCTCCTTGATGTCCGTGAGGACGACGTCCGCGTAGTCGCGGGCGGCGAGGATGTGCGCCGCGGTGGCGCCGGTCGCGCCCGCGCCGACAATCGTGATTTTTCTTCTGCTGCTCATACCGCTACCTCAGCCTCCAGTTTCTCGATGATCGCGTCCGCGACCTCGCTCGTCCCGACAGCGGTCGGGTCGTCGCGGCTCGGCTTCATGTCGTAGGTGACGCTCTTCCCTTCGGCGATGACGGCGGCGATCGCGCTCTCCATGCGGTCGGCCGCGTCGCGCTCGTCGAGGTGGCGGAGCATGAGGACGCCCGACAGCATCTGCGCGATCGGGTTGACCTTGTTCTGGCCGGCGTACTTCGGGGCGGAGCCGTGCGTGGGCTCGAAGACGGCGCATGTCTCGCCGTAGTTCGCGCCCGGCGCGACCCCGAGGCCGCCGATCATCCCGGCGCACAGGTCGGAGAGGACATCGCCGTAGAGGTTCGGGAGGACGAGCATGTCGTACTCCTCCGGCCGCTGCACCAGCTGCATGCACATGTTGTCCACGATCCGGTCGTCGAAGTCGATGTCGGAGTTCTCCTCGGCGACCTCGCGCGCGACGCGCAGCCAGAGGCCGTCGGTGAACTTCATGATGTTCGCCTTGTGGACGCAGGTGACCTTCCTGCGGCCGTTCTTGCGCGCGTAGTCGAACGCGAACTCGAAGATGCGGCGCGTGCCGGTGACCGAGATCGGCTTGATCGAGATGCCGACGTCGCGGTGGCGGAACGTACCGCCGTGTGCCTCGATCCACTCGATCAGTTCGGCGGCGTCGGGCGTGCCTTGCTCGTACTCGATCCCGACGTAGAGGTCCTCGGTGTTCTCGCGGACGATGATGAGGTCGACGTCGTCGAAGCGCGTGCGCACGCCGGGATAGCTCTTGCACGGGCGGATCTGGCCGTAGAGGTCGAGCTCCTTGCGAAGCGCGACGTTGACCGAGCGGAAGCCGCCGCCGATCGGCGTCGTGATCGGCCCCTTGAGCGCGGTGCCCGCCGCACGGATCGCGTCGAGGACTTCGGGAGGCAGCGGATTGCCGCCGTGCTTGTCCATCACGTCGGCGCCGGCCTCCTGCACGTCCCACTGGAACTCGACGCCCGTCGCCTCGAGAACACGCCGCGTGGCCTCGGTCAGCTCGGGTCCCGTCCCGTCGCCGGGGATGAGAACTACCTTGTGACTCACGCGGGCGAGCGTAGCCGAGCGGCCGTTACGCTCGGGACGTGAACCTCGGCGAGGCAGCGGCGCACGCGGAAGAGCTCTGGGCCGCCGGCTCGGCGCAGGACCTCGCCCAGCTCCGCGCCGAGTGGGAGGAAGAGCTCGAATCGCAGGCGCGCAGCCAGGACTTCCGCGAGCGGGCGATGGCGTTTCGCGCGATCGGGATGTTCCGTTGGCGCGCGAAGGAGGAGCTGCTGCGGCGCGGCCTCGACGACTCGAGCCCCGCGGCGCGCGGCTCGGCGCTCCTTTCCATCGAGCTCCTGTCCCGCGACCATCCGAGCACCGTCAACTCGGTGCGGCCGCTCCTCCACAAGATGCTCTCCGATCCCGACGAGAATGCGGCCGTGCGCCGTCTCGCGGTGATGGCCCTGAAGAACGGCTCCGCGCAACGAGAGACGATCGTCCTGCTCGAGGGCACCGCCGCGGACGACGAGGCGGACGCGGATCTGAGCCGCACCGCGGCGTCGGTCGCCCAGGAACTCAAGCGCAAGGCGATCGCGAAGCGTTAGCGCGCGCAGGTCGCGCAGACGCGCGCGGCGATCTCACGTCCGCACGACGGGCAGATCCGCCGGCGCCGGCGCCGCTCGAGGGCGCTCTTTTCGACTCCCGCGGCCATCATCAGCCAGCCCGCGCCGAGCGTGGTCACGACGGCGATGGCGATTTGTGGATCGAGGTGCATGGCCTACTTCCTCGTTGCGGCTTGCCGACGCGCGTGCGGGTGCGCTTGGAAGTACAACTCGCGGCGCCTGCGATCGGATACGTGCGTGTAGAGCTCGGTCGTCGCGAGGTCGGCGTGCCCGAGCATCTCCTGCACGGCGCGGAGGTCGGCGCCGCCTTCGAGCAGGTGCGTCGCGAACGAGTGGCGGAGGAGGTGGGGGTGGACGCGGCCCGGCTCGAGTCCCGCCTTATCGGCGAGCTTGCGCAGGATGAGGAAGGCGCCGGCGCGGGTGAGCGGCCCGCCGCGCGCGTTGAGGAAGAGCTCCTGCCGCGGCTGGCGTTCGAGATGCGCGCGGCCGTGCGCGAGGTAGCGCCGCAGCGCGGTGACCGCCTCGCGGCCGATCGGGACGACCCGCTCCTTGTTCCCCTTGCCGATGCAGCGGACGAAGCGGCTCTCGAGGTCGACCGCGTTCTTGTCCAGTCCGACCGCCTCGCTCACGCGCAGCCCGCCGCCGTAGAGGAGCTCCGCGAGTGCGCGGTCGCGCATCGCGAGCGGCGTCGTTCCCATGGCGGCGTCGAGGAGGCGCTCCACCTCGCCGGGCGAGAGCGTACGCGGGAGCACGCGGTGTCGTTTCGGCAGCTCGACCTGGGCGGCGGGATTGTCGTCCCGTGCTCCGACGAGCACTTCGTGGCGGAAGAAGGAGCGGATCGCGGCGACGCGGCGCGCGATCGTCGTCGCGGCCAGTCCGTCGGCGCGGAGCTGCGCGACGTACGCGGCGAGATCGTCGGCGCTTGCCGTCGCCGGCGAGCGCTCGAGCCACGCCGCGAGGTGCGCGAGATCGCGCCGGTACGCCTCGACGGTGCGCGGCGCGAGCCGGGCAGCGGAGAGAGCGAGGAAGGAGTCGACGGTCCTGTCCACGACCCTCGTACTTCGGGATCTACGGGCTGGCGCCTGCCGACGACGAGGCTACGGAGCCAAGACGCAGCGGGACTGCTCGGGCGTCGCCCAGACGATCTCGCCGGGCGTCAGCTCGAGATCCTCGACGTCGTCGCGGCGCAGCCGGGCCGTCATCCGCTCTCCGCTTCCGTCCACGAGCTCGATCCGCATGTCGGCGCCGACGACGACGAGGCGCTCGATCCTGACCTCGACAGCGTCGTCGCTCGGGAGCCGCCGGAGGGTGATCTCGTGCGGCCGGACGAAACCGTCGCCGAGCTTGAAGGCGTCGCCGAGGAACCGGAGGACGAACTCCGACGCCGGCCGGTCGTAAAGCTCGGCCGGGCCGCCGACCTGCTCGAGCCGGCCCTGATTGAGGACGGCCACGCGGTCCGCCACCTCCATCGCCTCCTCCTGGTCGTGCGTCACGAACACCGTCGTCACGTGCACCTCCGCGTGCAGCCGCCGGAGCCAGTCACGCAGCTCGGCTCGCACGCGGGCGTCGAGCGCGCCGAACGGCTCGTCGAGGAGCAGGACGCGCGGCTTCGCGGCGAGCGCGCGGGCGAGCGCCATCCGCTGCCGCTGGCCGCCCGAGAGCTTCGACGGATAGCGGTCCGCGTAGCCCTGCAGCTGGACGAGCTCGAGGAGCTCGTCGACACGCGCGCGGATCTCGTGCTTCGGCCGCTTCCGGACCGTCAGCGCGAAGGCGATGTTGTCCCGCACGGTCATGTGCTTGAACGCCGCGTAGTGCTGGAAGACGAAGCCGACGTCACGCCGCTGTGGCGCCAGGTCGGTTGCGTCCTTCCCCGAGAGCAGCACCTCGCCGGAGTCGGGCCGCTCGAGGCCGGCGATGATCCGCAGGAGGGTGGACTTGCCGGAGCCGCTCGGCCCGAGCACGGCGGTGAGCGATCCATCCGGGATCTCGAGCGAGACGTCGTCGACGGCGACGAAGTCACCGAACCGTTTGCTGATGTTGCGGACTTCGATGGACATCAGGTGCTCTCCCGGGGTTTGACGAGGGTCATCGCCACGAGCACGACCACGGCGATCAGAGCGAGGACGAGGGACGCGGCATACGCGCCCGTCGTGTTGAAGTTGTTCATGTAGTTGTCGACGAGGAGCGGGGCCGTTTGCGTTTTCCCGAGGACGCCGCCGGAGACCATCGCAACCGCGCCGTACTCGCCGAGGCAGCGCGCCGTCGTGAGGACGACGCCGTAGATCACGGCCCAGCGGATCGACGGGAGCGTGATCCGCCAGAACCGCTGCCACCCGGTCGCGCCGAGCGTCGCGGCAGCCTGCTCCTGCTCGGTGCCGAGCTCCCGCAGCGTCGGGATCACCTCGCGCGCGACGAACGGGACGGAGACGAACACCGTCGCGAGCACGATCGAGGGCAACGCGAACAGGATCTGGATCCCATGGCCCAGGAACCAGCTCCCGAACCAGCCGTCGCGGCCGTAGAGGAGGTAGAGACAGAGCCCGATCACGACCGGCGAGACGGCGAGCGGCAGGTCGATGAAGGCGTTGAGGAGCCCCTTCCCGGGGAAACGCCGCCGGACGATCGCGAGCCCGCAGAGGACGCCGAAGAGCGTGTTGAGCGGCACCGCGATCGCGGCCGCGATGAGCGTCACCTTGAACGCGTGCACCGTGTTCGGGTCGGAGAGCGCCGCCCAGATCGGGTGCAGCCCGGCCTGGAACGTGCGGTAGAAGACCATCACGAGGGGCGCGAGCAGGACGACGACGAGGTAGCCGAGGGCGATCCCGCGAAGGCCGAGCTTCCTAGGCACGCTCGTGCCTCGTGGCGTAGAAGCGGAGGATGCCGAACGCAAGCAGGAGGACGAACGCGGCGGCGAGCAGGACGACCGCGACGGCTGACGCCTGAGTAGCTTGGCCGCCCTGAACGAGGTTGAAGATGAGGATCGACGCGACCTGGGTGTGGAGCGTGCTGCCGGCGATGAGGACGATCGAGCCGATCTCGCCGAGCGCGCGCGCGAGCGCGAGCACGCAGCCGGACAGGATCCCCGGCAAGAGGTTCGGGAGTACGATCCTGCGGAAGACGGCGAACTGACCGGCGCCGAGCGAGCGCGCCGCTTGCTCCATCTCCGTGTCGAGCTCGAGCAGGACGGGCTGCACCGTCCGGACGACGAACGGCAGCGTCTCGAAGCAGAGCGCGAGCACGATCGCGCCGCGCGTGAACGCGAGGTGGATGCCGACCGGCGAGTAAGGCCCATAGAGCGTGAGCAGCGTCAGGCCGGCAACGATCGTCGGCAGAGCGAAGGGCAGGTCGATGACGGCATTGACGAGCGCCTTGCCGCGGAAGTCGTCCCGCACGAGCACCCAGGCGGTGATCGTCCCGAGCACGGCGTTGATG
>Ga0307373_10008005_pt1 | contig 16251 bp, 16 predicted proteins | sample OX2MG_FD_202534 | JGI IMG/M metagenome (GOLD analysis project Ga0307373, IMG submission 202534) | Soil microbial communities from Risofladan, Vaasa, Finland - OX-2 | ecosystem: Environmental > Terrestrial > Soil > Coastal area > Acid sulfate soil | place: Finland: Risofladan, Vaasa | collected... | reverse complement strand
GTCACGAACGTGGCGGTCTTTCCGAACCAGGGCACGCCCACATGCTCGGGCGCCACCTGCACAACCAACGGCGTCACAGTCGTCGTGGTCGCCAAGACAAGCAAGCCGGCGCAGTCGACACCGCCGACCCCTGGGAGCACGACACCGCCGACCCCTGGGAGCACGACACCGCCGATCCCTGGGAGCACGACACCGCACACCGGTGAGCCCCGGTCCGGTTCCGGGTTGTTCGAGCTCATCGTCCTCGGCGCGGGGCTCGCGCTCGCGGCCCTCGGCGAGACGCTCCGGCGGCGGCGGATCAAGACGGCAAGCCGGTAAGGGGACGTCCCGCCCGGGTGCGACCGACCACGATCGGCAGCACCCGGGCGGTACCGTATGGGATGGGGTCAGGGATGAGGCAGAGAGCTCTTCGCTTTTTCGCGGCGAGAAGACGCCCTCGCGGCATGTGTCCCTCTGGCTGCAGCGCTGGCGTGCGCTGGCATGCTCTTCGGGCGAGCCGTCACGGGGGACGGTCCGATGGCCGGAGCCTCTGCGCTCGTCAAGGGAGGGTGTGCCGCGCGCTCAGTCGCGGGGGCGGCCGTGCTGGTCCTCGAGCTCAAAGTGGTGAGGTCCTCGAATGGGAAGCTGCCAACGGTGTCGGTGCGCATCGATGGAAAGGGTCCGTATCCCTTTCTGGTCTCCACCGGCTCCGGCTCGTCGGTGATCTCTCCGTCGCTCGCCAGATCGCTTCGCCTCGAGCGGAGTCAGAGCGTTCCGGTCCGAGGCGTCGCCTGTGCCACAGCCGCGCCGACTGCCGCCGTGGGGTCATGGTCGATGGCCGGGCTGTCCCCGCCGCACAGTCGCTCGCCGTTGGCGACGTTCCGAAGGCCGGGCTCGCCCGCGCTCCGAAAGGCATGGTCGGTTCCGACGTGCTCGCTCGATTCGGAGCCATACGCGTCGACTACCACTCCGGCCACTTGCTCCTCCTCCGAAGCGAGGCGACGGCTCCTGCCGCAAACACCTATGTCCTCGGAGAGGCGAGCGCCGTTCCTCCGGCCGGTCTCCTCAAAGCCAGCAGCGCAGAGGTGAGCGCCCCCCTACGGGTCTTCGAGACCCCAGAGAGGATCACCGTGGCGGCATCGGTGACGGTCGCCCGCCACACAGAGCAACTTGCGGTCGACACCGGTTCGGCCGCTTCTGGGCTCGTGCCGAGTGTGGTGACGCGGCTCAATCTCAAGGCCCACGGATCGAAGGTCGGCTACGCCGGGGTTGCCTGCAACGGCAATGGACCGACGTACTCGAGCGGCAAGTGGGCGGTCGGCGGGACCTCGTTGCGGGACGCGCCGCTCGTGACGAGGCCGCTTGCGGGCAGCGGGAACAGCGGGCTCCAAGGCGTGCTCGGATCCGACGTCCTGGCTTCCCATGGCTCGGTCATCGTGGACTACTCCGGTGCACATCTGTGGTTGACGACCGGCTGACCGAGCACCGACGGGGCGGCATCGGCGAGGCGGCATCGACGTGACGGACGACGGGAACGCTGGGGGCGGCGACGCCGCCGACCCCCTGACTCCGATGCACGACGGCGGCCAGGGCCGAGCAGGGACGCGCACGCGCCGGCGGCACCGCCGTGCGCCCTGGGTCCTCATCGTCACCGGCGTGGTGCTCGTGGCGGCCGTCGGCGCCTGGCAGCTCTACGCCACCCTGTGGACGAACCACTCCAACCAGATCGGTCACGCGCTCGTCCATCACTTCTTGAAAGACCACTCGATCGGCGCGCCGATCAGCTCGCCCACCTCCAAACCGTCCTCGTCGCCGAGCAGCTCCTCGGCGCTGCTCGCCACCTGCGCGGCGTCGAGCAGCGGGACAACGGTCTCCGGCCTGCTCGAGATCCCTTCCCTCGACGTCGTCGCCCCGGTGGAACAGGGCACCGGCGACGGGGTGCTCGCGGTCGCCGTCGGTCACGACCCCTATTCGGTGTGGCCCGGCGAGAACGGCAACGCCGTGCTGCTCGCGCACGACGTGAGCTACTTCTCGACGATCGACCGCCTGAAGAGCGGGGACGACATCCGCTACGTCACCCCGTGCACGACGTACGACTTCAAGGTCTCGTCCCACACGATCGTCACGGCGGGATCGCCGGTCTACGACACGAAGACCCCGAGCCTGACGCTCGTGACCTGCTGGCCGACGGACGCCTTGTGGTTCACCCCGGACCGGTACCTCGTGACCGCGACAGAGGTATCCAAGGGCCCGACCGGCGGCACCCACCACGCCTACCTCACCGCATCGAGACCGCCGACCGTGCCGGTGCCCTCGGCGCTCCGGTCCCAGGGCGTCACACTGGCCACGTACTCGCTCCCGATGGGCACGTTCACGCTCGCCGGCTCGCCGACACGCAAATGGGCGCAGACCACGAGCCCCCTCCTCGTCGACGGCTCGGCCGTCGGGGCGTTCATCGCGGGCGTGCGTGCGCTCACCGAGGACAACCTCGGCTGGTGGCACGCCATCGCACCGGGCGTCCCGCCGCCCCCGCCGCTCGTCGGCGCCGACAACCCCGGCTACGACACCGCGACCGACGTGACCGAGCACGCCGACGGCGTGACCGTGACGACCGTCTCACTGACCGACACCGTGCAGGTGACCGGCGGCAAGCACCCCGGCCGCTACACCATGACCGTGCGCACCGCCGTCCACGGGCACTCCTTGACGATCTTCTCGTGGGTGATGACTCCGGACTGATGCCCCAGCGCAAGGCGGCTACCCCTTCCAGGGGCGTGCGGGAGCGGGGATTCGAGGGGGCGACAGGAACGTCGGGGAAGCGGCGAAGTCGAGGCAGTCGAGCGGTGCCACGGCTGCCGCATCGCGCGCGGTCAATGACGGCAGGTTCCACTTGAGCTCGATGAGCTTGAGGATCGAGGTGTGGTCGAACGGCGTCGAGCTCACGTAGTCGGGCTTCGCGTACGGGGAGATCACCACCGCGGGAACCCGGAAGCCGAGTCGGTCGTAGCTCGTGGGTCCCTCGTCGAGCATGTCGATCTGCCTGCCGTACTCGAAGCGGCGGAGGAGCCAGCCGACGACCGGGCGTCTGGCCGGGTTGTGCCCGGGCACGCCGTCGGGTGTGGGAGCGGCCGGGGGCGCGACATGGTCGAAGTAGCCGCCGTGCTCGTCGTAGACCCAGATGAGCAGCGTCGTGGACCACTTGGGGCCGGCCATCACCGCCTCGACCACCTTCGCCGCGAACCCTTCGCCCGCCTGGATGTCCTGCGGGTTCTCCTCCGAGCAACGTTCGAAGTCCGGGTCGACGATCGAGACGGACGGAAGCCGGCCGTCTGCGACGCCCCGCCAGAACGCGTCGATCGGGCGGAGGTGGTTGCCCAGCCCGAGGAAGCCGAGTGGATAGACGTCGGCGGTCGCCTGCACCTTGCTCTCCAAGCTCGTCCGCAGCGGACGGACGACGGCAGCGACCAGGAACCCCAGGCGGCGCAGGGCCGACACGCCCCTTGCGCGGGAGAACCGCCGCCAGTTCACCCGGAAGCGCGAGATGTGGTGGTAGTTCGCCCACGAGACGCCGTGCGCGGTCATCAGGTCCAAGATGGTGCCGCTCTTCGGATGGTCGAAGAGATTGAACGGCAGGTCGTCGAGGAGGCCGTGCGCAGTGCCGGCGACGAGGAAGCGGCGGTTCGGGAACGTCGGCCCCAGACACGAGGAGAACCACCGGTCGGCCAGCGGGAAGGTCCTCGCGAGCCCGTAGTAGAAGGGAAGGTCCTCCTCCGTCCAGTAGGTCATCGGCATCCGGGCGTCGCAGCCGGGCAGCGTCTCTTCGACGCTCCGCACGAACCCGTCGTTGCTGCCCCCGTCGTACTGGATGTGCGAGGCGTGCCACGACTGGGTCGGGACCACCGGGACCTGTCTCACCGGGCGACGGACGAGCGGCACCGCCTCGCCGTCGGCGGCGGGGTTGGTCTCGGAAGGTCGGTCTCGGGCGTCGAGCGCGAAGCCGTCCCCGCGGCCGAGCATCCCGAGATAGTTGTCGAAGGAGTGGTTCTCCATCATGAGCACCACGAGGTGCTCGAAGCCGCCGAGCCTGTCGGTGCCCCGGGCGAGAGAGGGGTCCGGCTCCTTGGCGCTGAAGTGTTCCTCCCGGCGCCGGACGCGCCGTCGGGCAAGGGAGCGCTCGAGGCCGCGGAGCATGAAATGACCGTTCCCATACCGGCGAGTGCCTGAACTCCGACGCGCCGGTGGTGGCGGGCGACGAGCGAGCTGTGGGAAGGTCGCGTCGTTGGACACGCTGGCCCCGTCGGAGATCAGCGAGCAGGGCCTCTCCCGGGTCGCCAGGCAGAGGCTGCGTAGGGGAGGCGTGGGGCGGCCCTTTTTGCCCGCGCCATACTTCGTGCGTGGCCCACGTCGAGGTGAACGGCGTCAGCTACTCGCTCGTCGACGGGCGACCCCTCTTCGCCGGCATCTCGTTTCGCGTCGACGACGGGTCGCTCACGGCGCTCGTGGGCCCCAACGGGAGCGGCAAGACGACGCTCATCGAGATGATCGCCGGCGACGGTGGGGCACCCCGCCCCGATGCGGGGTCCATCTCGGTCTCGGGGAGCTTCGCGGTCATGCGCCAGTTCGTCGGCGCACTGCGTGACGACTCGACCGTCCGGGATCTTCTCCTGTCGCTCGCTCCGGCGCCCCTGCAGCACGCGGCCGCCCGTCTCGCCGCAGCCGAGCGGGCGATGACCTCCGGACCGGCCGAGCGCACGCAGCTCGCGTATGCCTCGGCCCTCGCCGAGTGGGGCGATCTCGGTGGCTACGAGGCCGAGGTCCTGTGGGACAAGGCGGCGACCGAGGCGATCGGCCTCCCGATGACCGTCGCCGGCCCGCGGCCCGTGCGCACGCTCTCGGGCGGCGAGCAGAAGCGGCTGGTGCTGTCGGCCCTCCTTGCGTCCCCCGTCGACGTCCTCTTCCTCGACGAGCCCGACAACTACCTCGACGTCCCCGGCAAGGAGTGGCTCGAGGCGTCCCTCGCCCGTTGTCGCAAGACGGTGCTCTTCATCTCGCACGACCGCGAGCTGCTGCGGCGCACGGCGACGCGCATCGTGACGCTCGAGCCGACGGCGGCGGGGGCCACCGCCTGGGTGCACGGCGCGTCGTTCGCCACCTATCGCCAGGCCCGGGAGGCCAGGCTCTCCCGTCTCGAGGAGCTCCACCGCCGCTGGGCCGACGAGCGCGCGCACCTGCGCGCCCTGGTCGCCGAGATGCGCCGCAAGGCCGCCTACAACTCGGATTTCGCCTCCAAGCTGACCAACGCGCTCCACCGGCTGGAGCGCTTCGAGGAGGCCGGGCCGCCCGACGCGCTCCCGCGCCCCCAGCGGCTCTCCATGCGCCTCGCCGGGGGCCGGACGGGCAAGAGGGTGCTCACCTGCGAGGCACTCGAGCTCGAGGGGCTGACCGCACCGTTCGACGTCGAGGTCTGGCAGTTCGAGCGTGTCGCCTGCCTCGGCCCGAACGGGTCGGGCAAGTCCCACTTCCTGGCGCTCCTCGCCGGCGGCCAGGTCGCCCACCGCGGCGAGGTTCGGCTGGGGGCCAGGGTCACTCCCGGGCACTTCGCGCAGACCTACGAGCACCCGGAGCTCGCGGGCCGGACGCTCGAAGACATCCTGTGGAAGGACTTCGACATGACGCTCGAGCGGGCGGTGCCGGCCCTCGGCCGCTACGAGCTCGACCGCGCGAGGAGCCAGCGCTACGAGACGCTCTCGGGCGGTCAGCAGGCGCGCTTGCAGATTCTCTTGCTCGAGCTGTCGGGTGCGACGCTGCTCCTCCTGGACGAGCCGACGGACAACCTCGACCTCGAGTCGGCCGAGGCGCTCGAGGCCGGCCTGGAGGGCTTCGAAGGCACGGTCGTCGCGGTCACGCACGACCGGTACTTCGTGCGGAGCTTCGACCGCTACCTGCTCTTCGGGAGCGACGGGGAGGTCACCGAGACGCCCGAGCCGGTCTTCGACGAAGGACGCGCCGAGCGCGCGGCGATGACGCGGCGTCGACGCGGGGTCCGCGGCGACCCGGGACGATAGGTCCGATCGGTCCAGCGCACGTCATCCACCGCCGGTCGCGGTGGGCTCGACGTGTCGGCGCACGATCCACGCGTGCTTGCCGACCTGGCGCACGCGGTCGAACCCCAGGTCCTCGAAGAGCTCGACGGTCCCGCTGAAAAGGAACCTGTCCTGCGCCAGCCGCCCCGCGGTCGTCTCGGAGATCGCTTCGACCGCTCCGCCCCCGGCACCGGCGATCTGGGCGAGCGCGCCCTCGAGCGCCGCACGGGCGAGGCCCTGCCCGCGGTGGCGCTTGTCGACGAAGATGCACGTGACCCGCCACGCCGCCGGCGGCGGGGGGTTCTTGTCGTACTCGCGGCGGTGCTTGAGGTCGAGCTCCCCGGGTCTGCCGTACTGGCACCATCCCTGGGCGTTCCCGCCGTCGTCGAGGACCAGCGCGGCGTGCGCGCGCCCCGCGCGGACGAGCGCTTCTTTGAGCGTCCGCGGATCGCTGACCCGCCGCTGGTACTCGACGTGGAAGGCGATGCACCAGCACCCGCCGTAGATCCCGTTGTTGCGCTCGACGAGATCGGCGAAGGCGTCCCAGGTCGCCGGGCCGAGCTCGGCGATCGTGCGGTCCGCTCCGCCCGGGGACGGCACGTCGCCGGTGGCTGGCGCGCCACCGCGCTCAGCCACGGGCCGCCCGGTCGAGGAGCGCCGCCAGCTCGGCGGGCTTGGTGAACATCGGCCAGTGCCCCGAGTCGATGTCGAGGTACTCGACGGTGGCCGCCCGACCGAGCTCGGGGACCTCTCCACCGCCGACCCACTCCTTTGCCTGCTCGGGCGAGAACTCCGGGCAGACGACGGAGACGGGCACGTCGAAGCGCCGCTCGTCGGTGAGGCTGACGGTCCCCTTGGCCACGCCTTCGGGGACCGGGTGGGCCCGCGCGGCGATCGCCCGGCGTTGCGCGTCGTCGAGATCGGCGGCATCGGGGCCCTCGAAGGGCTCCCACCCGGGGAACCGCATCACGCCGTCGGCCACCGGGAAGAAGTCGGCGTAGGCGTCGCCGTCGGCGGAGGGAAAGCCCCCGACGAGGACGACGCGCGCCACCTTCTCGGGGCGCGCGTCGGCGGCCATCCAGGCGAGCGTGCACGCGGCCGAGTGGCCGACGACCATCGCGGGATCGGCCGCCGCGTCGAGGGCGGCGACCACCGCGTCGCGCTGGTCGCCGAGCGTCGCTGCCGCCGGTGGCGCCCCCTGGCCGGGGAGCGTGAGGGCGACGGGCTGGTGGCCGAGCGCGCGCAGCGCCGGCACGACCTCGTCCCATGCGCCCCCGTCGAGCCACAGCCCGGCCATGAGCAGCAATTCCATCGTGGGACTCCCTTCGCCGCGGGGATGACCCCACCAAGGGTAGAGGAGATTCCGGACGAAGAGCTTCCGGTTCTCGTCGGAATGGTCGTATTCTCGGGGAGATGCCGGCGGCACGCAGCCCGACGGGCCGGGCCCTCCAGACGCTCGAGCTCCTCCAGCTGCGGCCCGGGACGACCGCCGAGGAGCTGGGCTCGAGGCTCGGGGTGAGCGAACGTGCCGCCCGCCGGTACGTCGAGATGCTGCGGGAGGCCGGCGTGCCCGTCGAGTCCTCCCGCGGCCGCTACGGCGGCTACCGGCTCGGACGCGGGGCCCGCCTGCCGCCCGTCTCCTTCACCGAGGAGGAGGCCCTTGGGCTCGTCATGGCCGTGCTGGAGGGCCACCCGGCGGCGACCGACCCCGAGGAGCTCGTCGGCGCCGCGCTGACCAAGGTGATCCGGGCCCTCCCCGCGACCGTCGGCGGCCAGGCGGCCTCGCTCCGCGAGCACGCGGCCGCGGCGCCCGATCCCCGCGCGGCCCACCCCGACCCGGCGATCACGAGCGCGCTCGTCGTCGCGGTCGCGCTGCACCGGCGGGTCGAGGTGCGCTACCGGAGCGACGCGGGGAACGAATGGGACGAGGAGGTGGATCCCTGGGCCGTCGTCGTCCGTCACGGCCGCTGGTTCCTCCTGTGCCACTCGCACCGGGCGGACGCCCTCCGCAGCTACCGCGTCGACCGGGTGCGGGCGGTCGCGCAGACCGCCCGCACGTTCGTTCCGCCCGAGGGGGTGGACTACGTCGCCGCGCTCGAGGAGAACCTGGGGGAGGGGTGGACCTATCCGACGCGCGTCGTCTTCGAGGCTCAGCGATCGGAGGTCGCGCCGTGGATCCGGCCACCGATGGGCCGCCTCGGCGCGCACCCGAGCGGGTGCGTCCTCACCGGCAGCACCAACAACCCCACCATGTACGCACAGGAGTGGCTCGCGACGATCCCGTTCGCCTTCCGGGTCGAGGGGGGGGACGAGCTGCGTGCAGCGGTCGCCGCGCTGGCGGCCCGGTGCGCCGCGGCGGTCGCGCCGCGCTGAACGGCGGTTCTCAGGGCCTGTGTAACGACACGAGCACCGAGTGACGGCTCCTCAAACGTCGAGCACCCATGCTCGCGACGGCGATGGTGCCGGCGCCGACGAGTCCCTCAAAAGCACCGGCCGCTCAGCGGTCGACGTCCTGAGCCCAGCTCGGCGTCGGCATCGGCACGGACACGTTCAGACCCTCGTGAGCAGGTAGCCGACGCAGGCCACCTGGAGCCATGCCGTTGGCGACGCGGTCGTCGCCTCGAAGCACCGTGCCAGGCGGCGCCAGCGACCGAGCTGGGCAAAGCAGTCCTCCACCCGCCACAAGGGCACCATGGGCTTGAAGCCCTCGGGCTTTGGCGTCCACTTCTTCACGGTCACCTTCACCCCGGCGGCGAGCGAGGGGTGCCACGAGCGCTCGGAATCCCTGGTCGCACAAGAGGTGGGTCACCCGTGGCAACTTCGGCAGTGCCGAGACGCACAGAAGGCGCCCCGCCACGCTGTCGTGCGGCCGGGCGCTGTCGACGCGGACCGTCACGGGTAGCCCCGAGTAGTCCACCACCACGGTGCGCTTGGCCCCGACCGTGGCCCCGAACTTCCCGCCGGCTTCGTGGAAGGTTGGCCCCGAGCGCCCGCCCTTCACGGTCTGGGAGTCGACCATGATCATGGACGGCTCGGGATGGCGACCGCCACGCCGACGGACGCCAGCATGCACGCGAAGGTGCCGGTGCCGCAGCCGACGTCGAGCACGCTCGCCGCGCCGAGCTCGCCGACGATCACGGCGTAGACGTCGAGATCCGAGCGGTCCGCGTCGATCAGGTCGTAGACCGCGGCGATCCGAGGGACCTCGAAGTGGGCGTCGGCCACGTCACGACACTAGGACGAGAGGTTGCTGCTCTTGTTCGTCCTGGCGGTGGAACCGGCGGCTCCGGCAGCCCATCGGGAGGCGGTCAGAAAGGAAGAAGGCGAGACCGGGGCCAGTGACACCCCCGCTCGGGCGCACCAGGCGCGAGGAGCAGTCGACCCATCAGGACGCCGACGCGGACGCGGAGAAGGCTCGCAGGAGCTCCTCGGGGCCGAGGGAGAGCGCCGCTCCCTTCGCCGTCACGCCGCTCCGGCTGACGACGACAAGCGGCGTCTCGGGCCCGGCCCCGGGAATCTCGTTCGTCTTCCTGGCAAGGGTTTTCAGGTCAGCGGTGCTGAACGCCTGGTCGTCCAGCCACTTGATCGACCCGGAGAAAGTGATCTTCTTCGCAACAGGTTCCCTGTCGGCACCGACAAGGTCCACCTCGGGTGTGTTGGTGCGGGTCCAGTAACCGCCCACCACCGGTCCGTCGATGTCGCCGATCGGAAGAAGGCGTGCAAGTGCTTCTCGAACGACGGGCTCGATCGCGCGCCCCCTCCACGTGGTCCAGACGGACCTGATGCGTGCAACGACTCGGTCTCCTCGTCCCCGCTCTATCTCGGCGAGGTGCGGACCGACGAAACGAAGCCAGAACCGGAGATACGGATCCGCCACCCGGTATCGCGCTTCTCTGCTCGGCCGAGTAGAGAGCGGCACGTCGCGAGCGACGACCCGCTTGTCGGTCAAGAGGTCGAGCGTGCGCGAGGCGCTCGCCGCGTGCAGCCCGCCAGCCGCCCTTGCGATGTTGGTGAACGTCCGCTCTCCCGAGCCGATCTGTTCCAATACGACTCGGGCCTGGACCTCGCTCGGGAACTCCGCCGCGAGAGACCGCTCAGCACTCACGATGAGGGCCGACGTCGGGTCCGAGAGCGCCTCGTCGAGGTAGTCCCACATCGACGCCCCCGTGGGCCACTCCTCGCAGATGAGCGGCAGTCCCCCGGTGACGAGTGCGGCGTCGAAGGCTTCGCCGGAGTCCGCAGCACCGACGATGTTCGCCGTCTCCGCGGGCGAGAGCGGCGGCACCGCCATTTCGGTGGCTCGTTGGAAGAATGCCCTTCTATGGGTGTTGAGCGCCTCCATCATCGCGAGGTTCGAACCGATGAGGAGGAGAAGGACGGGCTTCTTCGACAAGTTCCGGTCCCACTGTTTTTGGAACGTGGCCTCAACGGTCTCGTCGTCTTCGACCAAGTAGGGGAACTCGTCGATGACGACGACCGACACCGAATCGTCAGGGAGCGCCTGGGCGAGGAGTCGCAGGCCTGCGTCCCAGTTGGTGGGTTCGTTGCCCTCGAAGAGCGCTGCACCCGAGAGGCCGGAGCCCCGCACTTCTTCTGCGAAGAGCGCCAACTCCCCGCTGCGTTGCCGCGACGCGGTGAAGAAACAGGACGGTACGGCCGCCCTCTGCACGAAGACTTCGGCGAGGCGACTCTTTCCAACTCGACGTCGTCCACGGATCAGCACGCACTGCCCCGGCTTGTCACCGCCCGCTCGGACACGTTCGAGCAGGCGGTGAAGCGAACGGAGCTCGGCCACCCGTCCGACGAATGTGGGCATTGATCTCCCTTACTGGTAAAATACTACTATCGATGATACTATCATTATTGGTAGTTAGGGTGGTGGCGTGGCGGGGTGCCGGCACGACCGGGCACCGGAGGAGTCCGACCTTCGAGCGCCGGAGCATGCCGTGACGCGGGGCCGTGCCTGTCCCAGTTCGCAGGCGGCCCGCCCGGACGCCCTACCTGCGACCCGGCTCGGACGACGGCCTACGGGCGACCCGGCTCGGACGACGGCTGCCAGTCTCGCCTGATCAGTCCGTAGACCCACGAGTCGGAGACCTCGCCGTTCACGACGCAGTCTTCCCGCAACGTCCCTTCCCGCACGAACCCGAGCTTCTCGAGCACGCGGGCAGAGGCGATGTTGCGCGTATCGGTCTCCGCCTGGACGCGATTGAGGTCCAGCGTGTCGAACGCCCACCGCAGCAAGGCGCGCGCAGCCTCCGTCGCGTAGCCGTGGCCCCACGCTGCATCGTCGAAGCAGTAGCCCAGGGACGCGCTGCGGTAGTCCGGACTCCAGCGGGTCAGGCTGCACCAGCCGATGAACACCTCGTCATGGACACGGTCCACGGCCAGTCGCCCCCCAGTCCCCTCCTCTGCCATCTGCAGGCAAGCCGTGATGAACCGCTCGGCGCGCGCACGTTCCTTCCACGGCGGCGCGTCCCAGTAGCGCAGCACGTTCGCGTTGCTCTGCAGCGCGAAGAGGGCGTTCGCATCGGCGTCGTCGAAGGGTCGCAGTCGTAGGCGTGCGGTCTGCAGCGTGGGGGTGGGCAGCGGCACGGGCGTCATGTTCCTCCCGTCGTTGGTGGAGGTGTCGATGGCGACGCCGGCGGCTCGTCGCCCCGGCCGAAGAGCGCAACGGCGGTGGCCGGTTCGTTGGTGGTGAGGTGGTCGACGCCCAGGCTCGCCGCTTCGTCTCGCGCCGGATCTCCGGTCTCCCCGCGCCCCGGCGCGAGCGCTCCGCCCCCCGGCGCCTTCACCCCACGCGGTCGAGGTCGACGGCGGGCAGCTCGCCGACCTCCTTCTTGGTGAGCGTCAGGTAGATGCCGTCGTCGGCCACCGTCTTCACGGCGGCCACGGGAACGGCGACCTCCTTCTTCCCCCACAGGTGTCCTTCGCCGAGCAGGACATGGGAGATCACCCCGCCGGTGTCGACGACGAGGCCGTAGACGTGGCCGACGGGACCGTCCGTCGCGTGCACGTGCTGACCGCGCGACACCTCCCCCTCGCCGTCGGGGACGTTGTCCTCCATCGCGCTGTGCGGACCGATGCGGATCGGTCCGTGGAGGCCGAGGCCGACCGAGCCGATCATCGGCACGCTGCCGCGGCGCGAGAAGAGGGCGAGGTTCGTATATGTCTCCGCCTGGTCGAAGCCGGGGACCACGTTGGCCTGCTCGGCACGGTCGAGTGCGTCGAAGCGCGCCAGGGTGCAGCCGAGCGAGACCAGCTCGGGGGTCGCGGACTCGACGAGCTCGATCGGGACGAGTCGTCCGCCCACGTTGCGGGCCGTCGACTCGACCACGAGGTGCGTGACGGTCTCGGTGCGCGGGTCGACGAGCAGCCGCGCCAGCTCGCCGCACGTACCGTCCTGGCACCTGACCGTGGCGCCGATGTCGAGCTCGCTCCCGTCGCCCATTCGAAGCCCCCGTTTCCCGGCTGTCCGATCCGGAGCCGGTCGTTAGGGAGACGCACCGACCGACGGCCAGCTCGCAGCGTCATCCTTGCACGCCGCAGCCGACGCCGGCGGCGACGACGAGCACTGTCGGCGACGAGCAACGTGCGCCGCATTCGAAGAGAACGCAGGGGAGACCCGCACCCGCCACGCCGTGCACAGCGTACCTCGGGACCAGGGGCTTGCGGCAAGCGGCGTGAGGGGCTCACCATGGCGCGTCGGCGGGAGGGGAACGATGACCGATCGTGCAGTGGTGATCGCGGGTGCCGGTCCGACCGGGCTCATGTTGGCGGGCGAGCTGGCGCTGGCCGGGGTCGACGCGCTCCTCGTCGAACGGCGCGACGGACCCGAGCTCGAAGGCGCGCGCGCCGGGGGCCTGCATGCGCGGACCATCGAGATCCTCGACCAGCGGGGCATCGCGGACCGGTTCCTCGCCGAGGGGAAGGCGATGCAGGTCCAGGGCTTCTCGATGATCCCGCTCGACCTGAGCGACTTCCCCACGCGGCACAACTACGGGCTCGCCCTGTTCCAGCGGGAGTTCGAGCGGATCCTGGCGCGATGGGTCGACGAGCTCGGGGTCCCGGTGCTGAGGGGGCGTGAGGTCACCGGGTTCGTGCAGGACGACGCCGGGGTCGACGTCGCGCTGTCCGACGGCCGGACGCTTCGGGCCGGGTTCCTCGTCGGCTGTGACGGGGGACGGAGCGTGGTTCGCAAGGGAGCCGGCATCGACTTCGTCGGCTGGGACCCGACGAAGAGCACGCTCATCGCCGAGGTCGAGATGGCCGAGGAGCCGCCGCGGGGCACCCGCGACGCCGTCGGCATCCACGGCTTCCACAAGATGGACGACGGGAGGACCATCCGGACCGTCGTGACCGAGCAGCAGCTCGCCTCGGGCGAACCGACGTACCAGGATCTGCGTCGCGCGCTCGTCGCCGTGTGGGGGACGGACTTCGGGCTCCACCATGCGGCCTGGCTCTCCCGGTTCACCGACATGACCCGCCAGGCGGCCGTCTACCGCAACGGCAGGGTGCTCCTCGCCGGCGACGCCGCGCACGTGCACTACCCCGTCGGCGGCCAGGGCCTGAACACCGGGGTCCAGGATGCGGTGAACCTCGGATGGAAGCTCGCCCAGGTGGTCGACGGCGTGTCCCCGCCGCACCTCCTCGACACCTACGAGGCCGAGCGCCACCCGGTTGCGGCGCGCGTCCTCCAGAACACCATGGCCCAGACCGTGCTCACGCGGAGCGACGCCCGGATCGACGCCCTTCGCGACACCATGACCGAGCTGCTCGGGATGGACGAGCCGCGAAAGCGGCTCGCCGGCATGATCTCGGGTCTGGACATCCGCTACGACCTCGGCGACGGCGACGGCGACGGCGACGGCGACGGCGACGGCGACGGCGACGGCGACGGCGACGGACATCCCGTGCTCGGCCGCCGGATGCCGGACCTCGACCTCGGCACCGCGGCCGGCCCCACCCGGGTGTTCGACCTGCTCCACGACGCGGCGCCGCTGATCCTCAACTTCGGCGCGGCAGGTGCGCTCGACGCGGTGCGCCTTCCCGGCCGGGCGCGGCTCGTCGATGCGGTCTGCGCCCGAGACTGGGAGCTGCCGGTTGTCGGCGCGGTCGACGCCCCCGAGGCCGTCGCGGTCCGTCCCGACGGCCACGTCGCCTGGGCGGGGAGCACCGGGGACCCCGCGCTGGCCCGGGCGCTCGACGCCTGGTTCGGCGCCTCCGCACCCGAGTAGCGGCGCTCTCCCCGCCCGAGTAGGGGGCCTTCCGTCTCGGGGTGGAAGCTCTGCGTGGCTCTTCGTCCTCGCCGCAGACCCCGTCGGGAATGGTGGGGTGCAGGAGCGGGTTCTCAACCGTGTGAGACGAGCGACGTGGAACGGGGCGGTGCTGGCCGAAAGTGACGACACGGTCGTCGTGGAGGGAAACCACTACTTCCCCGCGGCGTCCGTCGACCGGTCCTTCTTGCGGGACAGCTCCACGCACACCGTGTGCCCCTGGAAGGGGACCGCCAGCTACCACACCGTCGTCGTCGACGGGGAGGAGAACCCCGACGCTGCGTGGTACTACCCCGAGCCCAGCCCGGCAGCGAGACAGATCCAGGGAAGGGTCGCCTTCTGGCGCGGCGTCAAGGTCGAAGAGGTCGACACGCCGAACTGAGGTCGGGAGCCGCCGGCCCCGGCCCCGGCACCGCCCCCGGCACCGGCGCTTGGCGTCGGCGCTCAAGCCTCCGGCACGCGCCCCATCGTCGCCAGTATGCGGCGATGGAGCACCCGGTCGACGACCGCGCCCATCGACCCCTCTTCGCGGATCGCTTGGTGGATCACCCATCCGAGCGTCGGGAGCGCCCAGAAGTCGCCGCAGACCCACAGGATGGCGGCGCCGACCTGCTGGTCGAGGTACGGGGAGAGCGTGACGCCGGGCACGTGGTCGTAGACCGAGTACCAGGACTGGTTGGTGAACAGGCTGAGCGCCATGGCGAGCACGAACATCACCACGTTCGTCGAAATCAGTGCGCCGGCGCGGCCGATGTACGACAGCTTCGACCGGAGCGGGTACGACGGCAGGATCTGGGCCCAGAAGAAGACGCCCGCCACGAAGAAGCTTCCGTGCATGAGCCAGATGTGCACGGACTCGTTCGTCTCCCCGAGGTCGAACGGGCCCGGGAGGTGCCAGACGATCATCACCACGTTGAAGACGACGACCGCGACCATGCCGTTCGTGAGGAAGCGGCCGATCGCGCGCAGCGGAGCGGCCCATGCGCCGAGGATGAGCGACCGGCCGACCTTCCGGCGCAGGCGGACGGGGAAGGCGTGGATGAAGGGGAGCCATGGCGCGCCGGCAACGACGAGCATCGGCGCGAAGAACATGAGGAGGATGTGCTCGATCATGTGGACGAAGAAGTAGTCGTTCGACCAGTAGTCGATCGGCGAGGCGACGGCGAGCAGCAGCAGCGCCAGCCCGGCGTAGAAGGAGAGGGACCGCCGGCGGCGCACCTTCGTGCGCTCGGGCCGAGAGCGGGCTGCGAGACGCGCCAGGCCGAGCTCGTGCCATGCGGCCACGACGGCGATGACGACCACGAAGGGGTCGAACGACCATTGCGTGAAGTAGTGCACGTGGCCCCTTCCCGGTCACTCCGGGCCCCGGCGTCGCACGGACGCCGAAGAACCGTGACGCCGAAGAACCGTAGAGCATCCGGGGAGCGAGGCGCCCGCCGCCCCCGCCGGCCCGGGGGGATCGGGGACCCTCAGGGGAGCCGGATGTCGTGGTGCGCGGCCGCCTCCCTGCGCTCCTCTTCGGTCAGGTCCGCCTCGCGGACCGGCAGGACGAGCGACCAGTGGTGCCCGACGGGACAGTGCTGGATGCGGGCGACCCCGAGGTCGATCGCCTTCAGCTTGACGCCGGGGATCCACAAAGTGGTGAAGAGGTGGCCCCGGCGGCACCGGACCACGACGTTCCCCCCGACCTTGTAGCCCAGCTTCCGGGCGACGATCGTGCCGGCGGCGAGCACCGCGGCGACCAGGGCCATCGACGCGAGCCGGCTCCTGCGCCTGCGTGCCGGGTGCCTTCCCACACCCCGAGCCTACGACGGCGCGGTCGTCTGGGTCGCCGAAGTGTTTGTGGCCGGGAAGACGGCCGAGACGTTGAGCGTCCCGTTGTTGCAGGCGTAGATCCCGAGGGAGTCGCCCAC
>Ga0307373_10008004_pt1 | contig 16251 bp, 13 predicted proteins | sample OX2MG_FD_202534 | JGI IMG/M metagenome (GOLD analysis project Ga0307373, IMG submission 202534) | Soil microbial communities from Risofladan, Vaasa, Finland - OX-2 | ecosystem: Environmental > Terrestrial > Soil > Coastal area > Acid sulfate soil | place: Finland: Risofladan, Vaasa | collected... | reverse complement strand
CGCGCGCCTACGCGCTCGCCGAGCAAGCCTACAATCTCGCGCCCACCGCCGAACGCGCGGACACGCTTGGCTGGATTCTGGTCAATCGCGGCGACGCTAAACGCGGCCTTTCCTATTTGGAACAGGCCGGCGCGGCCTTACCGCAGAACATGACGGTGCAGTACCATCTCGCCGCCGCGCTCAGGGCGACCGGCGCCACGGGCCAGGCCCGCACGGTGCTGGAGCGCGTGATCAAGTCCGGGGCTCGATTCGACGGCAAGGCCGATGCCCAAAAGCTCTTCAACCAGCTTCAACACGGCTAAGCGTTGCGCTTGACGGGGAGGACCGGCGCCGTGGTATTCTGGAGTTGTTCCAGTTCCTTCGGCCCATTATTGCTTGGGAGCGGGAGATGTTCAGCGTAATCGCCGGGCTGGCCGTCGCGGCCCTGGCATTCATCGTGGCGCTCTGCAAGGGCCGAACCGGTTGGCATTGGTTCGTTCTGGCCCTGTTTGCGTTCGCCTCGGCGTGGCTGATGAGCGCTGTGGGTCTTTATTTCGCCGGCGTGCACGAGACCTTGGCCGCCGCAGACCGTTACATTGGCGGGTTCGATGGTGCGCTCACCGGCATCACCATCGTGGCGGTGCTCATCGTCGTGCCCAACCGACCGAAGCGACATGCGGCGCCATTCGGAGCGCTTCCCCGTCGGCCGACATCTTGACGCAGCCGCGGCGCTCGGGCGCCGACCGCTGGGTCCTATCCCGCCTGACGCAGTCGGGAGCTCGCGGGAATGAGGCGTCCGCCTTCCGTCCCGGCCATCCACATGTCCTCGCGCGCGGTGCGTATCCCGGCGACGAGATCTTCGAGCGCGGCGAAGCACGGCTGTCTCAGCCCATGATAATCGACCAGTTCGCCGGCAGGCTCGAAGCGCAGCCCGAACCGCGCCATGAGCCGGAGCAGCGCCGGCTCCATGACCGCGCAGAGATGCGAGATATTGTGCTCGAGGCTCATCAAAAGCACCGCGCGCATCAGGCCGAAGGTGATGTGCGGCAGGGCGCGGCGTTCCGGTAGCGAAGCCGGCCGGGCGCCCGCCTCGCCGACATCGGCATAGACCGTCTCGCCGGCGCGGCGCCGGAATTCCTTCGTCACGGCGAACCGCGAGAGCTCGGCCGTGCGCAGACGCGGCAAGCGCCGCTTCATCGCCGCCGCGGCAGGCCCAAGACCATAGACCGGAAAGGATGCCTTGGGATGCGCCGGATCCGGCAGGATCAGCCGCACCGTGCCGCAAGCCGCGCCGCTGGCACGGTGAATCAGGAGGGAATGGACCGAATGCGCGTCAAAGGCATCGGTTTCGCGCTCGCCGGGGTTCGCCGCCGGGTCGAGGAACGCGTGCTCGACGCAATAGACCTGGTAGCGAAGCCGGTACGCCCGCTCGCGCAGCTCGGCCGTGTTGGCCGGCACGATCTCGAAATAGCGGCCGTAAATGTCGATCACGTCGGCGATGCTGCTGTCCATGGGCGCCTCCGGGGAGCGATACCGAGACTCGCATGCAAACCGTTAACGGCGTCTCTATATTTTGGCAATGAATCCGCGGCGATCGCGTCGCATGCCGGGCAATTTCGGGGCGTCACGCCACCCGCGCGACGAGTGCGGCGCGCACCTCCTGCATCACTGTCGCCCAGTCGCCGGGCCGAGGCTGACGGAACTGCCGCAGCGTCGGATACCACGGGCTGTCGGTCCGGCCGACGAGCCAGCGCCAGCATGAATCGTAGCGGTTCAACAGCCAGACCGGCCGCGCGAGCCCGCCCGCGGCATGCACGACCGAAGTATCGACGCTGATGACAAGGTCGAGCGCCGCGATCAGCGCCGCCGTGTCCGCAAAATCGCGCAGCGTCTCGGTCCAGTCGTGAATGACCATCCCGGCCGGCGGTGTCCGTGTCTGCGCCGCCGGCGCGCCTTTCTGGAGCGAAATGAAGCTAACGCCCGGCACATCGGCGAGCGGCGCGAAATGCTGGAGGGTGATGGAGCGCCGCCGGTCCACGTCGTGGGCGCGCGGCTGAAACGGCCGCGGCGCGCCGGCCCAAACCAGCCCCACCCGCAACCCGTCAAGCGCGGCGACGCGCTGCTGCCAGACCGCCGCCCGCGCCGGATCGACCGGCAGATAGGGCATGGTCACGGGAATCGTTTCGAGCCGCGTGCCGAACGCAAGCGGCAGGCTCATCAGCGGGCACTGCACCGCGAAGGGCGGCAGCGGCGCGGCCTGGCGGCATATCTCGGCGACGCCATCGAGCCGCGCAAGCAGCGGCGCCAGCGGCGGCTGAACCTCCAGCACCACGCGGCCGCCGCGGGCGGCGACGAGCGGCACGAAGCGCGCGAACTGGAGCGTGTCGCCCAACCCCTGCTCGGCGTGAAGCAGAATGGTGCGGCCCTCGAGCGGCTCGCCCCGCCACAACGGCTGCGTGAAATTGCGGGGTCTGACGCCCGACACCGGCGTCAGCCAGCGCCATTCGAATTTGGCCCATCCGATCTCGTATTGCCCCAGCGCGAGCCGGCCGAGGGCTTCGTTCCAGTGCGCTTCGCCATAGCTCGGCCGGATCGCCTCGGCTTTCGTCCAGTGCTCGATGGCCTCCTCGAAGCGATTGCAGTCCTTGAGGACGAGACCGAGATTGTTGTGCGCCTCGGCATAGCCCGGGGCGAGCGCGAGCGCAGTCCGGAAATGCGCGAGCGCCGCGTCCTGGCGCCCCAGCCGCCACAGCACCGTACCGAGATTGTTGTGCGTCGCGGCAAACCCGGGCCGCAGCGCCAGCGCCGTCTCAAAATGGACGAGCGCCTCGTCATAGCGTTCGAGGATGACGAGCACATTGCCGAGATTGCCCTGGGCTTCGACGGAATTCGGATTTTGTTTCACCGCCTTGCGGATGAGCCGGAGGCTCTCGACCGGATTGCCGCGCTGCAATTTTATGAGGCCCAATCCATGCAGGGCCTCGAAATTGTCGTGATTCTTGCCAATCAGCGCATCGTAAAGCCGTTCGGCCGCGGCGAGCCGGCCTTGCCGGTGCAGCGCCAGCGCTTCCTCGGACATCTGCGCGGCCGATGCGGCGCTCCGGCGCACGCCAGACCAAAAAGGATTAGATCCATCCTTTCGAGTATTCGGCTCACGGTGTTTTCCGCTGCCCATCCCTTTTGCCATTTTTCCAAACGATGGCGAAACGCCGCCGAATGCCATGCTATCATCAACGCGCTTTGGTGTGCTCCGATCTTAGGAGCGTAGGGCTGGCCATTCCACCGTCGGAAATCTTTACAGATGCCGTTTACCGAACCGGTCGAAGTCGCGCAAACCCTTGGAATATTTGAATTGGCATGGCAGTTGCATATTTTGGTCCGACACTGTGGATGCGCGATCCCGCGCCAATGGAGAATACGATGAAGTTGAAGACCCTCTGCTCAGCGGTGGCCCTGGCCGTGGGGATGGCAGGAGCCGCGCACGCCTATCCGCAGTTCTCGGTCAATGAGACGCCCTATGGCGGATCCTCGCAGACAGGGGATGAGTTCGGCTTCAACTACAACACCACGCTTACGCTGAATACCGGTGGAACGTTCAGCGAAGTCGGTGGCGTCACGTTCACATCGCTCGCTCACGAGACTGCGAGCGGCCAACAGCCGAATACGGGTTCGGTGATCGGGAGATCGATCGGGAGCCCGGTCTCGACGGGGTACTTCCTGTTTGGCAATATCGTGAGTTCGACGGGCACTTACGTGCCGGTGTCGGGCGGGTTCTCGGGGACGTTCAAGAGCCTGACCCTCGACCTGTACATACAGTCGGCGACGCTCGGAAAGCCGGGCGTGACCGCGAATGACCAGTACCTCACCACCAATGCAACCTTGCTCGCGACCGCCGCCCTTGACGGCAATGTCACGAGCGACGCCCAGTACTTGTCCTGCGCACAGAACAGCAATCAGTGCGGCGCGTGGGCCGTCAATACGACGTTCAATAAACCGCTATCGACTGCGTTCTTGGCGTTCTTTACGAACCCGACGAATTTCTATCTCGACCTCCATTCCGGCGGCCAGAACAATGGCCCGATTACCGCCCCGACGTCGTTGCCCGCTACGGTAACGGACACCGGACATGGCACGGCCTATTTCGCTGTGCCGGAGCCGGCTTCGCTGACGCTTCTCGGCGGTGGTCTGCTCTTGGGCGGATTGGCTGCCCGCCGCAAGAAGAAGCGGACGCAGGCTGCGTAAATCGACTCGCAGGCCCCTGGCGCGGCGGCGCCAGGGTGCTGTGCGTTCGGCACTTGGACCCGGTGCGCTCGCTCCTTTGGAGCGAGCTTTGTTTTGTCGGCAGTTTGTGGTTGGGCTTACCGGATGCTGTCCCTTTCATTACCTTTTGTGCATAACCTTACTCGGGATCCAACACCAAGAAGGACGAACGAGGCACTGCCGTGGCCGGGACCGCATCGCTGCTACCGCTTCCGAAGTCGCTCGCGCCCGCAGAAGCCCTTCGGCGCGCGCAGGTTTTGCTTCAGCGCGGCCGACTGGCCGAGGCGGAGCAGCTGTACGATTTCGTTCTCAAGGCAGATCGCAACAATTTCGCAGCCTTGCATAATCTCGCGGTGGCCCGCATTCAGCAGGAACGTTACGAAGACGCTGTCGTGTTGCTTCGCCGGGCGCTCAATCGAAATCCCAATTCCGCAGAAGCACTCAACAATCTTGGCATCGCGCTCCAGCATCTCGGGCGCGTGAAAGAAGCCATCGGGCGATATGAGAAGGCATTGGCGATTCAGCCGAACTACGCCAGCGCTCATTCCAACCTCGGTATCGCCTTAAAATCATTGGAACGACACGCCGAGGCGCTTCCGCATTTCGAAAAGGCGCTGGCGCCCGATCCCGACGACGCGCCCTCGCGCTACAACCTCGCAACAGAACTGCTCGAGCTTGGTTATTGCGAGAGAGCCGTCGAACACCTCGAACAGGTACTGACGCTTCAACCCGACTTCGCGCCAGCGCTCAAGGATCTGGGCCACGCTTTCGAGGAACTGGGGCGAGTCGAGGAGGCGCAAGAGGCCTATCGGAGGGCCATTGCGCTAAAGCCAGATTACGCCGACGCATTCTACGGTCTTGGCATCGTCCATGAGTCTGCTGGTCACATGAAAGATGCCGAGGCGGCCTTTACGAAGGCGATAGAACTCAATCCTCAGCAGGCCGTCTATTATTACGGACTTGCCAACGCCAAGCGTCTCCGGCTCGACGATCCGCATTTCATTGCGATGCAAGAACTGGCCGAAACGGCGGCATCTCGACCGGCGACCGATCAGATGCGACTTCACTTCGCGATGGGAAAGGCGCTGGAAGACAACGGCGAGTATGAGCGCTCGTTCCAGCACCTGCTCCAGGCCAACGCCATCAAGCGTCGCACCATCGTCTATGACGAAGCCGGAATGAACCGAGCGTTCGAGCAGACCCAGACGCTCATCACCGCGAGCGCGATCCGCGGGATGGCGGGCCTGGGCAATACTTCATCCGTGCCGATCTTCGTGATCGGCATGCCGCGCTCGGGCACCACGCTAGTCGAGCAAATCGTCGCCAGCCATCCCGTCGTCTTCGGCGCGGGCGAACGTGCAGATTTCCTCGAGGCCATCCAGCACCACGTGGCCGGTTTTCCCAAGGTGACAATCGAGGATGTGCGCAATGCTTTGCCGGAGATGGGCAGATATTACATCGAAAAAATCTCGGCCGTCGCGCCGTCTTCGGCGCGGATCACGGACAAGATGCCGGCCAATTTCTGCTTTGCGGGGCTCGTCCATCTGGCATTGCCCAACGCGCGCATCATCCATGTCCGCCGGAATGCCGTCGACACGTGCGTTTCGATCTTTTCCAAGCTGTTCACCGGCGAACACCGGTTCGCCTATGACCTCGGCGAGCTTGGCCGCTATTATCGTGCTTACGAACGGTTGATGGAGCACTGGCGCCGCGTTCTGCCCGAGGGCGTCATGCTCGAGGTGCAATACGAGGATGTCGTGGCCGATCTCGACGGACAGGCGCGACGGATCATCGCGCATTGCGGCCTCGAATGGGACGATGCCTGTCTTGCCTTCCACAAGACCGAGCGCCCGGTTCGTACCGCGAGCAAGAGCCAGGTACGCCAGCCGATCTATAAGAGCTCGGTCGGCCGCTGGCGCCTTTACGGCGACAAGCTCGCGCCGCTGTTCGAGGCGCTGGGGATCGCCATGGCGGCTGACGAGGCCTGAACGTCCCGCCCGATCACCAATTCTTCGATCGGCCGGCGGACCGAGCGGCTGAAGCGCGGTCCGGCCCGCGGCGTCCCGATCCGCCCCATGAAGACCACCGGCGCACAATTGCCGAGTGCTTCCGCGAACGAAGCCGCGAGCGCCGCAGCGCGCCGGCGGGTCGCCTGATCGAAAGAAAAATCCGGCGCGAAGCTACCGTAATCGGCGAAGATCAGCGTCCCCATCGCCGGCTGCACCACCAGGCCCAGCCGCGTCGCGGTGAGCCAGAAGCGCTGGATGCTGCGCCCGGCTTCCAGCAGCCGTGCCGGCTTCTCGCCCGAGAGCGCCTTGCGCCGCAGCGTGAAATAGCCGGCGCTCATCAGGCCCGGCAGATAATCCATCTGCGCCGCCGCGAAGAGCCGGCCGCCGATGGCATTGAGGCACCGCATCCGCCGCCAATCCTTCAGCGCCCAGCGCATCGGCGCGAGGCTCGCGCGCCAGAGACCGGCCGCGGCGGCGGGAATACGGTCGGCGCTTTGGGTTCGCTGCCAGTCGATGACGCGCTGATGAACCGGAAAGGCCTCGGGCGCGCTGAGCCGCACGCCCGTCGCCTTGCCGCCGAGCCGCGCCAGGCGCCAGCGCTCCGCTGCCGTCTCGTGCCAGGCGATTTCCAAGGCCCCGCCCAGCGCGGCTTGGAGTTGCAGCTTCTGGTCGGCCGTGAGCGGGTTGAGCCGAAACCTGCGCCGGTCCACCGACCGTAACGGCACATAGGGATAAAGCGGATCGGGCACCACTCCGGCGCGTCGCGGCAGGCGGAGCGCGATCCGGTGCCGGTTGCCCTCCGCGCCCTCATAGCGCCACTCCAACGCGCGGTCGCGGGCACTGGCGGCGATGGCAATCGATTCGAGCAGCATGCCGCCCGCCAGAAGGCTCGGCTCGCCGTCGCGGTAGTCGTAGATGTCGTGGGCCGACTGGTTGGTGAGGTAAACCGTGACGGCGTCGTCGCCGCTCACGGCGAAGCGCCAGGGTTGGGTGTTGTCGCCGCTCGGCGCCCAGCGGGCGTGGTCGAGAATGGCCTCGATTTCGGTCAGCGGCTCTGCGCGCGATGGCGGCGGAGCGGCGCCATCGGAAAGCCGGGCCGCGAACCGGCGGGCGACGGCGATCTTGAGCCGCTGCCACGGGTGGGCGTTGCCGCCGGCCAGCCGTGCCACCGTCCACCGTCCGGCGAACGGATCGAACTGGTGGTACCACGGCGCCGCGCGAACGCGGCCGCGGCCCAGAAGCAGCTTGATCGCCTCGACCGCAGCCACCCCGGCACACAGTTCGCAGGACGCAGGCGTCGAGGGGCCGCGCCGCCCGCGCAAATCGACCCGGCTCGGATCGGCCAGGTAGCGGCGATGCAAGGCCTTGGGCGCAAGGCCGAGGAGGAAGTTCACGGCCTGATGTTCGTCCGAGAGTCCGCCGAGGCGGAAATAATCCTCGAAGCTCATCCCGCCCGGCCGGAACACCAGGAACGCCGTGCCCATGCCCAGCGGCGCCGCGATGATCGCCGGGATGCCGCGCGCCGCGCAGCGCGCATGAACGCGCCGGCGCATGTCGAGGACGAAGAAATCGAACCCGTCGATGAACAGATCCACGCCATCGAGGAAAGCGTCGATATTGTCGTCCTGTACCCCCTCGCCGAAGCGCGTGAGCTTCAGCTCCGGATTGATCTGCCACGCCATCTCGGCCAGGACGTCGACCTTGGGCCGGCCGATGGTAGCGAGCGTGGCGCCGGCCTGGCGGTTGAAATTGGCGAGCTCGAAGCGGTCGAGATCGGCGATGTGGAACGCGCCGATGCCGAACCGGGCGAGCGTCAGCAAATGGACGCCGCCCACGCCGCCCATCCCGGCGATCGCCACGCATTTCCCGCGCAGCGCCAGTTGCTCCCACTCGGTGATCCAGCCGACGTTGCGGCTGAATGCGGCCATATAATCGAAGGCGTGCGCTTCCGGTGGCACGTCCGGGACGGCGCGCTCGGTCACCTGCCGTTGAAGTTGAACAGCCGCCACGCGCTAGCTTTGCGGCACGGCGTCGAACAGCACCGTGACGCGCAGGCCGGACGGCAGCGGCGGATGCCCGTCCAGCGCGACCATGGTGTCGAGCACCTTGGTGTCGAAGCGCTCGCCGGGCGCGTCGGTCTTGATGTATTTGGGACCGAGCCGCGAGCCGATCTTGACCACGGTACCGGTAAAGCGCCTTTGGCCAAAGGCGTCGGCCGTGACGGTAACGTGCTGGCCGAGCTGGACGTGCGCGATATCGGCTTCGTCGACCTCGGCCCGGACGCGCAGATGCGATACGTCGCCGACGATGGCGACGAGGGTCGGCGGTATGTTGGAGACGGTTTCGCCGGGCTCCTTGTAGCGCTTCAGGACGATGCCGTTGATCGGCGAGCGCATGCGCGTCTTCTCGATCCGGGCGTTGAGGTCGGCGACCTGGGCCTTGGCGGCAGTCAGATTGGCGGTGGCGATCGCCACGTCTTCCGGCCGCGGCGGCGCATTGATCAGCGCGACCCGCGCCGCCATGAGATTGCGGCGCGCCAGCGCGGATTGGTAATCGGCGCGCGCCGCGTCGGCCGATTCGACCGAGGCGATGCCACGCTGGACGAGGGTCTGGCGGCGTCCGAAATTCTTTTGCGCAAGCTGGAGCTGGGCCTCGGTCTGCTGCAGCTCCGCTGCCGCTTCCTGGCGTTCCTCGGTGCGCGCGCCCGCCATCAACCGGTCGAGCTCGTTTTGCCGGATGGCGACTTGCGCCTCGGCAACGGCAAGTTCGGCTTTCAGGTCCTGGTTCTGGACCTCGGCGATGATGTCGCCCACGGCGATCTTCTGCCCCTCGGCCGGCATCGGCCCTTCGAGCGTACCGGTGACGGAAGCGGCAATGTCGCGTTCTTCGGTCGCGGGCTCGACGATGCCCGGCGCCACCACTACGTGCTGCGGCAAGGGTGCCGGCGGAGCGTTGTCGGTCATCGCCTCTTGATGGTCGTTGCCGATCGCGACGAGCGGTATCGCGAATGCCGCGACCGCGGCGACGATGGCTATCGGCCAGATCCTGCGCATCATCATGCAAATCCTGCTGCCAAGCGAAGCTCTCGAGCGGGCACGTCGGTCGGCGCAATCCTGCCGTCCGCGAGCCGGATCGTGCGGTCCGCGAAGGCGGCGAGGCGCTGGTCATGGGTGACGATGACCACCGCTCTCCCATCCTGGTGCGCGAGGTCGCGCAGCAGGAGCCCGATGCGCTCGCCGCTTTGCGAGTCGAGCGCGGCCGTCGGCTCGTCGGCCAGCAGCACGCCGGGATCGCCCGCGAGCGCCCGCGCCACCGCGACGCGCTGACGCTGGCCGCCGCTCAATTCGTGGGGAAAGGCTTCGGCACGATGGGCGATGTCCATGCGCTCCAGCAAGGAACGGCTGCTGCGCTCGCAAGCCTTGCGGTTGAGGCCCAGGAGCTCGAAGGCGACGGCGACGTTCTCCCAGGCGCGCAGGTTCCGGAACAGGTTGTAATGCTGAAAGATGAAGCCGATCTTGTGCAGCCGCATTAGGCTCAGATCGCGCTCGCCGAGCGTGTTGATGGAGCGGCCGTCAACGAGAATGCGGCCGGACGACGGCCGAACCAGGCCGCCGATCATCTGCAGGAGGCTGGTCTTGCCGCTGCCGGACGGTCCCATGAGCACGAGCAGCTCGCCGCCGCGGATGTCAAATGTCACCTGGTCCACCGCCTGTACCGCGGCGGTGCCCTTGCCATAGAGAAGCGAGGCGGCCTCGACCTGGATGAAAGCGGGGTGCTTCATCGCCTTGCCCTATCGGAAGATCATGGCCGGCTCGGCCCTGACGGCGCGGCGGATCGAGGTCACGGCAGCGCCGGCGCACATGGCGACGGTCGCGACCCCAAGCCCGGCCACCAACGGCAACGGCAGGAGCATGGCGGCGTTCGCATCATGCGCGGCATGGACGATGGTCTGGGCGACCGAGAGACCGATGGCAAAGCCGATGGCCGCGCTCATCAGGCCCTGCTGGAGAATGATGCCGTAGAGATAATTTGCTGGCGCACCCATCGCGCGGAGCGTCGCGAACTCGGAAAGCCGCTCCATGGTCGAGGCATAGAGTGTCTGCGCGACGATGATCATGCCGACGATGAGGCCGAGCACCGCCGCCAGAACCAGCGCCGCGCCGGCTCCCGTCGAGAACAGCCAGTACGAGCGCGTCTGCCACGAAAAGCCCGACGCACTCCAGACGTCGAGACTGGGGAACTGCGCCGCAAGCGCGCGATGCAGCGCGCCCAGATCGGCGCCCGGCTCCGCCGATACGAGAAGATAGCTGCCGGTATCGGGGCTCGCGTTGGTCAGGCGCTGCGCCTCCCGCACCGAAGCGAAGACGTAAGGCGCCTGGGTGAAGGTACGGATGCCGTGCGTGAAACCGACGACGCGCGCACGGTGGCCGTAGATTTCGACCGTGTCGCCCAGCGCATGCACGCCGAGCTTCTGCGCATAGAGGCGATCGATGACGATGCCGTCCGGCCAGCGCAAATCATCGACATTGCCCGCCGCGAAATTCCACGGCTGCAATCCCGGATGCTGGAGATCGACGCCGACAACGATGACCGTCTCGGTGCCGCCGTCGGGCCGCTTCCACGGCGCGAAGCGGACGACGAGCGAGGCCGCCGTGGCGACGCCCGGGACGGCAAGCGCGCGGTAGCGTTCGTGCAGGCGAAGGTCGCCCGACTGATCGACGTTGCGCGCGCCGACCGCCGCGACCCAGAAATCGGCGTTGGCGTGGTCGATGAGGCTCGATGACGTCGCGGTGAACCCGAGCAGCAAGGCGAGTTGCGCCGCCATCAGAACGACGGAGAACGCGACCCCGGCAAGCGTGGTGGCGAAGCGGATCCGATCCTGTGCCAGGTTGCGCCACGCGAGCGTAAGCGCCACGGAAGCCAGCCATCGCCGCCGAACGCGGCCGGCGGCCGGAACCACAAAGTCTGTCGGCTGGACATCGATGTCCACAGGCAAGACGCACTCACTCCCTAGCAGCGTATCCTGGTCATCGCTTGGCGCCGCGGACATCGGGCCTTGGCCCGGGCGTCGATATAAGTATGACGCGGATTAACATCGTCTTAATAAACGCCTTGCGCACATCATCATCATGCAACCGTGTTCATGCCGCCTTCTCCGCGACGTCGGCAAGGTCGCCGGCGGCGTTCCGCCGCAGCGATGACGTGCCGATGCTGATCGGGCGACGCGGTATCCGGTCGTCGAATTCTCCGCAATGCGGCGACGGAAGCCGACTTTCGTTGGTAATGATCTTCCAGATTGCAGGATGCTCTACGGCGACCCGTTCGCACAGAGTCCGGGCGGGCGCATAGCAGGGCTGCCGCCAGCCGTGATAGGGGATCAACGGTCCGACCGGCTCGAAATGGAAGCCCAGGCGCGCGACCAAGCGGAGCAGTGAGGGTTCCATGATCGCACAGACGTTATCGACGCGATGGGCAAGGCCCATCTGCAGGGCCACGGCAATCAGGCCCAAGGTGATATGGGGAAGCCAGGGACGCGTCGCCATTTCGACTTCGCAAGGCCCCGCCTCGCGCCCGCCGTCATCGGTCACGCGGCGTCGGAGCTCCTTCGAAATCGCAAATCGAGAAAGTTCGCAGGTGGTCTCCAGTGGCAGGACGTCCCGGCGATGGACCAGCGGATCCTGGCACAATTTGTGGATCGGCAGGCAACCGTGCCTCGCTCCTCGTTTGTGCATGACGAGGCGGACTGTCCCGACGGTTATTCCGGTCTCGCGATCGCTTAACACCCCTTGGACGGCGTGGTCATCATACTCATCGCGCTCGAGCCCGTCCGGGTTGTCCGCCGGATCCAGGAAATTGCGCTCGACGCAGTAAACCTGGTACCGAAGCTGAAACGCCTTTCGTTGCTTCTCCGGTGTGTCCGCTTGAACGGCTTCAAACATATCTTGCTATCCCCCGCGAAAAGGGCGCGGCACGACGCAGCCGATGCCTCATCAAATGTTCCCCGGCAAGGTGACTATGTCACTCGACACCGTGCGGCCTGCGAGCCTGTCTGAACGGATCCGACAGACCCTTTTTCTAAGACCTCACCATCGTTGCCTGCACCACTCCGGTCGCCTCTATTCGCTGCGTCTTCAGTAAAATCAACTCCGATCGGTTAAAAAATTGCTAACAATACAGTACCAATCTGACATTATGTTCGTTGTTTCCGAGAATCTAGCGCGAACTCTCCAGTATATTCTTGGGGATGACTGAAAAATGACACAATATTATCTCAAGAATGCCGCATCAGCGCATCATCATTTGAAGTGATGACGCGCGTTTCAGGGGAACTCGTGCGAATCAATTGGACGCTAACCATGTTCCGAGCTTCACGTGCCCCTAAAGAGTTATACGCATTTTTGCGTCATGTCGAGCCGCTTCTGCAGCGGGGGTCCGCGTCGCGCTTCATGGCGGAAATGCGATGGTGAGCGCAGACCGTACCGCCAACTCGATCGCGGTTGGCGAGGCGCGTCTCGATGCGCCCGCGCGGATGCCGAAAAAGTCCCGCGGAGGCTCGACCTAACGGCGAAGTGTCAGCGCGACACGGAACATTGCCAAAAGGACGAAGAGGCATCCTCCGAGCACGATCGCAAACACGCCGGTCGCGCTGGTCACGAAGTTGAGAACGGTCTCGACGAGATTGAACTTTTCCGGGGGATTTGTATTTGGTCGCGGCTTCTCGCCATCGGTGACCCGGTCCTCCAGCGGGATGGAGAGCGCGGCGCCGGTCGAGGTCTCGGTCAGGTTGATGCTTCCCAGGCCCGCGGAGAGGTCGAGCTGCAGCTCAAACCTGCCCTGTCCGAAAATCGAGAAGCTGTTATCGAGGCCATAGGCGGCATTGGGCCGCACGACCGTCCGCAGCGCGTCACCGAGCACGCGGCTGTCGAGGAGCTGCTCGCCGAGGCTGAAATTGGTGCCGGTCACATCGTCGGCGGCCGTGGCAACCGACTGCGTCACAGTCTGTGGCCGCCGGCGCTCATTCGGGCGCTGCACCGAAACGATCGATCGCGCCACCGTGCGCAGTGTCGGGCCGTCATCCTGAACCAGCGAAACGTTGTCCATCTGTTCGGGCGGGGGGCGTTGCTGCGCCGCACCTCGCGGCGCGCCGGTGGCGTCCGCCGCCACGGGGCCTCCGGTTGACGGTAAAGCCCGGCCGTCATCGGCGAAACCCGGACCGCCCACTGCCCGCCCGATGTCAGGATCCACAGCCGTCGCCGTCTGCATCTGCGGCATCTGGTCGGGCTCGTGGATCGCGAAGGTACTGCCCAGGATCCGGCGCACAAGCGGGCTCTCCTGCAGCGACTGGGCGACGGCTTGGCGGCTCTCCTCAGCCGGATCGACCAGAAGCGCCGCTTCCAACGCGGATGTGCCGAGCGCGAGACCGTCTTGCGCCGGAACGGTGAAGGAAAGGCGTTCCACCATATGTTCGCCGCGCGGGAGCACGCTCCAAATGTTCGAATTCGATGCCGGAACGGAGGCTTCGGTCCGTTGCGCTTGCGGCTCGAGTGCGGGCAGGAGCGGCGCCGCCGTCGCTGTACCGGCGAGGAGTGTCAGGACCGCCGCCGCCGGCCACGATGCCAGCCGGCCTTGCCGCCGCCGGCAGGGGGCACCCCACCGCCGCACGATCCCGGTTTCCGGCCTCGCCGCGCGCATGTCCCAATTATGCCTCATTCGCGACGCGCCGGGACCAATAATAAGGTGCCCTTAGGCAGAATTAATCCCACGTAGAGGAACCAGAGGTTGCGCCTCGACGTTACGGAAAATTTGTGGAGAATTCAAAAAAGAAACAGGCACTGCCGGAGTGCCGTCTTGTCGCGGTATTCGCCGGGGGGTCGCCGGTCGCAGTAAGGAGGACGCCGGGTGCGGAGTGTCGTGGCGAGAGGATTACTCTCGGCACTGGCGGTGGTAGGGATCGCCGGATGCACGGCCAATCCCTTGTCCAGACCACCACCCGCGCCCGCGGTCGCGATGTCGCCCCCTCCACCGGCCGAGACCAAGGCGGAGGAGCGGCGCGACCGTTACATCGAGCGCGCCCTCGAACAGGCGCCGCCGGCCGGACTGCAGGGACGCCGCGAGATCGGGGTCGGCACCGGGTTCTTCATCGCGCCCGACAAGGTCCTGACCAATTATCACGTAGCCGGCCAGTGCGCGGCAGTGACGGTGGGAAATGGGGTCGAGGGCAAGGAGGTGCACGCCAAGCTCGTCGCCGGCAGCCCGAGCGACGATCTTGCCGTGATCGAGACCGCCGCCCCGATGGCCGAGCCGGCCCGCTTCGAGACGGCGCTCTACACGGAAACCGGCAACAACCTTGCGGTCGTGGGATATCCCGAGCACGGGCTGGTGGTGCTCGAGGCGGAATTGCGACCGATTTCGGCACGCGAACAGGACTTGGTGTCGGCGCGGCCGCGATATTTCTTTCATGGCTCGGTACACCCGGGCAATAGCGGCAGCCCGGTGCTCGACGATACCGGCGCGGTCGTCGGCGTGGTCGTGGCCAAGGTCGACACCGTTGCCGTTTATCAACGCTCCGGCCATGTCGTCGACGATATCGGCTTCGCCATCGCCAATCGCACGGTCTTCGACTTCCTTCGTCGCAGCGCCATCGCCTACCTGCCGGCACGACCGTCGCGCGGGCTTACGCCGGACCAACTTTTGAAGAAGGCGAACGGCTTCGTCCGTCAGGTCGGCTGCTGGCGATAGCGGACCCGGCCGCCGAAGGCCTGCCCTAACCACGCTTGCCAGCGGCGTCGGCGAACAGCAAGCCCAGCCCTTGCCGCAGCGAAAGCTTGGCCGTGCAGCCGAGCTGGCGGGCGGCCTGTCCGGGGTCGCCGATCGAGCTGCGGATATCGCCCGCCCGGGCCGCCGCGTATTCGAACACCGGCGTCACGCCAAGGCGGTCGGCCATCGTTGCCGCCAGTTCGAGCACCGTGGTGCCGATCCCGGTGCAGACGTTGTAGGCTGTGCCGGCCCGTTCGCGCGCCTCCATCGCGGCGATGAAGAAGGCGACCACGTCCGCCACAGCGACAAAATCACGCACCTGGCGGCCGTCGCCATGGATGGCGAGCGGTGCCTTGCGCCCCAGACGCTCGGCGAAGATCGAGATGACGCCCGAATAGGGTGAGCACGGATCCTGTCGCGGCCCGTAGACATTGAACAGCCGCAGGCCGACCGTCGGCACCAGGTAGAGTCGGCTGGCGACGCGGCCGTGCAGCTCGCAGCCGAGCTTGTCGGCGCCATAGGGATGGGTCGGGTGCGGCGGCGTCGTTTCCTGGAGGGGCACGGCGTCGGCGTCGCCGTAGACCGCAGCGCTCGAAGCGTAGACGACCCGCACCCCCGGCCCGGCGCTGCGGCGGGCGGCGTCGAAGATGTTGATGCAGCCGGTAAGATTGACGACGTGGCAGCCAACCCAGTCGCCGTTGCTCTGCTCGACCGAGGCGACCGCCGCAAGATGGAAGATGCCGTCGACATCACCCGTGCAAGCGCGCACGACGGCGCGGTCGGTGATGTCGCCGACGACCAGCTCGGCTGCGGCCGGCGCGTTCTCACGCTTGCCACTGGAGAGGTTGTCGAGAATGCGCACCCGGTGCCCGCGGCCAACCAACGCATCCGCGAGATGCGAGCCGATGAAGCCGCAACCGCCCGTGACGAGGAATTGTGCCATGCTACGTCTCTAGACCATCACGCGAGCCACAGATATGCCCGTCAAGATCGCCGCACAGGCATCAACAAGGGATTTATCCGGTGCGAGCTCTGCCCTCCGGCCAGGCGCCGGCGGGGCGGCCGGTGCCGTTCCTGATACGCGGCGGTGGCCGGTTTGGACCAGAGCTGGCGCGGCCGGCGCCGGGGGCCGAAATCGGTGACACGCGATCGGTTGCGGGTCGATCCGTTAATCCAAAAGCCATGATTCATCGTAAAAATAAGCTGAGGCTCAAGCGTTAAGCGACGGCAGGCTCGATGGGGCGCG
>Ga0307373_10008003_pt1 | contig 16253 bp, 8 predicted proteins | sample OX2MG_FD_202534 | JGI IMG/M metagenome (GOLD analysis project Ga0307373, IMG submission 202534) | Soil microbial communities from Risofladan, Vaasa, Finland - OX-2 | ecosystem: Environmental > Terrestrial > Soil > Coastal area > Acid sulfate soil | place: Finland: Risofladan, Vaasa | collected... | reverse complement strand
ACAACTTCATCTTGCAAATAAGCACACGCGAATCCCGCATCAGCCTCTCAGCCCTGATCGTCCTCTTCATGGCCAGCTCCCTTTCCGCATCCGGCGCAGGTTATCAGAAGAGTTATAAGGGAACTCCGTATCAGGATCACGATAAAAAAGGAGCACAGAGCATCCCCGGCAAGGTAGAGTGCGCTTTCTACGACCGCGGCGGCGAAGGCGTTGCCTATCACGACACCGAAGCCAAAAACCTCGGCAGCGGGACCCTCAACCCAGCCGACGGAACCTACCTGAACCAGTTCCGCATGGACGAAGGCGTAGACACCTCCTACACCAAGTTCCACAACTTCCAGCATCAGCCCGAGGTAATCGACAACAGCCCTTATGATCTCGTTCAGCCGACCGAAGGCCAGCTCTACGTCGGCTGGACAGAGCCCGGCGAGTGGTTCAACATCACCGTGCAGGTTGCCCGCGCCGGCCTCTACAGCGCCGACCTTCTCTACACCTCCAATCGCGGCGGAGCCATCTCAGTCGATGTCAACGGCAAGCCCGCAAGCGGTCCCTTGAACATCATGTCCACCTTCAACTCCGCCGATCCGATTGCATGGAGACAGTGGCACCACTGGAACCTCGCCCCCGCCATCACGAAGCTGCGCCTTCCCGCAGGAAAGAACGTTCTCACCGTCCACATCCTCGAAGGCGGCAACATGAACCTCGCCTACTTCGACTTCAAGCCAGTTCACTGAGTTCAGAGTGAGTTAGCGATGTACCGGGTGAGTTAGAGGTGTACGAGGCAAATCCAGAAAGCGGTACTCGAAACATTGTCATCCTTCGCCGCAGGCGGAGGATCTGCTTTTGTTTTTACAGCCCTCTTCCTTTGCAACTGCGTTCGTCCAAATCAGCCCACCTACTTCGCACTCGCCCGCTCCACCGGCAATTTCACGCCGCTCAACCCAGCCTCGTACCTCGCCACGCCACGATATAAACTCTCCGCCACCCGCTCGCGATACGCCGGCTCTTCCAGCTCTCGCGCATCGTTCGGATTGGTCACAAACGAGATCTCCGCCAGAATCGAAGGCATATTCGCGCCAATCAGAACCACAAACGGAGCCTTCTTCACACCGCGGTCCTTCAGTCCCTCGTTACCCTTTTCCAGCCCGCCATAGAGGCTCTCCTGCACGTCCGTGGCGAACTCCCGCGACTCCGCGATCTTGTCCTTCAGCGCGATCTTCTTCACCAGGTCGCTCAATTGGTGGATCGACTGGTCCGAGACCGCGTTCTCTCTCGCCGCCACTTCCAGCGCATCCAGTTGGGTCGTGAAGTTCAGGTAATAGGTCTCCACGCCGCGCGCACTCTCATCCCGCGAAGAGTTCGCATGGATCGACAAAAATAAATCAGCCTGCGCCTTATTCGCAATCGCCGTCCGCGTCTCCAGCGGAATGAACGTATCATCTGACCGCGTATAAATGATCTCCGCGCCCAGCCGCTCATGCAGCAGCTTGCCCAGCCGCAGCGCCACGTCCAGCACGACATCCTTCTCTTCAATCCCGCCATAGCCCAGCGTGCCCGAGTCATGCCCGCCATGTCCCGCGTCGATCACGATGCGCCCAATCTTCAATCCCAGCGCCCTTACCAGCGACGTCTCTCCATCCGCCGTCGGCACCGCCGCCCGCGCCGGTCCCGCCCCCGCAACCTCGGCCCTGCTCCTCTTCGTCCGCCTGCCGGCAGCATCCATCCGCTGCCCCGCACTTCCTGGTCCCTGGTCCCTGATCCCTGGTTCCTGATCCGTCACCACCGCCGAGATCGGCTGCGAAGTCGGCCTGCGCGTCGCCTCCACTCTCCCCGGCTGATCGCTCAGCGAAGCCACCTCCACCAGGCTGTTCGACTTCGCCTCGACCGTATTCGGCACCGGCCTCGCCGTCGTCGCCTTGGTCACAACCGCCGTCACCGGAGCCGAGGCCTTGCCCCTAGCTGCAGCAATATCGCTCCCTGATCCCTGGTCCCTGGTCCCTGGTCCCTGCCCTTGGCTGCCGCCATGAATGTCAATAATCAGCCGATAAGGATTCGGCAGCAAAAACGCCGAATACTCCGTCACATCATTCACATCCAGAACCACGCGCGTCATGTCGTTGGTAAACTGCGCCGCGCGCACCCGCTTCAGAAATCCATCGTCGGTCACGGTAAAGCTCTTCCCCACCAACTCCGGAGCCAGCCGCGTGCCATGCAGATCAAAATAAATGCGGTCAGGATGCGGCACCCTCGCCGCCTCATAGGTCACGTCATCGCCCAGATCGATCGCCACTCGGGTATAGTTCGGCGTCGACCAGTGCCGAATCCCCGTCACCTGCGCCAGCCCATGCCGCCTCTTCGAGGCCTGCGCCACATGCGCCGGTCCGGCCTCTTCGCCGCTGACGGGTGGCGTCTCTCTCACCGTCGCCGCAACCGCCGGTGCACTCACCTCAACCACGCTCTGCGCCACAGTCTTTCGTCTTGTCACCGACATCGGAGCAAAGGAGCTTGCATTCGCGCCTCTGTCGCCCATCGCAGCCTGCTCTGCGCCCTTCTGATCTCTGCTTTCCCTGGTCCCTGCTTTTAAGGACGCCAGCCCCGCCCGGGCCTCTTCCGCCTGCTCGCTCCGGGGATAATCCTTCACCAACAGCGCATACTGCGTCCGCGCCCCGTCCGAATCATGCAGGTCGTTCTCGTAGATCTGCGCCTCGGTCAGCAATGCCCCCACCCGCAGAGAGCTACCCGGATACTGCTTCCGCAAAAACTCATACTGCCCCACCGCGTCCTTCAGCGCCTTCGCATCGTGCGATCCGCGCCCCTGCTCCGTCAGCAACTCGGCCACGGCATTCACCGCTGCGGCGGCATAGGTATCCCCCGGCGTCTCGTGATAGATCGTCCGAAACCCATCCATCGCCTGCGCATACTCCGCTTTGGTCCGCGCTCCCGCCGGAATCGACTCCAGCTTCTCCCGCCCCTGCATCGCCTGCTGCCACGGCGTCAGCTCCACCCGCCGATGCACCGCCTTCCGAGTCTTAGCCGAAGCCCCCTGCACCATCGCGCAGCAGCAAAGCACCGCCACGCAACCCCCACACAACCACCGCTGCTTCCGTATCCTCAGCCCCATCATCAATCTAAAGTTTAAGAGACCACACCTCCCAGCGCCCGTGAAAAGATGCCCGGTACTCCCCCCGATACCCCCACAAAAGCCGCAGTCATTAAAGAGCGCGTTTCCGCACACCCGCCAGCCCCTGTGACACGCATGCCCCGCTCTGTGTCGGGCGCGTGCTGGACTGATGGATGTTCTCCTTGATCAGCGGCCTTCCCTCCTCACTCTCCGCCATCGACTGCTCGATTTTGTTCGAATGATTCATAGGTAATACGCCACTGTCCGACTCCTCGGAGACGTGCATGCGGATCGTACGGCCTAAGCCTTCACCCGCCGTCCTGCTGTCGTTACCAGCAGGAGCCTCCGAGGTCTCCCGGTTCTCGTGCATGAAGCTTCCAAGCGTGTCTGGGGTCTACGACTACGCAGGACCGAGCAGGAACTCGCGATATCGCTCCCGCCCGTGTTGCCTTCCGCCAATGCAAAAGCGTCAGCGTCCTGATTGCATCTTTTCGAAGCTCAATGCCCAGCCCACCTGTACCCCTGTTTACGCTTCGCCGAACACCTCGCGGTGTGCAACGCAAAACTCGGGGCCGAGCCGTTCGCTACTCCTTTCTCGTAGGACTCTTGCATGCCCTGCTTCATGCCGGTTTATCCCCGCGCACTGCATCGGCAATCATGCATCAAGCCGAGATCCGCTGATATCAGATGGCCGAGAAGCCGCCGTCGACAGCCAACTCCACCCCATTCACGAAGCTCGAATCGTCTGAAGCAAGAAACAGCGCGACCGTCGCGATTTCTTCAGGCTGACCCATCTTTCCCCGCGGGATTAGGGATTCGAACATCTCCTTCGCCTCCTTGGTGAGAACCTGGTCCTGCATCGGTGTGGCAATCGGCCCCGGGCTCAACACGTTCACCCGGATATTCCTGCCCTTCAGTTCGTTGAGCCAAGTGCGTGCGAATGAGCGCAACGCCGCCTTGCTCGCCGCATACACGCCGTAACCAGGAAAGCCTTTCACCGAAGCAACTGACCCGGTCATGAAGATCGATCCGCCATCGTTGAACAGCGGCAACGCCTTCTGAACCGCAAACAGCGTTCCGCGCGTATTCAGGCCGAAGGTCGCATCGAAGTGCTGCTCGGTAATCTCGCCCAGTTGGACGGCTTCGCCCGTGCCGGCGCTCGCAAACAGGACGTCGATCTTGCCCTTTTCTCGCTTGACCGTATCGAACAGACGGTCGAGGTCGTCGAGATTTGCCGCGTCACCGCGAACGCCGGTCACGTTGCGGCCAATCGCCTTCACCGCCTCGTCGAGCTGCTCCTGCCTCCTGCCCGTGACGAAAACGTAGGCACCCTCTTCAACGAAGAGCTTGGCGCTCGCCAGCGCCATGCCGCTCGATCCACCCGTGATGACTGCAACCTTACCTTCAAGCTTTCCCATAATGACTCCCTTTGGTAGATGTGTAGAATTCGGTACTGAAGAGTAGATTTCTTTGGCGGTGGACGAGAACTGCTCAGGAGTCCTAATGTTTTGTCTATTCGTCCAAACTAAGAGGCCACATTGGATCCGATAACCGACATCTTCAGAACGATGCACGTAACCGCTTTCGGTCAGCACAGGCTCGAAGCTACAGCCCCGTGGGGCTTGATACAAGAGAAACAGACCGAAGAAAAAGTCACGCCTTCCGGCAAAAAAATTTCACCCACAGATTTGGCGCACTTCGCCATGCTGTCGCGCGGTAACTGCTGGCTGAGTGTCGAAGGGATTCCGGAGCCGATTCCCCTCACCGGTGGCGATTGCTTTTTGCTGGCCCGGGGAACTTCGATTGTTTTGCGCGACAGCCCGCGAACACGTCCGAGGTGGAGTTTCCGCGAGATCGGGGCCAAGGCCAACAACAATGTCGCTCATTATGGAGGTGGTGGCGCACCGACGACAATCGTCTGTGGGTCCTTCAGTTTCGATCGCGCCAGCCTGAAGCCGATCACTCAGTTATTGCCGAGCTTCATTCTGATGAAGGCCGAGCAGGCACGCACGCTGGCTCTTCACAACACAATGCAGGCGCTGGCATCAGAAATGGCAGAACAGTCGCCGGGATCTGAAGTAGTCGCGACTCGGCTAGCCGAGGTCCTATTTATCCAGGTACTCCGGGCGCATATCGCGTCGGGAGTGGAATGGCGCAACAAAGGATGGCTTCGTGCCGTTTTCGATCCTCAACTGGGCACGGCGCTGAGTGCCATTCACGACAGAGTGAATACACCCTGGACGGTCGAATCCCTGGCCGAGGCGGCGGGCATGTCTCGCTCCGCATTCGCAGCGCGTTTTAAAGAGCTACTCGGGCAAACACCGCTGGAATATGTAACCGAGTGGCGGATGCAGAAGGCGATGCAGTTACTCGAACAGCGTGACAAAAAGCTCATAGACGTCGCTCGGTCGGTCGGTTACGAGTCCGACGCTGCGTTCAGTAAGGCGTTCAAGCGAGTTGTCGGGGCCAACCCTGGCGAATACCTCAAACGTGGTTTTGAAGACCACGATCATGCCGGAATGGCGGAAGATTTTTGAAGCCGAGGATTCTGACCTTACCGGCGAGGCCTGGGTGCCATGGAAGTGTGTTCTCCCACTGAAATGGGTGCCCAGGTGCCTCGCATTTGGGAACGGGAGACCACGGACCCAAGACCGACCGAAGCTGACCTTCTGCTCGGTTCCACCAAGCCAATGTACTCAGCTAAGCATGCCAGGACTATACCCCTAGCAGAGAAGAAGATATCTACCGCTGTGATGCCTGCTGAGCTTCAAGGAGCTTCTCGTAGAGGGCGTGGCTTGCCTGAAGTGATTCTTTGTTCATCGTGCTTGCCTTGGCGAACTCGGCTTTAGCATCCTCTTTTCTTCCCATGGATTGATACAACTTCGCCAGTCGCCAGTGCGGGGCGACGTCTTTTGGATCGAGCGCGATCGCTTTCTGAAGCTCGCCGATTGCTTCGTCCTTTCGGTTCTCTTCCTCGTACACAATTCCGAGATCGAGGTGCACAAGGGCAAATGACGGATCGACAGCAACGGCCTTTTCCAGCTCTGGCAGCGCCTTTGCGTAGTCGTTCAAGTGAACATAGGAGTCTCCAAGATAGGCTCGCGCCTGGAGATGCTTGGGATCATTGTCGAGCTCGGCCTGAAACTCTTTGGCTGCTTCCGGAAAGTGATTTTGAGTCCAGAGGAGATAGCCCAGCCCGAAGTGGACGTTAGGCTCTTTCGGATTGGCCCGAACGGCCGCGCGAAATTGTTCGGTGGCCCCCGCATTATCGCCCGTCTCGTCGAGCGCCTCACCGGCCAGCATGTCCGCCTCTGCGGATTCGGCATTCAGGGCGAGAATCTGCTTGTAGACATCGAGAACGCACTGATTCTGTTTGCTCCACAAGCAACTGTGGGCGAGCGCCAGCCGGAGGGGCAGGCTCTGCGGATCTCTTTCCGCCGCCTTCCTTAGATATGGAATCGCTACAAAATAGTCGCCCATACCGTAGTGCGCCATGCCGAGCAGGATTGTAAGGCGCAGGTCGTCAGGATGCTTCTTGAGCTCGGCGGTGAAGGGTTTGATGGAGCCCTTGAAGTCTTTGGCCTTGAAGAGCGCGAGGCCGAGATTCATCTGGAGTCCTGGCAGCGCGGCATTGAGTGCGAGCGCTTTGCGGTAGTTGGAGATGGCGTCGTCGTAGTGCTCCCGGCGGGCTTCCATCAAGCCAAGATGTGCGAACGCCTCTGCGTTCTGCGGATTGCTGCGAGCTATGCTTTGCCACGCCTGCTCGGCTTCAGCGTTCTGTCCCTGTTGCTCGAGTGCAAGGGCATTCTGGCGGGAACCGTCTTGAGCTGAGAGGATAGCGGTTCTGGAGATTACAACCCACAGCACTCCCAGCAGTAACCATGTTTGACTTTGGCGCTTCACCTTGTCCCCGGGACTTCAGCACGCAAACTTTTCATAATAAATATCTTGGGTTCGGATTTGCGCCACGACGCATCTCAATAAAGATAATCCTAATAGCAATGCACGACGGAGATAAAGAAGAGGGCCCAATGGAAACGGGCTTTTCCTTTTCCACGAATTCAAATTTAACAAATTGATGTGAATTGCACTGTCATACGATTTCGTCCTGTTGCTCTGCAATAAAAAACTGGCGCGGCAGGGTAGCTGCCGCGCCAGGAGATGGAAACTGGTTTAGAAGATAATCTTGCCTCCCAGTTCAAGTGTTCGGGGGTCGTACGTGCTGGTGACCTTACCGAAGCTGCCTTTGGAAGTTCCATCACTGTTGAAGCCTTGGAATTGCTGGCCAATGTTGTCGAACTGCGTGTGGTTGAAGGTGTTGTAGGACTCCACGCGAAGCTCGAAGCGCGCCCTTTCGGTCATAGCAAAGGACTTGTAGACTGAGGTGTTGAAGTTGACGCGGCCCGGACCAATCACCGTGTCCTTGCGAGCGTTACCGAAGCCCAGGTTTGCACCACCTGCCCAGGCCGGGATGGGCGCTGCAAAGGCTGATTGATCAAACCACTCATTCTGTTTCTTGGTGTAATGGATCTTGCCCACGACATCGGGCCGGTTGGTGTAGCCACCGCCCAGGCCGATCGTGTCGTATCCAACGTTGAGGCTCGTACCATTATTCGCGCCTCCGCCGTTGATGATGCCGCCCGTCTGTAAGTTTGCCGTACCTGCAATCTCCCAGCCTCCAAGCAGCGAGTGCTTGAAACCCGAACCTGAGTTGAAGATAGGCAGTTTGTAGATGTAGTTAAGGTTGAGGATGTGGCGACGGTCGAAAGCACCGGAACCCTTGTCGTACTTGAGGTTGAAGGGATTGCCGACACCCTGGTCATCGTTGCTGGAGATGTCGATCTCGTGGGAGTAGGTGTAATCCACCTCGCCCGAGAGACCCCAGCGGTTCTGCGCTCGAAGGCCTACCTGGAATCCGTTGTAGTTACCGTTTGTGTTGTTCTCCTGCTCGTTGATGGTGTTATATCCCCGAAAGGTGCGATAGAAATCCCCGTTCGACAATGCCGCGTGATTGGGGTTTGTTCCGGAATTGTTGCTTGGGTCTCCGTTATTAGCACGGATGTCCATCGGCGTGTCGAGTGGATAGTTGTTGATTTGGCGCCGGATGTTCTGATGCCAGGCCAGGTTGCCAACGTATTGCACGACTGCCACGACGGACGGCTTGATTTCGTGCTGCACACCCAGGCTGAACTGGGCAATTCCTGGCGCTCGGAAGGTACGCGACAAGGTTGTCAGCCCCTGAGGACCAAAAGGCCTGGGCGAGTTTCCACCCTTTACATAGCCCGTGCTGGGATCCGATAGGTAGACATTCGTTGCATTCGGAGTATTGGAGAAAGGAACGCTAGGAGCAACATCGTAGATGTCGTTGCCCTGCAAGCGCTCGTAGAAGGAGCCGATGCCGCCACGCAGAATGGTCTTGCCGTTTCCGAAGAGATCTTCAGAGAAGCCGACGCGCGGCTGCAAAGTCGCGTAGTCGTTTCTGACCAGACCCTTCGGTTCACCATTCTGTCCGGCGATATAGATGCCATTGAGGTAGAACTGCTGACCGTTCACGATTTGAAATCCAGGTCCTTTTGGATCGAGAGAGGTGCTTCCCGGTACATAGGTTGGACCTTGACTGGCTAGATACAGGTTGGGGTCGAAGTTGGCTACGTTGTTCCCACGCTCATAGGCGGACGGCAGAGCATCGTAACGAAGTCCCAGTTGTAAGCTGAGGCGCTGCGTAACCTTCCAGTTATCCATCACGTAGGCCGATGTCGTCTGATTGACGTAGTGACGAATTGGCAGGCTCTGGGTCTGCGAATACTTGGTGGAGAGGCCCAACAACATGTCCATAAATGGATCGCCGGAGTATGGGATACACTTCCCTGTAGCTGGGTCCGTACCAATACATCCACCGGTGACGTTGTCGAAGAAGAACTCGCCGCCCGGGGCTCCGAAGAGCTGCTGGTTCTTGGTGTAACGGTTATAGCTGAGGCCGAACTTCATGGAGTGCTTACCGCTCAAATAAGAGATATCAATCTTAGGACTGTAGTCCTGGGCGGCATTGTGCCATGGAGCCGAGCCTGGGTTTTCCTGGGTTCCATACTGGCCGTTCCAGTGCATATTGGGCACGTTATTGGAGCTGTTGTTGAAGAACCGGGGGATGTTGAAGCCGGTGGGCAACTGCGAATTCGGACTGTTGACGATATTAATGACGTTGCCGTCGTAGTTCATGCTGACTTCTGCCAGCAGGTTTGGAGTGATGGTTGCGGTGAGTTTGACAGCAGCGCTGTTGGAAGGCGTAATGATTGAGCTGGTAATGGTGTTATAGCTCGCGCCGGACCATCCGATCATAGGTCCACCCTGCACCTGCGTGACGGAATCGTGCAGGTAGTGACCGAGGATCTGCCATTTGTCGTTAATGCGATGGTCGATTCGGACGATATCGTCGCGCACGTTAAGGGGCGTCTGCGCGGAGCTGGCGATCTGATCGTTGGGCAGGTTCGGCTTTGGAACGATTCCGGAGTTGAGATAGGCTAGGGCGTTCGGGTCAAACAGTGCCGCGGGAATGGTGTTGTTGGGAAAGGGTTGTCCTTGGGCCAACCCCAGATTCTGAAGTTTCTTCTGGTATTTTGGATCGCCCACACTGCTGGAAGAGGGAACGAGAATGGCCGAGCTGGAGGCAAATCCAGGCGCCACGTATTTCAAATTCTGACCCGCAACCGGGAAGTCGGCGGCGGGGAGCGTGTTAACGATGTTCGGCGAGTTGCCCTGATTGATCTTGCGCCACTCCTCGTTCCAGAAGAAGAAGGTCTTCGACCGGTCTTTGTTGTACACGCCAGGAATCGTGACTGGACCGCCGATGTTGAAGCCATAGATGTTGTATCTCAACACCTGGCGTGGTAGGTCGGCCTGCTTGTTGAGATAGTAGTTGGCATCGTAGGCTGTGTTGCGGTTGAACTCCCAAACCGAGCCATGGAAGTCGCGCGTGCCGCTCTTGAGGCTAAGCGAGATGGTGGCACCCGACGAGATACCGTAGTCGGGTGGGTAGTTACTGGAAAGAGTCTCGAACTGAGCGATGGCATCCTGCGAAGGCATAATCTGCATGCCGCCGGCTCCGCCACGATCGTCGGACTCGCCACCGTCAATAAGAAAAATGTTGTGGTTCTGACGAAGGCCGTTGATGCTGAAACTGAAGCTGCTTCCCCCGGCTCCAGCGGACGGCGTGTTGTTGTCGGGCATCATGGAACTGGCACCGAGCCCGATGGCAGCCAGAGCGGCGAAGTTGCGGTTCTGGGTGGCGATTTCGCTTATCTGATCCGCGCTGATCAGGGAGCTTACAACGTTAGAATCGGCCTGTACTGTAAGTGCATTTGCCGAGACGGTCACCGTTTCGCTGACGCTTCCCACGGACAAAGTCGCGTCGGCTCGTAGAGTCTGGGAGACGTTCACTCCCAGCCCCTTGGTGACATAGGTTTGAAAGCCGTTCATCGTGACCTTCAATTCGTATGTGCCGACGTTCAGCCCAGAAATACTGTATATACCGTTGGCGTTAGTCACCGTATTACTGACGAAACCGGTCGCGTCAGCAGTTACAGATACCTGCGCACCGGCAATGGCTGCCCCTTGGTTATCGATCACGGTTCCGGTTATCACTGAGTTCTGCTGTGCGTAGGTAAAAACACAGGCGAACAATAAGAACATCACTAGCGTGAATATCTTTGTTCTTCCACGATTCATCACAATGTGCCTCCTCAAAAAATTGCAATTCTAGATCTACCGCTCACTCCAACGAACTAATGTCATGCTGGGACGTTCTGTGAAATGTGTGACATCTGTTGATAGTGCAGCCCAGCTCTGAAATCTTTGGTTTTCGTGTCTGTTCAGCCTCAATGCGAAAGCTGAATACGTTTCACTAAACAATCTTCTAAATCGCTTTAACATTGAGGATCGCAACAGTACGAGGAAATGCGGGGCAGTGTCAAGGAAATTCTTAGCACAGGTTTTCCCACGAGGTAACAGAGACTTTCCCTCGTCTCTTGAGGAGCAATGAACTTCAGTGTGCGGAGATTCCCAGCCACCAATCCGAAGACCCACTTACAAATTGGACTGACCATGTTAATCGGAAGCTAGTTTGAGCTTCACCGACCGGGTCGCGAGCTATACCTTACAACCGAAGCCACCTGACAGACAGGTTTAGCCCGGCGTTACGTGCGGAGGCCCGTTGCTGAGGCGTACTTCGGGCAAATCACCAGGGGTATAGGTCATACGTCACAACGCCTCTTGTCTAAATCCTGCAAACGCGGCACTCATTTATTTATTGCAATCAGCATTCCACTCAGCGCTTAGTGTTGTCTCCCGGCTTGCCGGTGCCTGGATAGATCTTGATCCAATGATTTCGCATGGTTGCTCGAACGACCTTATCCGCCGTCTCTGAGACGATCACCCTTGTCGGCTCAACTGGCATATGGCAATCAATGCAGTTATTCGCGATGGAATGTCCTATAGTTTTTGAAACCGGACAGCTCTGCCACTGATGGCAGGTCAGGCATTTCGCTGAATAGGCTGCAGCCGGCTGCTCCTTTGCATGGACGTCGTGACAGGTCGAACAGGTCATGTTCGGCGACGATAAGTAGCAGCGGCTTCTCTGCAGCAGACCGACCTGATTGCCGTGAACATCTGGATGCTCTGCTGCATCTGTCTGCAAGAGTCTGAAGTAATCGGTCAACGGCTTGCCGGGCATATAGGAAAACGCTGGTGCGGTAGCTTCACGTTGAACACCGTTGTGGCACAGTGCACACAGATCGACCTGCCTGTCGCGAGAAAACTTAGCCGGGTTCAGGATCGTCTGCCCAGTCGATGCGGAAGCTGAACCGGCTTTCTCACTTGCCACATGCTTCGCGCCTGGACCATGGCATCTCTCGCATGAGATTCCAGTCACCAGACTGTCCCTGTCATAGCGATTCGTGGCCGGGTCCTGTGAGAGCGGTCGGATGTACGTCGCGTGGCATTCCAGGCAACCGGGATTGACGCGCCGCGAGAAGTCGACGGAACCGTTTTCGTAGCCGGGGCTATTGATCCACTGATGCCCGTCCGTCCAGTAGCTTACCGGCAGCTCATACAACTGGTTGCCTTGCCAATAAAGGTAGGTCGCTCCCCGGACCCCGGAGCCAGTGACTATGTCGATTGGCTCGGTTCGAGTTTGCACCTGCTTGCCCCAGCCGGTCACGGCGGTTTCATAGTAGCCGCCATGCTTTGCCTCCATCTTGAAATAGAGGAAAGGCTCTGCCGTTGTAGTCGGATCGACGATCGTCAGGACATTTGATCCTTCCTCGAACGAACCCAGCACCGACTCCTTATTTGCCAGCTGCGAGGTAAGGTAGTGCGAGGTGTGCAGGTAAGACGCGCCCTGTTTCTTATGGCAAGAGATACAGGCCGCATCGCCGACGTAGTTGTCGCGTCGAACGTCAGCCTCGTGCTGACTTGAGCCATCCGCCCGTGCAGCGGATGCGATCGGCTCCGGTTTCATGGCTTGAATTGCAAGGGAGGACAAAGCGATCAGACCCAGAAGAAAAATCGCGCTGACTCGGGTCATTTCGAGATAGTCTCGCAGCGGAGCATCGGTTCACCTTCGTACCACTCTAACGTCGCGCCGCGAAACGGACAACAGTTTCTGCGCGATAGACCCGGATCTCTTTCGCGGCGGCCTTGCCCACACTTCAGGTTGCCCAGTCGCCCAACTCTTCTCCCAGAATGCGCCCACTTTCCGAAAGTGGACGACTGTGTCCAGCACCAAAAACCCGTTCATCTACGGTGACTCGATCAGCTTCACCATTCGCACTGCGGGAGCTGGGGTCATGCCCACTGGCGCCATCACCATCATGCTGAATATATTTTCCTAACCGCTTTTGTTCCGTCCGAAGAATGCGGCGCCGCAAACAATCGATCAGCGCTTGCAAATGTACTAAAACGATTTATTGTCTTGTTTTGTGCACAATGTTCCTTGTATAGTTCGTACGTTCCGTCCAGATAGGCAAGAATTGGTGCCTAACTCGAGATCGAAACCCGATAGCACAACAAATCGGGTAAACGCTTGCTCGCATGCGTGGGGGGTATATGTATCGTCGGATTTTCGCCGCTTTGTGGATGCCGAACAGCAGTTTGGCACCCTGTATAGCAATTCGGTTCGCGAGTGGCTCTAAGATCAAAAAGGCAGGTGCAGGCTTTGCGGTGGCTTTGCTGTCGATGGCATTTCTACACTCTGCTGCTTTCGCCCAATCGCCCCCAATCAACGCTTCGATCGATGTCTCGAAGACCGGGACTCCGATCTCCAAAAATATTTACGGACAGTTTCTGGAGCATGGCGGAGACATCGTGAATACGGGTATCTGGTCTGAGATGCTTGCGGATCGGAAATTCTTCTATCCGGTTGACACTGCAGCCCCCACACCTCCTCCAGTGATGGGCAACGCCGTGGGTAATCCCCGGCTCCATCGGCCGCCTACCCGGTGGTGGGCTCCGATCGGCGGTGCGGGTGTGGTCATCATGGATGCGAAATTGCCCTACAGCGGAGATCAGTCTCCGTTGGTCAAACTTGACCCGAAAGATCCACACGGCCTCCGTCAATCGGGAATCGCCGTCCGGAAAGGAAAGAGTTACACGGGCCGCATTGTGCTCGCGGGCGATCCGGCGGCCGTAGTGAAGGTCACGCTCATATGGGGCAGTGCGGCGGCTGATCGTCAGACAGTCACCCTCCACACACTCGGCACTGCGTATCGCAAGTTCCCGCTGCACTATATCGCCGCAGCCGACACCGACAATGCAACGCTGGAGATCGCAGGCACAGGAAAGGGCTCCTTTCACGTCGGCGCGGTATCGCTCATGCCAGCCGATAACATTGAAGGCTTTCGGCCCGAAGTGATCGCCGCCCTCAAGCAGTTGCGTTTTGGCGTGCTTCGCTTTCCCGGCGGCAATTTTGTCTCAGCCTACGAGTGGCGGTATGGCGTGGGCGATATCGACAAGCGGCCTCCAATTTTCGATCCTGTCTGGCACGCCGTTCAACCCAATGATGTTGGCACGGACGAATTCCTTACCCTGTGCCGTCTGCTTGGCGTCGATCCTTACATCACCGTTAATGCCGGATTTGGAGATGCGTGGTCGGCGCGCGAATTGGTTGAATACACCAACGGACCCGCAACCACGCCGATGGGGAGATGGCGTGCGCAAAACGGCCATCCTGAGCCGTATCACGTGAAGTTCTGGGGCATCGGCAATGAACCCTGGGGCGACTATCAGATGGGCGCGATGTCGCTTCCCCAGTTCGAAGTGAAACACAACCTCTTTGCGAAAGAGATGAAGAAGGTAGACCCATCCATCAAGCTCATCGCGGGTGGCGCCATGCCCGATGTGATGGAAGGCGCCGATCAGTCGCGACGTATCAACGGCCAGTATGTTCCTGACTATCTATCAGCAGCCGACTGGACCGGCCAGATGATCCTCCATTGCCTCGACAATATCGACATGATCAGTGAGCATTACTACGCTTCGGGCACGCAGCACACAGACATGAAGCTGCAAAAGAAGGTGACGATCGATCCGCCGCTTTCGCTGATCGAGTGGGAGCGCGCCCCCGCGGTGCAGGTCCGTGCCAAATATGAGCACTATGAGGAGTATCTGAAGCGCATTCCAGCATTGCGCGCCAAACCCGTCCCCATTGCGATTGACGAATGGGCTTACATGGGCAGCAATCGAGACGGCTACAAGGTCGTTCCTGCCTACGCGTGGGCGTTCCACGAAATGTTCCGCCACTCCGACGTCTTCCAGATGGGAGCCTTTACCTTCGCGACCGCAATGATGAGTGAGAACCGGACCGAAGCCGTTCTCAACCCCACAGGGATGCTCTTCAAGATGTACCGCGATCATTTCGGCACGATTCCCGTCGAGACCACTGGAGACTCGCCGCAGCCCAAACCCGTATTCCCGGCAGGCGGCGATCAGCCTGCGATTAACCCGGGCAGCGATACCTATCCCCTCGACGTCAGTGCTGCACTGAGTGAAGACCGTAAGGCACTCACCATTGCCGTGCTCAATCCATCTGGCTCGGAACAGAGCATCAGCATTGCAGTCAAGGGCGCTAAGCTCACAAGCGCTGGAACCCTATGGCGCATGGCGCCTGACTCGATCGATGCCACCGTTCAGGTAGACAAGAAGCCTGAGGTCCAGGTCGAACAGCAATCACTCGGCACGCTTCCTGACGTCGTCACAGTGCGTCCCTTCAGCGTCAACATCTACTCCTACCCGCTGCGGTAGCCAGACCTTCGAGAGAGTATCCCTATGAGAACGACAAAGCTGATATTTACATGCGTCCTTGCCCTCATCATTGCGCCGGCAATGCAATCCACCGCTCAGGTGAAGGTCAACGTTCCGGATACGGTACCTGGGGCAAAGCCAGTGACGGTAGAGCACATCAAGATTCATGGGGCATCGCTTGAGGGAAATCTTGAGGGTGACGCTGTCGATCGTGACGTGATCGTCTTTCTTCCGCCCAGTTATAACAAAGATAAAATGCGCCACTATCCGGTGGTCTACGCGCTCCACGGTTATTCCATCGGTGCCGAGCAGTGGACGCATGAGATTCACGTGCCGCAGACGATCGAAGGCGCTTTCGCGCAGGGCTCCAAGGAAATGATCTTCGTCCTGCCCGATTCCAAAACTATCTACAACGGCTCCATGTACTCGAGCTCAGTCACTACCGGGGACTTCGAGAAATTTATCTGGCACGATGTCGTTGCGTACATCGATGCACATTACCGCACGATTCCCGATCGCCAGAGCCGCGGCCTCGTCGGCCATTCCATGGGAGGCTATGGCGCGTCGCGTATTGGCATGAAGCATCCCGAAGTGTTCGGGGCTCTTTACATCATGAGTCCCTGCTGCATGTCTCCGATGACCGGCGGAGGCCCCGGCCCCAGCGATCAAATGAAAGAGCGTGCGCTCGCCGGTGAAAAAAAAGCTGCCGCAGCTAAGTCTCCGGCGGATCTTGCCGCACAGTCTCCTGGCTTTGCCTCGGCTCTGTACGCGACAGCAGCGGCGTGGGCACCTGATCCCAAAAATCCTCCTCTCTATTTCGACCTGCCAACGAAGGACGGCG
>Ga0307373_10008002_pt1 | contig 16253 bp, 25 predicted proteins | sample OX2MG_FD_202534 | JGI IMG/M metagenome (GOLD analysis project Ga0307373, IMG submission 202534) | Soil microbial communities from Risofladan, Vaasa, Finland - OX-2 | ecosystem: Environmental > Terrestrial > Soil > Coastal area > Acid sulfate soil | place: Finland: Risofladan, Vaasa | collected... | reverse complement strand
CTACTACAAGCAACGCTACCGCGACGAACACCACCTCGCCCGCTACAACGAAGACACCATCGACCGCCTCAACCTTGCCGCATGACCGAAACACCCGGAATAGGGTACTTCTTAAAAAGACGCACCTCATCATCAGCTGTCCGACTGCACCCGCTCACGCCGAGTGCGAGACGAGGACCTTGCGGAACTCATCCCGCACAGACTGGAGGCTGACCTCGTGGCCGGCCAGGTCATCGAGCAGGCTGCCCACAACCCAGGTGGCCAGGTAGGCGTACCGGGCGCTGAAGATGCCCACCGAGTCGAGGTGGTATGCGTCGTCGAAGTCCAGCAGCGCGTACCCGATCACCTGGAACAGATCCTTCACTGCGAGGGTCAGCTTCGCGGAGGTCTTCAGTTCAAGGAGCAGCCCGGCCGCGATCAGGTCCCCGTCGGACCTGGTGCCCAGCGCCGACCCGGAGAAGGTCGGGCCGACCGCCCACGGCCCGGTCCTGGAGGCGAGCTGAGGTATGAGGGTGGTCTCAAACACGCGGCGGAACCTGGCGAGCTGGTCGAGCCCGGCGGGCGGGGCAAGGCCGAGCAGATCATCAACGGTCACCGGCCCGCTCTGGAACCGTGCCAGCGGGCCCATAGCCGCGGCCTGCGCCGAGCGGAACGCCTCGGTGGCCAGAGCCAGCGCCCAGCACCCCCGCGCCAGCAGCTCCTGGTCCACGCTGCTGCCGGCCACCGGCCCGGTGAAGGCGTGGACTGACCCGGAGACAGGCGAGGCCCCCATGGTCAGTGTCCCTGGCAGGTCGGCCACGCCCATCATCTCGGCCAGCTCGGCCACGCCCATCATCATCCCCGGCGATAGGTGCGCGGTGCCCCGCGACCGCAAGGCTCACGCTGGGATCAGGGCAGACCATGAACCGCAGGAGCCAGTCGGCGGCCCCGCCCACAGTCCCCGGGTTGGCCTCGGCCTGCGGCACTGACGGCACCACCGCAGGCGGGGCGGCCTGCCGGAACCTGCGTTGAAGGTCCTTCAGCCCGCTGGTGAACCGCTCACCGAGGAACTGCCGGACCGGGGAGCTGACGTTGTCGAGTTCCCGGGTCAGCGACCCGCGGACGATGTAGGGCTGGCTCATAGCGTGACCCCGCCTTTGCGGTGAGGATTGGTGAATGTAGGAATCATCACCCTTGCGCCTGACACTCGCCGGAGCGTCCGGGCCCAGGCGCTGGGGACGGTGCGGGCGACTGCGACCTGGTGAGCCGTCGGCGTGCCCGGCCACCCCTTACCTGGTCGGAGGGACCTGGGCAGTGGCTGACCGGGCACTTGCGCTAGCTGCGCGCAGACGGCGACCCACTGGTCTTGCACCGTGGATCGCCGTCTCGGCACCTATCTGAACAATCGGCCGAAGATGCCGCCTGACTTCCGGCCGCGCTTCTTGCCGGCGTCGCTGCGCTTCGCACGCCACTGAGCGTTCTTGTTCCGTGCGCGCGGCTGCTTGCCACCGCCGGGACTCGGGACATGAGGGACGCGTCCTGCCCGCCGATCTGTCATTGCTGATCACCTCCTTCCAGTCATTTCGGTGAGGTCATTCCTTGGCGGGATCCGGCGAGCAGTGCACCGCCGATAGCAACCACCAGGCCAATGCTGACTGCCTTCTCGCGTGCCTCGCGTTGCTGCGCCTGGGCGGCGAGCTTGACGGCATCGATGAGCAGGTTGACGTCCATCTGATACAAAGGCGGCGTCAGCGCCTCGACAGCAGCGGTGATGAACTCGCCCTTGGGCGTGCTCAGCCAGGTGCCAAGCCGCAATGCGCGGAACGCCGCCGAGGCGAGCAGTTGCTCGGCGGTCTGCTCTGGGGTGAACTGCTGAGCCACCGGCGGCCGGCGCATCGGATAGAGCCCCCCGACCGATGCTGGCTGCCTCGGCCAGCCGTCAGTGAACTCGCTGAGGAACGTTGTCAGCTCATGTCGGGCGGCAGCATCCATCAGTCCCGTGCGTGGGGCGGGGTCCTGAATGACCCGGTCGATTGTGGTCCGCGCGACCCCAGTCACCGCGTGGATTTTCGCCTTGGTCACCCCGGCCCGGTATGCGCCCTTGATGATCTCGTCCCGGTACTCATTGGCGGCGGCCCAGGCAGCCAGTTCCTGCTCTGCATGTTCTCGGCTCCACTCGGTCACGTGACCACATCCCATCCAGAGATGCCTTTTGAGTACGACTTCATGCTCTCAGAGTACATGATCCTGCCCTGTTCGGGCTGCTCGTGGTCGGCCGCGCTGGGTCAGCGCACCGACCCTGGCGCCCCGGAAGAAGAACGCCGACCACCGACCGCGCCCGTACGCAAGGGGGCAATGCAGGCCTGCGGTATGCCTGTGCCGGGTCCCGATAGTCGCCGGGAAATTTTGGTGGGATATCCCTGAGCTGCACTGATGCCCGGTGCCGGTGTCAGCGGGAGATCAGCCGCTGGTTTTCCCCCGGGCGATGTGCCAGATCGACACCACGTCGCCTTTGATCTCATACATCACCCGGTACCGGCCGGCCCGCCGCCGCCGCAGGTCCGGCGACCCGTACGGGAACGACCCGGCCGGGCGGGGATCACCGGCCAGCCGGTCGACGGCGTCCAGCGCCGCACCAAGACCGGCGGGATCATCAGCGAGGAATCCCGCCGCCTGGCCGATCGCCTTCTCCTCGTAGATGACCCGAAGGCTCACCTGGTCAGGCCCAGCCGCTGCCGTACCTCATCGGCGGGCACGTAGGAGGTCTGGCCTGCTGCCTCCCGCGCCCTCCACTCCTGCAGCGCCGCGGTGTCCTCGGCGTCCTCCAGTTCCTGCGCGGAGGCGAGCCGCTCCAGTGCCCGCAGCCGCATGAAGTCGGCCAGCGGCACGACCACGGCGGCGTGCCCACCCAGGTGGATCACCTCATACGAGCCGGTGTCCGGACCTGGCGCGGGGCCGGTCGGCTGCGCGGTCATGCGGCGGCCTCCTGTGCCTTCTTCAGTTCCCGGTAGATGGTAGCCCGCGACACCCCGAACAGATCGGCCAGCCCGGCCGGGGTCTTCGTCCCCTCCCGGTCGAGCTGGAGCAGGTGCGCGCGCTGCTGTCCGTTGAGCTTGGGCTGCCTGCCCTTGAGCCTGCCGCGCTGGCGGGCGCCGGCCATGCCCTCGATCGTGCGGAGCCGGATGATGTCCGCCTCGAACTCCGCGAACGAGGCAAGGATGTTGAAGAACATCTTCCCGAACGGGTCAGCCGGGTCGTACACCGTCGAGCCGATCTGCAGGCGGGCACCCCGGCTGATGATGAGATCGGCGAGGGAACGCGCGCCGGGCACCGACCGGGCGAACCGGTCGAGCCGGGGACGATCAGGGTGTCCCCGGCGTGCACGGCGGGGAGCGCCTGGCCCAGGCCGGGCCGGCCGGTGTTGGTCCCGGTGAATCCCTCATCGACGTAGACGCGGCCGGCGGGGACGCCGTGCCCGGCGAGGGCGGCCCGCTGGATCTCGGTGTCCTGGGCGACGGTCGAGCACCGCGCGTACCCGATGAGCGCGCCCGGCCGGGCCTGGAACGCCGCCCTGGCGGCCGCGTCAGCGTCGGTCACCTCCCCATCGTACGGTGGAGGCCCCCTCAACTGAGAACATCACCGCACGACCTATCTGAGACACCGCGACCTGGTGATCTGCCCCCTCCGGCCCCGGGACGATCATGTGCGCAGAGCGGTCCCCAAACGGACACCGTTGCTTCCATCGAGAAGAGGCCCCATCGGCCGTGATCGCGGAGATGAGAAACCAAGCGACGCGGCACTCTCGGATCGCTACAGTCACGCAGGTGACGTCCTCCGATTACGTGCTGCCGCTTGTGCGTCAGGCACTGGATGAGTTCGACGACCGGCCGCTTGAAGTCTCGGTGCGCCGGGCTGTGCGCATCGCCAGCCTGGTCGGCGACAGCAGGACTGCCGTACGGCTGGGCTACGAACTGCGTCCTCTCGGTGGTGACCGCAGGGCGAACGCTGCCGACGTCAAGCGCGCCAGATGTACTGACATCAACTCCGCGCGGGTCACTGACAAGAAGTCCGCGTTTCCACTGACATCTAGTCCGCGCTCAACATCAGTGAGACATGGACCAGATTCAGCGAGACAGGACATCCGTTTCTGATGACCCTGACGGCACTACTTAACATAATGCTCATTATCGGCGTTCTCTGGAGCATGGCGGACGGGGCGTCGAACGTGCTTTGTGTCCCAGCTGGGAGGTGCCCGCGGCTCACCCGGCCCAGGCCATGCGGAACACGGCGAACTCACAACTGCTCGTGGGCGACGATGGGGCGATGAGCGATGTCTACCTGCATGTCGGCCCGGTCAAGACAGGATCCACCTACCTGCGGAACATCATGTGGAACAGCCGGGGCGCCTTACGTGAGCAGGGCGTGCTGCTGCCCGCCGTCCACCCCAACGAGTTTTTCCTGGCGGCGAACGACGTGCAGGGTGACACGCCGGAAGCCGCGGGTGCCTGGGCCAGGGTGACCGCCCGGGCCCGCTCCTGGCCGGGCCGGGTCCTGATCACGTGTGAGTTGCTCGGGTTCTCCGACCCGGACCAGATCCAGCGCACCGTCGACTCGCTCGCGCCCGCAGCCTTGCACCTGATCGTCATGGCGCGCTGCCGCCGCATGGCCCGACCACCCGCCTGCAGCCCTTCGCCAGCCGCCTGGCCAGGCGCTGACAGCAGAACCGGATGAGCCGTAAGGCTGCCCAGGGCATCCGGACCCTATGCGGGCCGCCTAGAGTAGGCGCTGTGCCGCCGGCTAGTGTCGCTGAGGTGACCGATCGCCTGGACGTCAAAGTCGGAGGCGTCCGGCTGACGTGCCATGTCCGTGGTGCGCCGGACGCGCCGCCGTTAGCCCTGTTGCACGCCCTCGGCGAGCGGGGTGGGACCTGGGACGCAGTGACCGCTGAATTCGCCGGATCCTTCCGCGTCATCACCATCGATCTTCGAGGCCACGGGGAAAGCGACTGGCCGGGCGCATACTCATTCGAGCTGATACGTGACGACGTGCTGGGCGTCCTCGACGAACTCCGCTTGCCCAAGATCACGCTTGTCGGGCACTCCATGGGAGGGACCGTCGCCTACCTGGTTGCCGAGGAACAGCCCAGCCGGATCAACCGGCTGATCCTTGAAGACACGCCACCGCCCAGGCCGAGGAACCGCGCCGTCCCTGAGCGTCCCGAGGGACCTCTGCCGTTTGACTGGGCGGTCGTGCCCGCCATCGTCAGGCAGCTCAACGACCCCGACCCGGCCTGGTGGGACCGGCTCACCAGGATCAGCGCGCCGACACTGCTCATCGCCGGCGGCCAAGACAGCCACATCCCCCAAGATCAGCTGAAGGAGGTAGCTGTCCGGGTGCCCTCCTGCACAATGCTGACCATCTCAACCGGGCATCACGTGCACGCCACCCGGCCGACGGAATTCGCCGCCGCCGCTCTCGCATTCCTCCGTCCCTGACGGCACAGCCCAGCCATCCGTGGGGCGGGCATTCAGCGGCGTGATCAGCGGAAGTTGCCTCATGATCGGTGAGACGAAACCATCGCCAGATGTCTCACCCAACCTGAGGCGCCGCAGGTCAGCGGTGGCACTGCCTCATCTTCGGTGAGACAGGACACCTGTCTCACCGAAGATGAGGCAACCGGCGTGATCATGAGGTATCCGCGGTGTTGTCTCACCTATTTGAGGCATCTGCCGTGTCAACGAAGGCATGCCCCAGACTTCTTCTCGCGATCACCAGCTGAGCGCCAACCAGGCTAGTTAGGCTCGGTCGGGGCCCGCTGGAATGGAAAGAGCAATGCTGCCCGCGCCAGTGGATGGGCTTGGCGACTGCGGCTCGCGCACACCGGCCGGTCCGTCGCCAGGCGGGTCTTCAAGGAGTTGCCGAAGACGAGGAACCGCATGGTGGCGGTGACGCGCCCGAGCATCGACGGCGGGCAGTACGCCTGCCGAAAGCTGCCCGTGATGATGTTCCCGACCACTATCCGGCCGCCCATTACTCCCGCGCCGGCCACGTAAAAGGCGGCCTGCGGCCCCGTCCCGGCCAGAGGTGTGAGCAGGCTGAACAGTCCTGCGGCCAGGGCAAGGCGTGCGGTGCCGAACCATCGGGCCAGCCGGCCCGTGACTAGCGCCCCTGCCACTCCCCCGATGCCCCCGGCCGCCAGGAGCAGCCCGGCCGCCGCTGAGCCGAACCTGGCTACCCGGACCAGGAAGACCACGATCAGCGCCGTGCTCCCGGTATAGGCGAGGTTGGCGACCGCCGCGTAGATACTGAGCGGGCGCGGGTAGGGGTCACTGGCGATGAAGCGTGCTCCCTGGGAGATCTCCGCACGCCCCGTCGTGGTGCGCGCACCCCGATCACGAGAGGGTGGTCCGGTGCGGATGCTCGGCGGCCAGGCCCGCCATGCTGCGGCCGCCGATCGCGGCCACGGACGCGCTGCCCTGCAGCTTCGCGTTTCCTTCTGCCAATTCTGCGGTGGTGACCAGGGACGGCAGGCAGACCTGGTAGGCGGTCGCGAACAAGACATTGGCCGCCGCGGCCAGCAGCGCCACCACCAGAACCTGGCCGGTGGTGAGTGAGCACTCCGAGCCAGGCGGCAGTCGGCAGGCTCGCATACAGCACCTGCGCCGGACCCATCCCGGTGCGGTGAGGCCTGTCACCGCAAATGGCCGCGATCGGCGAGCGCCCAGCGACTGGGTAGGTCCCCACCTGCGAAGACTCTTACGGCCTCAATGTCACGAGCCGGGCTCGGTCCGGCGACGCTGGTCGATCTGCGACAGGTCCATCCCATGCGTTCTGGTTCTTTCGGAGTCGCCCGCCTCTCCGGCGGAGAGCATCTCTTCTGCCACCGCCGAACACAGCACCTGGCGAGCGGCCTCAACGGGTGCCAGTAGCCCTGAAGAAATTTTGGTCGGATATGCCGCTGCGCTGCGGTGACGTTGGGGTTGGCGTCGAGCAGTGAGATCATTTCCGCTACGTTCTGTCCGGGTTGTTCCGGCGTGGCGGAGCTGGCCGGGGTGTCGGAGAGGATGTTCTCCCGGGAGCAGTACGAGCAGTTGCGGTCGTTCCCGGAGATCAGCAGGGATGAGCTGTTCCGGTATTGCACACCGGCATCCCGCTCGGCGCGGGCGGACTGTGAACGGCACCAGCGGCGGGCAGTTGCCCGGACGCGGCCAGCATCACGCGGAGCCGACGCGGACCGGCCTGGAGGCCGAGTTTCCCCGCTGGCGGATCACCGACCGGACGGTAGACCGCCGGGCGTGGGCGCAGCTGCGCGACGACCCGGCCACCGCCGTGCGCGGCGAGGATCTGATGGACCTGCGCGACGAGATCCGGCAGGCCGAGGCGCTGATGAAGTGGCGCGAGCGGGAAGCCCGCCAGGCGTAGCCGGCAGATAGCTGGCATGGACATGCCAGGCGGGGATCAAGCGGAGTGGCGCAGCGGCGGCACGCCGGACAGGTTGAGGCGTTCGACGGCGACGACGCGGGCGCCGGGAATGCTCGTCTCGATCGCGGTGATCGCGCTGGCGACCGCGGCCGCGAAGGTGGGCGCCTCCCGGTCGAAGATCGCCCGCTGCACTCCGGCGTCACTGGTCAGCAGCGCGTCGTCGCAGCCGCCCTCATACAGCGCGTCCGCGTCCGGGCTGCCCGGGCTGGTGAGGTCGGCGCCGTCGATCACCACGGCGAACGAGTGGATCACGACGTCACCCCCTCCTGATGCGGGCACCTGGCCACCTGCTCACGTATCCGTTTACCCAAGGTAGCCGGATCGCGGGGCGTGGACCACACCGCGACCACGTGTTCCCCGGACGGGCACCGGATAACTCCCCACCGGTGGCCGTGGTGAACCTCCTCCTCCTCCTCCTCCTCCTCCACCACCACCACCACCACCACCACCACCACCCACCCAGCCGCCTCGGCCGCACGCAACGCCGCCTCGATGTCCTTCTTCGGATGACGGCGGCGGGCAGGCACCCGGCAAGCGTAGGGAGAACGAGCGGCGGGCTGAGGAGGATTGGCGGTTATGCCGCCCGCCAGGCCCCGGCGCTTCGGGCGGCCGCGTACAGCTCCTCGATGTCGGCGGCCGCCAGCACGGGCCGGCCAGTCAGGCGCAGCCACCACGTGGCCGCGAGGGCAGCACCTTGACCCCGGCCGGGCGGCGGCGCATCCAGCCGCGCACGCGGCGGGCTCCGTGGACGACGACCAGCGGGGCGACGTTGATCTGCCGGCCCGTGGTCGCCGACAGCGCCCGGCGTACCCGGGACGCCTCCCGCGCCGCCTTCTCGGGGTAGGGCTCCTGGCGGGCGCCGACGAACAGGGGCTTGAGCAACAACGAAACGGTGGATGGCGGTAACTCCGCCCGTGTCGGCTCGCTAATACGTCACGCCGCCGGAGAAACGCGGCCAGAAGGGGGGACCTCGCCATGGCGGGACAGGTCTTATTGTTTCGCGACCTCAAATGAGGGGCTAGAGGGCTAGGGCCACATCCATCCGCGACCTGCGTTGACGCCGTGCCCGACGTCGGCCGATCATGGCCGTGGCCTGGCCCTTCCCGCGCGGCTGGGTCCAAGTGGCCCTGTAGTACTAACGGGGCTTCGCCCCAGCCCGACGAGCCATGTGGGGTGGCTGGGCTTGTTGACAGGGCTCCGGCCGGCGACGGACGGTGACAGTGTCCCGTTAATTGACCGCCTTGGCGGTAGCTGGCCGCTTGGGCCGAGTCGTCCGGCCGGAGCTTGTTATGACGCTACCGCTGTCTGCCGCTGACGTGCTAGCCGAGCATGTGTCGTTCGAGGTGGAGTGCATCGACCGGATGTACCTGAACGTCTACCAGCCCAAGCTGCAGCACGCCGGCGGGCTGGTCGGGTATGTGCAGCGTCAGCTCGGCCTGCCGATCGCCTCGACCGCGCCGCTGGCCAGGATCACCGACCGGTTCGCCGCTGCCGTGCACCGGTTCGCTGAGCGTCAGCGGATCCCCTGGGTGGACTTCGCGAAGGGGCAGCGCAAGGACGACGTCATGCACGAGCGGCTCGCCGGTTTCACCGCCGCTGAGGGCGTGGTGTTCATCGGGCGGGCGCAGGAGAAGACCCCGCACGCGAGCCAGGCCGCTACCGCGTAGGCGGCGTTGCGGTCGAGGCTGTCGCGGGAGAAGTCGTAGCGGCGGGTGGTGCGGGGGTCTTTGTGGCCGGCGTAGTCCTGGACATCGCGCAAGGTGGCGCCGGCGTCGAGGGCGAAGGTGATCGCGCTGTGGCGCAGGGAGTGCGGCGACAGCGACTGCCAGCACTCGATCCCGGCGGCGCGGGCGATGCGGCGCACCAGCTCCCACAGATGCCCCTGGCGCAGGCGCCCGCCGGTGGCGGTGGCCAGCAGCGGCCCCGCCAGCATGCGCACGTCGTCCACGCCTGCACGGCGGGCGCGGTCGGCGAGGTAGGCGTCCAGGGCGGCGCAGGTGGCCGGGGTCAGCGGCACCTTCGCCTTGCGGGCGCCCTTGCGGACCACCCGCAGGATCCGGTGCCCAGCGTCGGCGCCCAGGTCGGCCACGTCGTCGGCGCAGGCCTCGTCCACCCGCAGCCCGTTGTGCAGCAGCAGCCGCACCAGCGCCGCGGTGCGCAGGGCCTGCGGGCCGGTGTCGGCGTCGGCGGCCGCGACCAGGGCGCGGGCCTGCTCCCGGTCCAGGCCGACCGTCGCGGTGTAGCCCGGATCCACCACCGGGCGCGCCACCCCGGCGGTCGGCACATGCCCGGTCACATCATGGGCGGCGCTGTACCGGTAGAAGCTCGACAGCGCCGACAGGCGCCGCCGCATGCTGGAGGCCTCCGCGCCGGAGTCCTGCTGGCCCGTCACCCACAGGTCCACGTGCACCCGCCCGGCCTCCAGCACGCCGGTACCGCGATCGGCGAGCCAGGCCAGCCAGGGCGCGCAGGTCCCCGGCGTAGGCGCGGCGGGTGCGGGCCGATCGCAGGCTCATCACCCACACCGCGGCGAGCAGCTCCTCACGCGGGCCCAGCCCAGCCAGCGCGGGCAGCTCGGCCCGGGCACGGACGAGCAGCTCCCCCGCGACCACCGCCGGACCCGCCGGCCGGGCGGCCGCCACCGGCACCAGATCCGCGGGCACCACGTCGGTCATGTGGCGGATCGTAGCGGCGGTCGCCGACACCGCCCGGGAATGTTGGTGGGCGGGTCTACCGTGGGACATGGCCGGAGCACGCCGGCCCGCTTCCGAGCCGCGGTCATCTGCGCGGGCCGCCGGCGACGAGGACAAGGGGCACCGCCTCGCGTGCGCACCAGAGCATCCCCCTTTCCCGTGGCCGGTCGAGTCCACGGCGGGATGCGCAGGGTCCCGCCGGAACAAGGACACGATCATGACCGACAAGATCAAGCGCGACGCCCGCGCCCGCGCCGCCCGCACCGGCGAGTCCTACACCCAGGCCCGCCGCGCCGTCGCCAGCCAGCCAGCCCGCCCGCCCGCGCCGCCGACGTCCCGGGGGCGGACGGGGTGCCGCAGCCGGTGGCGGTGATGCTCGCCCGCCACGTCCGCGCGGCCCGCTTCCACCTGGGGAGCTGGCGGAGTATGGCCGGCGCGCGGGCGCTGCCCCGGGACCGGGCATGGGAGGACCCGTCCGGGCCCGCCGCGCCGATCATCAAGGCGGACCACACGGCGCACCATGCGCTGCTGGAACTGGAGCAATGGTCGGAGCGGACGGCACTGGCCAGCGGCGCTATCACCGCGGTGCCTGATTTCTTCGGCCCGTCCACCCCGGAAGGCTCGGCGGCGGCGCGGGCGCTGTACCCGCAGGTGGACGGGGACTCCGGCGGGTGGTGCGCTGTCGCGGGCGGGCACCTGCCTCAGCCCGGCGAGGAACACGCCGACGCTGAGCCGGACGCGGGGCGGGGCGTGCGCCAGTGCCTGCCCGGCCCGGTTCCCGCCTGGCACCTGTCCATGCACGCCGAAGGCCGGGACGTGCGCAGGGCTCAGGACGTGGTGCCCGGCACCCCGGCCGCGCCCGTCTGGGACGCCGCCGGCAACCTGAACCGCTACGCCTGCGGGTGGATGGACCGCCACGGCGACTCCCCGGCCGACCTCGCCACCGCGCTCGAAGGCCTGGCCGAGGTGGCCGACCAGCTGGCCAGCGTCACCGCCCAGGTATTCGGCGAGATCACCCGCCGCATCGAGGACGGTACGCTCGCCGGCGCTGACGCCGCCCGTGGAGCGTGGCCAACGATCCAGCCGCCAGGCAGGGAAGCAGCGCCGCGGCCAGGACCAGCCAGCCGACGAGGAACCGCGCTGCAGCGGGCCGGCGGTGGCCGGACCCGGTCCATAGCGAGGCGGTAGCGCTGCTGGTGGCCAGGCAGGCCAGCGGGAGCGCGCCGAGCCCGGCTGGGCCGGTCGCGCTCGCGATGGCGGGCGCGGCGACTTCCAGCGCGCCGAGCGTCACGCCGAGGGCGCAGTCGGCCAGCACGATCGTGCGCAGGCCCGCGCTATCGCCGAGCACGCCCAGCAGGCGGTGGGCCGACCGGGACGAGCGCGCGCGGGCACGGGGTGCGGCTCTCGCGAGCAGCAGCACGCCAATACCAGGCCCAGGCACACACGCCCACAGCGCCGCCAGCGGGGACACCGCCGCGGCGAGGACTCCGGTGACCGCCGGTCCAGCCACGCCCGCAGCATCTCCCAGCGCTGCGTTGAGCGCGTGGCCGGTGCTGGCCAGGTCCGGTCCGGCCACCTGAGGCCAGCAGGCTCGGGCGGTCGCGATCAGCGGCGGCGCCGTGGCACCCGCTAGCGCTGCGGCGGCCGGCAGCGGCCAGGGCGCCCCGCCCAGCATGCCGGCGGCCGCCAGCACGTAGCGCTGCGGCGGCCGGCAGCGGCCAGGGCGCCCCGCCCAGCATGCCGGCGGCCGCCAGCACGTAGCGCTGCGGCGGCCGGCAGCGGCCAGGGCGCCCCGCCCAGCATGCCGGCGGCCGCCAGCACGGCCATCGCACCGGTGTGCAGCCCGGCCAGGCCAGCCAAGGCCGGCCAGCCCAGCCGGTCCACCGTCCGGCCACGGGCCGGCGCCAGTGACGCCGAACCGGCGGCGAACAGTGCGGACGCGGCGCCCGCCAGCTGGAACGACCCGGTCACCGCACGGACCGCCAGCACGATCGCGAGCCCGTAGCTGGAAAACGACAGCCAGCCTGCAGCGCAGGCCACGGCGACGCGGAACGCTCCCGGGCGCGCGAGCAGCGCACGATAAGGCCCATGAGGACCAACGGCCGGAAATCCGGCGCTAGCGGGGCCTGCTGTGGCTACTCTCGGCGGGTGAGCAGACCGGCCGGGCGTGAGCAGAACTGGTACCCGATCAGCAAGCTCGGCTGGTTCACCGGCCATATCCGCGAGGGCGTCACGGTTACCCGGCGCCAGCTGGAGCTGCTCCAGCCCGCCCGGGCCCGGCCGTATGTGCTGGACGACGCCACCGTGGCCCGCGTCATCCGGGTGCACCGCGACCAGGCCGGCGACCTGGCGCTGTTCCAGAACCAGGCCGACAGGTGGAAGGCGGACCCGGGCCTGACCGATGCCCAGCGGGCCGGAGTCGCCGCGTACGAGAAGCTGCTCGCGCAGCTGCGCGAGCTCAACAGCGAGGTCCTGGCCGTCGCCGCCGAGCTGTCACACGGCACCATCGAGACGGTGCTGGCCAAGTCCGATCTGCAGCTGGGAGCCGAGGCCCTGCTGCGCAGGCCGCGCGCATAACGGCCCGGGCCGTTCGTCAGCCGGCCGCGCAGCGCCGCTGCCGGGCACGGAGCTCGTTGTCCGCAGTGATATCTGACTGTTCGGCGTACCGCAGCGTGGTCTGGAGATTCCGGTGCCCGAGCCGCTTGCGGATGGTCTGCAATGAGACGCCGTCGTTGACGAGTTCGGTGGCGTGTGAGTGCCTGATCGCCGTCTTGATCTGTAGAAAGAATCGAGGCTCACGCAACCCAAGCTGGGCAGCTATGCGTCCAAGTTCTCATGATGAGGATTTGCTGTGTCATCGCGGCAGCAGTGGCCAGCGTATCGATCGTTAGCGGCGGCCGTGGTCAGTCCGCCCCCCACCAGAGTGTGACGGGACTCCTCGTCCGGGTAGGGGGTCCGCACCCGGGATCACCAGTGCCGCTGCCAGGAACGGTGGTCGCCCGGAGCGCGGCGGGTGAACAGTTCACCACCACGACCGGCAAGGATGGCCGGTTCCAGTTGTCACTGCCGCCGGGCACTTACGAGCTAACCGGGCACAGTCCCCAGGTGGGCGATGGCCAGCAATTGTGCCGCGCTGAACGCACGGTCCACGTGACCATGGACGAGCCCGTGCGTGACATCTGGGTGGTTTGCTCGATCAGGTAAGGCGTGCCACATCACCTTGCCACTGGCGCTCAATCACGACTCACGAGGCATCCAGTTGGCCCGGGAGCAGCGCCAGCGCGAGCTCGGCGATACTGCATCAGGCTGATAAGCCACCCGACGTCATGTCGGCGGTCGCCGCTACCATCCCCGGCATGCTGATCGACCAGGCGGCGGCGCTGATTCCGGCGGAATCGCCGGGGGCCGTCCCCCGGCCGGGCCAGGCCGGGCACCCCGGCGCGGCAGCGGCCGCGGAGCTGGTGGCCCGGGTGCGGGCGGAGCTGCTGGCGGCGGCGTGGCTGATGAGCCTGCCCTCGGCCCGGACCCGCCGCGCCTACGCCGGCGATCTGCGCTCGTGGCTGGCCTGGCTGGCGGAGCGGGGCGTGGACGTGCTGGCGGCGGGCCGGGTGCACGTGGACCTGTGGGCACGCGGGCAGCAGGACGCCGGCGCCGGGCCGGCCAGCGTGCGGCGGCGGCTGTCGGCGCTGAGCAGCTTTTACCGCTACTGCGCCGCCCACGATCTGGTGGAGCGGATCCCCACTGCCGGGGTGGCCCGGCCGGTGGTGGATCCGGACTACACCGCCACTGTGGGCCTGACCCGTGAGCAGGCCCGTGCCCTGGTCGCCGCGGCCGACGCCGACACCGGCCTGCAGGCGCTGCGCACCGCCGCGGTGATCCGGCTGTTGCTGCACAATGCGCTGCGCGTGGATGAGGCCTGCGCGGCCGGTGTTGCCGACCTCGGCGCCGACGCCGGGCACCGGGTGCTGCGGGTGACCCGGAAAGGCGCCCGGCGCGCCAGGGTGCCGCTGACACCAGCGACCGCGGCCGCGCTGGACGCCTACCTTGAGGACCGGGCCGGGCTGGCCGGTGCGGGCGAGCTGGCCGGGCCGCTGCTGGCCACCGCCACCGGCGGGCGGCTGCGCCAGGCCCACCTGTGGGAGCTGGTCCGGCGCCTCGCCCGGGCCGCCGGGATCGAGACGTGGGACCGGCTGTCCCCGCACAGCCTGAGGCACTCGGCGATCACACTGTCCCTCGATGCCGACGCCGCCATGCGGGATGTGCAGGACTATGCCGGGCACAAGGACCCGCGGACCACCCGGCGGTACGACCATTCCCGCGACAACCTGGACCGCAACGCCGCCTACGTGGTTGCGGCCTACCTGGCCTGAGCCAGGTAGGCCGCAACCAGCCGGGCAGGAGGCCCGCTGGCTGGGGAAGTATCACGGCAGCTTGTGTGTTAACGTCTTTGTATTGCTCCCCGCCCTCCTACGGGACTGGCGGGGCTTTTCTTTGCTGCCGTGGGAAGCTGGCCTGCATGGCCGACCGCGTTGCAGTCTTGCTCGACTACGAGAACGTTCTGCGGGGCGGGTGGGAGCTTCACGGCCGGGGCCGGCAGATCTACCAGTGCGTTCCGGAGCCATCGTTGGTCGCCGACGCGATCGCCGCCGCCCGCGGCCAGGCAAGCACGGTCACGGCTATCTATGTCTTCCGGGCAGGCCGGATCCGCGCAAGCAGCCGCTGCCCGGCAGCGCCAACGACCGGCAGGCAGCGCAGTGGGCACGCCGCGACGCGCGGGTGCGGATGGTCCGCCACCCGCTTGCCTACCGGGACTGGCCACGGCTCCCGCCCGTGGAGAAAGGCGTTGACGTCGCGCTGGCCATCGAGCTGGTACGGCTCATTGCAAGAACGCGAGCAGTACGAGGCCCTGGTGGTGTTCTCCGGCGACACCGACCTGCGGCCCGCGCTCGACCTGTGCCGCAAGATCGGCGGGGCCGCGATCGAAGTCGCCTGCTGGGACGGCGCCAAGCCGTTGCAGATACCCAAGACAGCCGAACTGCCCTGCCACTACCTCACTGACACGGACTGGCGGAAGGTCATCCGCGACTGGTCCGGGCGGGCCTGACGACGCAGCTGGGGCTGCAAAGTGCCTTGGCAGGCACCTGCCAAGGCAGGAGTAGGTCCGCCGGGCGACACGCCGGCTCCCGCCAGTACGCCCCGGATCTCCCCGCCGCGCGGGAAGATAGCCCCGTCGTATGCACTCCCCCAGAGTCCGGCCCGGAGGAAGCCCAGGAAAAACGAAAGCTCCCCATTAACCATTAAGGGGAGCTGATCACAACTAAATCCCACCGGGACCTCGTAGCCGAAGGTTTGGCCGCCCGAGCGCTACGAGACCCACCACACGAACCGAGGCTCACGATACACGAGGACGCCCCGGCTGGTGGTCGTGCGCACCTTCCCGGCGTGTCGGCGCGTCGCGGCGGGCCAGCCCACCCCACTCCCCTGCCGCTTGCTGCACCCCGCGGCGAGCAAATGCGGCGTGCCGCTAAGCCACGCCGGGCCGGCGTGTCGCCGGGTGCGGCCCGCGGCATCGCCAAGCTGGAGAAGCTGGCGATCTTCAAGGCGATCCGGCCGGGCACGCGGCGTTGCCGTGGCCAGCGCGAGCACCGGTGCCACGGGTATGAGCTGATCGACGCCCAGCCCTGGAACAGCCAGCGCAAGGCGCACACTAAGGCCATCTTCAAGCGCCTCAGCGCGCACATGGACTGGCACCAGCGCACCACCAGGCCGGGTCACGAGCTGCTGCGCGGGCCGCACCGGCCCGGCTGCTCCGGCCCCCCCACCAGCCCGGCTGCACCCGCACCAACCCCGCGGGCGGGTGCGGGTGCCCGGAACGCTGCGGCTGCCCTGGCCGGGTCAGCTCCGACACCGTGCGCCGGGCGATCGCCAGCCTGCGCGAGCTGGGCCTGCTCGGGCTGGTCTCCCCGGGTGTGGGCCCATGAGGACCAACGGCCGGAAATCCGGCGCTAGCGGGGCCTGCTGTGGCTACTCTCGGCGGGTGAGCAGACCGGCCGGGCGTGAGCAGAACTGGTACCCGATCAGCAAGCTCGGCTGGTTCAC
>Ga0307373_10007999_pt1 | contig 16261 bp, 23 predicted proteins | sample OX2MG_FD_202534 | JGI IMG/M metagenome (GOLD analysis project Ga0307373, IMG submission 202534) | Soil microbial communities from Risofladan, Vaasa, Finland - OX-2 | ecosystem: Environmental > Terrestrial > Soil > Coastal area > Acid sulfate soil | place: Finland: Risofladan, Vaasa | collected... | reverse complement strand
TGACCGAGGACCGACCGGCTCGACCGGAGCCGAGGTAGAGGTTGGCCTCCGGCCTGCCCTCCCCAACCTCCGGGCCTTCAGTGACCAGTTACCTGGCCCTGGCCCTGCTGGTGGCGGTGCTGCTGCTTCTGGTGGTGCTCACTGTCAACCCTGGGTTGCTGGGGCACCTTCACCAGCTTCGCTCAGCGCTGGGGCTGGGGCGGGGCTGAAGCTGGTCGGGCGAGCGGTCACAATGTTGCCATGCCGGTGCTGCTTCTGAGCGCTTCGCTGCAACCGCTCAATGTGATCACCCGACGACGGCTGGTGGTGCTCCTCACCAAGGAGCGGGTCGCCTTCATGGACGACGATGTCCGGGCCATGGTCGAGGAGGAGCTGGCCCAGCGCCGACTCAGCGACGGGGTGATCGTGGTGAGACTTCTGCGCAACATCGTGGTGCCGCGGCGCATGCTCCGTCCCAACCGACGCAACCTGCTGCTGCGCGACGAGAACTCCTGCCAGTACTGCGGGCTCCACGCCGCGCCCACCGAGTTGACCATCGACCACGTCATCCCGGTCTCGCGCGGCGGCAGTCCGAGCGGCTGGACGAATCAGGTGGTGGCCTGCAAGCGCTGCAACGGCCGCAAGGCCAACCACCTGCCGTCCGAGGTCAATCTGAGACTGCGCCGGGCGCCGGTCCCGGTCGTCCAGGAGTACGCGCACCTGCTCTTCCTGCGTTACCCGGAGGTGCGCAGCGCCTACGAGGACCTGGTCCGCTCGGCGCTTCCTCACCGGGGAGCCGCCCAACCCGCCTACTCGGCGCTGGGCTCCGCCTGGTGAGCCCGGTACCGGAACTGCCTTAGTCCAGCTCCTGGGGAAGATGGAGCGGCGGCTCCTCAAGTAACCTGGCGGCAGCCATACCCGACTTCTCGATCCGCTCCACCAGCTCGCTGGCGATGGCCATGGAGCGGTGCAGGCCACCCGTGCACCCGACCGCCACCCGCAGCACGGAGCGGCGCTGGGCTTGGTAGCTGGGCGCCAGCCTCAGAAGCATGGGGAGGAACTGGTTGACCAGCTCTTGAGCGCCGGGCTGGGCCATTACGTGGTCACGCACCATGGGGTCGGTGCCGGGGAGTTCGCGCATATCGGCGACCCAGTAGGGGCTGTCTAGGAACCGGGTGTCGATCACCCAGTCCGCCTCGTGGGGAAGCCCGTCTCGGAAGGCGAAGGTGAAGCAGTCAACTCTCAGCAATTCACGGTCGCGCCAGTCGTCTAACAGCTGTCGCAGGTAGCCCAACCCGGTTGGATCCAATCCCAGCAGATGCCGATGCGGGCGCCGCTGCGGGGGAGTGAACCCGGGTCCGCCCGGGGTCCCGATCTCGACCAGCCAGTAGCGGACACTCTCGCGGTCCAGGGAGCTGAACCACTCCTGTCCCATCCTCTCGCTCACCACTAGGGCCAGATTGGGCAGCTTCAAGAGTGCGGCCCTCACGGCGCCAGCCGGGTCGCTTCCGATCTCCATTTGGCCGGGGACCGAGTAGCCGACTTCGGCGGCGAGCGCCTCGAGCGGCTCGCGGAATCGATCCTCGCAGACGATGACGACCAAGGACATGGGGCGATTGCTCCAGGTGTGCCGGCGCCTAGGTCGCGCCGGCACCGTGCCCAGACCGAGCCAGTCCCTCCCGACCGGCTCAGCCACCAGTCCCCATTGTGGCAGGCTGGCCTGCGTCCGGTTTTGGTGAAGGCCCCGGCGGCCAGCCCCGCTTCCTGCCAGACTCTGTTCGCGCTCGAGTGGTGGCCGACAGACGCGGCGGACGGACCCAGGCAGCCATCGCTGAGCGACTCAACACCGAGGCGGTGCCCACGGCCTGCGTAGGGACTTGGTACGCGGCCTCAGTGCGACGGGCCTTGCAGTCGGCGTCCCTGGGATGGTGAAGCAGCGTGACAGGGCCACGGGTATGACCGCTCACGGCACGATTCCTGCCAATCTCAGCCCATTCCAGCCCCGTTAGGCGGTTTCACACCCTAGCCCAGACACTTACCTGTGTAGGCCGTTAGAGGGGCCGTTTCGACCCCTCACCCCTCCTGACCCTCCTGCCTCCTAGCACCTCCACCGTAGCGCGGAAGGTGGGGGGGTTGTGTGCAGGTAACTTCGCAGAAAACGCACGTTGGCAATCACATTTCGCGACGGCAAGATCCCTGATAGCGACGGCCGGTGATCCGGGTCTCGGCGGACCCTACCAGGCTGATCCCCGGCAGCAGCTATACGGCTCCCCTGAAGGCGCTCATCCGGAACAAGGTAGCCCACGGGCCAGCTAAAGGGGTTGTCCAGGTCATCCCCAGCAGAGCACCCGTCCCACACCTTTGTGGCCAACCACGCCGACCTAGTGGAGGGTGGCTCTGGCCTGGGCAAGGCATAGTCCGTTCATGTTCAGAAACTGGGCAACAAAGCAACGGGGAGGTATGTCTGGGATTACTGATTGACCGGCTCGGGCAGCGGGCCGCCGGTGTCGCTAGTCCAAAGCGTTCCCTCAATCGGTCGACCACCATCCCCCTGCCCATTTTCTCGGCGATGATCTCGCGCCCGACGATCTCGTCCCGCCCGGGGAACTGGCCCGCCCCGCCCATGGGTCCTATGGGCACGGCGATGGCGACGCCCGCGGATTTGTAGTGGGCGAGGTCGAATCGTCCCTGGGCGAGGGCGATGATGTTGTCTGCCACGATTGCGCCTTGGTACCTGGCGAAAGCGGCCATCTTGCTGTCGGCGGTGAAGATGTCGCCGACTGCGAAGACGGTTGTCTGCCCGCCACTTGGAGGGTGGGGCCAACCTCGATGAACCCGTCCGCCCGGCGCTCGGGGGCCAATGCGTCACCGAGGTAGTTGCTGTTGGGCACGACGCCATCGCTGCGGAACCAGATGTCGGCAATCACCCCGGTACCGGCTTCGGTGGTAACGGTGAAGGTTCCCAGCACCCCCGGCGGGGTCGGGGGTGCCTGACGCAACGGGCTGCCCAGGATCAGCTCGACGCGCTTTAGCCAACCTCGCGCTTCCATCGCACAGCCTGAGGCGATGGTGTTCGGGGCCTGCAGAAGACGTCCGACCACGGGTTTGGATCGGCGGCGGTAAAGTATTGTCCCGTGGCTGACCGTTTCCGGACCTGCGTCGTGTTCCTGCTTGGATACCCCCGAGTTGGTAAGCGGACGGTCGGGTCGTACCTTGCCGAGCTGCTCGACGGCGTACTGGTTGACAACCAGCTCATCAACATCCCGCTTCTTACTCTGTTCAAGTGGGATGGGAAGTTCTCCATCCCGGTGGAGATCTGGGAACGAGTCGGACCGATACGGGAGGCGGTTCTTGGGACTATCGAGGACCTGGCGCCCAAGTCGAACAGCTATGTCTTCACCAACGTGCTGATGACGATGAAGATGGCGCGAGCCATTACAACCGCCTCCGTTCACTTGCGCAGCGGCGGGACTCGTTGTTCCTGTCGGTCATGCTCACCTGCGAAGTCGATGAGCAGGTCCGCCGGATCGACACTCCAGATCGAATCGCCCGGCTCAAGGGATCTGACCCGGAGGGATACCGATGGTACACACACCACACGAAACTGTTCCAACCCCCGCCTGAAGAGGTGGTGCACGTCGACAGCACCGATACCGACCCCAGACAGAACGCCAGGACACTCTACGAGGCGCTGGTCAGTCGAGGATTGGAGCAGCCGAGCACCTAGCCCGACCAGCTTCGCCTACATGTCCGCTGCGGCATACCCCAGCCTTACGTAACCGCATAGGTGCTTTCGTTACTGATCCCAAGCGTGCAGAGCGAGCCGTGAACGCCGCACCAGACAGGTCTAGAACCTAATTGGACACGACCGGACGGCAGCTGAGGTACATGGAGCCATGAGGGAAGGGCCGTATGTCGAGCAGTTCTAGATCAAGGCGGACGCCACTGGGTAGACAGCTCTTCCCGCCCCTAACGATGACTGGGAGGACGAACAGGCTTAGTTCGTCAACGAGCCCGAGCCATACGGCTGGCCCGGCACGCTATACTGTCAATTGACAGAATACCCGCACCGCTCTAAACTCAACCCGCCAATCGGCCACACGCTGTCTTAAGGAGGTAGATGTCATCGCGGCGTCGCCTTCCCGGAGCACAGCGGAGTGCTTTCTAATATGCCTGCGCGTCGCACGGCCGCGCGTATGATCCCAAACAACACTGAGGTCAGTCTGCCATGAGCGTTGTTTGCGAACGGGACAGAAGTTCTGTCTGGCGATTGCTAGCCGCCGGTGTCGTCACCAGCTTACTAGTCGCAGCTGCTGCTGTCTCCACGGCCTCCGCCAAGACTACGTCAAGCGGCGCGATTGTAACCTACGCGGAGCAGCCGGGCCAACCACCTACTTACATCCTCCCGTTGGAAAGTTCCCCGGAGGAAAGCAACGCGAATTTCGGCCAGTTTGGCACGCTGCTGTACCCGCCACTATATGCCTTCGATGACTACGGCAAGCCTGCCTTGAATGACTCGCTGAGCATCGCCGACCCGCCCGTCTTTTCCCAGAAGAACACCGTGGTGACGATCACCCTAAAACACTGGGTGTGGTCAAATGGCGCTGCAGTCACCGGCCGCGACGTCATCTTCTGGCTGAATCTCCTGAGTGCCGTGACGGACCCCAACGCACCATCTATTGGCTCCAGTTCGGCCCCCGGCCCAGGTTGGGGATTTTCTGTTGCTGGTGGCTTCCCGACAAACGTTGTGAAATACGAGCAGACGGGCACCTACACGGTAGTACTTCACCTAAATACGTCCTATAATCCGGTTTGGTTTCTCTCCAACGAACTGAGCCAGATCATTCCTATCCCACAAGCCGCTTGGGACCGGTTGTCCCTGACGGGCCCAAGCGGTAACGCCGACGTCTCCGCCGGAGGGAGAGTTCCCCTTTCGGGTACGTCGCCCGCGCAATACGTGCCGAGGGACCCGGGGACCGGTGTCAGTGGCGCTCTGGGTGTGGCCCAGTTCCTAAACCAGCAGTCGCAAGACACCGCCACGTACAGCACGAATAGCCTGTGGCGGACCGTTGACGGGCCGTTCAAGATGACTGAATACAATACCGACGGCTTTGTAAAGTTTGTACCAAACAGCGGCTATTCTGGCGCGCCCAAACCGAAGGTCAAAGCGTTTGAGGAGCTTCCGTTTACTAGTGACGCGGCAGAACTGAACGCGGTCCTAAGCGGCAGCGTGTCGGTTGGGTATATCCCACCCGAAGACATTGCACAGAAGGCCACGATTACCAAACGTGGAGGCTACCGCTACAGCCCATGGTACAACTACGAGTTCGCGTACGCCTCCTACAATTTCACTAACCCCGCGACCGGGCCAATCTTCAAGCAGCTGTATTTCCGTCAAGCGTTTCAGTCCCTTGTCAACCAGGCGCAGTACATTGCCAAGTTCGATGCGGGCCTCGGGACGTTGACGACTGGTCCAGTTCCAACCTACCCGAGGAATGCATACGCGAGCCCACTTGAGAACCGGGGTGCGGTTTACCCGTTTGACCCAGCCAAGGCGGTATCTCTGCTAAAAGCCAACGGGTGGACGGTGCGGCCCGGAGGCGCGAGCTACTGCGCCAAGCCTGGGGTCGCGCCCGGTGATTGCGGTCCAGGAGTGAAATTGGATCAGACAGCCGCCTTCACTTTCCTGGGCGCGAGCGGGAATACCGTGGGAGGCGATATCGCGGATGCCCTGCAGTCCACGGCACGAGAATACGCGGGAATAGATCTGACGGTTAAGTTGGTGCCTTTCACGCAGGTCATCGGTACTGAATTTAACGGTTGCAGCTACGCGACGCCCTGTTCGGGCTGGGACATCGCGGATCTCTTTGTCGGTTGGACCTACGCTCCCGATTACTTCCCAACCGGGGAGTTATTGTTTAGCACCGGGGCTGGCAGCAACCCTGGAGATTACTCTAATCCAACGAATGATGCCAACACAGTTGCTACATCGACGGCGCCGAATGGAACGCAGTCGCTGGCGGCCCTGTTCAAGTACGAAGACTACCTGGCGAGGCAGCTTCCAGTCGTGTGGATGCCGGATCTACCGGTGCAACTTACCGTGTACAAGCGTGGCCTCCGCGGAGTACTGCCGCAAGGAATAGTCGACCAGATAGTTCCGCAGTTCTACTCGGCGTCAGGATGATGACACGATACCGACGGGCAGAGGGTGCCTGAACAGGTCGAAAGTAGAACTTTCGAGGCGCTGGTAAGCGCTTGCGTTGTGTGGGGGAAGTTGCCAGTAGAGTGCCATTTGCGCTCGCTCAGCCCAGCGGAGGCGCAGTAGCCCAGGAGGGTACAGTTGACCAGACTGCCGCGGCAGACGGTACGGCGTGTTGTGACTGGGGTGGACCCGTCCGGTGCGTCGATGGTGGTATCCGACGCTCCTTGTGAGTGCCAGGCAATCGAAGACCAATACGTGTCGGTTGACCTTTGGGCGACGGGACTCCCTGCCGGCGTTGACGGGCCAATCGACGTCCCCGAGGTAGCCGATGTCGATGGCGTACCCGGGCAGATCATCTGGCGGAGTTTCACCCTGGGTCCAGGAGAGAAGATCGCATTCCACTCCACCGAGACCGTGGACCTGATGACGGTTCTCAGCGGCAGGATCACTCTGGTGATGGAGCGAGGAGAGGTCGTGTTAGTGCCAGGGGACTGCGTGGTGCAGCGGGGAACAGTACACGGCTGGATCAACGCCGAGTCGGTGCCCTGCGTGCTCATCGGGATCATGGCCAGTATTAAGAGCGAAGTGTGACTGGCCACCTCGTGCGCCGCCCCTCGGGTCGGGTGGGGTGGTTCATGAACCATGAGCCGGGTCAGCGTGGTGGGGCTGTCGCCCCACGTCGGGGAGCTGAGCCGAGGCATGGTGGGGGTGCCTGGGCTGAGACCGCCCTGGGAAGTCCCGGTGGTGGTGGCGCGGGGGCGTCAGGTTGGTCCGACCCGGGTGGTGACCAGTGGAGTTCAAGCAGCGGAGTACGTCCCCATTGAGGCTGTTACGCAGTTCTCACGCCAACTGGACTTGGAACTGCTTCGCGGCACCTTCATCGCGGTGCTGATCGTGAACATGCCTGGTTTCTACGAGCGAACCATCTACGTCAACCACCGCGACGGGAAGAACATCAACCGGGTGTTTCCCGGGAGCCCCACGGGTTCGGCCTCCGAGCGGGTGGCCGACTTCCTAGTCAGGGAGGTGATCGACGGCGCCGACGCATACATCGACGCTTCCTGGGGCTGTTTTCGGGGTCTCTGCTACCAGGACTACGCTACCTCCATGCCGATGCCAAAGCGGACGAGCGTCGATGACTTCTTCGCGCAGCTGAGCGACGTCCAGCGGCCGCACCTCGAGGCGCTCAGGGAGCTGAGCCTCCATGCCGACTCGGAGGCGCGGGAGGAACTGAAGTGGAACCTGCCGATGTACGTCCGCGGCGAGAAGACCAACCTGTGGATGCTTCAGAACTTCAAGTACCACTGCTCGCTGCGGTTCTCTCCGCCGTTCTTCGCGACCCAGAAGACTGCGGTTGAGGCCGCCGGTTACGAGGCCGGTGAAGGCTTCATCAAGTTGCCCTATGACCGCGAGCTGCCGACCGAACTCCTGGCGGCGCTGACGCGGGCACGGGTCGAGGAGTACGACACGACCGGCGCTGGCTAGAACGACCGCTGAACCCGGCTACTTCCGGTGAGGGCTGTAGCCTTGACCTATGCGGGACTGGTTCACCTTGCACGGCGTCATCTACAGGCTTGTCATGGGTGCCCTCGTTCTGGCGGTCGTTTTCCCGGTTTGGACGAGCGGGCGCCAGCCGATGTGGCCAGTTGCGCTGATCACAGTCTCCGTCGTGACCGCCGTTGGCGTCCTGCTGGCGCGCGAGCCGCACCTGCGCTACTGGTTGAGCCGCCGATGACCCCGCGCGGTCCGGTGCGAGAGCCAACACCGGCGCCAGCGCTCGAATGCATCGACGATCTACGACGGCAGCGGGCCGCGGCTTGCCCACATCAGGAAGAAATGGGCTTTGACTGAGAGCGACTCATACGGGCAGAGCTTGGATGTCAGCTGGCCGCTCGGACCCACCACCATCTATGGCACCGTGGTGAAGCCGGAGGGAGCTGGTCCTTTTCCGGGAGTCGTGCTGGTGGCCGGCAGTGGCCCGACTGACCGCGACTGGAACTCCCCACTCCTTCCCGGGGTAAATGGCAGCGGTCGCCTGGTGGCGGAGGCCTTGGGGCGAGCTGGCTTTGCCTCGCTGCGGTATGACAAGCGCGCCTCCGGCCCCCAAGTCCGCGAGACGATACCTCACCAGATCGGCGCCATCACCATGCAAAGCCACGTTGATGAGCTCGCCGGGGCGGTGCGCATCCTTGCCGAGCAGCAGGGCATTCGCCGTGACCGGATCTTCGCCCTCGGCAGCAGCGAGGGGACTCTCCACGCTCTCAACTACCAGGTCCACGACCCCGGCATCCCCCTCGCCGGCCTAGTGCTGACCGGACCTCCCGGGCGCGCTGTGGGCGCCGTCACCCGATCCCAGCTTGCCGCCCAGGCCAAGAGCTTCCCCAACGGCGAGCAGCTGCTCGGACTCTATGACGCCGCCGTCGCCAGATTCCTGGCGGGTGAGCCCGCCGCCCCCGATCCGGCCCTGCCGGAGGGATGGGGCACCCTGATAGCGGCCCTGGAGAGCCCCGTCAACCTTCCCTTCACCCGTGAGCTATGGACGGCGGACGCGGCAGCACCTCTCCGGGAGGTGCGCGTCCCGGTACTCATGATCATCGGCAAGAAGGACCTACAGGTCGACTGGCAGGCCGACGCGGAGCCTCTAAAGCGTGCCGCGGCGGGGCGGACCGACATCAGCTTCCTCTTCCCGGAGGATGCCAATCACGTGCTGAAGCATGAGCCGCGACCGCGCGATGGGCTCATGCAGGCCGAGGTGATTTCGAGGTACAGCGCGCCCGACGCCGCACTGGACCTCGAGACCGTCGCGGCCATCGTGGCCTGGATACGAGCTCGAGGGTAGGCAGCCGATCACCCAAGAAACCTTGGACGAGGATCGCCGCCGGGTCATCGAGCTAATGAAACGTCAGGGTGCTTACACCGTTGAGGAGGCCATCGCCACCTTCTCGCTCATCAAGCAGGAAGCGTTCAGGGTTTGGAACGACCATAGAGAGTCGCCCCAAGTCCGAGCCATGGCTTTGAGGGAGGCAAGGGAGGCAGAGGTCGAGCTGGACCACATCACCGGCCTGACCGACTCCCGTGGTGGCGTGGGCGTACACGTCGGAGTCCAGATGGCCGAGCAGAAGGTGACCTTCCTAGACCCGGAAAACCCGGCGCTGAGGGCTGCTCTCTTGATCCTCCACGGGGAAGAGAGCAAGCGGATCACCGATGGGACGAATGAGGAGGATCAGTGATGGAAGGAAACACTCTCGAACGATCTCACCCAACCACACGAGCCTCGCGCGCGCTCGCGCCCCAGGCGCCCGTCAACGCTCGCAGGCCCGACCAGACCGATGGCGAACGCCTGGCCCTGTTGACCAGCACGTTCGGCCCGATCTACCGGGTCTCCAACCGGATCGTGATGAGCCACCTTCAGGGGGAGCGCGCGGGCACGCCGGAGCAACAGGCTGCTCAGAATGCCCTACCGGGCAGAGGTCGGGACCAACGTGGGGCAGAACTGGCGAGCCTCCTGGATGAGTTGCGCCAGCTCCAGGCGGGAGTCGCTGCCAACGTGGTGGAGGCCGGTCCGGGGCCGATACTCAGTCAACACCGTCAGTCAGCGGCCCCGAACAGTGCCGTCTCATCTCGCCCAGCGCCCCAACGCGAAAGTCAACCTCAACTTCACGCCTCCCTGGTGAGATCGAACGACCGCCCAGCCGCAGACGGTCGAAGCGTTGTCCCACGGGGAGGTTGGGTCTACCGTGACCATCGAACCAAGCCCCTGGACCTCGAAGACCCCGAAGAGGCGCTCGCGTGGGGTGTGGAACCAAGCAGTGAGCTCCATGGCCGTGCGCTCGCGGGTCTGATCGCGGCGGTCCAGGAGGTACGCGCTGACCAGGCCCTCCTTGCTCCCGAGGATTGTCTTCAGCGGCGCCTTGGCGATCCCAGCCCGCTCGACGATCCAGTCGACGCCAACGGTGTGCAGGCCCTCCGCGTAGAACATCTCGTCGCCGGCCGCCAGTGGTCGCTCGCGGGCCGAGCCCGTCCGCTCTAGAGGGGGTCGATCACGCTCTTCTTGATGGTCCAGGTGTCGCCGGTGTGGAAGAGGCGGGTGAGGTCGCGCGTAGTCGGGCAGGAACCAGCGCCGCTCGGCCTCGATTAGTAGCGGCCACGTGTGACGCGGCTCAGCAAGAGTTGATCGCGGCCCTGTCGACCCGCGACACGATGCGGTCCGCGTCGCGGCCGAGCCGTCGCAGTTGCTCCGCTGACAAGACGTCGATCACGATGGAACGGACGTGCGCGACGTGACCGGGGGCGGCCTCGGCGAGCGTTAGGAATCCCTGATCGGTCAGGATCGCCTTGGTGAAACGCCCATCGGCGGGATCAGGCTCGCGGCAAACCAGTCCGCGGCGCTCGAGGCGGTTCACGATACGCGACAGGTGGGACATCGAGACGTTGGCCCACTCAGCCAGCGAGCTCATCCGCCTCGTGCGGTCGGGGCCACTCGAGAGCATGGCGAGAACCTGGTAGTCGACCATGGCGAGGTTGGAATCGCGTCGGAGCTGTCGATCTATCGACCAGGGAAGCCAGGTCATCAGGCGCACGACCGCTAGCCACGATTCCAGCTCCTCGGCCGTCAGCCAGTTGACGGGCACCTGCTCAGCGCTAACGGATTCGCTCACTTCTCGATGATAAGCCATCGCTTGCTACAGCAAGCATAGCTTCGAAGATCCTGCCAGCCCAGCCGAGGCGCGCACCGTGGAAACGAGAGAACGAACATCGGTTCCGCCGCGACTTATGACTTGACACGGCATGTAAGCGCCCTCTACACTTCACTTGACACGGAAAGTAACCGGATCCGGAGAGGAGTCGCAGATGTCACCTTTCAGGCTAGACGACGGTATGCGCGTAGACGGCTCGCACAGCCGAGCGATAGCCGGCATCGTCGAGCAGGAGTGGCGCGACGCGCACCCAGGCGATCTGATCGGGCTCCGGCATGTCAGGGTCGAGCCGACCCCGGCGGCTACATGGGCGACCGCGATGGGCGCCGGCCGTACCCCGGCGCTAGAGAGCACGGAGGAGCTGAGATGACCCGAATCGGTGTGATCCTCGGAAGCACCCGGCCCGGCCGGCGCGGCGAGCAGGTCGCCCGCTGGGTAATCGACCGGTCCCGACAGCGCACGGACGCCGAGTTCGAGCTCGTGGACCTCGCCGACCATCCGCTTCCGCATCTCGACGAGCCGTTGCCCCCGAGCATGGGGCAGTACCAGAACGCGCACACGCAGGACTGGGCCGCGACTGTAGGCCGTTTCGACGGGTTCGTCTTCGTCACTCCGGAGTACAACCACTCCACGTCCGGCGTGCTCAAGAATGCCCTCGACTTCCTCTACGCCGAGTGGAACAACAAGGCGATGGGCGTCGTCTCCTACGGCGCCGTCGGAGGCACCCGAGCTGCTGAACATCTGCGGTTGATCGCCGGCGAGCTGCAGATGGCCGACGTACGGACCAATGTCGCGCTGTCGGCGTTCACCGACTTCGAAAACTTCACTGAACTGACACCTGGCCCGCATCAAGCCCAGGCGCTCGACAAGCTGTTCGACGAGGTCGTCACCTGGAGCGAGGCACTAGCGCCGCTGCGGCAGAGGCCAGCAGCCGCCTAGCACCGTCGAACGCCTGAACCAACGGAATACGCTGGCACTCCTGGCGTGAGACCGCAGCTCGGACGAAGGAGGTCGGAATGACAACAGCGATCATCACGGTTGGCACCATCGACACCGTCGATCCCACGCGGTACTTCGTGAACCACGGAGAGAACATGTGGGCGGCGGTGAAGGGCTATCTCGACGAGGTCACGACGCTAGCAGCCGTGCCCGTGATCGAGAAGTACAGGGGCGTGCTCGCGGCCGCGGACCTCTTCACCAAGAGTACGACGTTCTGGGTAATCGAGCCGATCCGCCTCGACCTGGGCTACGGCTCGCAGGTGCATCCCTGATGGCGAGCCTGCCGGTCGGCGACCCAGTCGCCGACCACCTGCTGACGCCGCCGCCCGACTCACACCGGTGGCAGGCGCTGGCACTGGTGTGCGTCGCGTTCTTCATGACGATCCTCGACGTCTCGATAGTCAACGTCGCGCTGCCGTCGATGAAGAGCTCCTTGGACGTGTCGGACCACACCCTGCAGTGGGTATTGATCGCGTACACGATCACGTTCGGCGGGCTCCTCTTGCTCGGCGGGCGTACGGCCGACCTGCTCGGTCGGCGGCGGATGTTCATGATCGGCGTTGCGATCTTCTCCGCTGCGTCGCTCGTGTGCGGACTTGCGAACACGATCGATGTGCTGATTGCAGCGCGGGTAGTGGAGGGAGTTGGCGCGGCGATCGTCTCGCCCGCGACGCTGTCGATCATCACGACGATGTTCGAGGAAGGGTCGGAGCGGAACAAGGCGCTCGGCATCTGGGGCGCGATGGGCGGTAGCGGCGCCGCGGCCGGCGTACTCCTCGGCGGCATCCTCACAAAGTACGCCGGCTGGGAGTGGATCTTCTTCGTCAACGTCCCGGTTGGCGCGCTCGTCCTCGTGTTGACGCGCCCGATCGTGCGCGAGAGCCGCATTCTGGGGCTGCGTGGCTTCGATGCCGGCGGCGCGGTCACGATCACGTCCAGTCTCGCATTGCTCGTCTACGTGATATCGAACGCGCCCGACGTCGGCTGGGCGACCGGCCGCACGATCGGATTGCTGATCGGCTCCGCAGCGCTTTTTGTCGCCTTCCTCGTGATCGAGACGCGGAGCTCGTCGCCGATGGTCCCGTTCGACATCTTCCGGATTCGGAGTGTGACGGGCGCGAACGTGTGCGGGTTCTTTGTCGGAGCGGTCGTGTTCACAAACTTCTTCCTGCTGACGCTATACGTGCAACAGGTGCTCGGTTATTCGGCGCTGGAGACCGGATTGACGTTCCTCGCCACGGCGGGGACGCTGATTCCGGTTGCGGGCGTTGCGCAGGCGCTCGTAACGAGGGTCGGGCCGCGGCCAGTGCTGGCGGTCGGGCTGACCCTGATAACGTGCGGGATGCTCTGGTTCACGCAAATCCCGGTGGAGGGCTCTTTCCTTACGCACCTCCTGCCCGGGTACCTACTGGTCGGCGTCGGCATGGCGTTCTCGTTCATCCCGATCTCGATCGCCGCGCTCGCGGGCGTCGAGCCGCAGCGGGCGGGACTCGCGTCGGGGCTGATCAACACGACGCAGCAGATCGGTGGCGCGCTCGGCGTCGCGATTGCCGCGACCGTCGCCTTTACGCACACCCAGACGCTGCTCGCCTCGGGCCATTCCGCCGCGTCGGCCGCGACGAGCGGCTTTGCGCTCGGCTTCTGGGTGCTCGCCGGCATCAGCGCGGTCTCAGTCGTCGCGTGCCTCGTGCTCGTTCGCGGAACCGAGCGCGAGCGGCAGGTGACTGCGGTAGGGCTTTGACCGGGGGACTTGATGAACAAGGGCATCTTCATCAGCGTAGCGCACACCCGTCGAGCCCTAGCTGCAACTAAACGTCGCTGGCGCCCTCAAGCACAGCCAAGCGTTCGCCGGTCGCGCTGAACACCTGAACTTCCAGCCCCTACGCTTGCGTCAGGTCCATGATCTCCAGCGGCGGAGCAAGGGCGGGAGCATAAACGGCCTGCGGGGCCGTGTGCAGCAAACGCGCTCCGCGCACTCCGTAGCCGGGTGAAAATGTCCCGGTCCCGACATACTCGGTTGCGCCGTGAGGTTCCGTGCAGGCCAGGGTGGCGCCGGCGAGCGCCACCCTGTGCACGCTCTCCACGGCCGCTGAGACATACAGTTCCTGGATGGGCAAACATCTCGCCTGTAGCGGCCAGACCACTACCCCGGCTCAAGTATGAATGCCTAAGCACCTCACCAGCCTAAGTACCCGCGCTTTGGTGCTCTCGAATGATGCTGTCGAGGTGGAGGTCGTCGATCCGGCCTATGTCGAGACCATGCAGGGGATCGGGATTCGCGAGACGTTGATTCCTTACGACGACTCTGGAGACGCAGGGGCTTGCTCGCTTGCGGCCACCGTTGCGTTACAGGAGGCTTGGGACCGAGTTAGTCCGCTCGTGTGCCGGTGGTGCATGGCTACGGGCCGGGCGACTGCCTGACGTTCTACCACTACAACGTCGGAGATACCGTCACCATCGGCATCCCCGGCCGCCTAGCCGACGCAGCACTACGCAAGCTGGGGAGGCCCCACGGACACGAGGCCAAGGAAGACATACGCCCTAAGGCACGCAGCACCCGTGGCACCATGATTGGCAAGGAGTGGGCCTTCCGAAGGGCAAACTTGGCAAGGACCCCGTACTGATCGTGGGGTACGTCTCCGCTAGCCCAATTCACCTCCCCCCCCAACCCCAACCCCACGCGGGGAGTTCTGGGGTCGTACTGAGCGAGCAGGCGTTCGATATGCTGGGCCATCCGTGCCCGCGTCCCATTCCCCAACGACCGCCTACCACCCGTTGGAGCCGCTGACCCGCAGAGGGGCTAGCCACCAGGAGATCGCTCGGCGGCTGGGGATCACAGTCGAGGAGGTGGTGGCAGTCCGGCGGCGGCTCCGGCTTCTGAACTGGGTCATTGTTGGAGCCGCCTACGAGCTGGTCAGGCTGGACCGAAGGCCCAGGCTCCAGGAGGACTACATCCGGCAGGTCCAGGAGGCGGTCGCCCGGAAGCTGGCACTCCCTGGAGGGGATGTCGAGGTCTAGCGACCCACTACGGCCAGAACGCCCAGAACCCGGCTCTCCCAGCGAGGGTTACGGGTGTGAGCCCCGGCAAGGACAGGTCAACTGGTCGGCGGGACCCGAAAGAGGGCGAGGGAATCGTCATTCAGGATGGCATCGGGCCGCCAGTCGCGGTCCCGGACGGGAAGGAAGATTGGGATCTGCAAGTTACCGGGTACCCCGAGCGCATGAGTAGACCAATCGTCACCAGAACCCGCCGCTGCTCAGCTGCGCTCAAGGTCACCCGCTCGTCTTCCATGGGGTCACAGAGTCGCTGAGCTATTAGCCAGTGTCACTTTCGCTGAGCTACGACATGAGTGAGGGCACGCACTGGACAAATGGCGACAAGGATCGTTAGGCTGGCCCCGTAACCGGTGTCCTGAGGAAGGCTGTTGGCGTTTCGTGGGGCTTGCCTGTTGATCGCTTGCATCAGAGGTTGCGTAGCGCACGTTCCCATGGTCACCAAAACTCTGACGGGACCAGCCAAGAGTTTCTGCAGACGTTATTCGGAGATGAGTATGGCTGAGGCAAAATTTCTGACCGGCAAGGTGATGATCGTAACCGGGGGTGCCGGGGGCATTGGAAGGGCCACTGCCTACGCGGCGAGCGCTGCTGGCGCCGCAGTGGTGGTGGCCGATGTTCTTGACTCTGGCCAGGCGACCGCTGCCGGTGTCAGGGAGGCCGGTGGACAGGCGGAGTTTGTGGCGTGTGACGTGTCCGAACCCGAGCAGGTGAGCGAACTCATCCGGCGGACGGTGGATAGCTTCGGACGAATTGACATCCTGGTCAACAATGCCGGGGGTGGCGGCGCTCGACTGCGTGTCCACGAATTGGATGTCGAGTCTTGGGATCGCACCGTGGCCGTCAACCTGCGCGGACCGTTTCTTTGCTCTAAGTTCGCCATCCCCCACCTGCTTGCCGCTGGCCGGGGCGCGATAGTGAACGTATCCTCCGCCTATGGGCTTGTCGGGGCACCTGAAACACCAGCCTATTGCGCCTCCAAGGGCGGGTTAATAAGTCTTACGCGCGCACTTGCAGTTGACTACGGGAGCGATGGACTCCGAGCGATTGCTATTTGCCCAGGCTTCGTAGCTCTAGACGAGGGCGGCGGCGGCCGAGCTAAGCTTCCCCCGGCGGAGGCTGCGGCTCGGCTCGCGCGTCGAGAGGCGGGTGCCGCTCTCCAGCCACTCGGTCGGCAGGCCCAGCCAGAGGAGATAGCTAATGTCATCGTTTTTGTGGCCTCAGACGCCTGCTCCTTCATGACGGGCGCGGTTGTATCCGTCGATGGTGGATGCACCGCGACCTTCTATCACGGCGGCGGACTTCGGTGAGTAGCTGAACTGGATCTGAT
>Ga0307373_10007998_pt1 | contig 16262 bp, 7 predicted proteins | sample OX2MG_FD_202534 | JGI IMG/M metagenome (GOLD analysis project Ga0307373, IMG submission 202534) | Soil microbial communities from Risofladan, Vaasa, Finland - OX-2 | ecosystem: Environmental > Terrestrial > Soil > Coastal area > Acid sulfate soil | place: Finland: Risofladan, Vaasa | collected... | reverse complement strand
AAATTGCTTCCGCCCCAGGTAATCATTCCCTGATCAGATGTTTTTAAATAATCATAAAATCCTTTTGTTAAAGCAACGACAGAATTTCCGCTGATAAAAAGCTGTCCGTTTGTTACCCTGTAGCTATAATTTCCATAACGGGATGAACTATTTTTAACTTCGAAATGTATCCGGTTAGCCATAGCGGGGCTTAGAGTCCGGGAAATCACTCCTTTGGCAGCAGTAATTATTTCTTCAGAATTATTTCTCTGCTGTGCATTAGAGAAAACTGAAAAGAAGAAGGCTATTAAAAATAGTATGAATGTTTTTTTCAAAATTTAAGATTTTTCAAACCGAGACAAATTACGTGCATCCAAGTATTCATCATTATGCGTCTTATATAATGCATCTAATACAATTGGGACATCCTGAATTGTATTAACCATGTCGAATATCTTCTGCCCGTCTTTATAATCGTATAAAGGTACATTCTGATTCCAAGGGTTACCTTCCAAATCTTCCTTTAAGCCACTTACCAACCAAAGTCCTGTTTTATCTTTGATTAGTTTGGGGGTTCCCTGTTCATCAGCAATCTTCGCTAATATAAAGGCAGTTTCAGGCGCTAACCGAAGATTAGGTGCATTCACCCCTTCTATAAAATCAACCGCCTGCTTAAAAGTATATGGCGGTCTTCCCAAAGCCATACGAAGGTTGAGGTTAATCCCATATTGTTTCGCATATTTACACAGCCGGATAAATGTTGTTTTAAATGAATCCCACGTTTGTTGTCTAGTAAAATTGTTTTCAGGAAAACGATGTAGTGGTAAAATTAATTCGGTAGCCTTCAGGATTTGCATTTTTTCAATTACATCTTCTATTATAGCCATACTGTTCACGTAATCCTCATGGAGATTATCAATCAACCTAAGTTCTGGATAAAAATCTACACCGGAAGTTAAATCAACTATGATCTTCAATTTCTGCCTGTTTATCCATTCGGCTTCCTGTTTTAAAATATTACTTTCTTTGGCATGTAAATACTTCCAATCTACCGATACACCATGGAAGTGCTGAAAGAATGTCGGTCTTATCAATACTTCGTTTTTTATTTTCCAAATATCCCTTAAAGGCAGATAAAGATTCTGAGCCTTTACAGGAGGTTCTTGTTGTAGGATCACTTTCACATTTTGATCCTGTACTTTAATCTCAAAAATCCTGATATCACCACCTGCAATCGTATTCTCACCACTATTTCCTATATGTTCACTGCTTACATTTTCGGGCAGATATCCCATGGCAGTATTCTGCGATTTATCAATCAATTGTTCTTTGATGGAAATAATATTTCCACAATGCGATTTGATATGAAAAGGCTGTTCTATCCATGTATTGTTTGTTATTCCAAGTTGATACACCCCTTCACCCTTGCAACATGTTATCATGCCTAATCCTTCGTTTACCTCAAACAGCTTTATATGATTGAACACGTTTTCCAGTAAAGATTTTACGTGATGTAGTATAGGGAAAGGTTTGGGTAATGGTTTATCTACTTCACTTTTTATTTTCACATCCGGAGGAATAATATTTCTGCTGCTGATCCCAAAGGCGCTGGATAAGACAGTTATTTGTCCATTGCCATCGTGTACTTGTACAGCAAGGGGCATATTTCCTACAGTTGCCAAAATATCTGTATGATCAGGGAAAGAAAGTGCATAGCAATCAAACGGAACTTCTTCTGTTACCTTCTCTTTTTCTATATAAACTCTTTGACCCTCTTTAAGATGTACTGGTTGGCCATTTACTTTTATATTACTCAACCCTTCAGGAAATTTTATCAGATTTCCTGAAGTAATGATCAGATGCCCCCCCTTTTTTATATAATTTTGAAGTTTATCATGAAGTTCTATGCTTCCAGATATTTCACCAGACACCACCAATACCGGATACTGTGCTAATATCCAACTTTCTACATCACTTAAAATACAATCTGCAATATCTCCGTAAGGAGTAGGACAAATAAATCCGCTTTCATCATGATAGTAAGAAGAATTTTGATAACCAGGGTAAATGATTTCTAATAAAGCATCCGTCAGGTAGTCTCCGGAATCATAGGGTAAATTTCCCCATACTCGATAAACATCATCCGAATATAATTGCCTTGGAAACGTCCACCCTGCAAAGAAATCCAGCATTAATGCCACTGGTGTGTACATTATTCCCGGCTGACCGTTTCTTTGAATCCATTTCACTGCATCCTGCTGGATATGACCAATGGGAGTAAGTGCAGTATCATCCGGCTGAGTTCCTGAAAAATGCTTAATTTTTTTTGTATAAAACCAGCCCGCTTCAAATCCAACTGCTACAGCGTTATATAGGATCTGACTGTACATTAATCGCTTCATCAAACTCAGGCTCGTTCCTTTTGCCGGGCCATAATCTTCACCTTCAGCATCGTAAGATTTATGCCCCCAGCGATTATACACCGATGCATTGCCAAACCAGGGAACGCCATATTGCTTTCCCGCACCGCGAATAAAGGAATAAAAAATTTGTGTGTTGGGAAGCGCCTGAGCGGTTTCTGCACCGATCATATTATAAAGCCCTTCCTTGAGGAAATAATGTCCAAAACTTAAAGAAACAAGGGTTGACATTTTGTTACCCAAGTCATCCGTAAGCTTCTCAAAATGTTGTTGAAAATTTAAATATTGATATGGACGATCTGCAGGAGAAGGATACATCTGCGAAGCGTAGCCGCCTATATATCTTCCATCCTGTTCGCCATTATCCATCCCTAACCAATGATCCCCTAATTGAGAACTAAAAAGTTGGGAAAGCTTAGGAGAGAACTTAAATTGTGTCCATGTCCCCGGCCCTGATCCCGGGACATAGCCCCATATATCGAACAAAAAAAGCTTTCTTCTCTTAAATTCAGCTATTAATGCGGGGATATTTTCTGCAGAAAGAAACTGATGATTGGGCCATATTAGATTCCCCAGGCGATATACCTTGGTATATATATCCAAGTCTTCAGAATAATGAACAATTTTATTACCCGCAATTTGGAAACCTCTTAATGTGATAAAATTAGTTTTATTATTAAATGTCGGCCAGTCCGGCGGCTGAACAAACCGGCGTTTATCATCGGGATATTCGCGCGGATTTAGAAGATGCGTGTATATATAATGCTTACCAGCCTCAATAGCCTTTTTATTATCAAATGAAGGTTTAACAGATGCTGAGAAACGGGGTATCCCGGCATAGCCTGCGGGTACCAGAATAAACATATTCTTAATAAAGGTTCGTCTGTGAATTGCCATAATGAATTAAAATTTTTTACGTATAAAAAATCTCCCGCTATTTCGATAAATCCTCATCTATTATTAAACGAAACTCTTTGGCTGGTTTATATTTTATCATCCTTCTTTTCATATACCGAAGTCGTATGGTCTTTTGTAATGAGTCTCCCTCAAATCTATTATTTTGAATCTGCACATCATCACAATGCTCCAGGTCAAAAGCAGGCCTGTTTTCTGTAGGAAACTCTGGAAGCTTTCTTTGTATGATCGTATTCCCGGAGAAGTTCAGTCCCTTTACATCCCGGGCAAAAAGCACCGGTGTATCGAAAACCTGAAACGTATTCCCTGTAATACTAATATTTGAATGCACGTATTTATCTTTCTCGAAATGAGTCGTTTCGGGTTTTATGGTAATTACATAATCATCAGGAAAAGAGTTGTAGGCACAATCCAGAAACTTATTATTACGTATGGTTATATCCTTTACAGGCCCTGACTCGTACCAGGAATTGCAATCATCAGCAATCAAAATAGCATGCATACCCGTCCTGTAGAAAGTATTTCGTTCTATCAACACGCTTCGTCGTGTTGTCACTAATATCCCGCGGGTGAGTACATGTTCAAATCGATTATTTTTAATTATAACTGAAGGAGTTTTGGATATATTTCCTATGCAATCATCTTTTTGTACCCCTTTAGGAACAGGTTGATTTAATATCAATTCAATCTCTCTTTTTGAAATCATTCTCGCAGACCTGACTATTGCCACACCGTATGACAAAAGCGTTTTGTGATTTACAAATTCTATCGAATCACCTCCTTTAAATGGGTTAAAACCCCACGTCTGATCATGCATAAATCGCACAACCATCCTGTTTGTATCAGCTTTTATAATCTGAAGATAAGTTCCATGAATATTGATAGGATCGTCATGAGTTCCCGAAATCAGGCAGTTCTCAATTTTTACTATTCCATAACAACCCGAAAAATGAAAACAATCAGCAAAGGCGGCGATTATCCTGTTTGACCCTGGGGGAGGCACTACATTTACCTTATCAATAAATATATTTTCTGAAAGTTGGCTTACAATTCCTAAGCCATCCATATAGTGCAATTTAAGGTTTTGAAACGTAACATGATGTGAGCAATTATTAAAAATACCCACTTCATCACGGTAAGGGTCCCGAATAGTCAGTATATCTCCTGCTTTAAATTTAGTATGCCTAAAATTTCCCGTAAACCTCACTTTAAAAGGAGAAAGTTCTGTGGCTGCACTTTTTTTAAAAGGCCCCCAACTGCTATAATACATAGTTTCCTGACCGGGGCTGTACCCTGCCACAAATGAGTTATATGTCCTCCAGCCTTCTCCATACCAGATTAATTGATGAGTTTGTTTCTCAATGTCATACCATGAATCCCGATTGATATTTACTACTACAGCAGTATCAGTCTTTGACACGATTTTCATTTCTGACACGGTAGGTCGTTGAAAATCAAAACGCAAATTTTCAACCTTAAAATTATGACAATGATCAATGGCCATCAGCATCATTTTACCATGATATACGAGCAGGGTATTATTGCCTTCTAATGTGATATTGGAAAGATTCCTAAAGAGCATTCCAATAATTCTTTCTTTAGGGCAAGTATCGTTTTCTGTAGCATTAGATATATAATAAATATGCTTTTCGGCTCCTTCCGGCCATAAATCTATTCTACCCCCAGGGAATCTTATGATACAACTATCAGAACCAGCAGCATCTTTAATCGCACGGACTATATTTGAAGAAGCGTTCTGATAAGAATTGGATAAGACCCCATAGTCGGACAGATTGATAATTTTTTGTGCGTATGCAGCATTATTTATTCCAGACAGCATTAATACTATCAGTAAGCGATTGACAATCTTCTCTCGGGAAATTCCTTCCATTATTTTGACATCTTAATCTGAATTTATTTCTCTTTTGCAATCAACAACCATCCTTTTTCTGGGTTTACGGGTATTGAATCGTCAGGGGTAAAAGTTCTCTCAGGTTGAAAATTTTTCACTTGGGGAGATACCAGTTCCACTTTAGCTGGATTTAACCTTAGGGCATCCCAATCCACTAATAATTTCACATTTACTGGTTTATCTGCCCAACTGGCTATAGAAATCAATGTTTTTCCCCTTTTTACATAAGCAGTTGCTAATACATCAGAATCAGTGGTTTTAACGACAGGATGTTTATTCCAGTAGCCTATCATCCTGGAGTTAGCTATACCGAACTCATCCCAGATTTTCCATATAGCAGAAGGATTACAAGTTACACCTCCAGTAGACCATGGCAAGCGGGTAGTCGAACCGTATATCATTCCTCTCCAGGGATTCCCCCCTCCTTGCAACATGTCCGCCATTAAACCGAAAGGAATTCCTGAAAATGCAACTAACCAGTTTGCCGGAGGCATTTTATTATATTGAAAACTTTCACCAAACCAAAGTTTATTGATGTAAGGGAAAAACGAGGTATATTGTATGGCAGGCCCTTTTGAAAATCCCGTGTTGGAATGAAGATCAATCAGGCAGCCGGGTTTCACACTGTCCATCACTTCACGTACCCGTTTTATAATATGCCGGTCGAAAGAAACATCATCAAGGTAAATCCCATCAATATCTTCATTCTTTATCAGCCAGACCAATCCCCGGACATAAAAATTATACCAACGTGAATCTCCGGGTGCGGTTTCCAATGCTGCATCCACATTGCCCGTATTACCTCCTATAGGCGTGTACCATGCTGGAGCATAATCACTCACCACATGTTCCCGCAACCACGGATAACCTCCTCCGCCCCCCGTGTAGCCAATACTCTTTCCTCCTGAAAGGATTTCATGATTTAGGCTCAATAATGCCCAAAGTTCAGGCACATGGTTGCTAAGCTCCCGTACCGTATAATATATCTTTACTTTCATTCCTTTTTTATGCCAGTAATCTGCAAAATATTTAATCTTCTTCCTGACAAGAAAAGGATAATTGATGTAAGGATTGTAGGAGTTTCCCTGGTGTATATTGATTACCTTAATACCTGCGGCAACGGCTGCTGAATCAGGCCAGGGATTGCTTCCATTTTGGTAATAACGGTCAATAAATTGCGACTTAGTGTTTAACTTTTTAATAGGAGTAAGGATAAAATCAAATTCAAAACTGATTTTTTCTCCTTTCTTGAAAGTTCTTTTACCGGAATATACTGTTGCAATAACGTCATCTTTATTTTTCCGGATAGAAAATCCACCTTTATTATTATTGTACCAACATACGGGTGGCTTGGGATGATATAAATTAAGCAATGGGCCGTGATATGAGCTCCCCAATAACTGACAATAAATGCCGCCATAAGTATTCCCAATCCAAAAGCTGTCATGCGGGCCTTTCCATTTTGCATCCAGGCTGTCGGGTACTTTTGTCCCCGGCAACCCCATACCCATCATATATTGAGCTATCTCTTTTCTGAAAGGTATCACCAGGCTAAAGTTTTTTAAGGTTATATCATGCAACGCTTTCAGTTGAATAGTATAATGCATATATCCGTCAAATTGCAAAGAGCCCTTTCCTGCGAGTATAAAATTATGAGAACGGGATGTCCAAGAACCGGATACTTTTCCCTCATCCTGCTGATTCCCGTTGAATTCCGGCGAGATGAAGCTTTCACCGGTAGCAATGCATTGAATGGGCGCTGCCAATACTTCTGTACCAAAAATATTAATGGACGCTGGCAATGCATTTTCGGATAAGATTACTTCCTTATCGTAAAAAGAAAACTTACCCTGCCCCTCTGAATTGATCCGGGTAAAAGGATTGGTTGGTTTATCAGAAATACCTGCAGTAGAATTAAGCCAGCGAAGCCTTGAATATCTCCATGATTCACCATCTCCCCTGTCTGCCAGATAGGTATTAGTTATTTTTATCTGTAAAGGAATTGTTTTCACCTTCTCTCCTATAGCTGATACGGTTACAACTCCCTTGTACAGGCCGGGATTAATATTGGGTGGAACACTAATTCCCATCCATAATGCCTGTACTTGACCTTTAGAAACATCCACGCGTTTTGTGAATGGTCTTCCGTGAGTATCAATTCCACCGGTATTAAAACAGGTGAGTGCAGTCGCAGGAATAGTCTGAGGCCCCGTTAAATTTGAAAAATGTACCTGAACACTATCAATATCAGATTTTACCGCATACAAGCCAACCTGAAAAGTATAGTATTCATTTCGGTCAGCCGTTCCTTTATATTCATTTTTTATGCCTCCTTTAATCCACTTCAAAGGAATAGCATCTTTCATCCTGATCGGATATCTCCTGCTTTCGGGGAAAAGGAGATAATCATCTTCATTAGATAGAAATGACTGCAACTCGCCTGAAGTTGGAGTAATTTCCATAGGATAAAAAGAATCAAAAGCAGTGCGTGCCTGAAGTTCATTACAAGAAGCTTTAGGGAACTTCGATAACATATTTACATCTGATACTTGGTTGTGTTTTACCCATGCTTTACCAGGATCTTTAGGTGATAAATAACTAAACCGGTAATACCCGGGCTGCGGATCCGGCTTAAAAGGCATATAATAAAAATAATATCTACCCGTCTTTGTCACTGGGCCAAATACAATATTACATTGCTGATTGTTTACAGAAACTCTGTAAACATTTTGAATGGTATCTCCACTTGCTGCATTAATGATCAGAAATCGTTTTTTATCCGGTTGCTGATCATGGAGACGCCAGGTTATTTGTAATGTGATAGCATCTGCCGGTTTACTGATTTCCACAACAGCCCGATGGTTACCAAAGGCGGGCGCCCAAGGCTTATCAGCGACGGTATGAAACAGGCTTTGTGACTGTACTGACACGTCGCATAATAATAAAATACACAAATTAATAATCCAGTAAAATATTCTACCTGCTTTTAATAATCCGTAGTTTGGATTGTTTCTTTTCATTATCAACATTATTCTCTTCAATTTATATCTTCCACTGTTAAACTAAATCTATGTGAATGTTGTTACTTTTTAATATAATTAATTTATTTATGGTCTAGTTTACATTTTTTGATTGATCCGTTTGCAAAGTAATGATCCTCATCTTACTCTGTTTTTCATCATTTATTATTTTTGCATCCCGGCAACCAAATTTTTTCATCTTATAATTATCTGGTTTATATACATATAGCTTATAGGTATCATAGGCTATCAACCGACTTACACTGAGGAGTGTTTTATTTTCCATTCTCCAATCGTGCTGCCCTGGTTGCGTTGCTCTTTCCAATCTACTACAAATTCATCTACTTCTACCCCCCTACAATAGGATAGCTTTCTGATGATTTCAACGCATGTTGCACTTTCCTCTTATAATACCAGGCAGTTTCTGCTATATGACACAAATATTCATTCTAAAAAAGTCCGAGCGATATCCAAAAATTTACCAAAGAAAGCTAGCTGACTCACATTTATTTTCCAGAAAACGGAACGTGTTCGTTGTCAAATTCTCAATTAACCAGTTTAAATAGAAAATTACGAATATACACCGCTATTTTGTAAAAGAAGTTACATGAATCGTCCACACTCTGGAGCTATCCGGATTAGCTGCTGTAACCTTATATTGCTGCGGAATGGAATAGTCCCCCTGATATGCAAGTTGCGGTGCATCCCCGATAGGTACTATGGTCGCCGCGGGGGAAATGTCCATAGTGCACCAGATACTGTCCAGTGCCACCTGAGAACGCTGATAAGCGTTAAAGTCCCCATTGGCAGCCGGCACAGTGATTTGGCAGGTTATAGTATTCGTGGCGGAGTCAATCTGTTGGGCAACTGCAAGACTTTCGATGGCTGCCACCGGCAAACCGTTGGATACGATGTTGGAATCCAACCAGCGGTACTGAAAATAGACCATGTTAATATAATCCGATCCATATCTTGGATAGTCTGGCAAATCGTGCTTAAGACAGGAAGTAAAAAGTAGCGACAAGATAGAGCAAACCAGTAGGTTTCTTGTCATTTTATATTTATTCACTTTCATAATTTTACGTTTAAAAGTTTTGTGAATCTTTATCTTTATTATTGTTATAACATGAACATTTTTAGGCTTAAGTCATTATCGCATCATTCTACCATCCGGAATTCTGAACAATATTAGAATTGGCAAAAATATATCCTGATTCCGAGATAGGAAAGAGGTACCTCCTGGGATAATCGAAATGCCGGATATTATTCAAACCAAAAAAGGATCCCTGGACAATTACATACTTCATACGGTCCTGACTAATATCCATTACTTCGGGGAGCTGGTCCAGCTCCGGAATATCTCCCATCGGAGGATTACCATAATTGGCAGGACCTCCGTACATTCCCCACCGAAGCAAACTCCAATAATAATCATTTTCCAGTGTAAGGTCTACCCTTCTTTCACGTTCGTAATCCGTCCAGGCCGCAGTCAGAGTGCTGGCGGTGGAAGCAGGAAGTTTTCCGTGAATAGTGCGGGTCTCGTTCAGTGCTGCTACCCCATCAGGAACATCGCCTTTCAAGAGGTAGGCTTCTGCCAGGTTCAGGTAAACCCTTCCCAGACGCATGATCACATAGGAGTAATTAGTAGGATTTGTATAGAAATAGTTAGGAGTAATAGGCCAAATGTTTTTGTTCCAGTAGAGGTTCGTCAGACTGAGGTAATAAGCAATGCCGTCAATCTTCATCCAACGACCAGCATTACCTAAAATATTAGTCGTGATCAACTGGCCCTGGAATACCGTGGAATCGCTTAATATGGAGGCCGCCCACCGCGCGTCCCTGCCTACATTGGTGAGCGTCCAGACTGATTGTCCGCTTCCTGGGTTCACTGTTCCATATTCTACATCTGTCTCACCAGCATTATGTGGAATAGCTGATAAGCTGGGACGGGAAGCCTCGCTGACTGCTGCTTTAAATTGGGAAGTCTGATCCCACTGCAGTGCCTCTGAAGGGTTATTCTGGTCAATAACCAGATAGTCATTTGCAAGATTCTGACTGGGACCTCCTACACACCAAGATTCAAATTGACTATTGTTATTCATGAGCGGGCTTCCGCCATATTGTTGTATCCTGGCATTGTTCTGATTAAGGACCAAGCTCTGCATTGGGGTATTAATTTCATCTGTGTTAATCGAATTCAAGGAATAACTGAATATGATCTCGGAGGAATTAGGATTTCCTCCGTTAAACATCTCGGCATAATTGGGATCCATGGAATATTGCCCGCTGTTAATTACAGTCTGGGCACTACTGATGGCCAAGTTAAGCAGGGAATCCGAAGGGCTGAGAGTAGGTGCCTGGGGATAATTAGAATAAGCTTCGGCTTCAAGGCAGGCTTCGCTCAGGAAAGCCTCTGCCACGTATTTATTAGCCAGTCCTGAAGAAGATGTGGCAGGAAGGCCTGCAATAGCAGATTCCAGATCCTGGATCACATAATGCCATGATTGGGCCGGGCTGGCTACTGTGGGTAACCGCAGTTCTTCATTCTGGTCAAGCACCGTGTCAATCCAGATGATCTTTCCGAATGCCCTGGCAGTATAATAATTGCAGAGCGCCCTCAAAAAATATCCCTGTGCAATCAATCCTGCCTTGTCCGAAGCAGAAATTCCACTGGAAGCTTCAACATTATCGATAATGAGGTTGCACTGGCGGATTTCAGAGAAGTCATTCCATCCAACATCCGGATCATTATTATTCGTCAATGTACCACTGAAAATCTGCTCACAATCATTAGAGCCATATATCGCATCGAAACTGATGTTGTTAGTTGTATAAGCATCCACAATCGACGTTTGATCCGGGTTCCCGTTGGCGGTTGCCCAACCGTAGTTTAGCACACTTGAATAAACATTATATACAAAATCCAGCGCAGTGTTGGTACTGCTAAAGGCCTGGCTTGCACTAATTGTACTTAGTGGTTGAGTATTCAGTACTTTTGAGCAGGAGGAGATGAGAAGTATCAAGCCTGCAAAAAGAAAATATTTTTTCATTTGTTGTTTTTTTTATTTGAACTAAAAACCAATATTACATCCAAGCGCAAAGGTTCGCTGCACTGAATAGCCCCATCCGCTGGGGTCACTTTCCGGATCGATATAATATTTCATGGTCTTCGATATAGTGAATAAATTTCTTCCGGTAGCAAATACTCTGAACTGAGTAAATGGCACCTCATGCAGGAAGTTCAACCGCTTTAAATCATAGGATAAGTTCAGTGATTTCAACCGGATATACCGGGCATTGATCAGCCAATAGGTGCTGGTTTGATTATTATTATTGCCATTATATGCACTAGAGGGCAACTGCCTTGGAAAAAGAGATTTGGGGTTAGAGGGACTCCAATAATCCAATTGAAAAGGATAAACCAAAATGTTTTGCGGGCTATTACCTTGAAGAATGGAACCCAGCGTCACTTCACGGTTTCCCGTTCCCATCAGGTTTGCATCCAACGACCACCCCTTATATTGCATCCCTAAGGTAAGTCCGTAATTCGCATGTGGGAAATTACTGCTGCCAATCCGTACGATATCATTGCTATTGATCTGGCCATCTCCATTGATATCCTTATATTGAATATCACCACCTGCCACGTTGTTGGTTCCTGCTAACAAGGGGCCATTCAAAACAGACGCATTAGAGCTATAGAGACCATTAGCGACATAACCGGTGGTATAATAGTCCTGCAACACGCCTGACTGCTTTGAGTAGGGATTAGATATTGCAGTAGTATTTTCGCCAGGATAAAGAGGATAGAGTGAATTATAATAGGAATAGGTGATGCCGACCCGATATTTGACAGAACCCACATGATCACTCCAATTCAAACCAAATTCATAACCTGCCGTCCGTTGGGAAGCATTCGAATTGGTAACTGGCAAATTCTGGCCTAAAGTGACAGCATAAGCCGTATCACTTATGACAAACCCGGAAGTCACATAATAATAATAATCCAGTGAACCCGACAGGCGATTTTCTAAAGTGGTAAAATCAAGTCCGATATTGGACGATTTATTAGAATACCAGGTGAAGGCAGAACTTGCCAGCCCATTTTCAGATAAACCACTTTGTGGCTGTCCCCCTACCACATAAGCATTGGAAACAATATTGTAAGTAGAAAGGTAAGCATAAGGACTTACCCCGTTAGTATTCCCGACAATACCATAGGAACCGCGTATCTTTAAATAATCCAGTATGTGATCATCCTTTAAAAATTGTAAAAATTTTTCTTCCGTGGGAATCCAGCCGCCTGACAAACCATAGAATAAACCAAAACGCTTATCGGGAGGGAATAAGTAGGATCCGTCATAACGGAGGCTTCCTTCCAGAAAATATTTCTCCTCGTAATTGTATTGCAAGCGCCCTACATACCCTTCGGAGGCGCTAACACTTTCAGCACCCGTACCAACCTGGTTGACCGTTGGACCTGCAAAAAACTGGTCAATAGGGATAATGAAGCTTTGTCTCGACGCAGACAGAGATTGCGTTCCACCCGTGATTCGTTCATAAACCCCGGTGAAATCAACCCGGTTTTTCCCAAATGAGCGATTGTAATGGATGATACTCTGAAGATCCCAGTTGTTTCCGGAACCATCTGTTTCGGATAGATTAGGAAGGGAGGAATAAACCGGTGTTGTACTTCCCAGGGCATACTCCGGGCCGGTCTGATCCCAGGATTTATCCATCGAATTTGACATAGTATAATCACTCTTACCCTCAAGCTGCAGTCCTTTAACAAAAGGTACGGACCAATCCAGGTCCAGGATGCCGTTAATTGTACTGTTAACGGCCTTGGAATACCCTGCCTGGCTGGAGATTTCCACTAAAGGGTTATCAACACCAGCGCCTATATAAGGCAACCCGTACTGATTCACTGCCACACCCATGGGGGAAGCGTCCACTATATGAGAAAATATCCCAAAGTAGCCGCCATCTACGGAGTTGGGCTGAACATTTGTATTCACATACCCGTCAATCCCAGCATTTATTTTAAGCCCTATTTTTTTCAGGTTGCTTTCTATGTTTAACCGGTAGGTTACCCGGTTGTTGTAATTGTTGGGTGTTTTAATGATGCTACCTTGGTGATAATAAGAGAGTCCACCATAATAACGTATCGCATCGTTTCCTCCCGAAAGAGAAAAATCATGCCTTTCCTCATGTGCAAAGTTATTTAAAACTAGTTTTCGCCAGTTGGTATTTGGGTAGATGTAAGGTTCTGATTGATCCTTATAATATTGCAGCACGCTATCCGCATATGGAGGGGTAAGTCCAAGGTTCTGATAAGCCTGATTAGTCGCTGAAGCCTTCGCATAAGATCCTAACACATTAGGCAAATTAGTTGGCTGGGTCCATATCTGGTTAAACGTATAATTGAAAGTCGGCTTGCCAACTTTTCCCTGTTTTGTGGTCACAATAACCACACCATTACCGCCCTGAGAGCCATATACCGCAGTTGCTTCTGCATCTTTTAGCACAACCAAGCTTTGTACATCATTCGGGTTTAAGTTCAGGTAGTCACTTTCCGAACGGATGAACCCATCAATAACGAACAATGGCGGATTGTTCCCTCCGTTACCACCCCTGACGAAAATCTGCGCCTGCTGCCCGGGACCTCCGCCATTGAAGGTCACGAAGACCCCCGGCATACGCCCGCCCAGTTCATCATTAATGGAGGGGGAGGCAATCTCAGACACTTTTGCCATATCTACTGTAGCCACCGAACTGGTGATATCCTTTTTGGTCGTTGTTCCATATCCTATTACTACCACTTCATTAAGCTGGCTTACACTTTCCTCCATCACCACGTTTATTTCTTTTCTACTATCTACTTTGATGATTTGGGTTTCATAACCAACGAAGCTAATTTCTAACTTATCATTGCCTGATACATTCAAAGAAAAAACACCATTTGCATCTGTTGTCGTCCCAATATTTTTGCCTACTATTTTTACACTTACCCCTTGTAACGGTTTGCCTTTACTATCCGTTATTTTACCATTTACTATAATGTCATTCAAACTTATGGCTTGTTTTATCACCACCAAGTTATTATCCATCACACTAAACGTAAGGCCGGTGTTCTCAAGCAATTTCTTAACCAGGTCTTCTACCATTATATCTTTTGCATGAAGAGTTACCTTAATTTTATCCTTCAAAATAAGGTCGCTGTAAACAAAATGAAAGCTGGATATTTTCTCCACTTCTTTCAAGGCCCTATCAAGCCTCGTGTTTTCAAAATTAACACTTACTTTTTCCTGTGAGTAGCTTTTAGCGGAAACCTGCAAGGCAGTTGCTAAAATAAAAAATGCAGTAAGTCTCATAGTTAAAAAAAATTTTGGTCGGCATTTATTAAAATGCGGACGAATAAACAGTTCAGTTTTTTTCATACATTTGATTGGTTTTATTGTTATAAATGCAGCAGGTTATTTTTTAGCCTGTAAGTTTTTGTAACCGGAGAGACGGCTCGTACCCGTTTCTCCTTTTATTTGGATATATTTATTACATTGTTTTTTATAGTATAATTAAAAGGATAAGCGTATTGCAAAGCCTGCAATACCTCTTGAATATCTTCTTTTTCAAATGTCGCTGTAAAAGGATATGTGCCTACTCCATCATCTTTAATGACAATTTTCACATTAAACCACCGTTCCAATTGTTCTTTCATTTCATAAAAATTTTCATTTTCGATCTCTAATTTGTTTTGTGCCCACGCGGTTTCTATCACGGTGCTGTCTTTTTGATCATAAGAAAGCGGAAGCAATACAACTTGTGTGCTTAATGGATATACTGATGTTTCTTTTTCTTTCACCAGAGGCCCACCATTATTATCAACAACCACCTTTTGGTTAGGTGATAAAAATATTTTTCTTGTGCTGTTGGCCAATTGTATTTCCACTTTTCCTCTTATCAATGAGGTTTCACTTTGTTTGTCGCCCGGATAGGCTTTGACATTAAACATAGTGCCCAAATCTTTTACATCATACTTATCAGTATGTACAATGAAAGGAAGTGATTCATTATGAGTTACTTCAAATAATGCTTCTCCAATTAAATATACTTTCCGGTTTTCTTTTCCAAATCCCTTATCCAAGCGAAGTTCTGAGGCGGCATTTATCCAAATCTTTGTATTATCAGAAAGTGTAATCATCTTACGTTCGCCATTAGCTGTTTTATAAGAAAAAATATTTTCTGATAATTTATTAGTTGCTATTTGATTTGTGGATTTGTCTGCAGTATTAAATGAAACGTTGATTATCTTCTTTGAAATCACGATTAGAATAAGAATTGCTGCAACTGCTGAAGCATAGCGAAAAATCTTTCTAACAGAAAATATTTTTGAATGAGATTTATTTTTTTCTTCAGCTAGATTTGGGTTTATTTCATCTCCGGCATGCTTCTGTTTCAGCATCACATGCAGCCCTAGCACTATTTTTTTCGCTTCTTCTATCTTTTCTTTTTGAGAAGGATAATCCCGGATGAATTTCTCCCAATACAAAATATCTGCTTCGTTTTTTTGAAAACTGTAATTATGAAAAGAGTCATCAATGATAAGTTCTTCTATTGAAAGAAAGTCCGGCATAAAAGCAGCATTTCCTATATAGACGGAGCTACTTTAGAAATTTACCAACTTTTTCTGATAAATTTTATTCAGTGTTTATAAATAAAGGCAAAATCTCTATTATTTGTTCCTTTATGTTCAAAGGTTCAATGTCTCTAAAACATTGTTATTCGGGAATATTTAAACTTTAAAAAAAAGTTGCAGCTATTGCTAAACCAAGCAAAGAGAGTAATGCGGCAAATTTTACACCAGCCTGCTTTTCACTTAATTCGACGCGAAGAATTTTGATACCTTCAAAGAGATTATTATAGATGGTCCTTTTACTCAGGCCTGTTTTCTCAGCTATTTGTTCTGTAGTTTGTCCTTTGTAAAATTTCAGGTCAATAACTTTGCGGCAACGTGCA
>Ga0307373_10007996_pt1 | contig 16263 bp, 12 predicted proteins | sample OX2MG_FD_202534 | JGI IMG/M metagenome (GOLD analysis project Ga0307373, IMG submission 202534) | Soil microbial communities from Risofladan, Vaasa, Finland - OX-2 | ecosystem: Environmental > Terrestrial > Soil > Coastal area > Acid sulfate soil | place: Finland: Risofladan, Vaasa | collected... | reverse complement strand
CTTCGGTCACCAAAATTCCTTGCACGCCCGGAGGCCACACCATCCCCGTCGGATGGAACTGCACAAATTCCATGTCCATCAGTTCCGCGCCCGCGTCGTAGGCCAGCGCCATGCCGTCGCCGGTGTACTCCCACGAGTTCGAAGTGATTTTCCACGCTTTGCCGATGCCGCCCGTCGCAATGATGATGGACTTCGCCTTGAACACCACGAATCGCCCTTGCTCGCGCCAGTAGCCGAAAGCCCCCGCGATGCGGTCGCCGTCCTTCAGCAGCCGCGTGACGGTGCACTCCATGTAGACGTCGATTCCCATGCTCACGCCGCGGTCCTGCAGCGTGCGTATCATCTCGAGTCCCGTGCGGTCGCCCACGTGGCACAGCCGCTTGAACGTGTGCCCGCCGAACGCGCGCTGCATGATTTCGCCCGATTCCGTGCGGTCGAAAAGCGCTCCCCACTGTTCGAGTTCACGCACGCGGTCCGGCGCTTCCTGCGCGTGAAGCTGCGCCATTCTCCAATTGTTCAGGAACTTTCCCCCGCGCATGGTGTCGCCGAAATGCGTGCGCCAGTTGTCCCCTGCGTCCACATGGGCCATGGCTGCGGCGATGCCGCCTTCCGCCATCACCGTGTGCGCTTTGCCGAGCAGCGATTTGCACACCACGCCCACGGATGCGCCCTGATTCAGCGCCTCGACGGCGGCTCGCAGGCCGGCTCCGCCTGCACCGATGATCAATACATCGTGTTCGTGAGTTTCGTATTTTTCGTTCAAAACAGTCTCAGGTCCCGGATAGTTCCCATAGCGGCCAGCATGACGTACAGGTCCGTAAACGCCACGAAGAACAGGCTCGTCCAGGCGATCAGCATGTGATGCTCATTCAGCGAAGTCACTCGTTTCCACAGGCTCAGCCGCGTCCCGCCAAACTTCGCGCACGAGTAGCAATCCACGTTCCCGCCCACCATGTGCCGGCACGAATGGCACGACAGCGTGTAGGTCGTCAGCAGCGCCGCGTTGATCAGCAGGATGAATGAGCCCACTCCCGCGCCAAAATGTCCGTTCCATATAAATCCGCGCACCGCGTCGTGCCACAGCGAAATCAGAAACACAAAAGACAAATAGAAGAAGTACCTGTGGACATTCTGCAGGACCAGCGGAAATTTCGTTTCGCCGCGATAGCTATTTCTGGCCTCGCCCACCGCGCACGCCGGCGGGTCCAGAAAAAATGCACGGTAATACGCTTTGCGGTAGTAGTAGCACGTCGTTCGGAATCCCAGCGGCCCGCCCAGGACCAGCACGGCCGGCGAAAGCGGCCACCAGTGATGCTCCGGATCGATCAGCGGCGAATAAAACGGAGAGAGATACGGCCCCCATGCATAAAAGTGACCTTGGAACGCGCGAAGCGTGGCATAAATTGCAAACAGCCCCAGCCCGATAAATACCGCCAACGGCTGAAGCCACCACCAGTCGCGCCGCTGCGTCGCACCCAGGCGATCCGAGAGCTGCACCGTCCGCGATTCCGCCAAGCGTCACCGCCTTTCGCGGCGCCATATTAGCGTTCGCTCCCATCCAAGTCAACGCGCGGAACCACACGCGAACCGTTCAACGGTCCGGCGAGTGTATAATTGCCGTGTTCAGGCTACGCAAAATGGAAAATCTGATTAAATGATCGAGGATTTCGAGAAGTTTGATGACGGTGCAACCGTCACGGGCGACTTTTGTATTGTGGGCGCTGGAGCCGCGGGCATAACGATTGCCAGAGAATTTCTTGGCACGCGCTATACAGTCATCCTTCTCGAAGGCGGCGGACTCGATAGCGAGGCGGAAACCCAAAAGTTATACGACAGCGAAGTCGTCGGCCTCCCGCATACAGGTATCCATGCCGGGCGCGCTCGGCTTTTCGGTGGCACGACAACTCTGTGGGGCGGGCAAGCTCTCCGCTTTAAGGCTTTCGATCTCCAGGAAAAATCCTGGGTTCCGTTCAGCGGCTGGCCAATTTCCTCGGCTGATCTCGATCCATACTACGAACGTGCAGATCAGGTCCTGCAACTCGGACCCCGCTTGGCATACAACGATCTCTGCGCCGCGTTCGGCGTCGAACCTCCGGCTTTCGACCCCGCCAAGCTCTACATGGAATGTTCGCAATGGAGTCCTAGGCCGAATTTTGGAACAACGTATCGACGTGAAATCAAAAACGCGCGCAACGTTTCCGTGTTATTGCACGCAAACGCAACCGGAATTATCACCAACCAGTCTGCAACGGCGGTCGAGAATATCGAATTCAGGACCCTCGCTGGAAAGAAAGGCATAGCCAGGGCGCGCTTCTACATAATCTGCTGCGGCGGCATCGAGACTGCCCGCCTGTTGCTCGCTTCCGACCGTATTGAGTCGTGCGGGGTAGGGAACGGAAACGACTTAGTAGGCCGGTATTTTCAAGAGCATATACACATTCGCTTCGGGAACCTTCTAACGTTCGATCGTCGGCATCTGCAGAATCTCTACGAATCATTTTTCACAAAGGGACTAAAGTACGCTCCTCTCATAATTCTCAGCGACCGCGTCCAGACGGAAAAACACCTGCTGACCATCCTCGGAACAGTAGGCTTCGAACCCGCGCCCGACTCGTGCATCGTCGCCATGAAAACTTTGTTCAGAGCCGTAATCGGGAAAAGTTATCCGCGTGGCAACGAACGGAAACGTCTGATACGCAACGCGCTTGCGGATCCCGGTGAATTGATAGCCCTGACGTATCGCCTCTATGTGCAAAAACGTGCTGGGACACCAAAGCGTGGCCCCATCTACTTCCGGGCGCAATGCGAGATGGCACCAAATCAAAATAGCCGCGTTATGCTGGGGGAAGCCCGGGACCAATTGGGAATGCGCCGCGTCAAGCTGGATTGGCGCCTCGGCGAGATGGAACGCCGCACCGCCTTTGAATTCATCATCACGATGGTAAGCGAGTTCGAGCGACTCGGGCTCGCGGCCTTTGATCGAACGCAGATTGCCACGCTCGAAGATCCTGCGGAATGGACCGGCATGGCGCATGATTCCGCCCATCACATGGGCACAGCGCGAATGCATCCGACGGCCCAGCTCGGCGTCGTAGATCCACATTGCCAGGTGCACGGCATTGCCAATCTGTATATAGGAAGCAGCGCGGTGTTCCCGACCAGCGCCTGCTCGAATCCAACGCTGACGATACTCGCGCTCTGTTTGCGAATGGCGGACCGTCTCAAACAAATTTCTAAGAGCGATTGAGTTTGCAAGCGAGCAACCTTGAAAGTGCTGATCCATCCGTGCGCGAAGCGCCAGAGGACAATGCATGAGAGAAATCGTCATACCCGGAGTCGGCCCTAAAATTCCAGTCCTGGGTTTTGGTTGCAGTGGCCTCACAGGTACAAACCGCAAGGATGCAGTTCATTTGCTGGAAACCGCATTTGGCGCCGGAGTACGTCATTTCGATGTCGCGCGGTATTACGGATATGGTGAGGCCGAAGGAATTCTTGGCACTCTCGTAAAGACTCACCGCTCGGAGATGACGATTACGACGAAGTTCGGCATCCAACCGCCCCGCCGTACCAGCGCTGTCGGAATAGCTATAAAGGCAGCCCGGCGATTTGTGCAGTTTTTACCTCCGGCTCGCCGCTTCGTCCAGCGCCGCGCGAACGTCCTCGTGAAGAGTGGCGCGTTCGGCGTAAGTGACGCTCGGCAAAGCCTCGAAACGAGTCTTCGCGAACTTTCCACCGACCACGTCGATTTCTATCTGCTGCATGATTATGCGGTTGCCGGTCATTTGTCCGCGGAGCTGCTGAGGTTTCTGGAAAATGCTGTTACATCTGGCAAAATTAGATACTTCGGATTAGCAACAGGCATCGACAATATTCTGCGCGGTCTCGAATCTCAGCCGGAACTATGCAATGTGGTTCAGTTCGAGAATAGTGTCCTTGCGCGAAATACAAAACGACTGCCGCGGCAGGCTTCCAATCAGTTGGTGATTACGCATGGCTCGCTCGGCGCAAGTTATCGCTCCGTTGTAGCTTTTCTCAAAGCGAATCGCGATGCGGCGAAGCAATGGTCAGCCAAGCTCGGCGTCGATTGTTCGAATAACGACATGATTGCCGCCTTGATGTTGAACTATGCCGTGGAAGCGAACCCAAATGGTCTTGTGCTGTTTTCGTCAAAAAGTTCAGCGCGAGTAACGAAAAACATCCAGTCCGCGCTGGACTCAGATCTCTCGACCGCCCAGGTCGACTTGTTCGAACATCTCGTCGAGCAAGATTCGGTGCCACTCATTCCATAAAACATCAGATAGGGTTAGCAGGTACTGCACCGTTCGGCGCGAGTTCGAGCGGTTGACGACCAGCATCGCGCCAACCGCGTCCGCCGCGAACGTCAGTGTTTGGCAAGCGCGCGCGCGAACTGCTCCGCGATGGCGTCCCATGAAAAATATTTCTGCTCGGCCGCCAGGCTGCGTTGCCGCAGCTCTTCGTGAAGCGTTTCGTCTGCCAGGACTCGGCCCAGAGCCTCAGCCAGCGCATCCCGATCGCCCCGATCAACCAGCAGGACGCCCGCCTCGGTAATGGGAAACGCGGTTTCCGGCCCGCGATACCCGACAATCGGCAGACCGCACGCGATTCCCGCGATCGCGCTGCCACGTCGGCTGGAAAGATGTCCGCGAACGCATAACAGTACGCTGGCAGCCGCAAGCTTGCGCCGAACTTCTCCGGCCGGCAGCAGCCCCAGCACCGAAAGCTCCACGCCGGATCCATCAAGATGTTTTCGCAGCGCGGCCTCGGCCTCCGCCGAACCTCTGCCCAACACCATCAAGCGCACGCCCGCAAGTTTCGCCCTCACGCGCTTTGTCACGTATGAAATCTCTTCCGCCTCTTCGCTGTTTGCTGTGCCTGCCGTGACGCCAAAAACGGCGACAGTTGCGGTGGCTCGCGGTGCTGCATTTCCAGTGGTGGCCGCGCTGCCCTCGGAATCCGTCTCCGGCAAATTCGCTCCCACGGGAATGAACACGGCGCGCTCCGAGTTTCGCGGCAGCCAGGGAACTTGCTTCGCGGGCACAGTCAAAACAGCGCACGCCGCCCATCGAAACGCTTTTCGCATCGTCCAGTATTGGCAGGGAACTCGCAGGCGTTGTTTCCAGCCGCGCGTCTGGTCGTTTCGGATGTCGTGAAACACCACGCAGAGCCTCGCCCCGCGCCATCTCAGAATCCACAGCACCGCCAGCGCGCCCACGGGAAAGCCGCGCCGCGACCACATCAGCGCGGTATATTGGAACAGCACCCAGCGTCCTCTCCACGCGCGGCTCTCCTTCCAAATTTTGCCAACCGCGCGCAACCATCCCTGCGTGTCCCAGCGCATCTCAGCGACATCCAATCGTTCGCCGCGGCGCGCGAACGCCTCTTGCAACTGCGCGCAATAATCCCGCACTCCGTCCGTCGGCTGATCCTGCCGCCCCAGCAAAGCAATCGGAGCGAGACGGCTGGACGCCTCCGCTTGCAAACGCGCATCCCGCGCGGCCGGTGGCCGTTCCTTGCCGTGCATCTCTGTATCGTTCACGCCAAGCAGGGTAGCCGAGGTTTGCCAAATAGCAAATCACATCCTGCCTCCGGCAAAAAAGCCACTCTGCGGTTCCCGGAGCAGCCCGGAATTCTGTTACAGTAGAAGCAGGAACTGTACCGAGGAGGTTCCCATGTCCAAAGACATCCCTGAGAAATACGCGGACCTGCTGCAAAAGCCGGCATTCGCGAATCTGGCCACGGTTATGCCCGATGGCAGTCCACAGGTAACTCCCGTATGGGTGGACTTCGACGGCCAGCACGTCGTATTCAATTCCGCCCTCGGCCGCGTGAAGGACAAGAATGTGCGCCGCGACCCGCGCGTCTCCCTCTCGATTCAGGACCCGGAGAATCCGTACCGCTATCTCGAGGTTCGCGGCCGCGTCGTCGAGATTACCGAACGCGGCGCCGATGAACACATCAACAAGCTTTCGCAGAAATATCTCGGCAAGCCCATCTATCCGTTCCGGCAGCCGGGCGAAGTGCGCGTTCTTTACAAGATTGCGCCAGAACACGTCAGCATGATGGGTTAGCTTCGTTCGTTTGGCGTTGCGCGGGGCCGCGCGCAAAAAAAGCGTCCCGTGTCCATTGTGCGCTGGCAAATTGAGGCGTTTCCTGATAATCATTTATAATACGAAGAGCTCGTGGATCACGGTTTCGGGCGGTTCCGGCAGGCGCATCCATTTTTGTGGCGGCTCTTGATGCAAACCGGCCTCGGCGTTCCGCCGGTGCGTCGCAGCCAGACCAGCAGTGCGAAGTGTCAGCATGGGCGTTCGGCGTTAAAGGAGAGAGGATACTCGGTGTAGCATGAAAATCGCAGGCGTTGCGGGCGCATTCCCAAAACACTATTTCAGTCAAGAAGTCCTCGTAGCCGCGCTTAAGCACTACTGGGGCGACCGGTTGCCCAAGCCGGAAGTGCTCGATCGCCTCCACTCGCGCGTGGACGTTCGCGGCCGCTACATGTCGCTGCCGCTCGAGGCGTATGAAAAGCTTTCGACCTGGGGCGAGGCAAATAATGTCTGGATCGAGACCGCCGTCGAACTCGGCGAGCAGGCCATCCGCTCCGCTCTCGAACATACCAATCTCTCGGCGCGGGATCTCAATGCTCTATTCGTGGTCTCCGTCACGGGCATCGCCAGCCCGTCGCTGGACGCTCGATTGATTAATCGCATGGACCTCTGTCCCAATATCAAGCGTATTCCAATTTTCGGTCTGGGATGCGTTGCTGGCGCGTCGGGAATTTCCCGCGCCGCCGATTACGTCCGCGCATACCCGGGCCAAACCGCTGCTTTACTCGCCGTCGAGCTTTGCTCGCTCACGATTCAGCGCGACGACGTATCCATGGCCAATCTGATTTCCGCCGGCCTTTTTGGCGACGGTGCCGCGGCTGTTGTTGTTACCGGTGATCAAAGAATCGCGGACGGCCCCGAAATTTTGGCCACGCAATCCGTTTTCTATCCCGGCTCCGAGGGCGCCATGGGCTGGGACATTTCCGAAAAAGGATTTCAGATTGTTTTATCGCCCGCGGTTCCTCAGATCGTAAAAGATAATCTCGGGAAGGACGTCGACGTTTTTTTGACGAAAAATGGCCTTTCCCGGAAGGACGTCGGAACCTGGATTTTCCACACCGGCGGCCCGAAAGTTTTGGACGCGGTTTCCGACGCGCTCGATCTTCCCGAAGACGCGCTGAATGCCTCATGGGAATGCTTGAGCAGGGTCGGCAACATTTCCTCCGTCTCCGTTCTGCTGGTTCTCGAGGACGTAATTACCAACCATCGTCCCGCACCCGGGACGTACAGTCTTCTCGGAGCCATGGGCCCAGGTTTTTGCTCGGAGTTGCTGCTGCTCCGGTGGTGAATCTGCGGTATTGTGACTGCGGGCTACGGCGCGGTTTTGTACCGCCCACCTTTTGATCCTGAGCGGTCGCCGCGAAGGACCGGTCGGCGCTCGCTCTCCTTCGCCGGACGTGATAAAAAACTAGCCTATGGCCATGCAAGCAAAGCGCGTCAACATGAAGTGGTACATCATCATCGCCGCAATCGGTTTCGTCGTCCTTCTCGCTTACTCCTCATTTCGCCAGAGCGTGGTTCAGTACGAAGTCTGCATGAATTTCCACGGGCGCAGCCATTGCGCGGAAGCCTCGGGCAAAAAGCCCAGCGACGCCGTGCGTACCGCGCAGGAAATCGACTGTGAACTGGTGGCGAACGGCCGCGGAGAAAACATCGCCTGCCTCGATCAGCAGCCTTCCAGCGTCCGCGCCCTCCCCGGCAAATAACCCGGTAAACGACCCGCCAAATAATTGGGAAAACGAGTTGACGCCGAACGAGTCCGCCGGTGCACCGCTCCTGCGCCGCGTTCTTCCCGCGCGCGGCGAACACTTATAGTCGTTGACACCTGCGGCAGGGCTGCATAGCATCCCTTCGACGGCGAATGCTTCCGGCCCATCGTTTTTTTTTTGGGCGGTACCCGAGTGAACGAATCCGAGCGCCGCAGACACGTGCGCTATCTCTGCAAAGCGCAAGTGAAGATTGCCTGGGGCGAGGTCACGCTGGATGCCACGCTCCGCGATATCAGCGCCTCGGGGATGTACCTCGAGACGCATGAGCCGCTTTGGGTACGCACCGAATTTTCCGCGCGCGTTCTTCTGCCCGAAGCGCTCCGCGTCCAATGCATTGTGCGCCGCGTCGACGTGGGCAAGGGCATGGTCGTCGAATTCACAGAGCTGAGTCAGGAAACGCGCATGAATCTCAACCACCTGATCTGGAAACTCTCCCATCCGTGACCCATCTTGTGATCCGTTGCACGAATTGCGGGGCCGAACGCCCATCCGCGCGTCCTGCCGAAGCCTGCGAATATTGCGGCCTCGTTCCCGCCGACGCCAGCCGCGCCATGCGCCGCAGCCTCGTCAATCGCCTGGGAATTTTTTTGCTCGGCACCGTTGCGTTTTTCGTGCCGTGTTTTCTCTATCCGCCTCTGGAACTCGATGATATTTTCATTTTCATGGGCGTGATTTTTTTTGCGGCCGTCGTCCTCGCTGTGTTCGCCGAACGCCGCGCCCTTCGCGGCCAGGAAGTCGAGCTGCTCAAGCGAATGTTTCATGGTCTGGTGCCGCTGCCGTGGCTTTTGGGCACGCTGCTTTTCGTCAATGGCGCGCTCGACCGTTCGCCGCCGCAAAATTTCGACGCCACGGTCGTCAGCCGCTTCGCCATGCCCGGCTTGCTGCCGATGCATCAGCTCATCGTCACGTCCTGGCGCGGCAACAGCGAACTCGAACGCATTCTCGTCACGCGCCACGAGTTCGACCTCTTCCCCGTCGGCGCGCGCGTCGAAGTGCGCGTCGAATCCGGCCTCGCCAGCATCCCCTGGGTCTCCGCTGTGTACCCTCCATAACTTTCGCGTCTTTCGCGCCGCCGCCCCACTTTGTCGCGCAAGACTCGACGTTTTGCATACGTCTTCGTCGGGGCGAGGCCCTTCCTTCGTCAGGGTAAACAAGCCTCGCCCGCGCGTGCATCGCATGCGTCTCCACGGCATAGCGCAATTCTCGCTGGCAAGCCACCTTCTCGCCCGCGCGAAAATGCTGCTTTAATAGCTTTCGGGTGTGTGCTATAATATTAGGTACGTTAAGTTTATGATGAGGTATTTCGCATTTCTCATCGCGACGGCCATAGCTCTCCTGTGCCCGTCCCTCTCGGCACAACAAGCTGCGCTGCCGAATACGCCAGAGGTTTCGGCAACGTCGAAGCCAACATCCGAGGCTGCGCTACCACGCTTTGAATTGAGCCCAACCGTGTTTTTCTTGGCCTCGCCAGTGCACAATTTCGGCTTTGGCGTGCGCTTCACTTACAATGCTTGGGCGCACATTTCGTTTGAAGCGGAGTACGATCGTACGCCCTACAATTCGGAGGGCACAACTCCGGTAATTGGTGGGCCTGTGGACGCAGTTTTTTTTGGAGTTAAGTCGGGAATTCGCTGGCGCAAATGGGGACTGTTTGCAAAATTCCGTCCTGGATTACTGAGCTATACAGGCGCACTGAAAGGTATCACCGGCACTCCGCTCGGAAACAATGTCTTTACGGGTGTTGTAGTTCATTACGGACGGTTCACCGAGCCGGCCTTTGACGCGGGCGGGGGCTTCGAGCTCTACGTTTCGCGCCACATCCTCGTACGTTACGATTTCGGCGACATAATCGTTCATCATGGCTCCGTGACGGTTCCCGATCTGATCGGGCCATATACGGTTGTGCCGTCCACCAGCAGCAACTTTTCTCTTTCGACCGGGATCGCGTACCGGTTCTGAGTGCACCGCGACGCGATACGGTATCTGCCAAACACAATGCCTCGCATCTTGTACCCCGCGGCAACGCCGTTCAGTTTTGCGGAGAATAGAATTTGATGTCGACGGCGTCGACCATTTCGGGGATGGGCAGGCCCTTTTTTTCGTAGGCGGAAATATCTGGCTCGTGTTCGAGGGTCAGGCCGATGTCGTCGAGGCCTTTCAAGAGGCAGCGCTTGCGGAACGGATCGATTTCGAACGAGCGCTGGAAACCTTTATCGTCCGTCACGGTTTGATTTTCGAGATCAACCGTGAGCGTGTAGCCTTCGTTCTTTTCCGTGCGCGCGAAAAGCTCGTCGATATCTTTGTCGGGCAGCGTCAGCGGCAAAATTCCATTCTTGAAGCAGTTGTTGTAAAAAATGTCCGCGTAGCTGGGTGCGATGATGGCGCGAAATCCATAATCGCCGATGCCCCACGGCGCGTGTTCACGGCTCGAGCCGCAGCCGAAATTCGCGCGCGCCAGCAAAACGGACGCGCCTTTGTAGCGCGGCTTGTTCAACACAAAATCCGGATTCGGTTTTTCTCCCGGCAAATAGCGCCAGTCGTAGAACAGCACGCGGCCGTAGCCTTCGCGCGTCAAAAATTTCAGGAATTGCTTCGGCACCATTTGGTCCGTGTCAACGTTCACGCGATCCATTGGCGCCACCAGCCCGGTATGTTTTGTGAATGGTTTCATTTTTCTTCTAAGCTTTCTCTCGTAGGGGCGACCCTTGGGTCGCCCGGGCGAGGCAAGCCTCGCCCCTACAAAATCTCAATCTGGCCGGTGTCGACGTTAACGCGATCCATCGGCGCCACCAGCCCCGTGTGTTTTGTGCATGGCTTCATGTGTTCTTCGCTCTATTTTTCCAGCAGCTTGTATGACTTGACGTCTTGAGAATCGGCAGCGAACTCGGTTCCCGGAGGTTGCCACGCATATTTTCCGGGTTTGTTAGTCGAAATTACTTTTGGTGCTGAGCGTCTACCTCTTTGATTTCAACATCTGCTGTCTCGTCTCCCCAGAATTCAATACGTAGTTTTTTCCCCACGAGGCCATCGTGAGGCTCGTTTGGAAACCACTGTGGAGGCGTATAAGTCACTTGGGTGCGCTCCCGTTGCGCCAGTGGCGGACGTCGACGAAGTGGCCTTCGATTGCGGCGGCGGCGGCCATCAACGGGCTGACGAGATGCGTACGCCCGCCTTTGCCCTGGCGACCCTCGAAATTGCGATTCGACGTGCTGGCGCAGCGCTCGCCGGAAAGCAAAACGTCGTCGTTCATGCCGATGCACATGCTGCAACCCGCATCGCGCCACTCGAATCCTGCGTCGCGGAAAATTTTGTCGAGGCCTTCGGCTTCGGCTTGCGTTTTCACGCGGCGCGAGCCGGGAACAACGAGAGCCTGCTTCAGCGACTTCGAAACGTGCTTGCCTTCGACGGCTTTTGCTGCCGTGCGCAAATCCTCGAGGCGCGAATTCGTGCACGAGCCGATGAACACGCGGTCAAGATGAATGTCCGTGATGGGCGTGCCGGCCGTGAGGTCCATGTAAACGAGCGCGCGCTCGGCGGCCTGGCGATCGACATCGCTCGCAAATGAGGCGGGATCAGGAACGCGCGAGGTCACGTCCGTGACCATGCCGGGATTTGTGCCCCAAGTGACTTGCGGCGCGAGCTTCGCGGCGTCGAGCTCAACGGTTTCATCGAATTTCGCACCCGGATCGGACGGCAGCGTTTTCCAATGGTCGACGAGGCGCTGAAAATCCTTTCCGCGCGGCACGAACGGCTTGCCTTCGAGATACGCGAACGTGATTTCGTCGGGAGCGACCATTCCGGCGCGCGCGCCCGCTTCGATGGACATATTGCAAATGGTCATGCGCGCTTCCATGGAAAGCGCGCGAATCGCGTCGCCCGTGTATTCGAAAACGTGGCCGTTGCCGCCGGCGATTCCGAGCTTGCCAATGATGGCGAGAATAATGTCCTTCGACGCGAGGCCGGCGCCGAGTTTGCCCTTCACTTCGATGCGCGTGGTCTTCGATTTGAATTGCGAGAGGCACTGCGTGGCGAGCACGTGCTCGATTTCGCTGGTGCCGATGCCGAAGGCGAGCGCGCCCATCGCGCCGTGCGTGGACGTGTGGCTGTCTCCGCAAACAATCGTGAATCCCGGCTGCGTGATGCCCAGCTCGGGGCCGATGATGTGCACGATGCCTTGATTGCGGCTGTGCATGTCGAACAGGCGCACGCCGCTTTCGCGGCAATTTTTCGCCAGGGCTTCGAATTGTCCGGCCGCGTCGGCGTCAAGAACAGGCAGCTCGCGATTTTTCGTCGAGACGGAATGATCCATCACCGCGAAAGTCAATTCCGGGCGGCGGACTTTGCGGCCCGCGGCTTTCAGTCCTGCAAACGCTTGCGGGGAAGTTCCTTCGTGAATCAGATGGCGGTCGATGTAAATGAGGGAGGGCTGGCCGGGGACTTCGCGCACCACGTGCGCGTTCCAGATTTTTTCGTAAAGTGTCAGCGCGGGCATGGACACGTCGATATTTTCGTATTCATTTTCATTGGCATTGTACCAGCGCGCTCTCTCGGGCGCCAATCGCCGCGCATTTGGACAGGAACGGCAGGCGGCGCGTTGCAAGGAATCGGGGCTGCGGAAGCGCGGGAAATAAATGGTATTCTGTACCGATTAGAACGGGGTGCGGTTGTTTGTTTTCTGTAAGTTACGAGCAATTCTAATAATTTGTTGTACCCATTAGAAATGCAGGGAATTGGCTCGAAAGCCGGGATGCGATTGGGAAGTTCTGTTTGCGGGCCCTTGCGATTTTGGTCCGTTACCGCCGGCATCAAACTGTCCGCCCTCTGAATGAAGCGTAGCACAAAACCGCGAATTTTTCAGGATGCGCCGCTGTGAAGATCGCGTATGGGCAGCGTCAATTCAAGGAGTGAACGTCGCCGGGATCGATCAAGATGAATTGGCAGTACGGAAGCTCCGGCTCGCAATTGAGCACGCCGCGGCGAACGAGCTGAGTTTGGCCGTCATCGGGAAGAGACACATTGAACTGGGCGGACATGAGGTACTTGCCAGCGTCGCGCAATTCGTCCGCGCCGCTGATGAATTTTACCGCGACGACCTTGGGACCTTTGGCGAACAGAAGGAAAAATTCAGCGTTGGCCGATTTGGATGTAATTTTCGGAAGCTTGATCGTGCGAAGTCCTGAAAGGCTGTCGTGGGCTTTTGAAATAGCAAACTCAGCACGAGAGCTGCTCTTGAGCAGGTCGGCGAGACGCGCGCGAGTCTTCGGCATGGTGTTATCCGCCGATGGGAAAGTCGTCTGGTTCTCTGTGGGCGAGCCTGAAGACATGGGAATACTCACGAGCGAGGTCAGAGTGGGGCGAGCTGAAGCGACGGCAAGGGCGTAGAGTTGCTCCGCCAGCCTCGTTTTCCCCTCCTTTTCATAAACCTGACCGAGGTGGTCGGCCAAGTCCGCCTGCTGTGACAGTTCCCATGCCGCTTTGATGAATTTTTCGGCTCGCTCAAGATGCCCCAAGCGAAAATGCACCCAGCCCAGAGTGTCCCAAAAATCGGCCAACTCGATCATGTGCTGGAGGTCGCTGTAGGTGAGTGTGTCGAGAGAAATTTTGGAGGTCAGGTCCTCTTCCTGCTGCACGGCTTTCTCGCCATCGGTCAAGGCACGGTTCAAATGCAGATTCGCGTCGGCAAGATCAAATGCGACATCGTTCAACATATCGGGACTTGAATTGAGCTGAAGGGCCTGCGTGAACGCCACCATGGCTTTATCGGGGTGCTGGGTCTTGGTGTACGCCAAACCGAGAGAGTCAAACAGATGGGCGTTTGTGGGGCTGAGCTTTACCGCGGCCTGCAACTCCGGCACAGCTTCCTGATAACGCTTGAGCGAGATGAGAATCATACCCGCGTTAATGGGGGCAGCGGCAACCTGCGGATTTGCTTTTTCAAGCTTCTTCCAAGTGTCCAGTGCGTCTTCGGGTCGGCGCATGCGAAGTTGCACTGTAGCGAGCGTTTCATAGCCGTACAGCATCGTCGGATCAACGGCTATGGCTTTGTTCATCTCATCGAGGCCCTGATCCATATCGCCCAGAGACATGTGGATTATGCCAAGGGCTGTCCATGCCTGTCCGAACTTGGGATCGAGCGTCACGGCGCGCTGGAAATCGTCGAGCGCGCCATCCATGTTTCCTTGTTGCATGGCCTCACGTGCCTGCGCATAGAGCTTCCGGACTTCCGGATTTTGCGGATATGGGGAAGCGGCTGCATTTGCCTGTTGGAGCGAGATGTAATTGTTCTCATCACTGCGAACGCTCTTCAAAAACTTCGCGTAGTCATCGCGGCGGGCGGCAGGGATTTCGCGAAGCTTAATGATGACGTCGCGCTGGACATGCAGAACGCCGTTCGAGAAAGAGTAGGTGGCGTGATACTCGGCGAAATCCTGAACGATATTTACCGGTGAAGGAAGCGTGGGAGTGAAGCCAGGCGGAAGAGTGACGTTAGCGCTAAGCGAAATCTGCCCCGGTGCGCCAAGCTTGAAAGGCTTCGTGTCTTTTTGGGGCTTGTCACCGATGGCCGCGAGAAAAGCGGGCGGCAAAGGAGGAGTGATTCGCTTATTCGCCCAGTCGGAATAGTCCTTTCGCGTGTAGTCGTAGTTGAACTGGAAGGGAGAGTCGGTTGCATCCGGCGCGCTGGCCGAGACGTTGGTCACATTGCCGGCAAAGTTCCAGCTATAGGAAAGCGACTGGATCACGTGCTGCCACTGAGGCTGAGGGGTATTGCGAAAAGCCAGGCGCAGAAGGAATTCCGCGTCTCCGCGAAAGCGGACCTGGGCCTTTGCGTCCAGCGTGCCGGCGTCACTCAACGTTCCGTCCATATGGAAATCAAACATACTTTTGAACGGTGGATCAGCCGGTGTGCGGACCAGATGAGCGGGGCCCTTATCGGGAATGACCAGTGCTTCTTTATCGCGCAAATTCGCAGTGAGAAATCCAAACGGAGCGACCTCCGCGGTGGTATCGAGCCACTGAAAATCGTTTCCTTGAGGTACGACGGCGACTACGTGGTCAAACTGGCCGGGTGATGGCACGGCGGGATCGATTTTGCGGCTCGAATTGATCAGAGCGGGATAAGACTTCACGCCGGCTGCCGCCAGCAGGGAAGTGAGCAGAGTTTGTTTATCCTTGCAGTCGCCATACTCATTGCTAAGGACGGCGGCGGCGGCGTGGGGTTGATAACGGCCGATGCCGAAAGCGATTCCGATATAGCGGATTTTGAGGGAGACATAGTTGTAAAGAGCGCGGATTTTTTGCGTGTCAGTGGTTGCGCTCTGCGTGAGTTCGGCTTCTTTCGCCCTGATTTCGGGCGTCGGCGCAATGCGCGATTGTTCAAGACCGCGGAACCACTGGCCGACTTCGTCCCACGTGTGAAAAGTGGTGAGCTGCACTGCGGGCGGGGGCGGCTCCGCGGGCTGATCCTGGGTTTTCTGATTTTCAACCGCGTCCTGAAGGTGAGCGGTCTTCCAACTATAGACCTTGTACCCCGGTTGGTCAGAGATCGTCGGTTTCACCGTCCGACTTTGAACATTAACGTAGCGGCCTTGGGGCACGCTGATCTGTAGCTCTTCGTCCAAAATGATTCCTGTCTTAAAGAAATCGTAGCTGTACCAGAACTGGCCGGGAACCAAGGGATTCTTGACATTGATTTGGTATTCATACTCGAGGACGTCCCCAGACTCGAGAGCCTTGACCGCAACTTGTTTTTCCCGGATGTCACTATAAAACGGTGCGGTACGCGTGATGTCGGCAGGCATGTCCTGGATGTCTCCCGCGGGCGTAACAACCGTTGTTCCGTCCGGTTTGCGCACTCGCACGTAAGGGATCTCCAAGCTGCCATTTGCAGACGCGTAAGGAAAAATCAGTAGACTAAAGTTTTGGACGCCAGCCTGGGACTGAATGCGTATTTGGGACGTAGTATCCGAGGCGTAGGTGCCATCATTTGCAAAAATCACTTTTGTTGACAGGTGCTCGATGACGAAGGGTTCCTTGGAATAGTCGGGTGCTGCTGCGGCAGATTTGGCCGCGGCCTTATTTTGTGGCTCGGACGACGAAACGGCAGGCGGATGCTGTTGGCCATAGGCCCCGGAAGTGAAGAGCAGCGCGACGGCGCAAAGCGAAAGCGTTCTTGGTAACCGGGGACTCACGGTGGCGGGAGAGTAACGCAGATGGTGGGAGATTTCAACGGTACGGCGGGGCCAGCAAGGTAAATTTGTTCTGATTGGTTGCCGCAGGATTTTGCGATCTTCGCGGGGATGGGGACATCCCTCCACGATGCTGCCGGGCGGTTTTTGATTCCTCAGCCGACCAGTAGGTCTTTGACAGTC
>Ga0307373_10007995_pt1 | contig 16264 bp, 14 predicted proteins | sample OX2MG_FD_202534 | JGI IMG/M metagenome (GOLD analysis project Ga0307373, IMG submission 202534) | Soil microbial communities from Risofladan, Vaasa, Finland - OX-2 | ecosystem: Environmental > Terrestrial > Soil > Coastal area > Acid sulfate soil | place: Finland: Risofladan, Vaasa | collected... | reverse complement strand
GGAGGGAGTAGCCGAGGGACTTGAGGATCCGTCCGACGGTGTCGTCGGTGATCTTGTAGCCCTGGCGCACCAGTTCGCTGGCCAAGTTGCCCGTCGACTTGGACGTCCAGCGCATGTACGACATCGGGTTGCCCCGCGTCTCGGGGTGCACCAGCTCGTCGAGGGCCTCGAGGAGACCGGGCTGCTTGTCTTCGGACTTGATGTCCCCACCACCGGGCACTCGTTGACGATCGGAGGGCTCTACCCCCTCGCTCACTTCGCGCTCGGCCTTGATCACCGTGTTGCGACTCATGCCCGAGGCCTCGGCCACCGCGCTCTTGCCACCGCGTCCGAGTGCCTCGGCCATCGCACCGGCCACCACACGGCGTTGCAGCTCGTTCAGATGGGGCAGGACCACCTCGAAGAATCGCGCGAGCTCATCTCCACTGGCCTCCACCTGACCATCCTATATCGCGCGTACTAACTATCGGAGGACCCTAACTCTTCGTGGCAGACGATTCTTCATGGAATTGGTCACGCGCTTACTTCTGTTAGCAGCTGAAACCGTTTAAGGCTGCCCTAGCAACATCACCAACACGAGCGGATCGAACGGGGATTCGGTGAATCCGTAGTGCTTGTAGAAACTCTTGGCTTCTTCATCCTTGGCATGGATCAGGAGCACCCGGACCCCGACCGACTGCGCAACCTCGAAGGCCTTGAGCATGAAGTGCTTCAGGAGAGCCGCCCCAAGACCTCGACCGTTGTGTCTGGAATCAACCGCCATTCGTGCGAGGAGGATGGCCGGCATTTCTTCAGGTTGATTTCGTCCCATGCTCTTCGGAGCAGATCTTCGCAAAATGGACGCTGTCGCCGATGCATAGAAGGCAACGACTTCATGTGTGCTCGTTTCGACGACGACCCACGTCCGGCTACTGCCGCTCGCCTGGTTCTTGCGGGCATGGCGGATCAACCACTGATTGAGAGCAGGCTTGCGGCAGTCGAATCCCTCAAGGAGATGGTCACCGGCCAGCAACTCCGGACCGACGTATGCCACTAAGCAGGTTGCTCGAGCACCGAGGGATTGGAGAGCAACTTGACCATCGCTGGCGGGAGCGCCGGCGGAGCCGACAGCAGCTCTTGAAGCTGGCTCCACTGAGCATCGTCCACGAAGAACACGCGCCGATCGGCGAGCTCGGTCTCTGCCGCCTCGACCGCATGGCGCAACACGAAGTCGTTGGCGGATTCGCCTCGAGCTTCAGCGGCCCGGCGCAGGACGGCATCCTGCTCGGGGGTCAACCTGAGGCTCAGTCGTTCGGTCTTCGAAGCCATACGGGGAAGTGTACGCCGTATGACGTACAAAGTCACCCCTCGACCGGGCTCCGGACAGACAGGGCCGGTCAAGGCCGGCGCAGCCGCCCGTAGGGGGAGCCTTGACGGGCCCGGGCGGACCCCGAGGTTCACCATGAGTCAGGCCGCCCGATGGGCGGTCTACCTGCGCCTTTACCTCGTTCGAGGTGGATTGTCGCAACCATGCGACAATCTCTGAGACATGACCGAAGACCTCGATTTCCGGAGCGACAAGAGCGAGAGCGCTGAGGGCGGCCGGGTGGCCGTCAGCCGCTGGGCCGGTTATCACCACAACCTCGACGAGGACATCGTGGCCCAGGCCTTCTCGACCCCTGCGCAGAGCATGGAGGAGCTCGATCCCGAGATCCGTGACGGACTCGCTGCGGACGCCCTCGAGCGTTCGGAACTGATCGGCTTCTGGGTGGCCTGGCACCTCGCGGGCGGGTTCGACAACCTTGAGCGGGGCGGCTGGCACCGGGCAACGATCTTCCGCAAGGTCCGCCGCTTCCGGGCCACCTACGGCGCCCACCCCGACGAGTTCGTGTTCCCCTGGATTCAGCTCGATCTCGACACCGCGTGGTCCGACCAGATCTCCCGCCAGCTCGAGGCGGCCCGCAGCCGCGGTTTCTTCGGCTGAGTTCGAAGGCGTTCCGTCCCGTGCATACGTCCGATCAGCTAGTCGCAAATATGCAGCTACCGGACCCCAGTCTCCGGGAGCTGGCGTCGGGAGTCGACGCCCTCTACCTCTCTGGCCGAGCCGAACTCCCGAAGCGATTCCTGGCTCGTCTCGAGGATTGCCGGACCTGGGCGGCCGAGGCGAAACGCCCGGCGCCGTGCCAGATCGGCGAGCACACCTTCGGCATCGCTCCCCACGGGTGGGGAAAGTACCGCTTCTGCCTCGACCACCACATGGCGCGCATCGGCTTCTCGACCAGCCGCCACCTCCCCACCGTGCGGGTGCAGCCCCGTTCCGAGTTCCTGCATGCTGTCGGGCCCGGAGCAGCGGTGGCAACACTGAGGGAAGTGCTCGAGCCCGAACTCGGGCAGCTGCGCCTCTGGGTCAACCGGGTCGACCTCTTCGCCGACTGGCAGGGCTGGATGCTCAGCCTCAACGACGCCCACCGCTTCGTCTGCCGGGCCGAGGCACGCCGCACCTACGAGGTCGGCGGCAAACTGACCGGGCTCGAGTTCGGGTCCCGCAAGACCAAGACCCTGCTGGCTCGTCTCTACGACAAGACGGCCGAGACGGCCGCCAAGGACACCGGCTGGTGGCACGAGGTCTGGGGTGAGAACTACCTGCACGGCCGGCCGGTGCACCGACTCGAGTTCGAGTTCAGTCGCCAGGGGTTGGTTGAGTTCGACCTCAATACGCCGGACCAGGTCCTCGGTGCCGCCGGTGACCTCTGGGCCTACGCGACCGGGGAATGGCTGACCTACCGCTCCCCCACCGCCGACCAGACCCGATCCCGCTGGCCCGTTGCCCCGGAGTGGCTGCAGGTCCAAGCGGCCACGCTCGGGCACCAGGCCATCGGGCTCGAGCGCCTGCGCCTGGCCCGGCGGGCGACCTCCATTCAGAGGCTGCTCCCGGGCCTGACCGGTTACCTGGCTTCGCTGGGCGCCCTGATTGGCACCGAGGGCATCGACGACACGTTGGGAGCCATCGGGCATCATCTGCACACCTACGAAATCGTCAGTCACACGCAGTTTGCCGACCGGGTGGCCCGCCGCCGCAGCGAGCTGGAGCTGCGGTGAGTCCGGCCGGTCCCGACTACGAGCGGGTGGCGGCAGTCCTCGTCCGGATTGGGCTGCGCATAGTCGTCGAGGGCATGTTCAACGAAGACGCAGTGCACGAAGACAAGGTGGAACGGGAGGAGAATGATGTTGACGGTGGCCTACTGCCGGGTGTCGACAGAGGAGCAAGCGGCGGAGGGCTTCTCGATCGCCGGGCAAGCTGACAAGCTGCGCGTCTACGCCGAGCTGCACGAGCTCGGTGCGGTAACGGTCATCGCCGACCCGGGACTCTCGGGCAAGAACCTCGAGCGGCCCGGGCTGCAGCAACTGCTGCACATGGTCGACGAGGGGCACGTGGCCAACGTGATCACCTGGCGGCTCGACCGGCTGTCCCGCAACCTCGGCGATCTCATCATGCTGGCCGACCGCTTCGGTCAGTCGAACGTCGCTCTGCATTCGTTCACCGAGAAGATCGACCTGTCGTCGGCGACGGGTCGGATGTTCTACAACATCCTCGGTTCCTTCGCGCAGTTCTACCGCGAGCAACTGGCCGAGAACGTGCGCATGGGCATGCAGCAGGCCGTCCGCCAAGGCAAGTGGGTCAATCGACCCAAGACCGGCTACGACCTCGTCGACGGCGAGCTTGTGCCCAACGAAATGGCGCCCGTCGTCCGGCGCATCTTCACCATGCGGGGCGAGGGCGCCAGTCAGGGCAAGATCGCGGAGGCCACTGGCGTCAAATACTCGACCGTGCTCAGCATTCTCGGGTCTCGCATCTATCTGGGCGAGGTCCAGATGAACGGTGAGTGGTTCCCGGGCCATCACGAAACCATCATCACACCGGAGGCCTTCGCCGCCGCCCATCGGGGCCGGGTCAGGGGCCGGGCCCGCGGCACCGACCTCCTCTCCGGCCGGGTCCGCTGCGGACTGTGCCATCGGCTCATGGCCCTCGACCAGAACGGCGAGGGGCGCAAGCTCTACCGCTGCCATCACCGTGGCCAGGGATGCAGCCAGCCGCGCCGGACGAACATCGGCTTGCACCGTGCCGCCGTGTTGGGGCTGCGGCTCATCGGGGACGACGTCGACCTGCAGGCCGCCATCCGCCGGCAGCTCGATCGGGCGCTGACGCCGGCCCCCAAGGCCGGCGGAGGCGCCCGCACTCGCCGCTCACGTCACGGGGTGGACGATCTGGTCGCTCAACGTCGCAAGCTGCTGCGCCTGTACTACGACGACAAGATCGGAGCCGATCTGGTCGTCGAGGAGGAGGCTCGCCTGTCCGTGGCGATCCGTGAGGCGCAGCGTGAGTCCGACGATGCTCGCGTCGAGGAGGCGCGCAGTGACGATGTTGCCCAGCACTTCGAAGACGTCGCTCGGCTGCTCGCAACGCTCGACGTCGACAAGACCTGGAGGGCCGCCACGGACGTCGAACGGCGTGTGTTGATCGACGAGTTCATTGAGGAGATCACCGTGTTACCGGATTACCTCGACGTGAAAGTGCACGGAGCGCCTCCGGTGCACGTCCTCTACCAGGAGGTTGGACTCAAGGAGTCGGGTTTTGATCGTGTCGGAGGGGGGACTTGAACCCCCACGCCCTTGCGGGCACCAGCCCCTCAAGCTGGCGCGTCTGCCTATTCCGCCACTCCGACGAGCATGCAATGGGAAAGCAGCGTCCGGAGATCGTAGCGCGTGCCCATCGACCCTCCTCCTGGCCCCGGATGCCTTGACCAGGGTGCAAACCCGGGCCTGAACCCCCGAACCCGCCCCGCCCGCCGAGCCCCCCTACTGCCCCGGCAGCGACGGCGTCGTGTTGTTGGTCGACTGCGGCACCCGCACCGCCCACAGCTGGGCCGCCCACAACAGGCTCGTGCTGCGCGGCATGGCGTTGACCCCGCCGATGGTCCGGCTCCAGACCAGCACCGTCGGCTCGGCGAACAGGGGCAGCGAGACCATGTCGTCCCACAGCTGGGTGTCCGCCTGGTCGTAGTAGGTCATGGCGGTGTTGGGGTTGAGCTGCTGCGAGGCGGTCGTCACCGTGGTGTCGAACTGGCTGTTGGAGAAGTTCGTCCAGTTCTGCGAGCCGTTCTTGCCCGGCGCCCCCAGCAGCATGGTGTACCAGGCCATGGTCTGGCTCATGTACGGCGTGAAGGTCTGCGGCACCACGGCCAGGTCGGCGAAGCCCGCCGCCAGCACCCGGCCCGTCTGGGCGGCGCCGGCGACCGGGACCACTGTCGTGTCCAGTCCCGCCGCCCGCAGCTCGGACGCCAGCACCGGCGCCGCGCTCGTCGCCCATGGATCGCTCGAGTCGTAGACCATGTGCAACTGGAACGGCGCGCCGAAGGTCGAGTGGTAGTACGGGTCACCGACCGTGCGCTCCAGGCCCGTGGCCGCAATGAAGGCGTCCGCCTGGGTGGGCACCGGCGTCACCGGGAAGTTCACGCTGCCGCCGGCGCCGATCTTGGTGGTCGAGGTCGACGAGGGGGGCGGCGGGACGGTCGAGGTCGACGAGCCCGACGTTGGGGACTTGTAGTTCGCCTGGCCCTGCACGACGAGGTGGCTGTTCCCCGGTGCAATGCTGGGCGAGGCCCAGGCCACCTGCTGGTTCACCAGGTCCTGGCGGTTGATCGACAGGGCGATCGCTGCCCGCAGGTCGGGCGGCAGGTCCGAGTCGAGCGCGCTGGCCATGTCCAGCTGCAGCATGGTGGCCGAGGTGTCCACCTCGCTCTCCGCCCCCGGCAGCCCGGTCATCTGGGTCAGAAAGGACGGGGTCACGGTCGTCGGGGCCGCCACCTGCACATAGCCCGAGGCCATCCACTGCCCCAGCTGCGCCGTCGATGAGGCCAGGTGGACGACGATGGACTTGGCGTTGGCCGGCGTCCCCCACCACTTCGGGTTCTGCACCAGGGTGATGGCGGACGGCGTCACCGTGCCCAGCATGAAGGGGCCGCCGGACAGGTCGATGTTCGGGTCGACGGTGGTGCAGGCCGGGTTCCAGCCCACCTTCTCCATCACGTGGGCCGGCACCAGGTTGGCGAACAGCATCTGCCAGTCGGCGAAGGTGGTCTTGAACTTGACCGTGACCGTGTGGCCGCCGTTGGAGCCCGTGACCGACGCGATGTCGCGGTAGCCGGCGATGCTGGCGATGTCCGCGTTGGCCGTCGCGTCCGCGGGGTCGCCGCGCTGCTGCTCCCAGGCGTACTTGAAATCCGCGGCGGAGATCGCCACGCCGTCGGACCACACCGCCTTGGGGTTGAGCGTGTAGACGATCGTCTCCGGCTTGGTGTCTACGAGCTCGGACGACACGACGAGCGAGTCGTTGGCCGTCGAGGCTCCCGAGGCGTTCACCACGAAGGGGCTGGGCAGCACACCCGCCAGCACGGTCTGCGTGCCCGGCGTGTCGCCGCCCGGCGTGTTGGGGTTGCACCCCGTCGGGCTCAGCGTGGTGCCGAACGAGATCGTCCCGCCCGCCACGCCGACATAGGTCACGGTGGTCCCGCCCCCCGCGCCGTTGTTGGTGCAGGCGGCAGCCAGAAGGGCTAGCAGCGCGCTCGTCCCGACCAGCCAGCGCCAGCGCCAGGGGCGTGGGCCCCGGCCCGTCACTGCAGCCGGAGGTCCAAGACCACTGTGGTGAGGGCGAAGACGATCGCCACGGTCACCGTGATGCGGTCCAGGTTGCGTTCCACCACCGTAGAGCCCTGTGCCGCCGCGCCGACGCTGCCTCCGAACATGTCGGAGAGGCCGCCGCCTTTTCCGCTGTGCATCAGGATCAGGAAGATGAGCCCGAGCGCGGAAAGAACCTCAATCACGATGTAGATCCAGGTGACGGTGTCCACGGTTGCCAGCACGGCGGAGCCTCCAACTCACGAACTCGAGGGCCGAACCCGCCGGTTCGGCCTAGGAACGGTAGCAGGCGGCGGTGGCCCGAATGATGTCGGTGAAGGCGGCCGCCTCCAGGCTGGCGCCCCCCACGAGCAGGCCGTCCACGTTCGGCTCGGCCATCAGGTCGGCCGCGTTCTCGGCGTTCACCGAGCCCCCGTATTGGATCCGCACCGAGCCCGCCGCCTCGTCCCCGCCCACCTTGGCCACCAGCGAGCGGATAAACACGCAGGCGTCCTCGGCGTCGACCGCGGTGGCCGCCTGGCCGGTCCCGATGGCCCAGATCGGCTCGTAGGCCAGCACCAGGCCCGCCACGACCTCGGCCGCCAGGCCGGACAGCGCGGCGAGCACCTGCTTCTCCAGCACGCTCTCGGTCTGGCTGTGCGCCCGCTGCTCCTCGGACTCGCCGACGCAGAGCACCGGCGCCATGCCGTTGCGCAGCACGGCCCGCAGCGTGGAGGCCACGGTGGCGTCGTCCATGCCGTAGAGCGTGCGCCGCTCCGAGTGGCCGACGATGACGTAGGCGGTCCCCAGCCGGGCCAGGAAGCGGGGCGAGACTTCACCGGTGCGCGCGCCGGCGTCCTCGTCGGAGCAGTGCTGGGCGCCCAGCGCGACGGGGATGTGCTCCTTCTCCACCAGCGTCTGCACGGTGCGCAGGTCGGTGAAGGGCGGGTGGATCGACACGTCCACGCGAGCCACGTCGTCCGGCTTCAGGCGCAGGCCGAGGTCGCGCACCGTGTGCAGCGCCTCAATGTGGTCGTGGTGCATCTTCCAGTTCCCGCTCACCAGCGGGCGCCGGGTGCTCGTGGCTGCGGCGCTCACCCGCGAGCTTGGGGTGCGTTGGGGGCCCGGCGCAGCGCGTCGATGCCGGGCAGATGCCCCTCGCGCTCGATGAACGCCAGCGAAGCGCCGCCGCCTGTGGAGAGGTAGCCGATCTTCTCGCACAGCCCGAGCTCCTCCAGCGCGCTGGCGCTGTCGCCACCACCGACGACCGAGAATCCGGGGCTGTGCGCCACCGCCTCGGCGACGATGCGGGTGCCCTCGGCGAAGCGGGGGTCCTCGAAGGCGCCGAGCGGCCCGTTCCACAGCACGGTGCCGGCGCCCAGGACGACCTCGGCGAAGGCCGCCGCCGAGTCCGGGCCGATGTCGAGGCCGGTCCAGCCGTCGGGCAGGTCGCCCTCAATGACCTTGACGCTCCCCTGCGGCCCGTGCCCCAGTCCGGGCGGCCCGAAGGTGCCGCCGGGCTCCAGGGCCTTGGTGTCGGTCGGCAGCAGGATCTCGACGCCCGAGTCGAGCAGGGTCCGGCAGTTCTCCAGGTGCGTCTCGTCCAGCAGCGAGCTCCCGACCGCGACGCCCTTGGCGGCCAGGAACGTGTAGGCCATGCCACCGCCGACGACGAGCGTGTCCACCTTGGTGGCCAGGACCTTGAGCACCTCGAGCTTGTCGGCCACCTTGGCCCCACCCACCACGGCCACGAAGGGGCGGGCCGGACATTCCAGGATGCCGCCCAGCACCTCGACCTCGCGGGCGAAGCGCAGCCCGGCAGCACTGGGCAGGAACGCGGGCGGCCCCACGATGGAGGCGTGGGACCGGTGGGCCGCCCCGAAGGCCTCGTCGACGTAGGCGTCGAAGCCGGCGATGAGCCGCTGCACGAAGGCGGGGTCGTTGGCCTTCTCGCCCGGGTCGAAGCGCAGGTTCTCGGTCAGCTCCACCCCGGGGCACAGCGACTGCAGCCGCTCGCGCACCGGGTCCATCTCCCAGCGCGGGTCGGGCGCGCCGGCCGGGCGTCCCAGGTGCGACGCGGCCACCACGTCGGCCCCCTCGTCCAGCAGCCGGCGCAGGGTGGGCAGCGCTGCGGTGATGCGGAAGTCGTCGGCCACGGTGGCCCGGCCCCGCACGCCGATGTGCAGCGGCACGTTGAAGTCCACCCGCACCAGCACGCGCTTCCCCTCCAACGGAGGGAGGTCCCCCAACAGCGGGATGCCGCGCAGGGGGTCCATGAGGGTCAGCCCCCTACCAGGACGGTCAGGTCGACCAGCCGGTTGGAGTAGCCCCACTCGTTGTCGTACCAGCCGAAGGTCTTGACCAGTCCGAGATCGTCGTTGATCGGCATGACCATGGTCAGCCCGGCGTCGAAGGTGCACGAGGCGGGTGAGCCCACGATGTCGCTCGAGACGATCGGGTCCTCCGTGTAGACGAGGTACTTCTCCAAGGGCGGCTTGGCAGCGGCGGTGGCGAAGGCGGCGTTCACGTCCTCGACCGAGGGGTTGCCCTTCACCACAGCGGTGAAGTCGGTGATGGAGCCGGCCGGCAGCGGCACCCGGAGCGAGTAGCCGTCGAGGTGTCCCTTCATGGCGGCCAGCACCAGCCCGGTGGCCCGGGCCGCCCCGGTGGACGTCGGCACGATGTTGGTGGCCGCCGCCCGCGCCCGCCGCATGTCCTTGTGCGGCAGGTCGAGCAGGTTCTGGTCGTTGGTGTAGGCATGCACGGTCGTCATGAGTCCGCTCACGATGTCGAACTCGTCGTCGATGATCTTGACCATGGGGACGAAGCAGTTCGTGGTGCAGGAGGCGTTCGAGATGACGACGTCTTTTCCGGGGTCGTAGTCCTGGTCGTTGACGCCCATCACGAGCGTGGCGTCGGCGTCGCCCGACGGAGCCGAGATGATGACCCGCTTCACCGAGCCGCCCAGGTGCTGCGCCGCCTGCTCCCGGCTCGTGAAGATGCCGGTGGACTCGATGACGACGTCGGCGTCGAGCAGGTCCCAGGGCAACTGGGACGGATCCCGTTCGGCCATGACGCGGATGGGCTTCTCCCCCACCAGCAGATCGGTGCCCTCCACCTGGACGGGGACCGACAGGCGCCCGTGCGTCGAGTCGTAGCGCAGCAGGTGGGCCAGCGTCTCGGCCGAGGTCAGGTCGTTGACCCCTACGACCTCCACGTCGGCGCCCGAGGCCAGGACAGCGCGCAGGTAGTTGCGGCCGATGCGCCCGAAGCCGTTGATCCCGACCCGCACCGTCACTGTGCCTTCACCAGCTGTGCCTTCACCAGCTGTGCCTTCACCAGCTCTGCCCCCACGAATCTGGACCGCACCGTCATCTCGTTCCTTCCTTTCGGCCCATTCGGCGTCCCGCTGTACCGCTCTCCCGCTGTACCGCTCTCCCGCTGTACCGCTCTCCCGCTGTACCGCTCTCCCGCTGTACCGCTCTCCCGCTGTACCGCTCTCCCGCTGTATCGCCCGCCGGCTGTATCGCCCGCCGGCTGTGTCGCTCTCCCGCTGTGTCGCCCGCCGGCTGTATCGCTGTACCGACCGCTATGCCAGCAGACCCGACAGTGCCTGCGCCAGTTTGGCCGGGCTGTGGACCAGGGTGTTCTCACCCGTCAGGGGGACATCGTGCACCGGCGCCTCGGTCATGCCGATCCTCATACCCCGGATGCTGTCACAGAGCACCACGTCCACCGTGACATTGTGCCTGGCCAGGGCGGCCACATGGTCGGCCACGTCGTAGCCCTCGGTCTCTGAGACCTCCCCGCTCAGGTTGCACACGTACACGACCTGGGCTTTTGTGGAGGCCACCGCCTCGGCGATGCCTCCCACCGCCACGGCGGCCAACACGCTGGTGAAGAGGGATCCGGGCCCGATCACCACCTGGTCCGCCTGCATGATCCGCTCCAGCGCCAGGGGCGGCGGCTGGGCGTCCCCGGGCACCAGGGAGACCTGCTCGATGCCGGTGGTCCCCTTGACGGCAACCTGCCCGGCCACGGTGCCGTGGCTCGATTCCGCCTTGAGCACCACCAGCTCCGAGGTGGCGGGGAGCACTTCCCCGCTGGCCCCGAGCAGCTGGGCCGCCTCGGCCACCCCGAGGACGAGATCCCCGGTGGCGTCGATCAGCCCCGCCAGAATGAGGTTGCCCAGCGCGTGGCCGGCCAGCTCCCCCTCGTCGTAGCGGCGCTCGAAGGCGGCGGCCAGCGCGGAGTCCTCGTCGGCCAGTGCCACCAGGCACTTGCGGATGTCCCCCAGCGCCACGATGTTGAGCAGCTCGCGCAGGCGGCCGCTGCTCCCGCCGTCGTCGGCCACCGACACCACGCCCGTGAGCAGCCCGGCGTAGCGCCGCGCCGCCCTCAGCGTGACGGCGGTGCCGTGCCCACCGCCGATGGCCACCACCGAGGGGCGCCCGCCCCGTCGCCCACCGTCGCGGCTCACCGGTCGATGTCCCGGTGGAAGACCGACACCGGCTCGCCGTGCGCGCTGAGCCGGGTGGCCAGCTCGCGGGCCAGGGTCACCGAGCGGTGCCGGCCCCCGGTGCAGCCCATGGCGATGGTCAGGTACGACTTCCCCTCCCGGGTGAACGCCGGCAGGATGCTCGTCAGCAGATCGTCCACCTTGTCCAGGAAGTCCCGTGACTCGGGCTGGCCCAGCACGTAGTCGCGCACGGGCTCGTCCTCTCCGCTGAATGGGCGCAGCTCCTCCACCCAGAACGGGTTGGGCAGGAAGCGGCAGTCGAAGACCACGTCGACGTCGAGCGGGATGCCGTGCTTGTAGCCGAACGAGATCACCGAGGTCTGCATGCGCGGCGCCTCGTCGTCGCCGAACGCCTCCAGGATGCGCACTCGTAACTGGTTGGAGTTGAGGTCGCCGGTGTCGATGAGGAGGTCGGCCCGCTCGCGCACCGGTTGGAGCAGCTTGCGCTCGTCGCCGATCGACTCCTCCACCCCGCGTGCCGCCAGCGGGTGGCGCCGCCGCGTCCCCTCGTAGCGCCGCACCAACACGTCGTCGGCGGCGTCGAGGAAGACGACCCGCACCCGCCGCCGCGTGGCCCGCAGCTCGTCGAGCACGCCGGGCAGGTCCTCGAAGTACTCCGAGCCGGTGTTGGCGCCGCCGCGCCCGATGACCAGCGCCACGCGCTCGATGCCCGAGCCGGGCCGGTCGACCATCTCGACCATCTTCATGATGAGGCCGGCGGGCAGGTTGTCGATGACGAACCACCCGACGTCCTCGAGGGCGGCCGCCGCCGTCGACCGGCCGGCGCCCGACATCCCCGTCACCACCACGAACTCGCTCATCGGCCCCCAGCTTGGCTCATCGCACCGCCGGTATGGCACATCGTCTTCCCGGCCCGACTCATCGCCCGCCGGCCTGGCTCATCGCCCGCCGGGCTTGTGGATCGACTCGTAGACGGCGAGCCCCACCTCGTCGGGCAGCCAGGACCGGGACAGCAGCTCCTCCAGCGAGGCGGCCCGCACGGCATTGACCCCGCCCACCTCCTTGACCAGGCGGGCCTTGCGGGCCGGCCCCAGGCCGGGGATGTCGTCCAGGATGCTCCTGGTCATCCTTTTGCCGCGCCGCTCCCGGTGGAAGGTGATGGCGAAGCGGTGGGCCTCGTCCCGCAGTCGCTGCAGCAGGTAGAGGGCATCGGAGCCCCGGCGCAGCCGTACCGGGAAGGGCGAGCCGGGCCGGTAGACCTCCTCGAACTGCTTGGCCAGCGAGGCCAGCTCCACCTCGCCGTCCAGGCCGAGCTCGTGCACCACCCGCTCGGCCACCCCGAGCTGGCCCTTGCCGCCGTCGACGACGATCAGGTTGGGGCGGTAGGCGAAGCGGCGCGGGCGTCCGTCCGCCGGTACCTCGGCCGGCTGCTTCAGGGCGGTGAGCCGCCGCGTCAGCACCTCTTCCATGGCGGCGTAGTCGTCGTTGCCGGGGACGGACTTGACCTTGAAGCGCCGGTAGTCCGAGCGCTTGGACAACCCGTCCTCGAACACGACCATGGAGCCGACGTAGTCGGTGCCCTGCAGGTGGCTCATGTCGTAGCACTCGATACGCAGCGGTGCCTCACCCAGGGAGAGCGCCGACTGCAGCTCGGTCAACGCCTTCGAACGCGCGTTGTGGTCGGCGGCGCGGCGCAGACGGTGCCGGGCCAGGTCCTCGCCGGCCGAGCGGGTCACCGTCTCCTGCAGGGCCCGCTTGGCGCCGCGCTGGGGCACCCCGATGTCGACGGGCCCGTCGCGGATGGTGTGCAGCCAGCTCTCGAGCAGGGCGCGGTCGGCCGGCTCCTCGGGGACCAGCAGCCGTCGTGGGACCTCGGCCCCGTCGGCCCCGTAGACCTGGGCCACCACCTGGGCCATGAACTCGGGGCCGGACAGGTCCTCGACCTTCTCGGCCACGAAGCCCCGGTGCCCCACCACCCGGCCGCGCCGGACCCGGAAGATCTGCACGGACGCCTCCAGCGGGTCCTCGGCCAGCCCCACGACGTCGAAGTCCTCGGCCCGGTCCGACACCATCTGCTGGGACTCGGCCGCCTTGTGCACGGCGACGATGCGGTCGCGCAGGCGGGCGGCGCGCTCGAACTGGAGGTCCTCGGATGCGTCCAGCATCTCGGCTTCCAGCCGGGCCAGCACGGGCTCGGTGTCGCCCGAGAGGAACCCCATCAGGTCGTTGACGTAGCCGTCGTAGGCCTCGTGGTCGACGGCGCCGACGCACGGGCCCGAGCAGCGGTCGATGTCGTAGAGCAGGCAGGGCCGGCCGAGGCGCTCGTGCCGGGTGAACTTGGTGTCCGAGCACGTCCGCACCGGGAAGCTCCGGACGAGGAGGTCGAGCGTGGAGCGGATGGCACCGGCGTTGCCGTAGGGGCCGAAGTAGCGCACGCCCTTGCGCTTGCGGCCCCTGACCACCGCCGGCCTGGGCCACTCCTCGTTGAGCGTGACAGCGAGCCACGGGTAGCTCTTGTCGTCCTTGAGCCGGACGTTGTACCTCGGCAGGTGCGCCTGGATGAGGCTGTGCTCGAGGATGAGGGCGTCGACCTCGCTGTCGACCACGACCCATTCCACGTGGTCGGCCTGGGCCACCATCTGGGCCGTGCGGGGCATGAGCTTGGCCGATTCCTGCCAGTAGTTGGGCAAGCGGTGGCGCAGGGACTTGGCCTTGCCCACGTAGAGGACCCGACCCTCGGCGTCGTAGAACTGGTAGGAACCCGGGGCATCCGGGATGGAGCCGGTCGGCGGGCGGTCGTGCACTGCCTCCAGTTTACTTTCGGGTGCTTCTCGCTCCCCCACGCACCGCTGCTGGTGGCGGGCGTTACACTGGCTGCGCCGGCCTGGTTTCCGGCACACAACCTCGCATCGAGGCCGACATACCCGCGGATGGGCGACCAGGCTGTCCCCGCCGGCCATATCGATGCACTCCCGACAAGGGGGCAGACCACATGCTCAGGCTCCAGGCGCCACTTCCGGAGCGCTACACGTCCGCAGACAGGGACTCGTTGGACTCCATGATCGGTGCGGCCAAGGCCGCCCTGGGGCCCCGTGTCTTCGTGCTGGGGCACCACTACCAGCGGGACGAGGTGATGCGCTGGGCCGACGCCCGGGGGGACTCATTCGGGCTGTCGCGCATCGCGGCGGGGCAGTCTTCGGCCGAGTTCATCGTGTTCTGCGGGGTGCACTTCATGGCCGAGTCGGCCGACGTGCTGACGGGCGACCACCAGCAGGTGCTCCTGCCTGACTTGAATGCGGGCTGCTCCATGGCCGACATGGCGGACATCGACCAGGTGGAGGAGGCGTGGGACGAGTTGGGGCGGGTGATCGACGTGGACGGGCTGATCCCGGTCACGTACATGAATTCCTCCGCCGCCTTGAAGGCCTTCGTGGGGCGCCACGGGGGTGCTGTCTGCACGTCGTCCAATGCCAGGGCCGTGCTGACGTGGGCGTTGGACCGTGCGGAGGGCCGCGGCGAGCGGGTGCTGTTCTTCCCCGACCAGCACCTGGGACGGAACACCGGCTTCGAGCTCGGCTACGGCGCCGACGACATGCGGGTCTGGAACCCGCGGCTGGCCCTGGGCGGGTTGTCCGACCGCGAGGTCAAGGAGTCGACGCTGCTCTTGTGGAAGGGGCACTGCTCGGTGCACCAGCGCTTCCGGCCCGAGCACGTGGACGCGTTCCGGGCCGAGCACCCCGGCGGGATCGTCATGGTCCACCCCGAATGCGCACACGACGTGGTGTCGATGGGCGATGTGACGGGGTCGACCGATGCCATCATCAAGGCGGTGGCGGCCGCGCCCTCCGGCTCGGTCATCGGCGTCGCCACCGAGATCCACCTGGTGAACCGGCTCAACAACGAGTCGCCCGACAAGACCGTCGTCTGTCTCGACCCGTTGGTGTGTCCCTGTTCGACCATGTCGCGCATCGACCCGCAGCACCTGGCCTGGATCCTCGAAGGCTTGGTCGAGGGCGAGGTGCGAAACCGCATTGTGGTCGACCCCGAGACGACGGAGTGGGCCAAGGTGGCGCTCGAGCGGATGCTGGCGATCACCTGAAGGACCGAAGTGTCCGAAGCGCCCTGAAGGACCAACCTGAATGTCCTGAAGGATCCGCCTGAAGGATCCGCCTGAAGGATCTCAAGGACGTCGCATCGATGCTTTTGGTGCTCCGGTAGGGTCCGAGTGGTCCGGTGCAGCGCCAACAGGAGGCCATCGCAGTGAGCGACTTTCCCGCCCCACCCGTCGCGGTCAACCACGTGCAACCGGTACCGCGTCGGATCCGGGCCTTTCTGGCCGGCCGGGCCATCATCGATACGAGCAATGCCCATTACGTGTGGGAGAACACATCGTATCCGCAGTACTACATCCCGCTCTCCGACATTGACGCTGCTGCGCTCGTCGACGAGGGAACAACGACAGAGACCTCGCGCGGCGACGCCAAGCGCTTCGGAGTGCGGGTCGGCGACGTCGACCGGCCCAGCGCGGCCTCCGTGCTCGGGGCCGCCAAGGTCGAGGGACTGGACGACACCGTCCGGTTCTCGTGGTCCGCCTTCGACGCCTGGTTCGAAGAGGACGAGCAGGTCTTCGTCCATCCCCGCAATCCCTACACCCGCGTCGATGCCCTACGGTCGAGTCGGCGTTTGCGCGTGGAGTCCAAAGGTGTGGTCCTGGCCGAGACGTCGTCGCCCGTCCTGTGCTTCGAGACCGGGCTCCCGACGCGCTATTACATCGACCGGACCGATGTGGACTTCACGCACCTGGTGCCCTCCGACACCCAGACCGCGTGTCCGTACAAGGGCACCACGAGCGGCTACTGGTCGGCTGAGGTCGAGCTGCGCATTCATCCCGACATCGCCTGGACGTACGACTTCCCGACTCGGGAGCTCCTGCCCATCGCCGGCCTGATCGCCTTCTACAACGAGAAGATCGACCTGTTCCTCGATGGCGTCGAGCTCGAGCGGCCGCACACGCATTTGTCGTAGGCGTTTCGCCTGGCGGCGCACGAGTTGAGCGGGCGCGCCGAAACCCGGGCGCGCCAAAGACCCGGGGGTGCTCTCTCTTTGCACTGCCGGCCCATGAAGCAGCCG